>Ga0307376_10000932_pt1 | contig 33820 bp, 53 predicted proteins | sample TR2MG_FD_202536 | JGI IMG/M metagenome (GOLD analysis project Ga0307376, IMG submission 202536) | Soil microbial communities from Risofladan, Vaasa, Finland - TR-2 | ecosystem: Environmental > Terrestrial > Soil > Coastal area > Acid sulfate soil | place: Finland: Risofladan, Vaasa | collected...
CGCTGCTTCCGTACACTGTGTGCAACGGCCCCCAGTGGTCTGCGGATGAAATCACTAGCAGAGGGCACGAAACATGGTGCGCTCGTTGACGCGGTCCATCAGGCCCGCGAGGCGGCCGTAATGCTGAAGGCAATGAGCCAATGAGGGTACAGTGGAGCAAAAGCTACAGTGGACTGGATTTCCAAAATATCGGGATGCAAAGAAACAATTTGAACGGAGGTACGCAGCGGACTGCTTGAGTCACGCACAAGGCAACGTTTCGGAAGCGGCCCGAATATCGGGCAAGGACCGACGCGACTTCTACGATCTGCTTCGGCGGACGGGGATACAACCAGGAGATTTCAGGAGATGATGCGATTTGTTGGAGTTCTATCTACCGCAGCTTTGATATTCATGTTAGGTTGCGGGACCGGCGCATATTTCGTCGGTAATTACGCGTACATCCAGGGGGCCAAGGCGGCCTTTACTCGATGTCTAAATATGTCGGGGAGCAACGTTGAAGCAGAATCCTACTACCCGGAGATCCCCAGCCGACGAATTCGATGCGGAGCGTCCGTGTTACTTTCTCATGGGCTGGATCAAAAGTGATCTAGCAGAGGCTGGAGGCTATTGGAGCCTAGTCTGCGAAGAACGGCTCACATACGGTGAGTGCTGTAAAGTATACGAGCTGGGCCTAGCGCCCTACGATAAATTTATGACTGTGTCAAAGGCAGAATTCGAAACGCTAGGCATCCCGGGTGATCGGGCGGCATCGATCTACTTTGATTTGGAACGTCAACGAGAAGTCAGTCTCCGCGGAAACAGCGGAAAACGGGAGAAGAAGCAAGATGAGTAAGACAACGTACACGGACCTCGGCAAGGTTGGTATCGAGCGCGCGAGCGCCAAAGCCGTTCTGATCACACGCGGCGACAAGGAGCATTGGATCCCGCTCTCCGTTCTCGAGCCGGACACGGCCACGCGGGTGATCGCCAAAGCCACAAGCCTCGACCACTGCGAAGTCGCAGACTGGTTCGTCGAGAAGGAAGAGATCGCGGTATGAGCGCCGACTGGCCCCAGCGATGGATGGACATGGCCATGCACGTATCGAAGTGGTCTAAGGATTCGTCTTCGAAGGTCGGAGTCGTCATCGTGGGCAACAACAACAGGCTGCTCTCGATTGGCTACAACGGGTTGCCCAGAGGCTGCAACGATCGCGTCGCCACGAACCCGGAGCGACACGAGAGCGGGAACCCGGAGAAGTACATGTGGTACGAGCACGCGGAGCGGAACGCGATTTACAACGCGGCTGCTGAAGGCATTGCTCTTCGAGGATCCACCATGTTCGCACCTAACGCGGCTTGCTGCGACTGCGCACGAGCTGTGGTTCAGAGCGGCATCAGCAGGTTCATCTACTACAACGACGGCCCGTTCTTCGAGCGCCAGGATTGGGTCGATAGGCTTAACACGGCCCTTGTCATCTTCTCCGAAAGCGGAGTGGCCGCGATCGGAATTGCCGGATACCCGAGACTAGGATTGAGGTTGACATGAGATCCAACACAGGCGAAGGCCGATACCTCGAACTGCTCCGCGACGTCATGCTGAACGGTGTAACGAGCGACAATCGAACTGACACGCCAACGCGCAAGGTATTCGGTCGCTTCTGGAGCTGCGATGACGTAATCGAGGACTTCCCACTGCTGACGACGAAGCGAGTTCACTTCAAGAGCGTCGTGGCGGAGCTGATCTGGTTCCTCAGCGGATCGACGAACAACAACGACCTGAACTACCTGGGCTGTACAATCTGGGACGAATGGGCCAACGACATCGGGGAGCTGGGCCCAATCTACGGTCGGCAGTGGCGCTACTGGAGAGATCGGCACACGGTCGGCGAGGAAGACGTCACCGACTACCACGACCAGATCGAGATGATGCTTTATCTCCTGGCAAACGAGCCCGACAGCCGGCGCATGCTGGTCTCGGCCTGGAACGTCGCCGATCTTCCGGACATGGCTCTTTTGCCTTGCCACTACGCGTTCCAGCTTCAGGTGACTAACGGCGAGCTGAACATGATGGTGAACATGCGATCGATCGACATCTTCCTTGGGTTGCCGTTCAACATTGCCAGCTACGCGCTGCTCCTGAGGATGTTCGCCCACGTCACGGGATACCGCGCGAAGCGGCTGTGCTTCAGCCTGGGCGATCTTCACATCTACGAGAACCACATGGAGCAGGGTCGCATTCAACTCACACGCGGCCAGCTGGACGCACCCCGGGTAGGTCTCGCGGACTCAATCGGATCGATTTTCGACTTCCGGCCAGAGCACGTCGAACTTCGGTCGTATAACCCACATGCTGGGTTGAAGGGGAAGGTGGCGGTCTAAGCAAAAGGGGATTCGGATTTTCAGATTTTTTTGAAAAAAGAGCGACCCAATTTCAGAACGGCCGACATTTTTCTGACGGCCCCAGGAGACAGGATGATCGGCATCAACCAAGCCATCAGCGACATGCTCGAAGCGGTTGAGCGCAACGTCAAGCGTCTGGACAAGATCCGGCAGGCCGGCGGCGCCCTCGGGAGAGGTGCGTTCGGAATGCGTACGGACCTCCTTCACACTGCCGCAAATCTGCGTGGTGCCATGGGGGACATCGACAAGCCCGACCACGTCTGCCCGCTCTGCGCTCAGCCGAAATATCAGGTTGAGCTAATAAAATTGATCAAAGGGCTCAAGTCCTGCGAGGTTTGGGCCGATGATGGTCAGAGCTGGACGATCGATGTGGCTGCCTTCGAGGGCAACCCGGATGCGGTCTGCGGGGCGATGATCGACATCATTCGGGGTGAGTACATCATACCCGTGAAGGAGAAAAGCTGATGCCCCTAGTAATCCTTGAAGGCGGCGAGCAGCTCTTCTGCCACCCGCTGGCGCGATGCGAGGGCCACGCGTGTTGTGTCCATAACCCCAGCGACCACCATATGCGGGGTTGGCGGCAGCACTGGCGTGACGATGCCCAGAAGATGGAGCGGCTGTGTCCGCACGGGATCGGGCACCCGGACCCGGACGATTTGGCGTACCAAGAGCAGGTTTGCCACGCGAACGTTGCTCTCGCTCGCATCCATGGATGCGATGGATGCTGCTCAGAGAAGGCCAGCAAATGAAAGTTCGAGTCGAGCGCCTAGAGCACAGAGAGAGCACAGTGGTCATGTTCGAGTTCACGGATCATGAAATCCGTCGGGCGGAGACGCTCACCAGCCTGGGTGGCAGGCTGCGACCCCCACGTATTGACTTTAGGCGGGTGTTCTCCAATCCGTGCCCGCGGGACTGGATTCAGTACGTGTCCTGGTTGACTAGTGAGGTCGACTAACATTTTGACTTCGAATAATAAATTTATTTGAAAAAAGAGAAGACTGATTTCAATTGCCGTCACCTTTTCCTGAAGCGGGGCACACACAGCCATGACGAAATTCAAACGGGTACTTTCACCACTGCTTCATGCGACATCGTACGTCGGGCTGCCTCACAGAGGGAAGCCTTGCCGGGAAGATGGCAAGCTCTGGCTCTGGGCCCCGGACTACGGATATTCTTTCTGCGTCGAAGAGATCGACGACGTCTTCAAGCCCCTGCCTGCTGGTCAGTGCGTTCGGCTTGAGGTTGGTGCCGTGCCGTTTATCAACTCGGTCCCCTACCGGGTGAACGACGCGTGCGGGATCTCCAAGCTGGCTGATCAGATGCTGTTAGCCGCCTTCGGAGCTACGGATTTCGCGCACCTGGAAACAATCATCGGCGAAGAGTTTTTCGATCGCTTCTGCGTGACGATCCCCGACTTCGAAAACGGGTATCCGGAAGAGGTGGCCATTCACTATCGGGTGGTGTTGGTATGAAGAAGTGCTGCTTCGAGCGACAAAGGCGCGGCCCCATCAATCACTTCGTCGAGTGTGGGGATGCCTGCACGAAATGTCTCCTCGCATACTATACGGACCTGCTGATTCTGGAACTGAAAGACAACAAACCGGTCAAAGCGTTCGAGCGCGCTCAAGATGTGCGCCGACAGATAAGGGAACTCCCAAGTGAAGCTTGAACTCATCGAAGAAGTTCCGCGCGTCGCAGGCCGCCGCTTCAGGAACAAGACCCTGGAGACTGAGATACGCTGGGACGGCCTGAGCGCGCTGCCCCCGACCGTGTTCGACACGTTCCGCATCTCCTACCGGACCAACGTCTACCGTGGTCCAGACGGCGAGCTGTGGAGCTATGACGAACTGCTTCAGCATCACGTCGACAACGATGTCAGGTTTCCCGGGACGTCCCACTTCAGCGAAGCGGTGGACTTCGAATTCTGGTACGACTGGGGATCCGACGGGCACGTCGAGTGGGAATATCAGGGGACGTGGCGCTTCTTCATGCACCCGGAGACCGAAGAGGAAGAGCGCGAGTGGCAGTGGGTGAACGAGACCAGCGGCGACGATATTCAGAACCTCCTGGCCGAGTACCTTTACCAGATCAACCGAGACAAATGGGAGAAGAATCGTGCCGAATAACAAGATCATAGATCCAGGTCGACCCTCACTGGCCTCGCGCCTGAACGCGCAGATCAGGGATGGAACGGCCGGCAACAAAAAGACCAACAAGGCCGAGGTCCGCCTCTTCAAGCAGCGAATTCGAGACGGCCTCGATGATGACGCGGCCCGCAAAGATACGAAGATCTCTGCACGGATGGCCCAGGACATCAAAGCCGGTCGCACTTGGCCGATGGTGATCCTTCTCGTCCTGGCTGTCTGCACGATGGGGAACTCCTGCGACAGCGGTGGTGATGGTGGCGGCGATCGGCCCTACTGCGAGTACTTGGCTCGCCCACTCTGCCGCGACGTCACCACGACCTACCCTTGCCTGTGTCTCTACGGACTTGAGGCAGTGACGTCAGAGGCTGATGAGCGCGAGTTGTACAACGTCACCCCCACACCCGGGTATATCTTCGAGGGAGGGCCCGAGGGAGGGCAGTCCGGCGATGTGTTCTGATGGAACAGGAACTTTTCGAAGGGACGTTTTCCAAGCTAAAGGTGTCCGTTCACAGGTACTTCTCCGGACAGGATTTGGATACGCGAAGGGACATAATTCAGGAAAGCCTGCTTCAGGCCGTTCGCCGTGGGCTCATTGACAAACCACTGACCTGGAGATCAGCGCGTTCGCTATCGATTGACGCGTATCGAACGGTGAGTGGACCTGCGCAGGGCTCGTTCTTCCGACACGTCCCGTTCAGCACCTGGAACGATGTGCTTTCGCTCGCTGATCCACCCAACCAGCTAACAGACATAGAGGTCAAGGATAAAATGCTGAGCGCCGAAGAGCAGGTATTCCAGGACATGCTATGGGCGGAGGAAGGCCGAGGAGTCGATCTGGCGCGGGAGCGGGACACTCGAGCCGCCCTGGACTCGATGCCCTTGTCCCTCGGGGACTATCTGAGGCTGCTCGAATGTCCGTGCTAATATTCGGCCATGGACGCAGCCCTTGGATGGATCGGCGATTTAATCAGATATTTCGCCCGCTTGGTGCCCCGGCTCCAGCTGGTGCGCATAACAGAGCGGGCGATCAAGTTTCGCCGCGCGAAGGCGATAGAGATCGGCCCTGGGCTACACTGGTGGTGGCCGGTGACGACCGAGGTGGACGTCTACCCGGTCGTCCGGCAAGTCGTCAGCCTTGAGCAGCAGATGATTCAGACGCACGAGGGCAAGACCATCGTCGTCGATGGCGTGATTGTGTACACGGTCGATGATCTGTACACGTTTTGCGTAGAGAATCACGATGCGGAGGAGAACATGGCGCAGCTGGCACAAGCAGGCATGCGTAAGGCAGTGCTCTCGACCTCGATGGAGGAGATCGGAAGCGGTCGAGCGAAGTTCGACAACCGGCTGACGGCGGAAGCACAGAAAAGTTTGCAAGGATTTGGGGTTGCGATCGAATCAATGCGACTCCAAAGCTGCGCCGAGGGCACTGTACATATACATGCGGGCACGGCCGTCAGCATTGGGGTCTCTTCCAGTGGCGAGTAAGTGGTATCAGAACAAGTGGCAGATTCGACGCCTTCAGGACGAGCAGGCGGAGAAACCAACTGACACCCCCGGGTACGCTATCGCGACTATGGTTCAAGCGACGTCGGTAGAACAGCTGATCGAGAACCAGCGCTTGATGTACGACGTGTGGACGCGTAACGTTAAATTCCACAAGCCACGGAATCAGGCACCGGAACCGATCGAAGAGACAGACGCGTATGTCGTGTACGCCCAACAGATGGCCTACCAAGGTAAGGAGATATGGAAATGACTGAACGCAAATGTCCCGGACTCGGCCTGCTTCTCGTCGCCGTAAGCGCTGCTGTCTTTTGGGGCGGCACTGCCGGCTGCGTTTGGTACGCCTACGCGAGGCATCAAGAAACGACTGCCATCCATGGCGCCTGCGAAGAGCTGATCGCGCATGGCTGGGAGATCTCAGCCCCCGACTGCGTGACGAGCCTTCGCCCGTGAGACCGTCGAGCAATTTCACCATCCTGGGCTGGGTTCTTTTTGTGGTGATGGTGCTCTACGTTGCCCTGATCACGATCCCCAGCGCCAGGGCCGATGAGCCGACCCCGCGTGCGAAGTTGATTCTCGAGATACGAGACGAAAAGCTTAGAATATTTGAATACGAAACATCCCGGCTGCTCTGCCACGTATCCATCGTTGACGTCAAGATGATAGGTTCGCAGGTGTCCGTGACGTGTGTGAGAAAAGATGAACACAGACATACCAAGCCCATTCGAGTCAGACCCCCGCTACGCTGAACAACGCGTCAAGCTGAAATCAGAGCGCGACGAACTCCTGGCCCAGCTGTTTGGGCTCAGGGAGCTGCGTCGAAATATAGAAGGAACAAAGTGATGGCAACTGCACCGATCAACGTGAAGATAGTTATTGACCGTAGCCACTTGGACGAGGTATTGGTGGATCTAGAGCGAGCACTCGCGATGAAGCAGGAGCTGACGGTCGACCTGAGGTCGGAGGTTGCTGAGCTGAAGGCCCAGCTCGAGTCCACGGAGAAGGCCTATGATAAGGCGCTCCAGGACAACCTGCGCCTCGCTGACACCTTGAGAGTGGAACAGGTCGGGCCGTACGCGGCTCGGGTGGAGCGGATGCAGGACCAGAGACAGAAGTTTCATGTTGATACGAGTTCTATCTGCAGCAGCACCGACTATGAGGGAGTCTACAAGAAGATGCGGGAGCAGGAGGCGCGCGTCCCGGAAATCAAGCCAACACACCCGAGTCTTGATCTCATGTCCACTGAAGCGTACGAGGAGATTCTCTCCCTCAACGTTCCTTCCCGGCCGGAGATGGGGGGTGCCCCTGTCATCGATGACAGTGACTTCACGCACGAAGCGGCAACGTTTGAGGAGGCTCTTCACTGGTTCCAGGCCTTCGGTCCACAGGAGGCTGACCCCGCCTGCGCTCCTGGGAGCATGCCGCAAGTGATCTCTGGGCTCCGTCGAATAAACCAGGACGTCAACCGCCGTCATCGTGAGGCCCAAGGCGATCGCGCGAAGATGAAGGACACGCTCCAGAGATCGCAGAACGCGAACCGCAAATACAAAGCGCGTCTAGCGCAACAGAAACCTCAGTTGGAGGCGCTCCAGGAACTGGCCAATGCGGCCTTTCCTTTGTACGAGGCGCTCAACGAGGGTATGCCATTTCTCGGCTTCCCTGAAAAACTGGTGAAGCTGTGTGAAGACTTCCATAACAAATTCAACGAAGCAGCGGAGGCACTAAGTCATGAGTAAACACGATCGAGTAGAATTAGTAGGCGGAATCTTTGGTTTGACGTTCGTCATCCTTTTCTTTGGCAAAGTTCTTGCGCTTGGCCAGTTCGGGACGTGGTCCTGGTGGTGGATCACCTCACCACTCTGGGCCCCGCCCACTGCCCGCATGGGTGTCGGTTTCGCTGTTAGCATCGTCCGCGGCCTCTTCCGATCGACCATGCAGCTGTTCAAGTGAGCTTCGACGAGGAACCGCTCGATCCACACGGCGAGTGCCGCGACGAGATCAGGCGGCTGGAGGCCAAGCTGCGCGCCTGCGCGCCACTTGGCAGTTGGATGTCGGCCGCGCTCGACGATCCGAAGGTCTGTGACGAGATGAAAGTCTTGATCAACCCATTCCTGTCGGCGATCGAGCCGTACATGGAGGACTGCACTGCAGATCAACTAAGCGATACGTTCGCACGGCTGGCCGGACGCACAGGCGTCATAGAGGGGACGATACAAACGTACAGGGACTTCAGGGGGAGGGACGGGCTCGGCGATGACTGACCTGCTACCCTCCCAGGCATGTCCAATCGCAGTGTTCAGCTTAGAGGCCCCGACAACAACACACCCGCGGCAGTTGACAGCTTCTCGGGTCATCTAGTCGTGATGGACAGCGTCCACGCGCAAACTCATGCCGGCCGCCTATTCGGGACTGGGGTGTTTGATGTCGCGCTGGCGGATGCTGCTAGCCTGGACCTGCTGATCATCACCGCGGCGAGTGGTGTAAATCACCTTCGGGCGGACATCGTTGCTGAAGGAAACTCAGTCGGGTTTTTGTATGAAGGAACAACGGTCACCGCAAACGGCACCCCTATCGTTCCAGTAAACAGGAACAGGCTCAGCGCCAACGTCGCCTCAGCTCAGTTTTTCACGGCCCCTTCACTCCAGACGCTAGGTACAGAACTCGGGCGTGGCTATCTCGTTGGGGGAGACAAAAGCAAGACAGTCGGAGACGACTCCTCAACTTTTTCGGAATGGCTGCTTGCCCCTAGCACAACGTATATGATCCGCCTCACCAATATTTCAGCCGGTCCTGAGATTGCTTCTCTCAACGTTATATTCTACGACACGTCCATCGCCTAGTTAACCACGCTCTCGTCAGCGCCGGCGAGATCGAGCGACGCGTGTTGGGCTTCGCAAAGGGCCCGGTACACGGGCTCGAGAAGCGGCGTTCCCGACATCACCAGCGACATCAGCATTGCATGTGAGTGGCCCAGGGAGACGGCTTCCATGTCCCCGGGTATGTGCAGGTGGAGTGAGCCGTCAGCTTTCGCGACGATCGCGGCGTCGCCTTCCTCTAATGAGATCTGGCTCTCCTCGCTCCATCTCCGACCCGTCACCTGTGTGTAATCCTGATTCTTCAATTTCTCTATCCACGGCCTGACCATCTCGATGGTAGCCTTTACGCCCGTGCCGGCCTCCCCTGGGCATGTCCCGGAAGGCGTCACGCGCAAACTTTCGAATTCCTTTTATCGTATCTTTCGTCGCCATCCTGCCACCGCTAGGGCCAGTACCCCCATCGCCAGCATAACAAGGAGGCCGGGTTCGGGTACAGACCACATCCTGGCCTGAGGCATTGGAACCTCGTTGCTAGCGGGGGAGACCCTCGTCTCGAGAAGAATTGCCTGCTCCTCCGGGGTCATGTTGACGCTGGCCCAGATGTCGGCCGATTGTTCCCGACGCAGCGTCACATGCATGTGCGCGTTGGTCATCGTCTCGCCTTCGCGGAAGGTTCCGAAGCGCCCACGGAGCAGGCCTCCCCCGATGTCCTGGATGTCAGTGACATTCGAGCAGGACAGTTCATCGACGTTCACGCGAAAACTTTCGTAGCAAAGCTGGTAGCTGATCAACGGAAATTCCGGATCCACCACGCGTCCGTCGTCACGAAAGTCTACCTGGAACTGTTCACTGACGACGTTTGTGTCAGGATACGTCTGCCCTTCGTATTCAAACGGCATAACTATTGCCTCACACACGCACCGGTGAAGTCGAAGTAAGCCGTCGCGCTACCGCCCACGGTTACGTCGTTTGTGTCCCGGGTTTGTGACCCACGTTGGTGGTACCCGGCGCGACCCTCTTCGTAGTCACCGTTGCTCTCAGAGCCGAACACGCCTAGCTCGATCCCTGATAGGCAGGGCTTTTGGCTGGTAGCGCAGCCAACAGCAAGCAGCATAGACAAAAATAGACAAACACGCATCAGAAAATCTCCTCGTTTGGCATGGGCATTTCGATCTCTACCTCATCCGGGGCATCGATCCAATCACCCTGTTTATATACTTTCATCCATTGCTCGCGGCAAACGTCCAGGTTGGAGAACTGGTAGACCCGACGACGCCCCTGGGAGACCGACGACAGCCCGAGTTTCGGGGCGGCGACCTTCGAAAGAAAGCGTCCGAGATGAACGTTGTTTCTTGGAGAGCGGTGACTATTTCGCTTCGTGTACTCCAGGTAATCGTCAAAGAGAGTCTGGGTCAGCATGAGTTGTGGCCACGGAACGCTACTCGGATCTTCGTTGAGCATCTGACCGCTGCACAGTTTCGTGTACCACCACTCCTCTTCGAGGTTGTAGCTCTGGAGCTGCTGCTCTTGTAGCGCCTTGGTGGTCGGCACAGTTCGCACGTTGAAGCCTGTCAGATCGTGGTTTAACAGGGAATACAGAAACCCCTCCCGTCCACCGTTGTCCATCTGCTTCTGGATCGCACCGAAATACGCGATGTCCTGCTTGTGATCCTCGCTGACGTCAAGCACCAGGAAGCGACGCTCGCTCCGGCTGTGGGCGGGAACGACCCAGTCATGGTTCGACGCCATCATCAGGTGGATGCAGTTAGTCGCGGCTTCGATGTCGATACCTTTCGACTCAACTGCCATAACGTCCTCAGTCACGATCATCTTCAGCGCGCCTTCGTGCTTCTTGTCGCCAGCGTAGAAAGCCTCGTCCGCGAACAGGAAGACGCAGTCACGGAGATGGGCGTTGAAGTTCCCGACCAACTGGCTGGAGTGGCCGACCTGTAGATAGTGTCTGCCCAAAAGGGCGCCTAGCTGCTTCGCGACGAATGACTTTCCCGTGCCCTGTTCACCACGCAGAACAACCGCCGTCTGTCCGGGTTCACCGGGTCGCTGGATCATGCGAGCCATCCACCCCAGTAGGTAGCTGAAGAGCCTGTCATTGCCCCGGCAGACGTTCTCTCGGATGTGCTCCTGGAGCTTGTCCCACTTCCCTGGGCGGGCTTCACATGCGAATCCTCGCCAGAGATTATACGCGTCCGGAACTTCTTTGTTTGGCACAAAAACAACCCTCTTAAATTGACGACGTTCAACGTTCTTCAACCACCAGTCACCGAGTGGCATGTACTTTGGATTTCCATCCTTATCGGCTCCGACTTCAACGGATCGATTCATGTGGGCGTTCCTGAAATCTCCGAAGCTGAGGTTCGTGAGACGCGAGCGCTGCAAGATCGGATCCGTGATCTCCTCTACCACGCGGCACTTGCCGCCGTAATTTTCGATCACCGCATAGCGGTCATTCATTTCGGCCAGCTTAGGGTCAATGGCGAATTCCTTCGCCTTCCCGATTTGTCGCTTGGCATAACTCTCGACGTTGACGCCCTTGTCGAGCACAGAATCGCTGATGCCGAAGTCGGGGTCCGTGATCAGCGAATAGATGACCTCGTCGGGCACGCTGCAGCGCACGAGATTACAGACACAGTCGAACAGCCAGCTCGATCGTGAATCATCATCCTTCGGCGGCTCGTCGGGGTGACGGCCCTGGACGACGATGACCTTGACCCGATCAGGTACGTTCCATTCGTCCAGTTCCTCCATCGTGCCGATGCGGGGAACGTTTCCACTGACATCGACGGTCTGCGTGGAGGTGCCAAACATCTCACCGCTTTGCGTCGGAGCGGCTGGCGTGAAGTCAGAGAGCGGGTAGACGCGGGAGTGATCGAAAACTTTTAGGGTGGCCGTCTCTTCCGAGCGCCCCTTCTTTCGCTTCTTCACGTCTGGAATGTTGACTGTCCCAGGCAGACGCATGATGCGATCGACGTTATGGCAATCGTCAGCACCGAACAGCAGTTCGAGCTGCAGGTTCCAACGCTTGGCCGTCTCCGCGAGCGCGATGTCGCCATTGATCTCGTATTCTTCGTCAAGTCGCCAGAACCCTTGGTAGCCGCCGCCGGAGAAGATGATCACTGTGGGTTTCGGGACACCGGCTGGCGGACTCGTCAGTTGGGCATACGCTCGCTCGCGTTCGTCGTCTAGGTTCTTTCCTTCACGGGGATCAACATCGACGTGTAACCACTTCATACCGCGCATCTCGGTGCGGCCCGCCTTCTTTGTCATTGGGCCGATGGTCGGATTGACGTGGAAGTAGATGTTACGAGTGCCGTTGTATAGGTCGAGCCATTCCGCGCATTCGACGTCGGTTTCTGAATCAAATGTGGCCGTTGTGATCGATTTTCGATCAACAGCAATAGCGGTCAGAACCCAGAGCCCTTGTGGCTCCCACTGTTTCAGGAATGCAATCGACGCGGGTGTGTCTGTCATCTTCTCAACGTTTCGTCCAGATCGGCGGTGGCAACGCGCCCGTATGAATGCAGTATTGCGCAGTCGACGAGTCTATCACGCGGAACGCGGCCGACAAGCTCCCATGCGGTCAGTCCATCGAACAACAGGTTCTCGACCGTGCCGCGGGAACCCACACGTAGCAGCAGCCATGCACCCCCGCCTGCATTCCACCGACGGCGGAGGAAATTGCGCTGCTGTTGCGTGAAGTGATCGATCACGACTGTCGTGTCAGCCTGCTTCGGCCAGCGAGGGAGATATTTCAGCTCGAGCCAGCCTCGTAGGCATTCCACATCGGGACAGCCTGGGTTGGCCGGGTTCTCGACAGCCTGCGGATCGGAGCGCATCCGCTTCAGCGCTTTGATGACTTGAGATCGGTAGGTGTATTCACTCACATCGATTCTCCCCAGCTTGGTCCCATCTCAACGTCCACCTTCGAAGGAACGGTGAGCTGTGGAATGCAGTGTTCCATGATCTCGGCAGCATCCTGGGCATCCCCCGCACCATGAAAACTACCCGTCAGTTCATCGTGGACCTGGAGCTGCATAAAGTGACCCGCATTATGAACATCGACGAGCGCTTTCTTCGTCTGATCCGCCGCCGACCCCTGCACGATGCGATTCAGCGCTTTCTGTGTCCAGTCGTACTTGCCACTCGCGCCAACAGGGAAATGGCAGTGTCGGCCCAGGATGGTCTTGACGTAGCCGCGCTCTTCGGCTTTCGTCTGCGCGAGCTTCGCCAGCTCACGGATGAAGGGAAGCTTCTCATCGAACGTCGCGAGCAGCGCACGGCCTTCTTCACCCGCGCCTTCCATCATGCGACCGCCGGTCTCGTTCGCGTACGCTGCCGCATCGGTGCGGTTCATGTAATCGAAGTACCTCGTATCGTCCCACTTCCGCCCGTACACCACCCACGCAGTAGACAGACCTAGCTTGCGGCACAGCTTCGCTCCGCCCAGGCCGTAGATCTTGCCAAGAAAGATTTCCTTTGCGGCCTTGCGCTTGATGCCAGCCATCTTCGCGACCATGTCATGGTTGTCGGTGGCCCGGTTCGTTCGATACTGATGGCAGGCAGCGACGGCTGCTAGGTGAGCTTCCCTGGAGATGCCCGTGCCCTTGTGGGGTCTTCCGATCGGGGTGTTCTCCGCGTAGTGCATCATCGTGCGCGGTTCCTGCTGCGAATAGTCGAGCGAGCCCCACGTCATCCCGGGCTCAGGTATGTAGATCGCGCGCCACATCTTCGCGAACTCATCGCGGGACGGTTGCTGTTGTAGGTTGGGCTTCTCGCTGGACAAGCGACCATACCGAGCGCCGGACCCATCATCCGCTGCCGCCTCACTCTCCGAGTCGTTCTTGCGCAGCTGGTTGAACGTCGAGTGGATGCGGCCGTTCACCATGTGCTCGCGAACCGAAGCGGCGAAAGTGGTCCGCAGCTTGTTCGTCTTGCGCGCCCACAGAATGCGTTCAGCAACCGGGTGGTCGATCGCCGCCAGGACTTCCTTGTCGATGTTCGGTTGGCCCTTCGCGGTCTTCCCTGGCGTGATCCCGATCGCTTGTAGCGCAGGAGCTACAGCGCTCGCAGCCATGATCCCTTTGCCAAGCCCGATGCGGACGCCGGTCAGCCGGTGAATCTCATCCAGGGCAGCAGCTTCTTCCCCACGGGACCATGCCTCAACCTGAGCCAGCCGATCCTGATCGATTAGGACACCACGCCGGCGCAGTAGCGTCAGGACGGGCTGTACGGAGCACTCGAGGTTGAAGATGTCCCAGAGACCCGCCTCTTCGATTCGCTTCTCCTGGAGCCGTAGGAGCGCCAGAGGCTCGTCCACATCGCCAAGGCCATACGGGCCCACGAATCTCGCTGGAAGCTTCCAGAGGCCCGCCTTCGGATCGACACCAAAGTGGTCGGCCGCGTCCTTGAGCAGGCTCTCGTTCTTCCCTTCGCGACCGTAGCGGGCGGAGATGGCTTCGAGCCCATAGTTGAACTGCAGCTCGTCCAGCAGGGGCTCTGCCACCCCGATATCTCTCCAGGTGCAAGCGCCCCCGATGAAATCCGCGCCCTCCTGGGCCATCCAGTCGCCGTCATAGCCCAGGTTGCAGCCGACGAGCTGCCCCTTGAACGAGCGCGCCTGGGCTGCCAGATACGCCAGCGCCGCGTCAGGATTCTCGACGTTGTCGCCGCCCTGATGGCGCAGCGGAACGTAGAACCCAGGCCCGCCTTCGATGCGGAAGCTGTAGCCAACGAGCATCGTGTCCGCGCGGCGCGCGCCGCAGCCCATCTTCTTGAGGTCAGGGTCTTTCGTCTCGACGTCGATCGCGACGCGAGCGGTGGAACTGACTGGCCAATTGGGCAGCTCGCCGAGGCGAGGCGGACGCCAATCAGACTCCGGCGTGAACATCGGGATCTGAGTTTCGGCACCCTTGGTCTGGTCGGAGTGCTTACGACCCTTGGGCTTCGCCACGAGCGGCCTCGGTCAACGATGTTACCAGGAGGACGGCGTGATTGAGCTGGTTGGCGTTCCACTTATTCGCCAGGATGGAGATGAGAATCTTTTCTCGGAAGTCGGTGATCTCGTTCGCGGTGAAGTAGTCGTTAAGCGCCCTCGGTCCGACTCCGCCCGTCGGCACGTAGCCGTTGTGCTGCTCTTCCTCGATCTTCATAAGGAAGTGAGCGATCTTTTCGAGATCCTGGATGCCGCCCTTGTCCCGCCAACGCGTGGCGTACTTGATTGCGCATCCTTCGAGGAAGCCGATTCCGTTTCGGGAGATGAGATCCCAGGGCTGGAGATCCCGGTTCTTGTAGTGGTCGCCACCGACCTGAATTGCGTTCGCGCTCATGCTGCCTCCGGTTTCCCGTCGATCGGGGGTTCTAGATCCAAGACTTCGTCGCCCTCCATGCTCACATGCTGGTAGGTTCCCGTCCAGTACGCAGCGTAAAGCTGCCTGTGCTTCCAGGAGAGTTGAGACAGATGAAACAAGTCCTTCGCCTCGACGACATATTCTTTGTATTCGTCATCACCATACGTCCACGCGTAGAACCAGTTGTGCCCCTCCAGCTTCTCCCAGTATTCCTCGATGCTAAGACGGAGCATCCGGGGCTTCGATCATCGCCTTCGTGATTTTGAACCCTGGAATTTCCTCCCCAAGTAGGTACGAAGCAACCACGGTCCCGCCTTCTTCGCTTATGCTGGTTACCAGGAGCAGGAGCACTCCGTTCGGCAGTAGCTGAAGCGCATGGCTGCAGCGGCCGAATTCCTCGTTGTCGCCGATAGTTCGGATAACCGTGAGACCCGCAACGATCTCAGGTGGTGTGATCATGCCTTGAGCAGCAGGTCGCTGGGCCTGCTGTTGTGCAACCCTTTTGTTTTTTGTGGTCATCAGTTTTCCTTGTTATGTGCCAGCAGCCGCTCGAGATCTTCGTGCGACGGCATCGGCCGTTCTTTCCAGGGCCACGTCAAGGGCGTCCAGCCCAGGAGCGTGAGCCCTATGAAGTATACAAAGGGCACGAAGGCGGTACCTACGAAGTAGAGGGCTCCGCGAACTTTTTTGCCATCAAAGAGCAGCGCCAACGACCTGTGCTGGAACCGCTTGTCCATGCAGACGGCCAGCTTGTAATCGATGAACGGTTTCTCCGTGAGGAGCCCGCGCCATCCGCCCTTGCCGACGTGGTAGCCCAGGTCATGGATATCGCAACAGTCGTCGAAGTTCGCGCCCCCGATTTCGTCTGGAACGAGCTTGCCGAACCAGCCACTCGGGCCGCAGCCGTTGGGAAGGAATTTGGTCGGCTTGAAGCCGAACGATTCAGCGAGAGTTCGCACCACAGTCTCCTATTGATTCAGCCGTCGCTTGGGCAGCTTCCGCCAGAATGCGCGTCACTTCGATTGTCTCCACTCGAGCAGCGAGCATGACGTAGGTCTGGACGCCACCAAACAGAATTCCGGAGACCATGCCGACTAGCGCCAAGATCTCCCTGAGCTTCACAGGAAGATCCTACGGACGGTCACCCCAAGGACGGTCCCTCCGAGCCAGAAGCCCATGTCCATGCGAGTGTCACGCGGTCGATCGATCGGCCACTGCAGGAAGAACTCGTACCCGTACAGCGTGGAAGCGCTGATGACTCCATCCTCGGCCAAGCCCAGGAGGAAACCGATCGCGGTGTGCGCAATCTGGTCAACGATGTTCTTCATCTTCTTGTTCAGGTTGTCGTACCATCTCGGTGTGGGAATCTTCATGAACCGTCTCCTTCGCCCATTAAGTGTTGCCAATAGTAAAGCATAGAACCGTCAATCGGTGGTGCCGGGGGCGGCTCGGGCGTGCCCGCTTTCTGCCGTGCGACCATCTGCTCAATCTCGAATGCCCCGATCGCCTCGATCTGTTTGATGAACTCGGCCCACTCCGCGTCGGTGCAGTCCAGGTCCATCTCAGCTCGAACGGGCGGGGAGGGCATTCTACTCGCAGCTCCGGCTTCCGGTCGCGGGGTCGAACGTGCAGGCCTCAGGTGCGCTGTCGTCGACAGCAACCATCATGCCTTCGCGCTTGCCCCCGTTCGTAAACGTAGTGCAGCCCTTGACCCCGCGCTCCCACGCGGTGACATAGATCTTCTTGAAGTCGTCCCACGGCGTGGTGTGCGGAACGTTGAGCGTCTTGCTCACCGCGGAATCGACGCGGGTCGCTGCGACGGTCAGCACGCTCAGATGCTCCGCGATCGTCACATCGTTGGAGACCTTTCCTCGAACGCCCAGGTTGGCGGTGCCGTAGTCTTGCAGCTCCATTTCAACCTGCCCTTCCGGCATGTTCACGAGCCGTCTTTGGGTGTGTCCGAAGACCGGCTCAATGCCAGAGCTAACATTATCAGCTGCCAGGGATATGGTTCCGGTTGGCGCAATAGACGTGAGATGAGAATTACGGATTCCATGTTTTCGAATCTCCTCTTTCGCGTCGGGGTGCAGCTCCTCGATGAACGCTCCCTCCAAGTAGCGATCTTGGTCAAACAGCTTGAACGGTCCCTTCTCACGCGCGAGCTTCGCTGATGCGACGTAGCACTCGGTCTGCAACGATTTGAGAATGCGTGCCTCGAACGTCAGGAACCCCGGTGATCCATAGGGATACCCCAATGCCTCAGCGGCGTTCGCGAGTGCGGTGATTCCGATGCCCATTCGCCGCTTACTCTGCGCCTCTTGCTGCTGCTCGAAGAGCGGGTACTTCGCACGGTCGATCACATTGTCCATCGCACGCACGACGGGCGGGATGTCCTCCGCGAACTGGTGCCAGTCGAACCCGACCGCTGCTCCGCCCGTCCCCATCTGCAGATACTTCACGAGGTTGAACGACCCCAGGAGGCAGGCTCCATACGGGGGTAGCGGCTGCTCGCCGCACGGGTTGGTCGCTGCAATGTCCTCGCAGTACCAGAGGTTGTTCATCTTGTTGATCGTGTCGATGAACAGCACCCCGGGTTCGGCCCAGTCCCAGGTCGAGCGCATAAGCATTTCCCAGATGGCTGCAGCGTCTACTTCTCGACGGACACGCCCATCAAAGACAAGCGGGAAAGCAGCTCCCGTTGACAAGCATTCCATGAACTGATCTGTGACGGCGACAGAGACGTTGAATCCAGTGAGACGAGCAATGTTCTGCTTAGCGTGGATGAACTCTTCGATGTCGGGATGATCGATGCGCATGACTCCCATTTGTGCCCCACGTCGGTGGCCCGACGAGGCAACGCATCTGCAAACGGCGTCGAAGATTTCCATGAAGCTAACAGGTCCAGAAGACTTAGACCCGAGCCCTCGGATATCTGCTCCACGAGGTCGGAGAGACGAGAAGTCGTAGCCAATGCCACCCCCCATGCGCATCGTCTGCGCGGCTTCGGTCGCACGGCCCATGATCGAACCATGACCTTCAATGAAAGAGTCTTCGATCGTACCGCTGACATAACAGTTGTACGGAGTGACTCCCTTGCTGCTGCCCATCGCAGCCTGGATGCGGCCCGCCGGCATGAAGCGCATGTCGCGCAGGATGTCACGGAACTCGCGGTAGTGTGGTTCGCTGTCGGTCATCGCTGACGCGACGCGGTTCATGGCCTCCGGAAAGCCCTCACCTGGGCCTCGGTATTTCTCTGCGTGTAGCTGATCACAAAAGGGGTGCTGCGGGCCGAACTCGTTCAAGGAATCTCTCCGGTAGTGCTTGGTGGGATCGGGCATCATACCACGATCGTGACAGATTTCGCTGCCCGAGTGATTGCGGTGTAGAGCCAGCGTTGCGCGTCGTCCCGAAATGCGCTCGACTCATCGAAGACCATCACGTTGTCCCACTGCGAGCCCTGGCTCTTGTGGCAGGTGAGCGCGTAGCCATAGTCGAACTCCTGATGATCTTTCTTCGTCCACCAATCGATCTCGGCGTCCTTTGGGTTCTTTCCGAAGATTTCTGTCCAGGCAGTGACGCCCAACTCGTAGCCGTTCGTGACGCCGTGCTCCTGAATGAGCATGTCCACGAGGTCATCTCCACACTCGACCCAATCGACCGTCCAGAGCGTGCCGTTCAGGATACCCAGGTCGCGGTTGTTCCGCAGGCACACGACCTTCTCGCCCGCGACCACGGTGTGGGTGGGGTCGTATCCCAACAGCTCGCGACATCTCGCATTGATCCCGTGGCGCGTGGCGTTTCGCCCACAGATGATCTGATCCTGGGCCATCACGAACGCAGGGTCGAGCGTTCCGCTCTTCATCACGCGGCTGATGCCATAGTCACCGACCTTCAGCGTCTTCCCTTCGCGCACCAGCGTCGCAAGGTGAATGATCGGATCGTTCTCAGCCTGACGGTGGATGCTCGTGAGCATGTAGTCCGGCTCGTGCTCCGTGAAATACCCTCCGCTCGCGACCGGCGGCAGCTGGGCTGGATCGCCCAGGACGAGGATCTTCGTATCGAACGACAGCAAGTCCTGACCCATGTCCATACCTACCATCGAGCATTCATCGATGATCAGTAGGTCCAGGTCACGAACCTCGGAGTCCATGTTCAGGACGAACCCTGGCTTGTTGATGTCGGTCTTTTCGCTGGCGATCTGTTTTTTCAGGGCCTTGATGCGACGCAACTTCCGATCGCTCACACCGCTATCCATGAACAGCACGCCCAGCTCAGACTCTAGTGTCTCGAGTCGTCGCTTCGACTTCGAGTACGGGGTGTAGATGAGCGAGTGAATCGTGGTCGCTGGGCAGCCCTTGCTAACAAGTACTGAAGCAGCCTTGCCCGTGTACGCGGCGAAAGCCACCCGACCACCGGTCGTCTCAGCAAGATGTTTAGCAAGCGTAGTTTTTCCAGTGCCCGCATAACCGAAAAGGCGAAAGACTTGTTCGGCTCCACCGCGATACCACTCCGCCACTGCACGCAGGGCGCTCTCCTGATCTGGTGACCAGTCCATAATATATCTCCAAGAGAAGGGACACCCCCCGCGTGACTCCCCAGTTACAGGGGAGGTGTCCCTAACAAACCGTTTGCCTGACTTGGTTCCAATACCCCATCAAAAAAATCAATGGTAGCCAGACGCAGAGAACATCTCTAGAACGGTATGCCTGTCTTTGGATCGATGTCGCCAGATTCGCCGCCCTTTTCGGACGTGGACATATCGGCCTTGGCGATGCCCTGCTTCACCATTTTGTGCATGTCCTTGCCAGCGAGGAACCGCTCATCGTTCGAGCCCAGAAGGCTGTTGATCAGCTTGCCGTTGGCGGGGGACAGCTTGAAGTTGCTGTACTCCTGGCCGGCCTTGTTCTTCTCGTCCTGCGTCGTGATCTTGACGTAGTGCGCGAAGAGATCCGGCTTGATCTTGCCGCTCGGTGTGGTCAAAACGAACATGCGGATGGCGCTCATCCACTTCCGGTAGATCTTGATCTTCGAGGACGTGAACGAGATGATGACCGGCATCGGCTCGTTGTTCTCGGCGACCAGAATGCCATAGACGTCGAACGTTTCGACGAGATCGTGGCCCTCTTCAGTCTTGACCGTCCCGAAGGGAAGATCGTTTGCCTTCGCTGCGGCGAGCGCATCGACCACGAATTTATCCGTGATCTCATAGGTTCCGACGAACCCACCCCCATCGTCCTGGGGAATCCACTCGTTGTAGATATGCTTGGTGACAGAGGGCACGAAATGCACCTCGTCGTAGCACTCCTGAGTGACGGTGTTGAAGAGCTTGCCCGGTTCGGCGCCCTCGATCCCACCCTTCTCAACGGACTTCACTTCAGGGCTGAGCGCCTGGAGAACACGCAGGAACGGTACCTGGATGTCGCTGTTGTCCTGGTTTTCAAAACCCTCACCCGAATACGCGGAGTAATCGACTTCAGTGCTGACGGCGTTTCCGGCAGTTGTCGCAACGGCCGAATCGTCGGCCACCTTCTCGTTCTTGGCCATGTTAGTAGGCCTCCTGTGTTGGTTTGCAGAGGGTTCTTTAAGGGCCCCCAGTGCTTCAGCCCATGAAATTCAGTTACCTGTCCTGGTACGCAATGATCCAGTATGGAAGCGCCGCGTCGATCTGTGGCCCCTGCTTCGTGTCCGAGACACCCCACCAATCTTTGGAATCTTTTTGCCAACAGAAAAACGCAGGGTACGGGGACTGGATTCTACGCTCCAAGTTAGTGAGCGAATCGATCGACATCGGTTTGCCGGTTGCCATCAGGTATAGCGCGTCGAAGTACGGGTTGTCGTCCTTTCGCATGAAACAATGAATCCGTTTGATCCATCGGCGCGTGCCCTTTTTTTCTTTATGAAATTTTTGCAGAAGGAAAAGTGAGTGCGCGTCCATCGCGTTTAGGCTGAATGAGAATGTTCGCGTAAAGATTCGGTTGTAGTGGATGGTTGTAAGCGGCATCAGGCGAAGGAACAGTGAACACGGTGGCTTCCCTTTCCCCGTGCAGGCATGATGCAGGGCCTTGACTACGAGTCGCTGTGCCGCATCGACTTTGTGCGCGCTCGTTCCTGTGCGCCCTGCGTGATCGATCAGCGACCAGTTCGTTTTTCGGAACCGGTTGAGGAGCGCTGAGATGATCGCGCTAACTTCCGACCTTAGCTCCGGCACGTATGTGAATGCAGCAGTCAAGCCGAACAATACGCCGCTTAACTGGTCGCGTGTCGTCTTGGTGATGAACGCGAAGCCTTCATGCTCGTACAGTCGGCCCGCCTTGATGTGCTGGCCGTAGCTATTCGTCGGGCTTTCCAGCGACTTGACCGCGTCGTATCCGATCCGTTCCCATGAACCGGCAAGAGGGAAGGCCCATCGCGCCAATACCCCCGGCGTACCGGATACATGAGTCAGGAGATAGATTCCGCCGAGGGCGTTCCGTGCCGCCTCAAGGTCGCTTGCATTACCGCGTGCAGCGTATCGGTATGCGGCAGCGGCAAGGTACATCCCTGTGAATACCGCGTTGTCGTCGTCGGTGGCATAGCGGATCGGCTCGATGTCCTTCATCGTCACAAACGAGATCCCGCAGACCTGATGCCGCGCCTGATATTCCGCTTCGATCTCGTCCATCACTTCTCCTCCTCAGTCGGCTTGTCCCATACTGGAAATGCAATTAGCTCTTCCTTGTTATGATACGAAAGCCGATCCTGAGCGATTCGTCGCTTGAGCTTCTCCGCAGCCAGCGCGGCCTCGGCCTTCTTCCTACCCCAGAACTCTGCCCGTTCGTTCTTGTACGCGGATCGTACAAATCCGACGGGATCGAGGTCGAACTTATCCAGCTCCCCGTAGGCTTCACCGACGGCCATACGCATCTCCCACCAGAGACCCTGCTGCTTTTCCAGCGCGGCCTCGGCCCTCTCGGCGCAGGCTTTCCATTCCGCCGCTCTCATCGTCGCGTCTTCGGTAGCGTGATTTTGGAGATCGTCTGCCGGTGCCCGCCAAGCATTGCAAGGGGAACCTCTTCCCCATCTTCGAGCTTGGCCCGGATGAAGGCCTTGACACTATTCGTCTCGACGCCTTCGAAGTGCGCCATGTTCAACCGGCCTTCGTACTTCGCGCAGTACTCAGCGAACTGCTTGGCTGCGTCGCCCTCGCCCTTGTCGAATTTGAATCCAAACTCTTCCTTGACCAGGAACTCGCCGTCATTCGCGATCAGCCATGCGATGGCTTCCGCTTGGCGTTCTTTGGGGATGCTGAGTCTGAGAGTCTCCGTGACCGTGATCTCACTGCCGTCCCGCAACTTGAACGAGGACATGTTCAGCGAGTCGAGCAGCTCGGGAATCTGCTTCCACGAGATCTCGCGCACCTGGGCCTCGAGATCTTTGACCTCCGCCTGTCGCTCAGCGATCTTCGCCTCCAGCTCTTTCTGGCGTTCGGCCAGTCCTGCTAGAAGTTCTAGGTCGCCACCGCTGACTTCGGTCTGGCCGTAGCCGGAGTAGTCAATCTCGGGGGTAGTCGCTTTCTGGGTCATTGATATCTGCCTTTATTTCGACGTACGCCTGATCTCGTCCTGACCACTGCAGGATATTCACACGGCCGTCATTCATATCTGCCGCGACGGACATTGCAAGTCCTACGAGGCATTGGTTCCCCACCAGTAGTAAGTGGTCATTATCCGAAAAAGTGTCGAGCTTTTCGTATAGCTCGGTGATTATTCCGCCGACCCCGTATGGTCTCGCGCTAGGCGACAGGAGGAATTCGATCTTGCCGAACTCCTCCGCCTGTGTCAAGTCAAATCGAGAGATCATGTCCCCGGAGTTTGGATCGACCTTCATCTGTTTCTGTACGACGTAGACTACAGCCATTCCGATTCCCTATCTCCGAGTGTCTCTGCGGACACCATCCTCTTTCGTCTGAGTGAGTTCACGATGTGATAGTCGATCGATTGTGAAGCCATCAGGTCGGTGACGAGCACCGAAGTATCTTGACCGATTCTATGATTTCTGTCCTCGGCCTGCAACCTGTGCCTGGGCACGAACGAGTTGCTGTAGAAGAACATGCTCTTTGCGCGGTTGAGGGTTAGCCCAGTTCCGCCCACCGCGGGGTTGGCCACCATCCACTGCACCTCGCCTGCCTTGAACTTGCGCTTCGCTTCCTCGCGGCCGTCCTCGTCCACGCTCCCGTCCAGGCGCACAGCGGTGTCGCCCAGGCGCTGCATGATCTGTGTGATGTCCATCTTGAAGCGGCACCAGATGATCGCGGCGTGCGGCGTGTGATCGAGCAGCTCAAGCAGAAGCTCGAGCCTGGGGTTCTGGTCACCGATCAGCTGGTACGGTTCAGCGAACTCGCCGGCCTCTTCCGGTGTGGGGAGATAGCCACAGGCCACCTGCTGAAGCCGGAGCTGGCGGACGATCGCGAGATCCGCCTCCCACTCCATGCCATCGATCTCGGCCCGGTACTCGTCCTTGATCATGTTGTAGACACGCGTCTGCTCGGTGGTCATATCGAATCGCGCCTTCGAGTATAGACGCGGAGGCAGGTCGAGGACATCTTCCTTCAAGACGCGTGACGAGATCCCCTGCAGCCACTCGTGTAGCTCGTCAAGGTTCACGTAGCCCGTGCAGAACTCGCCGCCGTTCGGCGCACCCATGAACGTGCCAAAGCGGTGCTTGAAGGCCTGGAACGTCGGGATCTTGAACTGCTTCCAGTAGTCCTGGTCGAGGAACCGAACCGGCGCGTAGACATCGAACGGACTCTGGGCTGTTGGCGTGCCGTCGAGGATCCGTTTGTAGACGGGGTACTTGCCAGCGGCGATCATGCTCTTGGTCCGCTTCGCCCCGGGTGTCTTGACCTCACCCGACTCGTCGCAAACCATCATGATGCCTTGCTTCATGAGTTCCCAGGCGAGTTCCTTCCCTTCCTGGGTCATGAACCCGGAGTAGGGCATGGTCAGCGTCTTGAAGCCAGCCTTGTAGTTGAGCAGTTCCTTCAACTCTCGCTTGTGCCAAAGTGTCTTCTTCTTGGCGTTCAGGAAGCTAACGCACAGCGCGGACTCAGCGATGCGATCCGGGAGGTGAACGGGCAGCTCGTCCGTCCGCCAGTTCTGGTGAACGGCGTTCGGTGCGACGACTAGCAGGCCATTGATCTCGCCCGCCTCGTAGAGATAGGCCGCCGTGTCAACGACGATCTTCGACTTCCCAGTTCCCTGCTCGTGGAAGTGAGCCCAGGCGTGCAGGTCGCGAGTCTTTTCAAAGTCCTCCCGCTGGTGTGCGAAGGGGACCGTCTTGTACTCGTAGGTCACTTCGCGTCTCGCCGGGCGCTGTCAATGTAGTTTTCTAGGTTCGGATATAGGTTCAGAACCGCGTCAATCGCGGCCTTCGCCTCCTCCAGCTCGGCGCGGAGATCCAGCACGGTTTGATATGCAAGGCTCCAGCCGTAGTCACCCTGCTTCGCTGGGTTTTGATTGTTCCCCTCTGCCGCCACAAGGCACCCGGCTAGACGTACCCGCTCCTGCTCCAGCGCAGCCTCGGCTTTCTCTATGCGAAGAAGGCGATCATCAAGCCGGATAGCTGCATCGGCGTTGATCTCCGTCAACCGATCAACCTCGGCGCGGAGGGTGGCGATCTCTGTATCCAACCGCTTCCACTTGCCATCGTAGTGTTTGACTTCTTCGTCGGTCATCGCCCCCCCCCTATCTGTACCCTTTGATTCTCGGCAGTTCGAAATGAGGTCCGTCGATGAAGACCTTCTTGCCGGGATAGCGAGCCTTGCGGCGCGCGACGTAGTCGGCGACTTCCTTTTCCACGTAGCCCTGCTGAATATTACCCAAGCGGCGATCCCAGACTCCGCCCCAGCGGATCGGCACTTCGATCTGTAGGGAGACTTTGCGCGCGGCCTCAGCCAACGGATAGATCAATTCCCACTCCCAGCGGAGCTTCCCGTTGAAATACGGGACGAGATCCACTGCATGTCCGTAGCCGTCGTTGCCCTTGAGGTGACGGGAATTCATCGTGCGGCTCGCACCGAGATCCACAAGTTGCCGCTGTTCTGCCAGTAGACGAAGCCCGTCGTGGACACCGAAGTCCACAGGACTCTCGTCGAGCAGGCAGCCAACGAACTGCTGCAGGTCCGGGTGGACGCCTTCCATCTCTTTCTTCGATCGTCGTGATAGTTTCCAGCTCATGCTTTGTGCTTCCCTTTCCATATCGTGAGTATCTGTCGACGGCCGTTTCGCATCGTGGCGATCATCGACTGGGACCAGCTGGATAGCCCGTCGTTGTAGCCTTGGTCAAGGTCACCCCAGATGCCCGCGACTGCCACGCCCTGGAACAAAGCGGGCGTATGGAGGTGACCAATGTTCAACTTCGAGCTGACCTTGGCGAAAGCTGCAACCCCGCCCCGCGCTCCGTGCGCCCCGAGGTGGCCATGCTGCCCGAACTGGATCCCCATTCGAATATAGTTCTCGTCGCGCCGCAGGAAGCTGACGGCCTTGTGTACGCCCATCGTCTCGCAGACGTGGGCGGGCAGGTAGAACTCCTTGTCCCCGCTCTCGATCGCCTTCAGCTTCGCGAGCACACACTCTGTCAGGAAGATCGCGTTAGGCGGATCGTCTTTCCAGTCAGCGTAGGCTGTCCACTTCTCGACCATGTCATCGTGGTTCGAGTTCACAACAACCGTCTTGCACCACGGGCGGCGGGAGGTCGCAGACAGGAAGTGCGTCGCGCGACGCATCATCAGCTCAACGCTGTCCTTATCCTCAGCGTAGGCCTCGAACTTCTTGTACGGGTCTTTGTCGTCGTGGTGGTTGCGCGGTGGATCGAACAGGTCGTGCATGAACTGCTCGTCGGGATGCAGCTCGTCGAGGATCCCGCCCTTGCCCCAGGTGCGCTCGAACAGATCCGTGTCCGGCTTCTCGAGATGAACGTCCCCCCAGTTGCACGCGAACACCGTCTTGCCCGTCGCCTTCTTGGCCTTCCCTCCCTGGGCGACCACGTCCAGGTCATAGATCTCACCGCTGGGCCCAGCGTGCAGCTGGCGGACCCACCAGTCGCCGTCGGAGTTGACCTCCGCGACGAGGCAGCCATACGCGTGGTGATGCTCTGCCTTGATGCCCGCCTTCTTCTGGAGGTAGTTCATCTGACCGATGGTGCCAGTGGTGTACATGAACTTCGCGGGGTCGAGCTTGCTGGTCGCGACGCACTGCAGATCCATCGTCGCATGTGGGAAGATCGAACTGTCCGATCCCGTCAGGGTTTCGTAACCGGTCATCGGGCGGGCGGTGGTGGGAAGGTCGTTCGTGTGACCACACCAGTGGAGCCCTGGCGCGAGCGCGAGATACTCGTCGGAGAAGAACGGGGCGGCCATCGGATCGAACCAGAGTTCGCTCTCACGCTCGGTGGCAGTACCCGGCTTGACTGACATCTTCCCATACGAATTTTTGTTGTACGTGAAGCGGGCGATGTGCAGTTCCGCGTCCCAGAACTTCTTCAGCGCGAGGACGTTCTCCCAGACGGCGGGATGGATGTGGGTGTTGCTTTGGAGCGACGTCAGCAGGTAGCGCTTAACGACCTTGCCCTTCGGTAGGGCCAGCTTCCGTGCAGCGTTGGCCTTGATGCTGCCACCAGCCAACGGCTTCTCGTTACGAAGCCCCAGCTTGTTCACGTAGTGGTAGACGGTTCCGCGTGAGATGCCTAGCTGCGTTGCTACACTGCGGACGTTGCCGTTTGTCTCTTCCCACTTGGCGACGATCAGCTCGTCGCTTAATCCCTTTTGTCGAGTATCGCTCAAGGGGCGCTCCTGCTGTTAGTGATGTCCCATTCCCGCGGACGACTTGATGGCTGACCAAAGAAAACTGAAGAACCCTGTGACCATTAGCGCCAGAGCGACTAGGAAGCCGCGCGTCTTGGCTGATTGCCACGTAAGACGCATAGCACGGATGAACTGGAAGTCGGCCTGAGCCTCCAATGGATGACGAGCGTCCACCCCGAGTCCTGTCAGCGTAATCTGCACTGTCTCATGCGCAGCCTTTTTGGCCACATCATTGATCAGCGCTTTCGTCGACTCGTCCCATTCCATCTGCCGTAGGCTCCTGGTTGTAGTACCGGAGCTGCCACATCACCTCTTTGGTGAATCGAAGCAGCTGGCCATTGTTACGTGCTGCTGCTTCGTATTCCGTCGGAGCGAGACAGAAGTACACTTCGTCCGGATCTCTCCAATGCCCAGGGGCCATCACGGTCCACTTGAATGTTTCCAGCGTCAGGGGCTGGGGATACGGAATTGGCGGCGTCGGATCCGGGAGTTCGATTATCTCCGTCACAACCGCGGGAGGTGGAAGTACAGTTGAGCAGCCCGATGATGCGAGCAGTACCGCGATTAGCAATCCGCTCCAGTAGCTCCGGCTTTTCCCGAGCCAAGCGCTCAAGGCGCCCGCTAGAAAGCGTTTTCGCAATGCTGCGGTTTTCGCTTGCAGCGTCGTAACGCACGCGAACTTGGTCATTCAACGTCTCCTGATATTTCTGAGCCGAGGCCTGCCATCGAGCGGCGGCTTCTTTCTGGATCTCCAGGCTAGCAATTGTGATCTCGTGCGCCACAACCTGAGCGGCTCGAGCTGCTTCCGATGCGGCCAGCTTCTCGACAGTCCGCTCATGCATCTTCACAGCGAAATACACACCAGCGATCACGACCAAGATGACGAGTCCGATCGCGAGCTTCTTGCCATGCTTGGCCGCCAGGATCGCGAGAGACGGAGGGATGAATAGCGAGATCACGGTTTGTCGTTCCAGATCGCACCGAACACGTACGTGCCGGTGATCGAGATGAGTGTGGTGAAGCCCATCTGAACCGCTGTCAGGTGGATCGCGGAGCCGGAGTCCTTGTAGAGCGCCCAGGCGATACAGCCCATGGAGAACCCTACCACAGCGAACATCAGCCGGCGGCGCTTCTGCCAGGAGTGCCCGCCTACGTTGCGGTCGTCGACAAGCTGTCCTTGGGCGAACTCTTCCATGCGGGCATTCTAGCCCACTCGACAATTGCCCGCTGGGGTGTGGGTGATCAGCATCACGTTGAAGTGACCGGCCCCCCAACGAGCATCCCGCACAACCGAGCGAACGTGACGTCATGGCTGCTGGCGCCCGTATGGTCGATCTGAAGCTGGACCGAATCCGTGTTGACCATGTCCATGTAGCCCGACAGACAGAAGACAGTTTCCGTCGTGCCTGTCGTGAGCCCTCGTTGCCGTGCGATCGTCTTTGAGCCTCCTGTTACCTTTTGAATCTGAACGTCGAATATTGCGCCCGCGTCCACATGCTCAACAACAAGATACGCCGTCCAAAGATATGTCCCGTTGAAGTCCGTTCCAGTCGGGATCACGAGTGACGCGCTGGCGCCAGAGACGAACGGATTTGTCAGGTAGGAGGCGGGCTCTCTTCGCCATGTGTCCTGCCCGTTGGAGTTTCCAACGGGCGCCGCAAAGGTGATTGGGGTGAAGCCCGCGCCTGTCACGATAGTCTGGGGTGATCCAACGGGCAACTCCGCGAAGACGCGGGCCTGTTCCAGATACATCATCTGGCCCTTCTCGCGATACTCGACAGCGACAACTGCTGCTCCCGAGCCCTCCGCGGTAGCCTTCTGCGAAATCCAGCCGAAGCGGGATGGAGTTCCCAGGTGCGAGAACCCTGCATCCTGCAGCACACCCGCGTTGCTGGCGAGCCGGATCGAAGGGGCGCTGTCCCCGACCAACGTTCCGGTCGCGCTCCGGCGTTCCACGATCCGATTGATCGTATCGCCGCTCAACAGCGGAGTGAGCTGGGTATCCGTGGCCAGTAGGTCGACGAACGGAGTCGTGAATAAATTCGCCGCAACCGTGATGGTGCAGACGTCCACGAATGCGTTGCCGAGAAGGGTAGAGATCGAAAGCAGCCCGTTGATGTCCGACGCGATGTAGTACAGGCCGTTCCCGCGCGTGGAGCTGAACGTGTCCCCTGCGGTCACAATCTTCTGCCCATTGCCAAACATGTCCCCGGCCGCGATGGTCAGCACCGTACCTGTGTACGAGACCTTTACATCCTTCGGTGAGAACCGACCGTTGCCTGCGTTGTTCGTCTCTACGTCGCTCGACACCAGAATGTCGCGCGGGATCGCCGCGTCTTGCAGACGAGCGGCTGCCAGCTCGTCGATCATCGTGTCCACGGTGATGCGGATAGCCTCGAAGTTGTTCTTGAAGTCAGCTGGATAGTTGAGGTACTGGGACAAACCACCAACCACCCCCTGGCCAGTGTCGAACGCCTCCAAATAGGCCGGATTTGTTCCGAGTTTCGTTGCCACTATGCCACCTCATTTCCGTCTGCATCTAGAATAACTTGGTTGCCAAAGCCTTTGACGCCCCATGCTAGATTCGTTGAATAGTAGTCGAACGCACGCCGTCCGGTCGTGAAGCCTTTGGGTGCGCCCGCTGTCACTGTGTCAGCACTCTCGTCCAGCAGCGCGACAACTGCTACCGCTGTGATGCGATCCGCGGAACCAATCACGATCCATCGACCGCCGGCGTTGCGTGCGATCTCCACAGCCTTCCCTTGCTGGGCATACGCGCGTCCGCCCTCACCGTTCGACGATTTGACGACCACATCTCGGAGCGGTCGTGAGGCGCCAATGTCCACATCAACAACAAACACAGTCCGTTCGAGCAAACTCGCGTCCATGTTAAGGATCTTGGGCTCTGTCAGGACGGTGCCGCGGCGAATCTCCTGTCGCGCGCGGATGTCGCGATCGATGAGCTTCTGTACTTCGTTCACGGATGAACCCCTATGGTTGTCTCAAACAAGGCCAGCGTCGCAATTTGGTTCTGCGACCTGGAGAGCGTACGACCGATCTCCAGAATCATGAACTCGCGACCATCCGGCAGCAAAAACTTATCCAACGGCTCCAGCCGTAGATCATGAACCATCGTGCAGTTGTAGAGGTTCCCTCTCTTGCGGGCGGTTCGCAACTCGCGCATGGCGATTGCGTCGGCCTCACCCTGGGTGTCGATCAGGTGGTTCTCGACGGTAATGTTTCGGATATCAACGAACGCGAACTGGCCCACGCGGGCGACGCCACGGATCTCCTTGAAGACGTACTCGTACGGCTCACCGATGACCTCGTAGTCGCCGCGTCCGATGGTCGCCTGGATGAGCGCGATAGCAAGAGAAGCGACGGTCTCAAGGATGCGTCCAACCGAGATTGTCGTCCCGGAGGAGGCGCCGAGACCTGCGACGATCACAAGATCCGGGATGTACTGGGCGACGATCGCGAGCGCATACAGGACAACCACAAGCGGCGCGTAGAACGCCCCCTCCACTTCAATGCGGCCAGACCGAGTGCCTGTATCATCATCCGTGGTCAGCTTCAGGCTTTCGGCTCCGAACGGGATCAGAGCACCAGTCACGGACGAGATCACATTCAAGCGGGCGTTTTCGGCCTGCTGTGTTCGATCACTTGACCACTGAACTTTGATGGAAGCGTCACCGCCGAAGAAGCCCAGGGTCACGCCGGCCGATGCGAGCGCCTGTGTGGGCTGAACGATCTTTTCCATGGTCGACTGAAGCCCGACGATCTCGACTTCGTTGACATCCTCGAGCGGGCTGAAGGGTCGGCTGAAGCCCTCGAACGGATCCAAGTTGAGGTAGGTGACACTGGGGCCCTTGGTTGAGGTATTTTCAGTGAAGACCATCACCCCTCCACCGTTGAAATACGGGACGAAGCCATCGACGAACGAGAACTTCGCCATCGAAAGCAGGGGGCTCTCATCGACAATCTGCGTGGTGCTCTGCGTTGTGACCTGTGTGCCAACCCCACCCAGGTTGAACTCCGCGTCAGCGAGCCCCGCCTCATCCACCAGGATCGAGCGCATGATGAATTGGTAGGGCGTGCCCTGCCCGAAGTTTTGGCTCGTCGTTTTTACCTTCAACAGTGACGAGGTGCGATCCTCGGCAGCCACCTGGAGGATCAGGTTGCCCGCGCGGTCTGTCATCTCGGCGCCCGCGCGTCCGATGATCGTACCTGTGAAGGTAGTTACCCACTTATCCTCGGTCAGCGACGAATCACCTTCAACGATTCGAATCCCGTTTCCAGGCTTGAGCCAACGCTTCGCACTGCCGTTAACCGGATCATACACTGTGCCTCTGTCAACGATATTGATAGAGATGCTATTCCCCTGGATGTTCCCCTGGGCCACATCGCTGGAGCGCTCAGTCATGACCACCTCGGACACGACGTTCGTGATATCCAACGGACCCGCAAGCGCGTCAAGCGTGGCACCCTGCACCAGCCGAGAGATGTTGTCCGGCACGACCAGGGATCTGGTGCTGACGAAATCGTAGACGTAGACCTTGTAGTCGTATCGTCGAAATCGATCGGTCTGAATAGGCAGCAGCTCCGTGCTCAAGGCTCTCAAGGGATTACCTCACTCACGAGCAGGAAGTCCCACTCCACCACGCGGTCAATCAGCCCAGTGGGGACGGCGTCCAGCGTGCCAGCTGGGTAAAGCCCGTTGTCCTTCACGTCCAGTTTGCCAGCGGTACCCCCCACGCGGATGTCCAGAAGCACCACGTTGTAGGCCACCGTAGTTCGATCACTGGGGGCCCACTGTAAAAAGTTCTCCGGGGCAGCAGCCGCCGGCGGGTTCACAACCAACTCGTACATCCGGCGGAATTGCGCCGTTGTCATCGGCGCGACTCCGCCTGGAGCCTCCCACCTCTCTGTTACGATCGTATCGTCTAGATAGTTTTGAGTCACAAACGGCTGCGTAGTACCCAGCGTGCGGAACGTGTCCGACGAGGGCGTGGGGAGCGGGGCCTGATCGAAGTTGATCGTCCGGTCGGGGTTCTTGTTGTACGTGACAATTGGGAAGTTGGCCGAGTCCGGGTGAGTCATCGTGCGAAGCGCGGACGGATTTCCTGCGCTTGCCGCGTCAACGATGATGATGGGGAGCGTAGCGGTCGTCGCCTCCCCCACGAGGATTTCCCAGATCTTGCTTTCTGTGGGCATCTATAGCTCCGAGTTCGTAGGAATAACAATTTTCAAAACAGCGTCCGTGGACAGCGTTAGAGGCGCGGTGTAAGTCGCGGAGATCTGACCGTTTGTATCTGTGCGCCCTGTTTGGTCGGATGCAACGGATCCAGGTCCGCTGTCAATCTCCACCCAGGCGTTGAGGTTGGGAACGGGTACACCGAACTGATCTACCACTGTCCCAGTTACCCGAGTGGCGCCGCGGATGTACACAGTGCGGTCGATCGCGAGTGTACCAGTATAAGTCAGCTCGGGGATGTCGAACGCAAAAATAAAGCCGAACACGAATGGGTCCGGATTCGGAGACGGGTCAGCGATGCTCTTTCCGAATAGCGCGAAGGCCGTTTTGCCACCTGTAGACCCGGTTGGGATAGTCCGGCGCAGCCAGATGGGGCTGTTCGCGTTCGCGGGGCGGACCCCCGTGGCGCCACCGGGCGTCGCAAGACCCTCTGAGTACCGAAGGTTGATCAGCTCCGTGCCGCCCCAAACGTTAGAGAACGGCCCTCCAGAATCAGCGAAGTCCACATTACCGAACGCGCTGAACGGATCGTCAGTCGTAAGCGTGATGTCCGGAGCGTTGCAGGCGGTAATGGCTCCCCCTGCTGCCATGATCTCTATCGTCGCTGCGCTAGGGGTCAGCGGCTCAATCCAGAACTGGAAGTCACCCTCAGTGCTGCCCCCACGCTGAAAGAAATAAATCATGAGATGATCGACTACGCCGGCCGAGGCTTGGGCCAAAGTCACATCCGGGAATAAGTTCTCAGCCTTGCTGGTGCGGATCGTATCCGAAGCGGCGGTGAGAGCGGGAAGCTCACGGTCAAGGGTGACCACACCTGTGTCGATGGCCACAACCTTTCCAACAGCCGGCGCGGCATTCCCGGTCACGACCATGATCCAGTCACCAATGGCAGGTACGTCTGTCTCTCCCGTATCCGGGGTACTCGCGCTTAGCTTGTTGATCGCAGGGGACACACCGTCGAGCGTGGCTTGGGCGTAGGGGGCAGACTCAGCGATAAGTGCAAACGTATTCACGCTCGGGGTCCAGCCGCCAAGACTCAACAACGGATTCGACTGTGCAACGAAGGAGCTAACCGCCCCAGAGTACAGGAACCTTGCTTGCTCCCCTGTGAGCGCCATTACGCGACCGCCTCACACTCGTCAAGCTCTCCGGCTAGATTAGTGCCATACGTTATGTGAGCGAAAGCGATTCCATTCGCATCCGTGGTTCCTTGCGAAACCAGAAGCGTTCCGTGGCCCGTCCCGACGCGTACGCTTCGATGCCGCCACCGAACGTGAATTTGAGCGGAAGGCCAAGAGCCAACCGGCGTCAGAACGCCTGTAGCGTACGCTACCGTGTAGTCGGTCGTCTCGTCGAGCATCGTAGGCCCAGGTTCATCATCGACACCCCCTCCGCTGCGGACTTCCAGATAACCATCCTCATCAATCTCGTCCGTGGCAACTGTGAACGTGCCCGCACCCAACGCCGTACCATCGAAATTCTCATCCCGAGTTGAGACCTTGTGGAGCGTGAAG
>Ga0307376_10000934_pt1 | contig 33783 bp, 30 predicted proteins | sample TR2MG_FD_202536 | JGI IMG/M metagenome (GOLD analysis project Ga0307376, IMG submission 202536) | Soil microbial communities from Risofladan, Vaasa, Finland - TR-2 | ecosystem: Environmental > Terrestrial > Soil > Coastal area > Acid sulfate soil | place: Finland: Risofladan, Vaasa | collected...
ACACCAATAGGTTTTGCGCTCGCGAGAACGCGGTATAAAACAAACGCCTATGGTTGCCGCGTAGCGCGACGGGAACTTTGGGCTGTTTAGGACTCATAACAGTTATTAGACAGACCCACCGGTCTGTACTATTAAAAATAGTGTGGAATGTATATTTTCGATAAGCAATTGATTCATTGAAGCCCCCTAATTTCCTCTGCCCGCATATGCATATAGTATGGGCAGGTTGGAAATGTTTCCTATTGAAAACAGAAGTACACCAATTTTCACCTTAGGGCGCCCGAAGAGATAAATCTGGGCACTGTGATTTACTTGTTTCGCTGTCCTGATTGGCTCGCCGGTTCGGACAAATCTGGTAACTGGAAGCTTGAAATATTGTTACCCTAATTAATTCAATTAACTTTAACGTTATTATTTCATCTAGTCGGTCGAGCACTCACCAAATTTGCGTGACCATAAACCAGCAGATTTGCATTCATCTACGCACTTCTGTAAATCATATATATTCGAGCTACCTCGACATTTTTCGGGAGTTGCCTTAATTTTACATGCCGCTGTAATTTGCATTTCTGCATATGGGGTCATATTGGCTTTGGTATTTTTCAAAATGCATTCACTGTATACACTTTCATCGTAAGGAATAGGTATGACTGGTACAGCTGTTGACGGATCGAACTCTGCGCCGCTTGCGTTAATTGATAATGTAAATAAAACTTGCCACACAAATAAGCCAATAGCTGTCTTCATTTGATAATTCCCGAGGTTATATTTATAAGCTAATGCCCTTGGCAGTAATTGAAAGTCTAATTCATATTCAACTAACTTAGCTACTTTGAAATTGGTAGCAGTTATTGTATTGGATTGAGTCGACGATTCAGATAAGTCTGGTAACTGGCAACTGTTAGTTTCGATTTAGCGTGTAGGCGTCCGCTCCTGGCACATTGCATTCAGTCAAGATTTCAATAAGCAGACAGTCAGCGTGGAGCAAGAGGTTGCGCTCCTTTGCGCAGTCCCGCTTGAGCGTTAGGCAATTTATTCCCTTAGTCTGTCAAAAACGGCAGACTGCAAATTTACAATTTCCTCTGTCAGGTGATCGAGACTCGGGAATGTTTTTTTCTTCCTAGTTCGATACTCAAAACTCTTCTCATTATACGAGTCAGCTAGGAGATCGATTTGAACTAGCTGCACTTCCTCATGCAAGCCCTTTGCTCTAGCCAATGAAGACAACTTTTTCAAGTCGTGATTGATTTTTCTCAGGTCACTCATTGTTTGCCCGTGTTTACACAGGAACGCTTTAAGCATGAGTTCGGCAGCGTGACCAAGAAGATAGTAGGTTGCTGACGAATAATTGACCCTAGTTGGAAGCGTTGCTTGCAACACACGGGCCGCTTCTAGAAATTCATCCGACAGAGAATATAAAGTCCCGTCGTCTTGGCTTCCATCACCTACGGCATTAAATATTTTGGAATAGCACATTGAATCCTACTCTCGTGCAGGATTATCTCAATTACATTTGTATGCCATTCCTTGCGCGACAAGTTTTTTTGGTTCCAGCGCACCACCAATAACATCAACATTAACTAACACAACCGTGTCAGCTTGGTACTGTTTGAAAGCGTTATCGCGCATGTTGTTGATAGCCTGTTGTTTCTTAAGTTCAACTGACTTCACTCCATCATCTTCGCCCGTAACAATTCCGAGCTTCTTGCAATCGGAAATTACTGTACTTAATTGAGTTTGTAAAACAACTTGTTGCGCATCCCGAGTAATGGTTGCCGCGCAACCAGAGATTAGGAGCAATGCAGCCAGACCTATGAACTTTTCAAGTTGTTTCATTTTTTCATCCTTTAGAGTATGTCACTTCTGAGAACCGTGACTGGTACTGGTAAGTCCGCTGAATTTATTGTTCCACATATGCATAATAGTACGGACGGAAGCGAATGTCTTCTTAGGGGAAAAATTGCGAGCGGCTGGTTTTGGCACGCTGCGGTCTCCCTGGCAGGCACCGTAAAGCTGCCTTTCGTCTAAGTGCCGATTATATGAGCGTCCGGTTTGCGGAACAATGACAAGCGCGTACTATGTGCCATTAGCCGTCGCTCGATGGCATTGAACCGAAGCTTTACTCTTCGGCCCGATACGTGGCGATTCGTAAAAAATTTGTAGAAGACACCTTTGGAAAGGTCTGCTCACATTTTTTTCCGAGCAATCACTTTTAACCTTGAAGCGACATTCAGCTTTGAATTTAGGCTTCCCGAAAGCCGCCATTCATCAAGTCCCGAAAGTTTCCTCTAGCGCACGAATGCCTTGCGTCCTGCGTACACTGCTGAATCACCCAGGTATTCTTCGATGCGCATCAGCTGGTTGTATTTTTCCAGGCGCTCGCCACGGCACGGTGCGCCAGTCTTGAGGTGGCCGGTACCCAAAGCTACGGTGAAGTCGGCGATGAAGCTGTCCACTGTCTCTCCACTGCGATGCGACACCATTGCGCCCCAATTGACGCCGTACGCCAGTTGCACCGCCGCGATGGTTTCGGTGAGTGAGCCGATCTGGTTGAGCTTGATCAACACTGCATTGGCGATATTCTCGTCTATGCCGCGTTGGATGCGCTCCACATTGGTGACAAAGATATCGTCGCCCACCAGCTCGATTTTGCCGCCCAACTCGTGGTTCAATAACTTCCAGCCGTCCCAGTCGTCTTCGGCAAGGCCATCCTCCAGCACCGCGAGGGGATACTTTTTCACCCAATCAGCGTACATCGCCACCATCTCGGAGGCAGTCACTTTGCGGTTCTCGGTGCGCAGGTTGTACAGACCGTCCTCATAAAAGCCACTGGAGGCAGGATCGATGGCGATCTCCACGTCCTCTCCAGGACGGTAGCCCGCGCCTTCAATCGCCTTGAGGATCAGCTCCACGGCTTCGGCATTGCGTTTCAGGGCGGGAGCAAAGCCTCCCTCGTCGCCCACCCCGGTGGAATAGCCCGCATCCTTGAGCACTGTTTTCAGGGTGTGGTAAATCTCACTGCCCCAGCGCAATGCTTCGGCAAAATTGGGTGCACCCACCGGGGCGATCATGAATTCCTGCAAGTCGGTGCCTTGCCAGTTCGCGTGTACGCCGCCGTTGAGAATATTGAACATCGGCACGGGCAAGCGGCATGCCGCCGCACCACCGAGGTAGCGGAACAGCGGCAGCTCACAGGCATCCGCCGCCGCCCGCGCTGCTGCCATGCTCACGCCGAGTATGGCGTTAGCTCCTAATTTCTCCTTGTGGGTTGTGCCGTCCAGCTCGATCATGGCACGATCAATCGCGCCCTGATCGAGTGCGTCCATGCCGGTAAGCGCGGCAGCGATTTCACTGTTGACATGGCCGACCGCTTTTTTCACGCCTTTGCCGCCGTAACGTTTTTTGTCGCCATCGCGCAATTCCAGCGCCTCATGCACGCCGGTAGATGCGCCGGACGGAACCGCCGCGCGACCGAAAGAGCCGCCTTCGAGAGTGACTTCCACTTCGACGGTGGGATTGCCGCGCGAGTCGAGAATTTCACGGGCGTGAATACGTTCGATGCAGGTGTACATAAGGCTCCTTAATAATTTAGACGTTAAAGAACAGGCAGTTCATTTACCATTTTCCGCCAAATTAATTGCCATATTGCAACATTATGTCTGTGCGCGAACCACCCAGAACTTAAGCAGCAACGCCGCCAACAAGGCGCAGGCAGCAAAAAAGACAAAGGCCGCAAGCGGGCTGATGTCCTGCCACAGCCAGCCAAACAGGATCGGGGCCGGTAGTAGCATGACACCCGCAGTCAAACTGAACCAGCCGTAAGCTGTGCCTAACTGGTTATGGGGAGCAAGGTCGGCCACCAGGGCTTTGTCAGCACCTTCCGTCGCGGCGAGGAACAAGCCGTAGAAGGCGAACAGCGGCCACAACAGCAGCGGTCTTACCACTCTTGTGCTCACATTATTTTAATAAAACAATTAATTACATTGATGTATATGGGTGTCGGTTGGGGTGAGGGAATGTCCGCAGCCAAGTTACCTGCAGAATCATTTTTCCACTTGCAATACATCGCGAACCGCGCCTTTGTCGGCACTGGTCGTCATTGCAGCATACGCACGCAATGCTGCGGAAACATGACGCTCGCGGCTGACAGGCTTCCATGCCTGTTTGCCTTTGGCTTCCATCGCCGCACGGCGTTGCGCCAACTCACTCTCAGCTATCACCAATTGTATGGTTCGGCTGGAGATGTCTATCTCGATCCTATCGCCCTCATGCACCAGCGCGATCGTCCCGCCGCTGGCCGCTTCCGGCGAGACGTGGCCGATACTCAAGCCTGAGGTGCCACCAGAGAAGCGCCCGTCGGTCAACAGCGCACAAACCTTGCCCAGCCCTTTTGATTTCAGGTAGGAGGTCGGGTATAGCATCTCCTGCATGCCCGGCCCGCCGCGCGGGCCTTCGTAGCGGATCACCACCACGTCGCCCGCAACGATTTTGTCCGCAAGGATGCCCTCGACCGCCGCATCCTGACTCTCGAACACACGCGCGCGCCCATTGAATTTAAAAATACTTTCGTCCACGCCCGCCGTTTTCACGATACAGCCATCCTGCGCGATGTTGCCGTGCAGCACTGCCAGCCCGCCATCCTGCGAATAGGCGTGCGCCTTGTCGCGGATGCAACCCTTGGCCCTATCCGCATCCAGTTCCGGATAGTGCACGGACTGCGAGAACGCGATCGTGGTGCTGATGCCGCCCGGTGCGGCACGGAAGAATTCCTTCACCGTTTCATCGTTAGTCTGTTTGATGTCCCATTGCTTCAGGCCATCGCGCAAGGTCTTGCTGTGCACCGTGCCAACCTCGCCGTGCAGCAGGCCCGCCCTATCTAGTTCACCGAGAATCGCCGCGATACCGCCCGCACGATGCACGTCTTCCAGATGATATTCCGACGATGGCGCGATCTTGCACAACGTCGGCACATGGCGCGACAGCCTGTCCATGTCTTTCATCGTGAAATTCACTTCCGCTTCGCGCGCAATCGCGAGCAGGTGCAACACCGTATTGGTCGAGCCACCCATCGCGATGTCCAGGGTCATTGCGTTCTCGAACGCGTCGAATGTAGCGATGTTGCGCGGCAACACACTGGTATTGTCCTGTTCGTAATAACGCTTGCATAATTCGACGATTAGACGCCCCGCACCCAGGAACAATTGCTTTCGCCCGGAATGGGTCGCGACCAGCGAGCCGTTGCCCGGCAGCGACAGCCCCAGTGCTTCGGTCAGGCAGTTCATCGAATTCGCTGTGAACATACCGGAGCATGAACCGCAGGTCGGGCAGGCAGAGCGCTCGATCGCTTCCACTTCCTCATCGCTGCACTTGCTGTCCGCAGCCGCAACCATCGCATCGACCAAGTCGAGGCCTTTCACCTTGCCCCGCCAATTGACCTTGCCCGCTTCCATCGGCCCGCCTGACACGAACACCACAGGGATGTTCAACCGCATCGCCGCCATCAGCATGCCCGGCGTGATCTTGTCGCAGTTGGAGATGCACACCAGCGCATCGGCGCAATGCGCGTTGACCATATACTCCACACTGTCGGCGATCAGGTCGCGACTGGGCAGCGAATACAGCATGCCATCGTGTCCCATCGCGATGCCGTCGTCCACCGCGATGGTGTCGAATTCCTTGGCGATGCCGCCCGCCTTCTCGATCTCGCGCGCCACCATCTGCCCCAGATCCTTGAGGTGGACGTGGCCCGGCACGAACTGGGTGAAAGAGTTGGCGATCGCGATGATGGGTTTGCCGAAGTCACTGTCGACCATGCCGGTGGCGCGCCACAAGGCGCGTGCGCCGGCCATGTTGCGGCCATGGGTGGAGGTGCGGGAACGATAAGCAGGCATAACAATTTCCTTAAAAAAATTTCCAGTGGGGGCGACCCGTCCCTACTGGGTAAATCACGTATAAGTAAATTCTAACCCAACGTCTCCTACTGTATCGGATTAATCAGTGATAGGATAAACAGCGCGAATAACTTCCAGAAATTAACCATGCCATTCATTGCATGAATGTTCTTTTGCCAAATCATGGAGGCATGACACGAAACGGAATTTTATGCACTTTAAGCCTTTTGTCCGCAACAACCATCAGCAATAACCAGATATTTTTTTGCCAATAACGATAAAAACCAACATTGTCTGTGCAAAATTGCTCTGAATCCCACGTGCTTTCGTGGTGTTCATGCGGTTCGACTGGCAGTCGCTGATAAGGGTTTCGCCGCTAAACGTGTGTAAAATCCTGTTGCGTGTCTTGTCCCCTATAGCAACGTTACAGCATAATTTTATCCAGTCGAAGACCTTCTCCCGTAAACGGTGTGGCTCGGCGCATTCACTAAGAATCCTGATCAGGATCACCGACACGTTGTCACGCCCGCCATTGTTGTTGGCCATCTGAACCAGTTGCTGCACACAGTTCCTGAGATTCACGCCGGATGTCCGCAGTGTCATGCCAATGTCCTCGTCGTTCACCATATCACTAAGCCCATCCGAGCAAAGCAGGTAGATGTCGTCCGGGAGTGTGCCATAGTTATGAATCTCAGGTTCTACTGTCGCTTCGATCCCCAATGCCCGCAAAACGAGATTTTTGTTGGTCGAGAGCTTGGCCTGTTCCGGTGTGATCATGCCGAGGTCGATCTGCTCCTGCACCAGCGAATGATCTTTGGTAAGCCGCTGGAAGTCATCGCCGCGCAAGCGATAAAGCCTGGAGTCCCCGATGTGCGCCATGGTCATCTTCTTGTTATCGTGAAAGAGTGCGACGACCAGGGTCGTGCCCATGCCGGAGTACTTCGGCTGGCTGTGCGCGGCCTGGTAAATCCGGGAATTTTCTTTGGAGATGCAGTTCCACAATAGCTTCTGCGCTTCGGACTGCCCGGTACGGGGATCGACCTCGAAAGAGATACGCCCGTCCAGGATATTCTGCATTTCGGCCAGAATCTCGGAGGCCGCCATGCCGCTGGCGACTTCCCCGGCCCTGAAGCCGCCCATGCCATCGGCAAGAACCGCTATCCCCATTGGTGCATCCGTGGCGACCGAATCTTCATTGTTTGAACGCACCCTTCCCACGTCCGTTTCACTCACCATCTCCAGTGCCTGTTTGTCATTCATGCGAGATTTCTCCTTTGTGCCTGTTAGTTGCGCCGTATGGGTTTGCCGGACAATTTCTCAAATACAGTTGCAGAATCTGCGCAGGGATGTTTTCAACGAGACATCTTGCCCTGTGTTCTTTCCGCACGCCAATTCATCAAGACCCCGTGCGAACTCGGAGAGCCTGAGTTGCATATCCTCGGCGAGCATAGCCCTGACCGCCCCTTTGTGCGCAACCAGGTAAACGCGGGCGAAGTGCTTCAGGCATAAGCCGTAACCCCGGCTGTATGCGTCGCGATGTTTCTTTTCGTGCAGCAACTTGAGCAGGTTGTCGGTGGCACGTTCTGCGGCAATCTCGGCCCACTCGCAGGCGGAGCATTTCACCAGCCGTGGCGCAGGTTCACTTTGCCCTTCCGGTTTCTGGACAGGCCGTTTCCGGTAAGTTTTCTTGCGCTTGTATTCGCGCCACACCTCGGGGCCTTCTGCTTTGATCCGGGCTTCCTCCTTCATCAGGTTGACGGCTCGCACCAGCGTCGGGATTTGCTTGTGGACGTGCCGGTAGGCGACATCCAGCGCGAGCGAAACTACGGCGGCGGTCAGCCTGGTCTCGCCAATCCGGGCAACCGCCGCAACGTGTTCGGGGCAAGTCGGAAAGAACAGCCATGCGTCCTGACCGAAGCCGGCGGATTTTTGCACGTTCTGTAACCAGCGCTGCCGGACGCGTTCGGCTTCGACGCACAGCGGGCAGACGTGCGGTAAAGCGATGGCCTCGACCAGCGTTGGGAGCGGCATCAAAGCATCGTCAAGCGCGCCGTCCGAAGAGATGGATTCGACCGCCGCTCTCCCGCCGATTAAATCGAATGCGCGGTTCAACGTCGCCGCTGCGTCTTCAAGCGGCCAGGTATCCGTATCTTGCGCCGCGCCGAGTATCGCCTGTATTTTTTGCGCCATCTGTTCCAGGTGATGCGCATAGCCGGTCAACACGCCCAGACGGATTTCCAAAGCCAGATTTGCCGCGAACATCTGAAAATGCCCGGCACAGAGCGTATCAATCAGACCGGGTCCTCGCCAATCTCCCGCGCCGGAAACCTGCCGTGCAAGGCTTGCCGCTTGCCGCCCCAACACCCGGCTGGTGTAGGCGCACGCTGGGCAGGCACCGTCTGTCCCGAACAGGATTTGCTGCACCTGATGCTTTTGCAAATATTTTTCAGCCAGCAGCAATCTGAGACGGGGAACCGCATCGTGAATCACAGGAATGACTCCCCCGGACAAGCGTTCCTGATTGAGGAGAATGGCGCCATGCCGGGGACAGAAGCCGAGCGTCTCCGATATGGCCTCGCTGGTTCCCGCGAAGATGTCCGGGTCGGCGAATGGCCGCGAAAAATAATTAGTATCGCACTTGGCGGCAGTCTCGCAGAGCGGACATACACATGCTCCGAATTCGCTGGTCAGGATGTTCATGACTGCCCCTTGGTCGAAAGACCGAATTCGCGTAAACGCTTCAGATCGTCCTCGGCTTCATGAATGTTGTCGCGGCCTGCCGCTGTCGTGCGCGCTTCGAGTTGCGCCATCAGCGGTGCGGCGTGGGCGTGGAAACTGCCGCGCAATTCGTCAAAGGCAAGCCGCCGCCATGTGCGCAGGCGGCGACTGTAATCGTTGAGAAAATCCTCCAATGGGGCGCGCCATTGCACCTGCAATCGTGACCGTGCGAAATGGAGGAGCAAGGATGCTGGCAGAATTTGTCGCAAGGTCGGCGGTTGAAGATTCAGCTGTCGGATGGTTGGCGCAGCATCGAATAGCGGCGCTCCTGATGCTTGCTGCAAGTAGTCACCGTTGTTGTCGGTCACGGTTAAACTTTGTTGACCTTGCCGCAAAACTTCTTCGAGTTGTAGCCGCAGCTCCTCCAGCAAGCGTAACACCTTGCCAGAATGATCGGCGACCATCTGTTGGGCGGTGGTGGCGCGCGTTTCTGCGGCAAAATCCGGCGATGTATTTTTTTGCTGCCACAAGGCGGCGGTTGCGGTTGCGGCTGCTTCGATCATCGCATCGGTCAAATGCGGCAATTCATCCGTCAGCTTATCGGCTGCACGTTCGGCGGTCATGCATAAACCGTCGGCATTGCGCAGTGCCGTGAGGGCAGTCTCGATGGATTTTTCGGAGCTCAAGGCGGTACCCGTTGATGTGCCATGCAAACGCACTTCGAGCGTCTGGATGACGGCTTCCCGCAACAGGCCGACCTTGCGTTTTAACGCGGCAGCCGCCTGTTCGCGGTGTCCCTCCAGCAGCGGATGCAGCGCCTGTTCAAACCACTCGTCGCACAGGGCTGCATCCGCCCCCATAACGCTGACCATATAAAGCGGCAGCATCATGCCGAGTTGGGCGGCGAATTGCTGCTGAACGTATTCAAGAAAATGCTGCCGTTCCTTCTTGTTCAGTAAGTCGGCCTTGCTTACCAGCACCATTGCTTTCGCACCGGAGCGCAACAGCGTCTGCACCAGTATCAAATCTTCATGGGTCAATGCGGAAGCGGCATCAATCAACACCAAGCCGAGGTCACAGCGCGGCAGATAGGCCGCAGTTTCCGCCGCGCCACTGCTGGCGAGCGAACCCAGTCCCGGCGTATCAACCAAAGAGACGCTCTCGCGTAGCCGCGTCAACGGCATTTCCACGACGATACGCGTTACATGCTTGTGATTGGACTGGTTTTGCTGTTCGGTGGAAAACTCCGCCAGACGTGCCAGTTCCACTACAACAGGCTGGGCCTGCGCAAATTCAATGGATGCTCGCGGTACATCGCCGAACTGGATTCGCGTTGGCACCGATGTCACCGGAGTGACTCCCACCGGCAAAACCGCCGTGCCTAGCAGGCGGTTCAGCAATGATGATTTGCCGGAACTGACCCGACCGAAAACGCCGATCTCGAACGAGTTGCTTTCCATCCGGTCCAGCAGCATAGCCAACGTGCCTCGCAAGGCTACCAAGCCGTGAGCGGTGATGATGCGCTCCAATTCGCGCAGCAGCGGCATCTCATCGCGAGTCTGTTCGAGCTTTTGCAGGCGTGCTGGCAGATCGGCATCCGAACCTTGATGGAGATAGGACATGAACTGTTCCAACGCGGCGTACAGTTCGGCCACGATGTCGTCGATTATCTTGATGTCCACATCGGATAGCGTGCCGTAGCCCACCATGCGTTTCGATTCCATCTCATTGACGGCGATTTGGGCAAACATGACATGGGTCTGCGCGGCCCATAACGCGCCGGATGCAGGCTTGGGTCGGGGCAGGTTCAAGTCCGTCATGATCCGGCTTATCACCTTGCGTACACGCCGGATATAATCGTCAATCACCTTGCGCTGCACGGGTGAGGCATCCTGTGTGTATTCTGTGAAGGGTGAAGCGGAATCGGCGGCGACCAGAATGTGATTGGCCTCGCCGAGCAATTCGTCAATATGCTGGAACGCTGCGACCAGATGGCGTTTGTGATTGTCGTTCATGGCATGGGCGTAAGGGTGGTATCAGCTTTCGGCATTGGGGATAAAGGCATCACCCCGAGTATCGCAGCGGAGGCCAGCGCCAGGATTCCCGCTGCGGCGAAGCCCGCATTGGGCGAGACAAACGTCCACAGTATGCCCATCGTGACGCTGGACAGAAAATCCCCCAGGCCATCCACGGCACTCATCAAACCGAAGCCCGTGCCGTGCTGATCCTCCTGCATCAGTGTCGAAGCCAATGCCGGTTGCGACGATTCGATAATGGCAGTGTAGATACCGGAGAGGGCGAACAGCAACACCAATATCCATTTCTGGCCGTCGGCGAAAATGAACCCCAGGCACAACAATCCGAACAGCGCAAAACCGACACTCAAGATGATGCGCTTGCTGGTGCGGTCGGCCAGCACCCCGATGGGATAGGCCACCAACGCATAAACGATGTTGCTGAAAGTATAGAGGCCGATGGCAAAAGTCCCGGCAGTCAAGGCTCCCAGCGAAGGTGTTAGCAGATCCTGCGCCCGCAGGATGAGCAAGGTCGGCGCAAAATTGGAGATGCCAAACAGTCCGATTGGCACAAGAAATTTGCGGAAGTCCGGGGGCAGCGCTTTAAGACTCGCCCACGGATGGCTTTCGTTCTTCTGGCGTTGCCGCTCTTTCACCAGAAAAACAATGGCCAGCACCGCGCACATACCGGGGATCAACGATACGACGAAAATGGTTCGCAGCGAGACGTGCGCCACTAGCAGCATGGCGGTGAGCGGCCCGAGAATGGCGCCGAGCGTATCCAGCGTGCGGTGAAATGCGAAGGCGCGGCTGATCGTGGCCGGGGTGGTGGATTCGGTCAGCAGCGCGTCGCGCACCGGCGATCGGATGGACCAGCCGATCCAGCCCACCGTCCGTCCGAACAGTACATGCCACCAACTCGTCGCGAGGGCAAACGTGGCTTTGCTGGCTGCAGTGATGGCATAGCCCAGAATCGCCAGCCCCTTGCGTTTGCCGATGCGGTCGCTATACCAGCCGGACCAAATCTGAAACAAGGTCGAGACACCATCGGCTACGCCCTCGATCACGCCCAAGGCGAACGCCGGTGCGCCCAGCACGCTGGAGAGAAACAGCGGCAGGATAGCGGTCGCCATCTCGTGATTCCAGTCGCTGAACAAGCTCGCCAGCCCCATGCCCAGGATGTTGCGGTTCAGCCAGCCCTTGGGCGTGGGTTCTGCGGCTGGGTCTGCGTGGTCGGTGGTCATACGATATCCTTCAGCACAATGGGCGGCGTTCGGCTACTCAATCATCAGACGGAATCGGTAAATGAAGCGTTGCCGCACCGGTAAGGCAGCGAAGGATGATCGCTCTCACCAGCAAAACCACGGGCAAGGCGGTCAGCCAACTCGCCAACACATCGGCAGGGAAATGAGCTCCTACACTGATGCGCGATATCCCCACCCACAAAACGAATGCGACAAGAACGAGACGTCCGACCTTTCCCGCGACCGGCCAGAAACTCGCCCCCACCAGCATGGCGAACGAAGCATGGCCGCTCGGCAGGCTGTGATGGAATTCCGGCTCGCCGAGAATGTGCAGGCTCCCCGGCTCCAAGGCGAGGGGCGGACGCGGAAAATCGAGAAAGGGTTTAATCCACATGAGGAAGGCGCCGTCAGCGACATAAGCCAGACTGAACACCGCAAGCGCGCCCAGCCAGAAGATCCCCAGTTGCTGTCCGAGGCGGCTGTCATGCCGCAAGGCGCGCCCGACGACGATGAGCGCGACAATGAATGCCGCCGCGAGATAGATCGGAAAAAATTTATACTCGCCGATGCGCGTGCCCAGCAGCATGAAGCCGTCGAGGAAATCCCCCCGCACGTTGTTGATAGCGTGGAACAGCCAAACATTGGCACCGCCCCAGTCGTAGACAATTTCCTTAAGCATTCGCACCCTCTCAAATTACACGCAAAAAAATCCAATTCCCGCCGCAGCTACATCAACCCGCATTACCTTCTGCTGCTTCACTCGCGAATATCTTCCTGTACAAGTCCTCGCCAAAACTGGTCGCCAGCGGATCGCCCTCCACCAGCCGGAAGGTTCTTGTTCCATCGGGTTGTCTATCGGCATGCAGAAACATCGCGTCGGTCATCTTCCTGTCGTAGAGGCTGTGCGCGAGGTCGTACATATGCGTCACGAAAAATACCTTGATGCGCTTCTCAAGCAAGGCATGCACGATCTGGCGGGCGATCTCCGACCCTTCCCTCTCGTTCGTTGCAGCAAACGATTCGTTGAAAAGCAGTAAAGAATTGGCCTGCAAATGATCGACGATCTCGCTCATCCTGCCGAGTTCTTCGTCAAGCTTGCCGCTCACCAATGCCTTGTCTTCTTCCCGTTTGTAGTGGGTGAATAGCCCATTGCATATTTCGGCCGCAAAGGACTCAGCACCGACGAACATGCCGCATTGCATCATCAATTGCGCCAAACCAATGCTGCGCAGGAAGCTCGACTTTCCCCCTTGGTTCGCGCCCGTGATAATCACGAGGCTCTTCGTGTTGGCGTTCACGGTGTTGCCAATAACCGGTTGCGTCATACTTAGTGTGAGGCAGACATCGTATAGTCCCTCCATCGAATGCTTGCGTTCGCCAGCTGGTTTGGGGATTGGAAACGCCACGGACTCTCCTTTGAGCGCGAGCCGGTCATGCAGATTCAGGCAACCTACATAGAAGGCCAGTTCGATGCGCAACATCTCGAAGAAGCTCTGGATATGCTCGGCGGACTGGGCGAGCGCGTTGGCGGCCAGATTGATTCCCCGCTCCCGCAGTTTCGACAGCGCTGCCGCGCCGGCATCGTCACGTTCGGCGATGTGAAAGGTGTAGGCAGGCGGCCCCTTGACGAAAATCCGATCAAGCAAGTTCCTTTTTTCGTGATGCGGCTTGCGAAGCACATAGTTTGAACCTGCGTTGCCTTGGCCAAGTTCGGCGCTCACCAGCACGCCCTCGCTGAACTTCAGCTCCGTCAAGTGATTCTGGATGCTTGTCAGGTACTCGTCACCAAACTCTCTCTCGATCATCGCGAACAGGGTCGTGAAACCCTCCGATCCGAATCGGCCAGCGTGCTCTTCGGCTATACCCCTCAGTGTTTTGAGAAAGCCTGAGTACATTTGCAGCAACTCGATCGAGTCACGCAGGATTGCCCCCGGATAGTCGCTGAAGTAGCCCAAGTACAGCGTTCTCTTGCTCTCGATCGCCGCCACCGCGACCTCGTAGAGTTCCCTGACTACCGCCGGGTTCTTCAGGCAATCCATGACAATGTTTTGTCGGTAAAGAATCGTGTCGATATCGTTCTGCAAGCTCAAGAGTATGGCCTTGTGCGCCACGTCGTACATGAACTCGTCTTCGCCTGCCATGGCGCGCAGCAACGTGTTCAGTTCCAGATCCTGCATCAGTGATGGCTCGTTCCACGGCAGGGCCTGCTGCAAATCGAAATCACTATCCCTGTACATCAGGAGCGCTTTCATGCCTTGATCCGCTCCATCAGCACGTTGTAGGTCAGCCGGTATTTTTCGGCGATCGCCAGCGCATACGACAGTCCGTCGGCCGGTCTTCGCTCCACCTTGAAAGTTCGAACTGCCGGATTGGCCGGATCGACCATGCTGACAAGACTCACTGTCTTTTCGTCGAATGAGGACAATTCATCCAGGAAGGTGACGCACACGCACAGCAGGTCAAGCTGCGAAATTCTCGCCATGATCTTCCTGCCTAAATCGACTGCATCATTAAGCGTGGTGGACGTGAATATCTCGTTCATGATGATGATGCTACCCGGCGTGGCTTGATCCAGTATCTGTTTGATCCTGACCAGATCGTCCTGCAGCTTGCCATGGAGGTTCCTGATGTCCTCTTCTCTTTCGAAGTGACAGAACAGCCGGTCGAACAGAAAGAGTTGCGCCTCCGTGCCCGGGACAGGGCAGCCCAGACAGGCCAGGTAGTGCAGTTGTCCAAACGTGCGGGCGAAGGTCGTCTTGCCGCCCTGATTCGCCCCGGAGACAACGAAGATGCGCTCGGCGCCGCGCAGAAAGAAATCGTTGCAGACAACTTCAGCCTTTCCGTAGATCAGCTTGTAAGCCAGCGCCACATCGAAGACCTCGCGGCAGTTGATTTCCTTGCGCGTGTCCGAAAGATGCGGATAGCAAAAGGCCAAACCGGCATGCTTGAATCTTTCCACGAATGCCAGATAGGCGACGTAGAACTGAATCTCACGGTCGAACGCTGCGATCTTGGTGTCCGGGAAATTGCTGTGCTCGGTACAGTAGGTGTCGAGTGCACGGAAGGTGTCGGGATTCAATTTCGCCACCCGGTCCAGTACCTGTGCCTCGACATGGTTCATTGACCAGTCCTCGAATTTGGCCCGGTAGTCCTTCACGGCGCCGCGCTTGAACTTCTCGAAGGTCGCTTCGACAGCGGCGCTATAGTCGATCTCGGCATTGTAGTGGCGAACCGTGCAGCTGCTGCCATTGATGAGCAGGCAGTAACGGATGGCGGACAGTTCGGATTCCAGTGTTCGAGTTTGCGCCACCAGTTTGCCGAACAATACGGATTCGGCATACTCGACCAGATAGTCCCGGAAGGCACACAACCCGCGCGAGTTCGGGTCGGCTTGGCGCAGGCTCTGCACCAGACTTGCGATGCCTTCGCAATAGATGGCGACCGCCGACAAAAACCATTGTTCCTTTTGGTACTTGTAGTAGAGCTTGTTCGCTTGATCGAGATGCTCGCGCATGGCGCGCATCTGCTTTGCGAACACCTTGACGGCTTGCATCAGGGTATCTTGTTCCAGATCACGCATGACTTCCTGGCGATACCCGATCGCATCGAGATTGTGCAACCGGGAATAAAAGAAGGGCGCGAGGTCGTACTCCTTCCGGCCGGCCGTGATGGCATCGACGATTTGATCCAGATTCAGGTCATGAAAGAAGTCAGGAACTCCAGAGCTCTCACGCCTGGCGAGATCGTCCGGTCGTTCATACAGGATGCTGTGGAATTTCACAGGCAATAACCTTGGCTGGAAGCCGGGATGACAAAATTGTCGCGTCCCGATTGCATCAATATCCAACCCTGTCCGTGCCTCGCCGATGTTTCCATACATGTGCCCCCTCAAACGACGTGTAAAAAATAACCCAGAACCGCCAGCAGGCCGCCTGCGATCATGAGCACTAAGCCCCAGCAGATCTTGCAACTCGCCGTGGTGTATCCGATTCCGGCACCAAGCCCGCCCAGGCAGCCCACGGTCACCGCGATGGCGGGCCATCCCGTGCCGGAAATGATACTGGCAATCGCCAGCGGAACAATGGCGCCGCCGAAAGAGCACAGACCGGAGATCAAGGCGGAAACGGAAGACTCCAACCATGCCTGCTGCCCCAGTTTCCCGTCATTCAGCCGTTGGTGCCGGGTGAGATTCAACTGGTGCGCCATGCGCAGCAATTCCTGTCGCTGGCGTGCGTATTCAGCGGCAAAGAAAACCACGACGGTAGGAAAACCCGCCGCAAGTCCGATGCGCAAAGCCAGGTCGCCCGTAATGCCCTGACCCGGACGGAGCATTTTCCCGGTCGCCAGGGTGAGCGCGGTCAGCATACCTTCCACCATGCCGGTGATGAGAAAAAACAGTAGCTCGCGCTGGAACAAACGCTTTGAAGTCACGTCCGCCCCCGTTTGATTTCCTCGACGATGCGGTTGCCCGCCACCAATTGGTCGATGCTATGTACCGCCGCACCGGTATGCTCGATGGCCTGTACCAGGTCGGTATAGGAAATGTGTTCGCCTTCGATGGTGACGTTGAAGCCCACGGTTTCGATGTCGATTTCGGTTACCGTGATGTTCACCGCCTCCACACCCGTGACGCCGCAAATAGCTTCCGCCAGTTCGGTCACGGTAGGCTTCGCCACTGCCTTGTCCACGTCCAGCACCAGCCTGCGTATGTTCATGCCATTCATTGTTTCAGTCCTTATACATGTAGTTTCGGGTCAAGGGCAGCGCGGCGGCCCCGGCTTTGACCGCCAGAATCTGGTGGATCGAAATCCAGTTGTGGGCGAAGCCGTGGGCGCAACCGGCCAGATACATCCGCCAGATACGCCAGCGCTTTTCACCGGCAATTTGCCGCAACCGATCACCAGCAGCTTCGTAACGTTCCACCCAGTGGTTGAGTGTCAGTGCGTAGTGGCGGCGCAGGTTTTCCATATCCACCGGTTCAAGCCCCGCAGCACACATTTCCTGAAGCACCAGCCCGATGTGGGGAAGTTCGCCGTGTGGAAAAACATAGCGTTCGATGAAATCGCCGCCGCCGAAAGGGGATTCGGCCGAATCCGGCGAGGTGGAAGTAATGCCATGGTTCAGGACAACGCCGTTGTCCGCCAGCAATTCCTGCACCTTGGCAAAATAACTGCGCAGGTGCTTTAGCCCCACATGCTCGAACATGCCTACACTGGTGATACGGTCGAATTTGCCCACCACATCCCGGCAATCTTCCATACGCACTTCGCAACGGTCGGCAAGCCCGGCCGCTGCGATACGCTCCTGCGCCAGTTCGTATTGGTTGCGCGATAACGTGATACCCAGAGTCTTCGCCCCGTATTTTTCTGCCGCCCGCATCACCAGCGCCCCCCAGCCGCAGCCGATGTCCAGCAGGCGATCACCGGGTTGGATACGCAGCTTGGTAAGGATATGGTCGATCTTTTGTATTTGGGCCGCTTCCAGTGTGTCCTCGGCCGAATGAAAATAGCCGCAGGAATACACCATATTCGAATCGAGCCAGAGCGCGTAAAACTCATTGGACACGTCATAATGGTAGGCGATGGCCTCCGCGTCGATCTTGCGCGTATGCCGGATCATGCGCGCGCCAGGGCGCTGGTGATCCTTGCCGTGGGTGGCGAGTCTGGCGGCCACCTCAATGATATCCGCAAGCCGGCCTTTCACATCGATTTCACCTTCCACGTAGGCATGGCCGAGACTGTCCAGCGTGGGGGGAAAAAAATGCCTGAGTGATTTGGCATATGGGATGGACACCGTCACACGGGGTGACTGCCCGAGTTCAAAAACGGCACCGTTCCAAAGATTCAAGTGCAGCGGCAAATCATGTACTCGCATACGGGCCACGAATTCATCGAAACGTTTTTGCCAGAACATTTAACTTTCCTTTCTTCAAGACTCAGAATTCGAAACTTCCATGTGACGGCAACCGGTTGAGATCGACAAGAATCTCTCTTTCACTGGCTTACACCCTTAGCGTGGCAACAAGCCGTTGCGGATTGAGCAGCAAACCCAGCGCCATGTTGATGTCAGGCACCGCCACGCTCGCCGCCAGCAGGGTTTCCACCGCAACCCCATCACCTTGCATTACGACGATACCGAGCGCTGCGGCCGCGAGCATCAGGCGGTCATTGCGTCCATTGCCGATACAGACGCAATGTGATGCGCCCAGGTTTTCCACATAACGCAGCTTGGCGGTGTCTTGATTGCCGGACGGAAGAACAGCGAGTTGGCAGGGGATTCCGGCGAGTGCTTCCCGAGCACAACCGAAGGTGTCCGCTGTCACCACATGAATCGCGAGTTTTTCAGCCAGACGGCAGAGTTCAACCCGCGCGTCAGGCAACAATATGCCGTCGCAGGCCAAGGTGCCGTTGAGGTCCGCCACCAGATAATCGAGACAGAGGGTGTCGCTGCCGGGAATGTCGATTTCAAGCATCGGCCTCTCCTCGCTGTGGCAACATCGCCAGCGCCCTTGCCGCTCCCTCACGCACCGCATGGGCATGATGCTGTGCTTGCACGGTACTCAGGGCAGCTTGGCGTACCGTCGCATCCTTCATTTGGTCGAGACTGTGGATGATTTCCATTCCTTGCACAACATCTGTCGGGTGGCGCAGTGCGCAGGCCACCAGTGCATCCGCCGTTTCCGGCTCACCGCGCAAACCCAAAGCGATGATGGCGCGCATGCGTATATCCGCCAAGGGATGCAACAGGGCATGAGTCAATTTTTCCCGATAGTTCCTTTTGCTGAGTTCCGCCATGCGCGCGCCGCAGACCGGACAGATATCCGCTTCCGCAGGAAGCGGCATGAAACAAGCCAGACAGAAGCCGGGATGTTCACTCATGGCGCTTCGATCAAAGATGGCAGCCGGGCTGCGAGATTGTTCAAGCGCTCCAGATCCGCTGCAAGTTCGCGGGCGCGGTCGTCTGCCTGTGCGGCGTTTTCCGCGCCGGTTTTCACGCCTTTTTTCACTGCCGTCGCTATGCCTTCCAGTGTGGCGTCGAGGCGTTCCAGCATGGCGACTTTGAAATCGCGCATGCTTTTGTCCAGCCGCTGGGCGAAGTCATAGCGCACGCGCCCGGCTTGTGTGTCGGCGAGTTCGCGGCCATAGTTTTGCGCTGCCTTCAGAATCAACGCGTCGCCGAGAAACTTGGGAAGGGCGTGCAGCAGCGAGGTGGTCATGATCTTGAGACTACCTGGCGTCTCCCAGAATTTGTAATAGAAGCCGGATTTAGCGCTCCATGCCGATTCCGCGCCGACAGCGACGAAGGGAATGGAAAACAGCTCCGACGAAAAGCGGTACAGCTCGTCTACCGTGGCATCTATTTTCCCGCTGAAGCGTCCGCATATGGCTTGGAATAGGGCATCCAACTTCTCGTCTTCATCATGGCGAAAACCGTCCCAGGCTGTGCGCACCTCGTCCACCACGTAGCGCAGCAAGGCCTCGTGCAACTCGCCGGAAGGCAGGTGACGGACGGATTCGAAATGCTCTTGCAGTTTTGCCTCGATATTATGGGTCAGTTTTGCCTTGAAGGCTTCCACATCGGCAGTGACGTCCTGGCCCGCCAAGCGCTTGACTTCCGCTTCCAGCAGGGTAACGAAGTCGTGTTTTTCTTGCGCGACCTCGCCGCGCTTCTTCTCGAAAATTTCCACCTTGCGGCGCAATTCCTCCGCAGGCATGGTGAGAGAGGACAGGGCAAGCTCCGCGTTGAACCGTGCCTGGGAGACGAGCCGTAGCAGCCCCTTGGCGAGAGAGGCAGCGAGGGCATTGCCCTTGCCTTCCATCAGGAAACTCTCCAGGGCTTCGGTGAAGGCGGGGAAACGGCTTTGTGCCAGCAAATCCTCTGAGCCAGCCTTGTGCCCTTCCAAAGCCAGCCGGGCTGAGACCGGGAACACCGGCACCGGCCCACCCATGGCTTCCGCCAGTACGCGGGAGGCAAAGGCTGCCGATTCGGCCAAATCAGCATCAGAGAGCAGGTCGGTCTTGTTGAGGAGGAAGAAAATACGCCCTGCATATTCTCGCACTTCCTTGAGAAAATCATACTCTGCCTGCCCCACAGGCTGATCCACGGACAACAGGAACAGCACCGCGTTGGCCTTAGGCAGGAAGCGGTAGGTCACGTCGGTATTGTGCCGGTACACCGAGCCGATGCCGGGGGTGTCAATGAGGCGCACGCCGCTCTTGAGCCAAACGGAGGGCCATGCGATGCGCACCTCGCGCACACCCTTGGCATTGGCGGGATTGCCCTTCTCCGTGACATAGTCCCGCAGTGTATTCAGGGATACCTGTAGCTCTTTGTCATCCTGAAACACCGCCCAAGCCATCGGCTCATCACCGTATTCCAGAATAGTGGCAACTGAGGTCAGAGGCACCACCCCTACCGGCAGGATGTCCGCCCCAATCAGGGCGTTGAGCACACTGCTTTTTCCTCGCTTGAATTCGCCCACCACCATCAGGTTGAACACATTTGAATCTGCACGCGTCCGCAGTGCGCGCAACTCGGCTGGCGGAATAACGTCCAGCGTCCCGGCGATGGACAAGCACAGACGCAAGGCGATGAGGCGCGTCGTACCTTCGCCGCTAGCGTGCTCATCAAGTTTCATCGCAAACGGCACTCAACGCACCACCGTGACTGCACAATGTGCGCAGGCAACCACCTGACGCGACACCGAACCAAGTAACCAGCGCTCGAACGAACTATGTCCGCGATGGCCCACTACAATGTGGTCTATGCCACGGTCTTCGGCGTAGAGCACGATCCTTTCGGCGGGATGCCCGACCATCACTTCGAAGTGGGCCTTCAAGCCTTCGACTTTGGCTTTCAGCGGTTGCAGCAACTGGTTGAAGTGGCGGAGCGAGTTTTCGATGACAGATTCGGTCTCCACTTCTGCGTCGAAATCCGGCGGCCGCACCACCGCCAGCACATGCAGTTCCGCGCTATATTTGCCAGCCAAGTCTAGGGCAAAATCGAAAGCTGTTTCGGCGGAATCCGAACCATCATAGGCAATGAGTATTTTTTGAATCATGGTGATCTCCTTGGTAATTGCTCTCATGAATCATGGAATGGGACATGTTCGATCAAGTTAGCCAGCCCCTGCAGGGCTAGATGAGTCAGGTCTATGTTCGGCGACGCATTGGGTGCGCGGGCGAAACCACCTTTGCTGGTTTGGCAGCCCAGGATGAACGTTGCTGCATCCTTGGGATACGCCACCGGCAATTCAAGCCGCTGGCAACATTCGATGCCCGCACAAATGGTCTCCAGGTTGGGTGATAAGGAATTTTCGGTGAGGCGGAATGCATATCCGGGTTCTGCCAGACGGGCAACAAACGATTTCGTGTGCGTGCATGCAGCTTGCCCGCACAAAGCTGCGATGCCCAGAGCCAGTCGCGTATCCAGAAGATTTGGAGGATTGCCAAAACCCCCATTCGGATGTTCTAACTCAAGCATTGCCGTTGCGATGCCTTCTGCGGCAAATTCCATATCGAAATAAACTTTAAGGCGAAGGATGAACAACATTCGCTCCAGTTGTCCTGAGTGATGGGAATGCCGGGCCAAGCCATGAAGATTAAGCGGAAGCGAATGGACGATCTCTTTCACGGCAGCATGGTCGGGGTCCGGGCTGCCCAAAACATCGAGGGTCAAAGTCCTGTAGTACAGGCCATAGGGTTGTCCGTCAGGAGGTTGCGCGCTAACGAAGTTCAGCAACGCTTCCCGGTGCGGCGGCAACTCACCCAGCAGTACCAGAGCAGCAACCGCGTGCCATGTATCGGACAGGTTGGGTTCGTCCAGATCCTTTGTGCGGTAAAAACAAAAACCGCCCGATGGAGACTGGCGTTCTAGCAAGTAGTGGCGCGCTTGCCGGCGCGACTCATTGGCTCGTGTCGTGAACGGATCGATTGGCAATTCAGCCGCGACCAAGCTCATTTTGCCTCACCTTGACTTTTGTATTTTGGCCGGTTGAATGGTTGTTCGCAAATCGGGAGAGGCCAGTTTTTCACAATCAGTGCACGCTGCAACGCACGTGGTCGGCGATACGGTCGGCGGTATGTCCAAGCAACCGGCCCCATAACCCGAAGTAGCCACTGTGTTCGACGACAATCAAATTGTAACCGCCATCGTTCGCATGTTGCACAATGGTTTTGGCTGGATGACTGGTGCGAGCGACGTATTGGATGTCTAGGCATTTTCTGAAACATAAGTCATCGTTCTCCCGCTGTACTTTCCAATGGGGTTTCCTGGGCAACTATTTTGTTCATCATCGTCACAACAAAAGACTCAACAACAACGCCGCAAGCAACGTCAGCAACACATAAGCGGCGTAGCCGTTGATGCGTCCGTGGTGCATGACAGCCAGACCATGGGACAATCCCAGCACTAGATTCTTCGCGGGTTGCACCGCCAGCCGATCCACAATATACACCGCCACCCGCTCACGCCGGATGGCCATGCGAAAATGTTCGGCAACAGTCTCGCGCGTGTCTTCCACCGTTGTGGGCCGAAATACGGCTTCGAAAATCACCCGCACCGGATTGGAAAATCCCGTCGCGGTATAAGTCATCTCCGGCAGCAACCGCCGCACGCCGCCGTCCCACCGTATTCGCTGTTCCAATTTCCGGCTGCGCGTCAGCCACAAACGGATGATGACGTAAGCCAGCAGCAGCAGGAAGATCAGGACGATGAACATGTAGGAAGTGGACATGGCGAAGACGACCGGATTTTCCGCTCCGCCGCGATGCAGCACGACCAATCCGCGTCCGGGCAAAAAACCTTGCCCGGCTTGCGCGCCCAAATTGTGAAAATCCTCCACGAATGCCGGCGGCAGGGTGTTGTGAGCCGGATTGGAGGCGAAGAACGGCGGCACGAGCGCGTCGGCGCCGGCATCCGACCACGGTTGCAATTGGCGACTCAACGCAGGGATCATGTAAGTGGGCAGCACGCCGAGCACCAAGCACAGCACAGCCAGAAAAATCATCGGCACAATGGACGCGCCGCGCGCTTCAACCGCTTTCGCGGCCTCTTCCGAACGAGACATGCCAAGAAAGCCCATTGCAAACGCTTTGACGAAACACGTCACGGCTAGTGCCGCCGTGAGTGCCAAGCCCGCGCCGCAAAGCACGAAAACCAGTTTCACAGGCGTTGACGGCAGTTCCGATGAACGTAGCATTGTCTGCAAAGTGAGCCATTCGCTGACGAATCCGTTGAACGGTGGCAACGCCGAAATCGCCAGTGTGCCGGCCAAAAATGTTCCCGCCGTCCACGGCATCGTATGGATCAGTCCGCCGAGTTTGTTCAAATCGCGCGTGCCAGCGCGGTCGTCCACGGTTCCCGCGCCAAGAAACAGCAGCGATTTATAGACCGAATGGTTGATCATATGATAAAAGGCCGCGATGAACGCGATACCCGCCAGCGCGGGTTTGTTGTAAGTGGTGAAAATCATTCCCGCGCCGAGGCCGGCGGTTACGATGCCTATGTTTTCAATCGAACTGTGGGCGAGCATGGCTTTGAGGTCGTTTTCGGTGGTCGCGTAGAGAATTCCGAGCAGCGCGGAAACGGTTCCGATGACGAGCACAACCAAGCCCGCGCCGATGGTGTTCACCGGCAGCAGGTCAAGATTCACCCGGACGATACCGTAAAGTCCCAGATTCAAGATGGTGCCGGATAAAATCGCCGAGACATTTGCGGGCGCGGCGGGATGCGCGCGCGGCAGCCAGGTGTTGACCGGCACGAGTCCCGCCTTGACGCCGAAGCCGAAAAACGTGAGCAGGAAAATGGTCCAGCGGGCGCCACTGCCGAAATTTGCGCCCGCCGTCTTGAATGCGGCAAAGTCCAGCGAACCGGCCTTCACGCCAAAGAACAGGAAAACCAGAACAACCGCCATGAATCCCGCTTCGCCCATCACCAGCATGAGATAACCGGCGCGGCTGGTTTCGTCGCGCAGGTGCTCGAAATTGACGAGCAAATAACTCAAAATGGACATCGTTTCCCACGCCAGCAGAAAGGTCAGTGCGTCATTCGCGATCAGGATGAGAACGATGGCGGCAAACAAAAGCAGATACCACGCATTGAACGCCTTCAGGCTGTATTGTCCGGCATACCGCTTCAGATAGCCCGCTGAAAAAACTGAACTGGCCAGCACCACCACCGCGGCCACGGCCAGAAAAAGAGCTGACAGACGATCCAGCGAAACTGCCAGCGTTCCCCACCCGAGAATCGTCCAGAGTTCACCTTGAAAAATTTGCCCCGACAACAAGACGTTTCCGCTGACCCACAACGCCAGCAGCGCCGCCAGCGAACCGGCCCAGGCCAGCAGCACGGGATTACGCCGGTCGGGGACAACAAATCCCGCCAGCGCGCCTGCGGCGCAAAGCGCGAAAATCAATTCCAGCAGCAGTCTATCCGCGCCCATAATCTTTCCCGCCGCCGCGACGATTCCGGCAGAGGCCGTGGTGGCCGTCTGTAAGGACCATCACGACGTTTGAAATAATAAAAATACGATTAGCACGACCAGCAACGTCAACAGCGTATAAGCAGCGTAGGCATTGAATCGACCGTGGTGCATCATTGCCAGCCGAGCAGCGAACCACATCACAGTTGTCCTGATGGGGTGAAAAACAAGTTTGTCCACGACATGCACGCGCTCGTTTTCACGCCGGATGGCCATGCGAAAATGTTCGGCAACAGTCTCGCGCGTATCCTCCACCGTTGTGGGCCGAAATATGGCTTCGAAAATCACCCGCACCGGATTGGAAAATCCCGTCGCGGTATAAGTCATCTCCGGCAGCAACCGCCGCACGCCGCCGTCCCACCGTATTCGCTGTTCCAATTTCCGGCTGCGCGTCAGCCACAAACGGATGATGACGTAAGCCAGCAGCAGCAGGAAGATCAGGACGATGAACATGTAGGAAGTGGACATGGCGAAGACGACCGGATTTTCCGCTCCGCCGCGATGCAGCACGACCAATCCGCGTCCGGGCAAAAAACCTTGCCCGGCTTGCGCGCCCAAATTGTGAAAATCCTCCACGAACGCTGGCGGCAGAGTATCGTGGGCCGGATAGGGTGCAAAGAACGGCGGCACGAGTGCATCGGCGGCGCTCGAGCCTGCTAATGGTTTGATCGCCGTATCCAGCTTGGGTATGACATAAGTCGGCAGCACACCGAATGCCAGGCAAAGCATGGCAAGGATGGCCATCGGCGCGAGCGTGCTGGAACTGGCCTCGGAAACTTTTTTAGTTTCATTCCTTCGGCACATTCCCAAAAAACTCATTCCAAATACTTTCACAAAGCATGTCATGGCCAGGGCCGCTGTCAATGCCAGTCCGGCGCCGCACATGGCAAAAATAATTTTTGCGCCGGTGGAAGACAATTCTGCCGAACGCAACATGGTCTGCAACGTGAGCCATTCGCTCACGAATCCGTTAAATGGCGGCAGGGCAGCAATGGCAAGCGTGCCGGCGAGAAAACCGAGCGCAGTCAGCGGCATCCATTTTATTAAGCCGCCTAACTGGTCCATGTCGCGTGTGCCGGTTTGCACTTCCACCGCGCCTGCACCAAAAAACAGCAGCGTTTTGTATAGTGAGTGATTGATCATGTGATATAGCGCCGCAACGAAAGCGATTGCTGCGAGTGCCGGATGGCGGGCCGCAACAAAAACCATTCCAGCGCCGAATCCGGCAACGATAATGCCGACGTTTTCAATCGAACTGTGCGCCAGCATGGTCTTGAGGTCATTGTCTGTCGTCGCATAAAGTATCCCGACAAACGCGGAGATCGTGCCGACAACGAGTGCGATCAAGCCCGGCGCGGCTTGGGTCGCCGGCATAAGGTCGGCATTCACACGCATAATTCCATAAAGGCCGAGATTCAATGTCGCGCCCGCCAGCACCGGCACAAACGCGCGCGGTGCGGCAATATAGGCTCGCGGCAGCCAGAAATTGACCGGCACGAGTCCGGCCTTTACGCCAAAACCAAAAAACGAAAGCAGAAATACCGCCCATTGCACGCCGGTGCCAAGATCCGGTGCAGCCGATTTGATTGCGCCGAAATCCAACGACCCGGCGCCTACTGCAAGCAGGAGAAAGGCCAGTGCTGCTGCGAGCGTTCCAGCTTCACCCATCGCCAGCAGAAGATAGCCAGAACCTGCATGGCCATTTTCTTTTTCACGACTGCAAACAATGAGCAGGTAGCAAAGAATGGACATGACTTCCCATGTGAGCAGGAACAGCACGACATCGCCCGCCAGAAAAATCAGGGCGATGGACAAATAAAGTCCGAACATCATCACGGTAAATGCCCGTCCGTTGTGTCCGGTAACCATTGAGCTCATACGGTTCACTTCGCCGCCCGCGAATATCGACGCTGGGAAAAGCACCAAACCGGTGACGAAAATGAACACGGCCGATTGTGAATCCATTTTCAGCGTGAGCGTCGCCGCCAATCCCGGCAATGTCCACAGTGGTTCGCTGAATGTGTTTCCGCCGAACAATACGTTTGCACCAGCCAGCACCAGGGCGATTGCGCCAAGGCAACCCAGCCACGCCAGCACATTCCCCTGCCGCGACACCGGCGCAGCAAGAGACAGCAAAATGCCCACGCCGCACAGCGCAATAAAAATCAGAATGAGCGTTAGCGTATTCATTTATGCGTTCGCCGCATCGCTTTCTGCTGTCCACGAAGCCGGGGCCTTGCGTCCGACCGCGACAAGCAGACCATGCAAGATTGCCAGGGGTGGTGGCGGGTTTCCGGGGACTTCCACGTCCACCGGCAGCACGTCAGCCACGCCATTGGCACAGACAAAACTTTCCGCGAACACACCGCCGGTCAGTGCGCACGTGCCCACGGCCACGACGCGTTTAGGCGTGGGCATGGCGTCGTAAACCTTTTTCAGAGCGAAGCGCATGTGATCGGTCACCGGTCCGACCACAAGCAGCACATCGGCGTGACGCGGCGAGGGAGTGATGAAAAAGCCGAGCCGGTGCATGTTGTAATATGGATTGTTCAGCTGTTTGACTTCATTTAGGCACGCGCCACAATCGCCCGCGTCCACAACGATGATATGGATGGATCGGTGGAACGGCTGGCTAAATTCATTCTGGCGGTTGCGAACAGTTGCCCATTCGTAGGTCTGCTGCCAATCCACCGGATTCTCGATGCTACGAACGCACTGGTAACAATGAATGCAGCGGCGAATATCCGCCATCAACATGCCGTCAGCCTGACTGAATACGCCTGTCGGACAACGTTCAATCAATAAAGCAATCTGGTTTGCAGAATAATTGCCGCCGATCGGCAGGCCGGGCGATACGCCCGCAGCCGCTTCCGGTTTTGCCGGATAGTCGGTCGTTTTTATTCCGGTACGTATGCCTTTAATAATCCACTGGCTCATACAATTCTCCGTTTAAGATTTACCGTCCATCGCATCACCGGTCGTTCTCGGCTACGGACAGGGCGAACGTGGCGAGAACAATCGGAAAATCCTGAAACGCGAATTTTTCCGCGGCGAGGTGGAAACTGTGCCAATTGATGAAGGAGGGCGTGACCACCCGGTAACGGGCGACTCGTCCATTTTCGTCTAATCTCAGCCAGTGGAACGTTCCGCCGCGCGGTGCCTCCGTCCAGCCCAGCGCAGCGCCCGCGCGCAACGGGAGCGGTTCGCGGATGGCCCCGGCTTGCAAAGCAGCAACGGCCTGTTCCATGATGCGCACGGATTGCCGTGCTTCGGCGAACAACACGCGCAGTCGCGCGTAGCCGTCACCTTCCTGCTCGCTCGGCACGTCGAAATCGAAAGCTTCGTATCCGGAATAAGGCTGCATGCGGCGCAAATCACGTATGAGACCCGAAGCACGTGCGACCGGCCCCACCAGACTGTAAGCCGCCGCGGTGCGCGGCCATATGACACCGACCTCTTCGATCCGGTCGAGAAAACTGCTGGAGACACTCAGCCGCTTTTCGAGTTCATTGAGCTGCTCCAGGATTCCTTGCGACCGGTCGAGCGCTTTGCGGCAAGCTGTGTCCAGCAGGTCGCATTGCAAGCCGCCGGGTGCGAGCAAACCAAACAGATAGCGATGGCTGGTAAGTTCCCCCGACACGCGCAACAGTTCCTCCTCCAGAATCCCGGCCTGGCTGGTGGCGACCGCGAGAGCAGTGGATTCACAGATACCCTGAATCGCCCCGGCGTGCTGCCGCAAGCGCTCCAGTTCGGCCAGAAATACGCGCAGGGTTTTTGCCCGCGACGGAACATTCACATCGCAAATCGATTCAACCGCTTGACAGAAGGCGAGTCCATGGGCAAAAGCCGTCGTCGCAGCGAAGCGCTCGGCGAGCAGCAAAACTTCGTCTGTGGTTTTGCCTTCAGCGAGTTTTTCAATTGCCCGCCATTTGTAGAACAGGCGCGTAGACGAACGAATGACATCTTCGCCGACGGTTTCGAGCAGGAAATGCACCGACTCGGTCACGCCAGAGTATTTTGGGCCGACAGGCATTACGAACGCGCCCGGCTCTTGAACGATGCGATGCGGACGCCAGTCTGCGTCGGGCTTGCGATGGCGCATGGCTGCCTGCGGATCGAAATGCCGGCGCATCGGCTCGACGTTTTCCTGCCATGCGTCGTCGTGCAAAATAAAATCACCGAGACGCGGATGACCTTCAAAGTTCACGCCAAACAAATCCTCGGCTTCGCGCTCGTGCCAGTCGGCAGCGTGAACAAATTCGACGATGCTCGGAAAGGTCCTTTCGGCGATCGGTGCAATGACCAGCACCTGAACCCAGCCGGCGTCGCGTTCGCCGTAAAAGGTGTAACGCAGCTGCCATTCGTTCTCGCCCTCCTCGACGATCAGACCGGCAAATCCGAAATTCCATTCGAGGAAAAGATATCCGCACAATTCAGGCAACGCAGCACGGGCGCAGACGATTTCGCGGATGGTATTTGAGATGTCGAACCGGCATTGCGCCTGGTCAGGCCATCGTTGGTCAATTTCAGTCTTTAATTCGGTGCGGTTCATGGCAATTTTCTTTATTTCGTCAAAGTGGCTGCGGCCTGCGTCAGCAATTCATTCAGCGGCTGTGGAATGTAAAAGCCGAGCACGAGCACCGGCACGGCAGCCAGAATCAGCGCCAGCCGGCAACTGAATGGCAGGTGAACGTTCCCAACATTCTCAGCCACAGGATGATTTTGTTCAGGCGCACCAAAAACCATCCGGTTGATGTGCAGCATGATCCCGAAAAAGGCAATGACGATGAAAACGGCCAGCAGACCCGTTGCCACATATTCCTTTTGAATCAAACCGGCTTTTAGAATTGAAAATTCGCTCAGGAATACAGCCATCGGGGGTGCGCCGGCGATGGCAAGCCCGCCAAAAGCAAGCGCAGCACCTGCAATGGGAGACTGACGGATCAGGCCGCGCACGGCGGCAATTTCGCGTGTACTAACCGTCATCAATGTGGCGCCTGCTGCGAAGAAGCAAAATGATTTTGTCACGCAATGGGTTACGATCTGTTGCATTGCACCGTAACCGGTGACCGATGCACCCAGGCCGACTGCCGCCAAAATAATCCCCATGTGTTCGACGGTGGAGAAGGCGAACATGCGTTTGTAATCGCGAACTTGAAGCAGCAAAAACGCGGCGGTGCCGACCGAGATGAGGCCGAGAACCAGCGCCCACTTTTCGGCGTGGGAATTGGGCGAGGCGTGCATCACCGGAAATAATCGCAAAATGACATAAAGTATCGCCGAGGTTTCAATGCCGGAAAGCAGCGCGCATACCGGCGAAGGTGCCTGGCTGTGCGCGTCCGGTAGCCAGGTGTGCATGGGGACGAGGCCGACCTTGGTTCCGAGGCCGATCAAAATCAGCAGGAACGCAGTTTGCAACAGAACCGGCGGCATCGAAGGTGCGGCGGCAATGAGCCCGTTCCAGGTGTAAGCGCCATCGCTGCCCGATGCCTGCATCGCGGCAAACAAAACGAGAAAGCCGAATAACGCCATGCCCGCGCCCATCAGCGAAAGCACGACGTATTTCCATGCTGCCTCCAGTGCCTCACGGGTGTTTTCAAACGAGACGAGCAAAGCGGAACACAGCGTCGTCAATTCAACCACAATCCAGACCAGCGTCGGTTCGGCGAGGACCGGAATGGCCAGCATGGAAAAAACGAACAGGTTGTAATTGGCATAATATAGCCGCAGCTTCCACGGCCTCAGATTTTGATGCGCCATGTACCCGACGGAGTATATCGCCGCCGTTGTTGCGACAAACGCAATCAGCAGCAAAATCAGCGCGCTCAAGCCGTCCACCGAAATCCATTTAAAAATGCTCGCGTCAAGCGTGGTGATCACGGGATTGCCAGCCGCGACTTGCAACGCGATTCGTGCCGACAAAATTAAAACGGCCACGCTGGACACGACGGTCACGCCCGATGCCCAATATTTTTGGAACGGAATGCACACGAGCACGGTGGCAATCAACGGCAGCAGCAAAATGATGATGATATTCATTTTTCGGCCTCTTTGGCCGATGGTTCATCAGCCGATTCCTTCAAACTTGAAAGTTTACCCACCGCCGTTGTGCCAACATGTTTTTGAACGGCGCGGATCAGTACGCCGCTAATGAAAACAATAATCAAACCATCCGTGGCAATGGCCAGTTCAACGAGCAACGGCAGGTTACGCGAAATGGAAATGCCAGCCAGGAACGCGCCGTTTTCCATGACCAGCAAGGCGATGAGCAACGGCAACGCTTCGCGACGCACGGTGAGCGTGAAGGCGCCAAGCAACAGTCCGGCGATGCCAATCGGCACGTTGGGGCCGCGAAACTCAGGTGCGACAGCGTTTAACAACGGCTGGGCCAAAAAGTAAGACAGAATCGTCAATCCCAAAGCAATGAGCAATGCGGTTGGAATATTCAGCACCTGACTGATTTCCCGGCGGCTGTAAATTTCCTCTGGGGTCGTCTTGCGCAACAGCCATGGAACGATGATCGGCTTGCTGATCAAATTCACGAGCGCGACGCCGTAAAGATGTTCGGAATGATGCCACAATCCCAGCAACGCGGCGGATGCGGCGAGCATAAGCGATTGCAGGATAAACAAATTCAATACACCGCGTACCTGCCGCATCGCCACAATGCCGAAAGCCGTCAGCAAAAAAATCCCGACGGCCAGCGCATTCAGGTTGTCCAGCAATTGATTGGTTGTATCACTCATTTAGGCATTTTGGTTCACGGAAGAAATATTTGTGCAATCATGGCTGCCACGGAGGTGATGAACGCAGTGCCCAAAAATTCAGAGATGCGAAACAGCCGCAGTTTCGAAAGCGATGATTCGATGGCGACCAGCACCAGCAAAAAACAGAATATTTTGAACAGCACCTGGGGAATGGCCAGCAGCACCGCGCCGAGGGTATGTCCGCTTGCCAACCCCCACGGCGTGACCAGTACATTGAGAAAAATGCACATGAGAACGAACAATTTCATCTGACCGCCCCATTTCATCAGCGCGAATCCGCGACCTGAGTATTCGAGCGATTTTGATTCGTCGATCATCGCCAGCTCAAAATGTCCTGCCGGGTTATCCACCGGAATACGTCCGCCTTCGGCCAGAATCAACATGAAAAATGCCAATACCAGCAGTACGTGCGACGGCATGAAGAAATTTGCCAGCGGTGTCACCCATTTTTCCTGGACGATATAAGGGATCGTTGATCCGGCGACAAACGAGACCGTGAAAAAAACAATCATGAACACCGGTTCAGCCAGGAATCCCACCATGCGCGTCCGGCTCGCGCCCATCGGGCCGTAAGGATTCGCCGTGTCTATCGCCGCGAGAGTGGCGAAAAAACCGCCGAGAGCCAGAATGAATCCGCCGGCAATCATGTCACCCATGAAAGCGAAAAAGAGCGGGTAATTCGTGAGCACAGGAATCAGCAGGGTGACAAAGACCGGTGTGACGAAAACAATGTAAGGCGTGAATCTAAAAATCCAGGAGCTGTCTTCCGAGACGATTTCGTCCTTGTGAAACAGTTTCCACAAATCCCGATACGGTTGAAATATGCTAGGGCCGCGTTTGGATTGCACCATTTCCTTGAGCCGCGACAGCACGCCGGACGCCAGCGGCGCGAAAGCCATGACAACCAAAACTTGAATCAAGTTAAATAAAATATGATTGAACATAAATCAACTCTTTAATTGCTCTTCACCCATGGCAATCTCCTGCCACACGGTAGCAATAAGGAACTGAATCGTTAGCATTGAAGCCGACAATGTCAGCCTTAACCAAATGTGCCCGGGTTTTAGTCATGGCATTCCCTGCAAGTCAGCTGATAAGCCAGGGGCGTCCCCTCTGTCCGGATTGATCACGCCAAAGCGTGCCGGAATGAAGGCATAAAAGATCCGGAGTTTTTCCTGGCGCACCAATTCTAGAAGCTTGTTCGCCTCATCGCCGGTGACGATAAATTCCACCTCTATCGTGAGCGTTCCGGCTAATTCAAAAAAATGATCTTCATGAAGATGATGGTGGCGTCCGAACCCAGCCATCGCCCGAAAGGCAGACCCGCCCCGGATGCCGAGGTGACTGGCCTGCTCCAGCAGCCACTCCCAAGCTAGAATTCCATGACACCGTTGGTTTTCATGAATATAAATCCTGAGAAATGTTCCTTCCATTGCGGTCTCCTTTTCAATAGTTTTGCTGTGCCGGAATGACGCCTCGCACCCCGCCGCGCGGGTTTTCCATATCGCCTTGGTAGCGTGGTATGAGGTGAAGATGGACGTGCGGGATCGTCTGGCCTGCTGCTTCGCCGACGTTGATGCCGATGTTGTAACCCGCGGGAGCATGTTTGACGTCGAGGTAATGCTTGGCCTTGTCGAGCAGCAACAATAGCGCGATTTTTTCCGCCTCGGTCGTGAGAAAAAAATCGGCGACATGGCGCTTGGGAATGATCAGCAAGTGGCCGGGATTGACCGGGTATTTGTCCGATTTGGCGTAAACCAGGTCGTTCTCGAGCAGGACGCTGTCTGGATGACAGAACGGACAATTCTGCGAGCCATTGTTCATCATGCAGCTCCTTTTGCCTTGAGCAGACTGAACGTCAGAATTCCCAGTGCCGTCATGGCCAGCGACCCGCCGAGATGAACGGCCGTGTGAGCCAAGGCCCAGGTGTATTCGCTTCTTGAAATAAGCGCTACCGCCTCGGCAGAAAAAGTGGAAAAAGTGGTGAGTCCACCCATGAAACCGGTGATGACAAACAGCCTGGCTTCAGGCGGTAGACCGGAATATTGTGAGAAGAAAGCGATCGCTACACCGATCAGATATCCGCCGGACAGATTGGCTGCCAGCGTACCAAGTGGTAGCGTAGGGAAAATGGGATTGAGCATAATACCGAGCCACCAACGCAACCATGCACCAAAAGCTGCACCGAGGCCCACTGCAAGAAAGCCATAGAAGCCCATACCATCTCCGCCCAAGTTGATTGATCGTTCCTGCAGAGGGGCGGAAAAAATGCCTACCGCCCCGTTGCCGGGTTATCGGTAGGCATCATCAGCCCTTGTTGGGCGGTTCGGAGCGGAAGCTCCGGGAGGCATGCCATCTCCAGACCGGAAGATAACAAGTACTGCCGAGAATGTAAAGCTAAGGAAGCGCTGAACAAGTATCCACACGAAGCAAAAGCTGCACAGCCACTCCAGAACTGTTAAAAAACTGATCCAGTTTCATCCCTATCTCACCCCGGCAGGCTTCATGCCGGAGATTTCTCCCGCGTTTTGCTCACGCTGGACGTACCTGTCCCGTCAGAGGCAATCCCCACTTGTCGAGATTGATCAGCGCGAGTAACGCAAAGGCGCGATTGGCATTCTTCATCAGGCCACGGTAGCGCACCTTGGCGAATCCATAGATACTCTT
>Ga0307376_10000935_pt1 | contig 33757 bp, 23 predicted proteins | sample TR2MG_FD_202536 | JGI IMG/M metagenome (GOLD analysis project Ga0307376, IMG submission 202536) | Soil microbial communities from Risofladan, Vaasa, Finland - TR-2 | ecosystem: Environmental > Terrestrial > Soil > Coastal area > Acid sulfate soil | place: Finland: Risofladan, Vaasa | collected...
AGGTCATCAGTGACAATGAGAAAGCGCGGATAGCAGAGTATTTACTGGATCAGCTGTTAGAAAAGCTAGACGAAGAAAACATGGACACAGACGGCGACCCAACAAAAGCCACTGCATCTATGAGGGAGGCATCGAAGGCTTTCGTGGAGTCAGTAGTTTCCGGTTACTTCGTATGGGCCTGTGAGCCTACGGGTGTAGTAGTAGAGATTAGCAGGGAGCAGGCCAAGAAATACGAGACTACGATGGAAAACGAAGAGTCGGACGAACTAAAAAGACTTAGACAGATGGAGCGGCATCAAAAACTTTATGAATCAAACATCCGCGATCTGCATTCATGTATCGAGGTCAAGGACATGCGTATCAAGGAGTTAGAGAAGAAGTTAAAGGATTGGCAATGGAAGTGTTCCGACGTATTGAAAGCGTTGTCGTCGGTTGAATTGGCCGTTGCGGAATACAAAGCGAATGAAGCCAAAATAAAGGCGGAAGGCTCAAGATAAGCGGAATGCCACTAAAGCGACAAGGAGAATAATAGTGATTACAAATGAAGAGTTGGATGCTGAATACAGGTTCATTGTTCAAGCGTTTTCTGATGGAGTGGAAGAAGAAGTTGAGAAGTCCTTAAGGAAACCCCTGCGGAGTGAGCAGCGCAAGGGCTTCATCGGGCTCGTTACATGGGCTACTAGAGTCGCCGAGAAGAATGAGTCCGACAGCGTCCTTGTATGTATAGAGCAGGTCGACGACGGCCAAATTTGGCACCAAATGATGAGCGTTCGGGTGGACCAACGCGAGGCGTGGATCAGAGTCAGTGGCGAATTCCCCAGAGTAATTATTTGAAAATATGGACCGCTGAGGCGGCAAGGAGGAACAATGTGGACGTTGAAAAGTTTGATCGAACACTGTTCGAGTACTCAGGCGCAGATCAACGGCCAGTGGGTGCCGTCGCGTCCGCTGCCGGGATACGGCCTGTATGGGTTGCGGTTGAGGATGACGGCGGCGTGGGCGGTACTGCGTGGCAAGGCCGATGCCTTTACGTGGCCAGAGGGACAGTAGGCTAGGCGGCAAGGAGAAAGTCATGAAGAGGAAAGTCAATACGCCATGCTTCAAATGCGGCGTCCAGTTCGATCTCGATGGAGATAGGCATTATGTTGTAGAAAAGCCTTGTTGCTCTGACTGTTACTACAATGCTTTGGACGAAATTACAATGCTACCAGAAGGATATACACGTAAAACAAATTGCTGCATGAGATGCAAGCATCTGTGTGATCGCTCGCGCCCAGACGGGTTGTCCCTCTATTGCAACATTAACAAAGATGCGCCGGTTAGGCCGAATAAACAACAGATCACATCAAAGGCGTACCACATCTTCTCTGAGATTGAGATAAAATGGGAAGTTCCTCATTCTGTTGAAGCATGGGGTGTTTGTCCGAAGTGGGAGCAGCGAGAAGGCGAATGTAAACATGGACGGATTGGGTACTGCACCGACTGCTACTTTAACGAAGAGCAAAGTCAAGATGTTAAGAAAGGTTAATTACTTTTGAAAGGGGATGTTTCAGTGGAAGATACGACTATGAAAAAACGAAAATGTCCATGCGGCAGAGGATTCGATACGGACAATGACGGTAATTGTCCAAATTGCGCTACCGCTAAAAGAAAGAACAAAGATCAAAAAAACCGTTCTCCATGGGACTGGTCTATCGTTCCTCCTTCAAAGGGAATGTCATGACTGCTCATTTCAGAAACGGCTGTCCTTGGTCCAGCGGAGACCTCTACGGAGGTTTCGACACCAATCAAGTCTGGGACTGGTCCAAAGTTACTTGCAAACACTGCTTGCGCCTTAAACAATATGGCCATGGTAGAGAAAAACGCGCCCAAAAACATGATTGGGATGAAAAAAAAGATTGCTTAAAACCAAAATTCGCTAAAATGTACCAGAAGAAAGGTTGGTAAGAAACCAACTTAAAATCAAGCTTTAAGGAGATCATGTCATGGGGTTGATCATTGTCATTGTCTTTTTATCCATTTTACTCCTCATTGGTTCGCTGATTGCCCTGACAATTAGCTTACAACGAGATAAGAAGACTTTTCAAATCCAAACAGAAGATCCAAAAGATGACCTAAAAATAATCCTTGTCCTACTTAATACTTATTCCGGAGCCTCAAGAAAACATATGGCTCTCGCTTTCGTTAAATCAGGAATCACATTTATGAAAGGTCCGTTTCGCAACCTGATAAATTTCTCCAAAGAGCAACTTGATGCCCTCCCAACAAACGGCGAACTCGATGCGGCTAAAATAGACCTTCATATTGCCGAACTCTATGCCGAAATCGAACGACTCAAAACAAAAAAGCCCAGCTAATATGAAAAATAAACGACCTGTCAGAATGATCCCTTGCGGCTTGGAAACATACCATACCCAAGATGGAACAGATTATGATTGCTCTTACCCCAACGCTACCCATGCATGCGAGGATTGCATCATCAATGGCGGTTCTATCTCCCCCATCAGCGGAAAAGCGTTTCGCGGAAACCTGAAGCCATACATAAAGGCCGCTAAAGAAAGACACAAAGCTTGACGTACTAGACGTAAACGGTAATCAATCCCCCTACAAACAAAAAGGGCAAGCTGCAAGGCTTGCCCTTTTGCTGCTCCCCGCCACTTTTGCCATCCCCCGCCTTGTTTACGCCAGCAAAAGACCTTTGTCTTTTCTCAATCCTTCTGCCTGCGGCCTTTGTTCATATCCAGTCACTTCCAAATCTTTGCATACTCTAGTCGCAATGTCTTCCAACGGAAGCGACGGGTCAGACTTCAAGTTCTTCAAATAATAATGCGTAAACGCTCCGCAATACCTCCCGTCAATCATTGCATCTGCCGATGTCTGATCGCTTCGACAACCTGATACATACCCGCAATTCAATACGCTAGATCGGATCGCTCGAACTACATATCTCTCTTTGTTCCGCATCTTCTGACGATCTGCCTTCCATTGCAAATCAGCAGGCAATGGCATTCGCCTGGACTTGACACCCATCTTTCTGGTCAAATCTCCGCTATGACATGAATCACTCGCCCAGTTGAAGATAACCGATTTGTCAATCTTTGAAAAAATAGAAACCAAATCCTTATCCGTTATCATGTTGTGAGAGGTCCAGTCAAAATCTACAGGACAAATAACCTCATTCAAAAGGTCTTCTTCCGTCTGGTCCATACTGTCAATCTGCGTCCCATGCCCACTAAAATGAAAATATGCTCGCGAACCAGCAACAGCTTCTGATAACCAATGCAACTTCTCCAGTATCCCAGAGGTTGTCGCTCTCTCGTCTGTTATGATCTGAATGTCCTTCGGATCAAACTTCTTGACATCTGCCAGAAAATCTGCCATGTCCAAAACATCATTAACACACCCATTCAATGGAGCGTTTGGATACTTGTTGATCCCTACCAATACCACTCTGTCACCTGGTGTCAAAAGAACTGGAGTAGAATCAGAACCACCGAATAGCTTCTTACACATGTTCAGCCCTCCTTGATAAAAATAGAGCGGCTAGAGAAGTTTCCCCCGCCTAGCCGCTCGAATGGTTTCATACACTATTTAATTATAGTGAACTTTAAACATTCCTCTAAAAATTCTTTTCCTCTGTCTTGAAATTTGCATTATAGCTATTGACATTTTACCAGAACCAAGCATACTCTACCTCTGAAGTATTAATAACGAGGAAGCGTAATCCGTGGCAAAATGGCTAATCGAGAAGGACGTCTTCTTGGAGTCCTTCATCAATAGGCTGGTTGAGGTTCTGAAGAACCAGCGGAGAGACTTCTGGTGGGTCGAGTACGCCCCATTTGGGGCCAGTATGTCTCGTCCACGACATTACTCCAATCCGTCAATGTTCATAGAACCAGACGATTGCGTTGTCGTATACGGCTCCATAAACCTCGCGAAGCGTCTTCTGCAACATAACCCGTGGTCCAAGAACGCATGGCAACCAACGGCATGGATGACTCTCAAGAACTTGGAATGCGCGTCCTACTATACCTACTGGCGCAAACACATGCTGGTCAGACAGAACGCATTCGTTACGTGGAAAATGCTGAATGACGACAAGGAGTTCTACTACGAGCGTTTTTCCGACGACGAATGCCTGTTCGTTAAGCCCAATGCCAACCTTAAACTCTTCACTGGGAAGGTCGTCCATCGTAACGACTTTGAGAAGTTCTACCGCATGGAGACGGACTGCTACGACGTTTCCCCAGATGCGCTTTGCGTCATCGCCAGGCCGTACAAGTTGTCCCATGAATGGCGCTTCGTAGTCTGTGAAGGCAAGGTCATTACCGGAAGCCTGTACAAGGCCAACGGAAAGTCGGAGACGTCTTCAGTCGTAGATTCAAACGCATGGAAAATGGCGGAAAAGGTAGCTTGCGATCCATGGCAGCCGGACCCAGCCTACGTAGTTGACGTTGCCAGGTCCGGCGACGAATATGGCCTTCTTGAAATCGGATCGGTGAACTGCGCTGGCATGTACGAATGCGACGCCGAGTTGTTCGTAAACGCTCTTTCAGGACTGGCGGATAAGGAACATTTGGAGATGGGACTCGGAATTGAAACTTCATCCCGTCCGAACCAAGGGGAACCATCGTCGCTATAAGATTTTGGATATCGATCTGATTCTTGAGGAGCCAAAAAAGAATGATCCAAGCGAAGTCAGGCTGCATTGGCAAAAGGTACCAAGTCATTGCCTCGTTTGACGAGATTGGTTCTGTGATGTCCGACAGCAGGACTTTTTTGTTCAACATTTGTGGTTTCATTAATTGTGGATAAATATAAATTAATCAAACGTCGAATTCCAGCTACGACGACAACTTCGAAAGTTGGTTATACTAGTGATTTTACTGGTAGACTCGGCAATCATATGCTCATCTATGCGTACGTTAGATCATTAGCTGAGATGGAAAACAAGCCATTTAAACTTAAGTCGGATTTATTACTACGAACATTTAATGTCCAACAAGAGTCATTGACAGAGGCAATAATTTATGAAAGACCAAAAGGCACACCATGGTATCAAGAAAAAGAAAATCTTAATATATTATTGAAAAATAGGGATCGTATCAAGAGATGGTTTACACCACATAATTCTGGTAGAATATTATTAGAACAAAGAAATTACCCAACTGTTGTTCATATAAGAGGAACTGACTTTAATCAGCCGGGGTTGAGTTTGCCGATTTGGTATTATCAAAAAGCGATGAAAAAAGATGATAATTATTTGATTGTCACCGATGATATCGACTATTGCAAACGAATAATCAGAGGTAAATATGAAGTTATAAACACACCGGACGACTTATCAATTCTGTATTATGCTAAGAAGATCATTATTAATCATTCGACTTTTGGTTGGTGGGGAGCTTTTCTTGGAGAGCATGACTCGATTTTAACTCCACCATTAAAAACTTTAGAGACTTTATATTACACAAACACAAAACCAATAATATGGGGTATTCATAATCTAGGATGGACTCCTATTACGTAGTTGACGTTGCCAGGTCCGGCGAAGCTGTAGCCCAGTCCTGTCGCCCAGACCTGTCGCCCGTCTCTTTTAGCCTCCTTGACTAACCATACAAACCCAAGTATAATCCACGCTGGAGATGTAGCTAATGATCCCAATCCTCTTTACTGGCAAAAAAGTCTTTGCCCAACTGGACGGATCTTCCTCTTGGGAAAATTACGATGTCCATTCTTATTTAATACAATCTTTCGTATGCTACTCTTGGAGAGGACAAAGCGCATGGTCTTCTTATTTCAGCTTTGATGTCCCAGGGGCTGCCCAGCTATGATTCCTGGCATCTGCTTTTACTCCTTCCTAAATGAATGTCGTTTGAGGCCGTTTGAGAACCGTCATTCCATAGGGTGGAGAATAGGAAGCTATTGGTCAAATTCTTGGACTTTGGGAAGTTTTATGCCAAACCAGCGTGACTTTGAGACCATTTCCAACCAATATAAGTCACTCTATAACCTCTAAATATCGTTTTAAAGCCATTGTGAGCCGCTTTTTAGGCAAAAGGCGGTCGGAATAGGGTTTGGCAGGAATCAGGGGCTTATTTGGCTTTCTTCCAATTGAATATCTTAATGCCATAGGAAGCTCGTCCTCCTCGGTTGTTCTCGTTAGAGGGCATCAGGAAGTCAACCCCAGAAGACTCTGTAAACCCCGTATTTGAAGCTATCCGCTTTGCGTCCTCATTGAACCCTTTCAAATTGAGGATAAACGACCTAGTATATAAACAGAGTTGCCCGTCTGGCTTGAGGGCAGAATGGCACATCAAAAAGAACGGCTCGACAAAGGCTTTAAGCCACTTTGAGTAATCTGACTCAAAAGGAACGTCTTTGTAGATTTCCTCGTCCAAGAATGGCGGAGAGGTAAAGACGACATCGAATTCATCCTTAAACGAGGCTCCTTTTGCAATGCAGTCCCCTTCAATGACTTCGATCTTGGTTTTAGATCCAGCAGAAGTTAGGAATTCTGAGGTTTTAATCAGCCCATTTGCCGTATGAGGCGATAAGTCAATCCCTACGTATCTTCTGACGCTCTTTCTTGAAGCGCAGCCAATCATCCTTCCGCTAAATCCAGCGCAAGGGTCCAAAACGTCTATCTGATTGTCTTTGGAAATGGCCTCGATTGCAGTTGCTGCTACGCGAGGAGGGAAGTTGTTTATGCAGCTGGATGCCGTTTCCCTCCTACAAATGTCTCTCAGGGTATATGCGGTAATCTTCCCTTCTAAACAAAGAGCCTTAAAAATTGCTCGTTTCAAATCCTCGTCCGAATTGAACAACTCTATGGCGCTCTTTTTACTCTTGTTCTTGCATTCAAACATATGAGGATGAAAACAGCTTGCTAATTGAGTCCCTTTTCCATCCCACTTAAAGGGAGCCGAAGATGGCATAAATGCAACTGTTGATTCCCATAGTTTGATCTTTTGTTCAAAACTAAAACTGTAGTATGGAAATCCGGTTTCTCTTGCCTTTCTGAATTCCTTGTTTACTTCATCCTCTGAAACAGAACCTTCTCCCTTGTCTAGCAAAGCTCTTAGGTTCGCCGCTTCGGTAGGATTCATAACTGAATCAGTTATCTTGCCTGTCGCAATCAGGCGTCTTGCTCTCCATCTTTCATCGCTGGTCTTTACTACGTCAGAAATTGACTTCGAATGACCTGTATCATCCAGAAGACTTCTTAGCTTTTGAGCCTGTTCGTCATTGAACAGGAGTAATCTCCCTCCAGGGCTTCTCTGTGCAGAAACATTCCCTTGGTTATAATGCCATATTGCTCTCCATTTTTCTTGAGGACTTTTAACTATGTCTCTCAAACGTTTCAAACCAAGCCATGATGGCATTTCAAACTTGTATTGATAAGCCTCAAACGGTGATTTGTTTCCAATGATCTCAAAGAATCGTCCTATGGAACCAGTCTTAAGGGAAACATCATTCTTGGATCTGGTTCTTACGCAATCAATGCCCAGTTCTTTGAGCTTTGGTAGAAGAACGTCTTCAATGTCTTTTGGAGTAAAAGCACAAGTAGCAAACCTGACAACGGTATTGTTTATGCTGAAATTGTTATGCAAACTACCGTCTCCTAAGTACCAAAGAAGTAAGCTGACAGGAGTTATCCTTACATCAGGAGGTATTATTTTGACGCCCTTTGGATACCATCTTTTTGCTTGAGCAACAATATCAGGATGAGTCAATGTCCTAGACTCCCAAGACTTGTTGGGGCGTCTTTCGCAAATCTCCCCTATTGGTTTTGGCTTAGACGGACAGTATGGAGTTAGTTCCTTTATGGCGTATTCTGTCCATTGAGGTTCTGTAGACCCCATGACAAAACGAGCACCCATGAAGGACTTCTTTTTGAAGTTAATGCAGCCATCTCCAAGAAGGAACCCGTCAACCCATTCGACAAGTCCTTCATTCATATAGCTTACATTACGAGGCAAAGTTGCAGAAGCCATTGAGACAGACTCTGATTTTGTTCTCAGTTGAATCCCATGCTTCTTGAGTAAGAAATAAATCTTGGTTGTAGAGAACTTGCTCCCGAAGAGAGCCTCACTACGTCTTGACATTTCGGGCGTAGACAATTGATCTACGATGTACGCTTGGTGTAAAACTTTGAACATGTCCATGTTTTAATCTCCTCATTACCATTATACATAAGTCGGAGATTATTCAACATGAAAACAAAAAAGAACGCCGCTCTGAATCAGAGCGGCGTTCTTGCAACTGCTTGCTATTACAGCGTTTAGCTTACGAACCGCTGGCTACCGTTACCTTTGCGCAAGCATAATTATTGATGACTACGACACCTACTTCTTCGTAGACGACCCAACCTAGCCTCAATTTCTTCGGATCATCGGCTGGGAGGACCGTGATGTCCTGCCGGATTGGGAATGCGCCAACATAGTCTGCTGGGGCCAGAACCAAAACGGTGTTCGTCGGCATTCTTGAAGAAACGTGAATGTCGGCGGTCCAAAGGTGTCCGAACAATCCTGACGTGAGGACTTCGCGCTGCGAAGCTTCGTCATAGACCGTCTTACCCCAGTTTCTGACATCCGCGTATCTCTGCGCATGCATGACGATCTTAGCAACCGTCAAGTCATGGGCTTCGATGGTGGCGAACGCCTGGTTCAGAGCCGTCAACGTCAAAGCTCCGCCAGTTGCCAGAACGGTGTGAGCGCCATCAACCGCTGCGAGCAGCGCATTGAAGATGTTCGTGTCTTCTTCCTTCTGGATCGCTTCCTTGCTCTTGATCTGAGCGCGGTCAACGATATAGAAGCGACGGGCCTTGATTTCTGACAAGCGAACCTGTGGGTTCGTTGCGATTTCGAAGGTCGGGACGAGGACTTCTTCGCCTTCCATGATACCATCTGGAACGGCTCCGCGTCTTGCAATGACGAAGGCGGTAGCCTTGACATCGCGTTCGTATCTCGGCAGAGCGCCCTGTGGCAGCTCGTCGACCATCAACAGCTTTCTTCCAACAGCCTGGTATTCCAACGCTCTGCGGATGGGCTCAACCATCGCCTGTGCGAGGGCTACGCGGCCTTCATCGGTGTCAAGAGCCTGGGCAATCAGTTCCGCCTTGGCTTCGTCAACATTGGTCTTAGTGAACATATCCTTCTCCTCTTTCAGATGTCCCGAAAGGCTTTTCCTTGTCGGGCAGACATCATTTTTGTTGAGCCTCCCAGCGACTCTGGGAGGCTCTTATTTACTCAGTACTAGACCTTCAGAATGAACTCGATGTAATCGCCCATTGTGATGGAGCCGTTTACGTCAAGACCAGGAACGCCCGAATCATAAGGACCCGGAACTTTCTTACATTCTGCAACGACCTGTGCAGCGCCTGGATTTGTCCTCGTGAGCTTACCAACGTTTGCGCCAGTACCTACATAGAGTTGATCTCCAACGACGTAGCTACCCGCAACGTATTGGTTTGAGGCAAAGGTTCCGCCGCTGTGGTAAACAGTGATTTGACCGCTTGCCTTGGTTTCATCGAAACCATCTGATACTCTGTTCTGGAATCCAGCTGCATTTGATCCGCCAACGAATGGCATTCCAGACTCGCCAGTCGCTTTCGTATCACCAGAAACTCCAACGACTCTGTTCGCAGTTACAACACCGTCAGCTCGGACGACCTGACCGTTATTGGCAACTGCATCATACGCTACGAACTGACCCATGATGACCGTTTCCAACGCTTTGATCGGAAACGATTCAGGAATCAGGTGAAACTTCGGAATGAGAGCCATTTTTCTTTCTCCTAAAAATTGTCTAGCCTAAACCTAATATTGTGTTCTTAAGTTTTAAGGCAATTCCTTTAACATTTTACATTTTCTATCTTTTGTTATCTTCCATGTTGTCCAGTCTGTCCAAGTCTCTCGTCATCTTCATGGCTTTGACAAGCTTTTCTTTGAGTGAAATTTCATCCGCAGCGTTCTGGACAACAACTGGGACATGAAGACCAGCAACCTTGACCTGTTTTCCAGGCTGCATAGAAGCTATCTTCATTCTTTCTCTCTGTACTTTGATCGAGTTCGCCAGCGCTTGGATAGCTGGGATCGGAAGGGCTGCCATTTCTTCGAGTTTGCTTGAGTACTCAGCTTCTGATATCTCACCGTTTGCCAGCATAGAAGAAACAACGATAGAAGCGGCCTTTAGCCTAGCTTCGCGTACCTTTGTTTCCCCGACAGACGGGACATCTTCGACTTTTCGGTTCTGTTCTTGATTTTCGGCAATTACGGTGCCCTTCGTGCATTCGCAACCGCCCTCTAATTCTTCTTGTCCCAATTTGCCTTTGTTTGGAGCAACTGGAACGTCTGGACCCTTGGCGTCAAACTTCTCTTCCTTGCCCATGGTTCCGCCCTTCATAACATCCGACTTGTTAACTTCCTTAGCGTCGAAATTCTTTTCCTTGCCAATGGTTTTTCCATCTTGGAACTTCTTATCTCCGGCTGAATATCCATCAGTTTGGAGGTTACCTTTGGAAATCGGTTCTGGCTTTGACAATTCTTTAGCCTTGAGGAGTTTGAGAACAGCTTTGGCGAACTTCTTGCCATCGCCATCAAATGGGATATCAGAAATGGCCTGGCCGAGTTCAGTAGAAGCTTTGACAGGATGTTTGGCGAGATACTTCTTACCTTCGGCAGTCTCGATCAGAACGCCGTCTGCTCGAACCGTTGCAATGACCGTTCCCTTAGTTGGGAGAGCCGTTTCCAGAGAAGGAACAACAGGAGCCTTGGCATCGAACTTCTCTTCGTTGCCCATGGTTCCGCCCTTCATGACATCCGACTTGTTAATTTCCTTGGCATCGAACTTCTCTTCCTTGCCCATGGTTTTTCCGTCTTGGAATTTCTTATCTCCGGCTGAATATCCATCAGTTTGGAGGTTACCTTCGGAAATCGGCTTCGGAGCTTCGACAGTTTTTTCTTTGGCAGTGCCGAGAGGCTTGCCACCTGCGAGCTGATCAGTATTGTTAATGGCCATTTCCGGTCCAAGTTTGCGCATTTCTTCTGCGGTCTTGATGGTCTTTGCAGAAGAAGCTTCCTTGTCCGTTGGCTTGCCGCACTTCGAGCATTTTGCTTCTTCGACTTCTTCGGTTTCCGCGCCATCCATGGCCTTCTTAGGAGCAGCTTTCTTGTCTTCCTTCTTCTCTTCGCAAGGCTTTCCATCCCCGCTCATTTTACCGCAGGCTTTTTCTTCTTCGGTGGTAACGAACTGTTTGGTTTCGTCTGGACCATTGACAGTTTCGCCAGGAACATCAGTATTTTCAGACTGGAAAGGCTCTTCGGTTATGACTTCGATTTCAGCAGAAGGACCTTCGATAATATCTTTGGCGTCATCGACAATTTCTTCGATTGAATCCATTGGGCCGCCAAGAGGTTTTTCTTCCATTCCGAGTTCTACGCCTTCCGGCTCTCCAACGACATCTTTAATGGCATTATGGAGTTCAGTCAGGACATCGGCTGGGATGGTGATGGTAACTTCGCCCCCAGCTATGTCAGGGTCCATGTCAGAGGCCATATCTACTGGTTCGGACTTCATGTCATCCATTGGCTCGACAGCTTCATCGAGTTCAGTGGCGTCTTCGATGACTTCTTCAGCAGGAGTTTCTTCGATTTCATGCTCTAAGTCTTCTAGGGGCGTTTCCGGCAAATCCGATTCCGGTTCGCCAAGATCATCTAGCTCGGCGACTTCTTCGGTTTTTGTTTCGATTTCTGCATCTGCAACATCCTCTATTGCGTATGCTTTTAGGTAGGATGCGATGCCTGTTGAAGCGTTCTTCGAGAAACCCATACCTTCGAGAACCTTGACACAATCTTTGGTATCATCTTTGCGCATATAACTCTCCGCTATCTTGGTGGCTAATTTGACCACTTTGCCATGATCTCCCGAAAAACGGTTTTTGATCTTATCCCAACGGGCCTGTAGTTGATCGCATACGCAATCGCAGAGCTGTTTTCCCTCGCAGGGGCCGCTCAGAGCTACTGCATGTTCGCCCCATTTTCTGGCGAGCCGTTCCCTGCAAGACTCAACAGGGAATGTTCCGCCATCAGATGGGATGCATTCGGCCTTTTTCTTCATGTTTTTCATTCCTAACCTATCGCTAACTTTGCGCACTACTTTGGAAGTAAGCCTTTATCAGCCAACTGAGCGATAATGAGTGCTTTGTCCTTAATGCTGGCTGAAGTGAACTTCTTTTCCAAACCTGCTTTTTTCAAAGCAGCGACCAGTACGTTCTTTTTGCTGGCGATGCTATTTTTCTCAGCCTCTGCTTTTGCAAACTTCTCTATGTTCATATCTTTCCAAGCAATACGAGCCATGATTTCTCTTGGATTTTTAGAATCAACTTTGGCGTCAATTCTGTACTGACCTTCGCAAGTGTTGCATCCACCTGAGAAGTAATTCTCATGCTTGGCGATTTTTACGTTATCTGATCCGCAATGTGGGCAATAGCTGCCAAGAGGTTTGTTTCCGGCCTTCTTGACCATTTCAGGAGTTAGTTTGAAGGCTTGACCAACGCCAACGCCCGGAGCTGGAGGACCACCAGCGGCTGGCATTTCAAGTCCAGGACCGCCGCCCATATCTCCGATGCCTTCTTCGTCGTCTCCCTTTTCTGCTCCGCCCTGCTCAACGATGGTATCCGGCCACTTTGTGACTTCTATCTTGATTTCGAATTCGCCTTCTGCTTGGCAGTCCTTACATTCGAATTCGCCGCCCCGAATATCAACGTTGTCGCTTCCGCAAACTGGACAAATGCTTCCTGGAGGAAGGGCTTCGCCAGCGCCCATTTCCTCGTCGTCGCCCATTGGGTCTTCCATTCCGACATCCTGAGAAAGACCTGCAACTGGAGGTGGAGGAACAGCTCCGCCCATTGGGTCTGCTCCAGCCATTGGATCTGCTGCTGGAGGCATTGTGGTTCCGCCGCCGCCGCCTGGCATTCCGCCAGCTCCGCCAGCTGGACCGCCGAACTGAGCTTCAACGACTTTTTCGCGGTTGGCTTTTCTATTTGCGAGTTTATCGGCAGCTTGAGCTTCTGTCTTCTCTTCTAGTTCAGCCGTCTTTTTGCCAGTCATAACGACTGAAATCCAACCTTTGTCGGCTTTCTTAACATGGACGTTTGAAGTGATTTTGAAACCGAGTTTTTGGGCTTCGGTTGAAGCGAGCTTGAAGGCTTCTTCAGCAAATGCGTCTTTCTCGGTTGCTTTAATGTTCTTGGGGTTAATGAGGACTTCGATTTCTTCATCTTCTGAATTGGCATCTGAATCGGCCAAGACTTCCTTTAGATATTCCTGACTGGCCTCTTCTTCCATTAACGATCTGAACTTGAGAAAAGGATCTCTCTTTTCTAACTCCAAAGGATCGCTGGTGTCAGCGAGGATGGCCTGAGAAAGGGAATTGACCGAGTTCTTCTTGTTAACGATTTCGTTGGCAACCTTAATACCAAGTTCTGGGACGAAGCCAACATCAATCAAGCTTCCGAGAACGTATTCTCTGATTGTATTTTCAGTAGCGTTATTAAGGTTTGGACCATGGAAGGAAGCTCTCTTAAAGAGTGAGTTTCTTTCCTCTTTCTGTCCAGCAACCTTGACTGCAATCTGAATGGACTCTAAGCTTGACTGAACTGAATAAGAAGCTTTTTTAATGGAGTTGATGACTTCTTCTGGAGTTGCACCAAGAGCCTTGGCAGTTCGAACCATGGCATTCATGGCTGCTGCAACGGCTTTTTGAGCGGCTTCTTTGGAATCAATTCTGCGGCCCCAAGGTTCAGCTTGTTCAGAAAGCTGTTTCTCGGTGATTTGAGTTGGAAGATGTCTATTTCCGGCTTTCTTCCAATCTTCTAGCTGACCTTCCATAAGCTGTTCTTGCTGATCTGAAACGCCAGCGACCCATTCTCCGCCCTTCTCGGCAGGAGTCTGGTTGCCTTTGATGGCTTTATCTCTCAGCTGACCCTGCATAACTTCATCGCGTGGTTTGTCTTGGCGAGCGTACTGGCCAGTGTCTCCAGCGAGTTGTTTTTCAGTTATTGAGTCTTTCTGGTCATTGGTTCTGGAGTGGTAATCGTATTCGGTCGTTTTCTTATCAAGCTGGTCTTCTATCGTTGATTCTCTGACTTCGTCAGTTCTTGGATGGAGAGGAACCCGCTGTGATTCAAGCTGGCCTTCCAAGGTTTCAGCCTGTTGCTCCTTGGTATTGCTAGGTGCTTTTTCAGCGACTTTGACTGAAGCGAATTTCTGCTTGAAAGCATCAAGCAAAGCTTCAGTGGCCTGAGATGTATTGCTTCTCAAAGTCTCTTGAGTTTCTTTATCTAGTTGGTCGATACGTAAAGAGGCGAGTTTTTTTCCGCCCTTAACGCCGTAGACCTCTTCAGAGCCGACAACGACTCTGTATTCTCCGTCAGCCATTTCAGCTTTGAAGCTTCTGACTGATGGATTTTCCCAGATTTTGGCGAGTTTCGCCAGCGTTTCGGTGGGCTTGTTCACGTTTTCTTTGCCTCCAGAAGTAATTTGCTCTTCCAATATTTTCTGAATATTTTCCCTCAAATCCTTTATCTTTGAGGAAATAACATTTCTCCGTTCAGACAGGGCTGTTGCTGGTTCCGTAATTTTTCCAATGCCTGTTTGAGCAGGCCCCGTGGTTACAGGATTCAATGCTCCCATGCCCAGTTCCTTTTCCGTTGTTGATGATTCGGGGATTGGAGGGACCATGTATTCCTGACCAGCTCCTGCGCCTGTTCCTTGCGGCTGGCCTCCAATGCTTGCATACCCTTGGTCAACAAGCTCATCAGTAACTTCTTGCAATTGAGCAAGAACGTCAATGAGTTTGCTTAAAAACTCCATGTCCAGATATTGTCTCTGGTCCAGCATGGTTCTACTTACTTGTTCTAGTAGACCTTGCGCATCGTTGAGTAGTTTAACTTCGTCTTGACCAGCTTCTTTTCTTAGATTGTCTTGATACTTGACCAGTCTATCTTTTATGGAAGCAGCCTTGCTGAGAACTTCCTCTGGATCGAGGACTTGTTCAATCTTGCAAGACTTACAAGCTCCATCAACAACGACAGAAAGTTCGATGAATTTTAGACCATAATTTTCTTCGTAAACTTTCTTACCATTGTAATTGCGACCCTTCATTGTCTTGATGTGATCGCAATTGTGAACAGAAACGTTATTGGCAACGTATGAATGAGCTTCTGTCTCAAGGTTATAAACAGGACCGTTGTAGGGGACCTCTTCAATGGAATAGGCTGATGCTTTAGCAAACTTGCCATCCATTGTAAATACGTTCTTTAGTTTTGATGTTTTTTCTGATACAAAGTTCGCTGAAAGAGTAATCTTATTTTTAGAATATGGTTCGCTTCCAAGATTTCTCAAAATACGAGCAGACTGAGTTGGAGCGAAAGAAATCCTATATATACGGAAACTGGCCTCTCTGTTTGTAGGTCCTCCGTTTTGCATAAACGAATTGATGGAAGCAGAAGCTCCAAGCCTATTTAACAAGTGATAGACTTGATGAGTCAGATTTATGCTTGCAGAATGGATGACAACGCTTCCTCTGTTGCTCTCATTTACATGACCATCACCCTCAATATATCCATTCAATACTTGGGCAATTAAGTCGTTAGGCATGGATATTATTTGGGAAGAGAATTTCTTTGTTCTTGCCTTACCTGAAACATGTTTTACAAGGAAAGAAGCAAGTTTCAAATCATATATTCTTACGCTAATGCCATTGTGGCCTTCTCTTATATATTCGTCTGTCTTCTTTTCGAAGAGATCAGATACGATGCTTCTAACGTCGTTGAGTATGTCGGTTTCGCTCTGGTTAAATGAAAGCTGAATATTGTAATCTTCGCCTTTTGAATTCTTAGCGATACATCCTTCCGCAGCATAATATCCAACAAGTCTGGCAAGCCTCTTGCTCGCGTCAGGATAATTCTTTTTGTATCCGCTTTCTTCCAAGAACGATATGTCTTCATTTACATCCGATACAACAGGGGTAAATAGGACTTCTTTGTCGTCAAGATCTTCTGCATTGACGAACTTATATTTACCTCTTCTCTGAGTAAGGAAGGGGTGGTTTCCAGTACAGGCCAGAGAATCCATTATGACTCTGGAAGTCAAAACCTGTACGACATCATTATGGTCGTGTTTGAAAGTCTTCGTTACTTTGGTACGCTTTCCAAACCCGTCAATGACTTCTTCGCCGTTCTTTACTTCTTCTATCGGCTTGACGGTCAAATCTGACATTAAAACATTTGTTCCAGGGAGGAAGCAGTAGCTATCAGCTGTTGTAGCTTTGTTTTTGCAGACTGAGCATACTGAATATTCGACTTGAGTTCCCATTGAAACATCAGTTGCATAACCTTCAGAAATGGCTCTGCAAAGAGGGGCATGGGCTTTGGAGTCGATAAAGAAGGTACAATAAACGGATTTTTCAGAAGGGTCCCACTCAGCTAGAACAACTTTTCCTCTGGCTTTTTCAATATCATTATTTTCATGGTTACAAAAAATAGGAACGCCTTCGAAGGATTTGTACGACTTCAGTAATTCTTCTTCGCTAAAGAAGTCGCCATTATCATTTTCTCTATCAGCTTCAATGGCTTTGGCTCTGACCCAAAGGGCATCTGGGCGCTTGGACATTTCAGCTTTTAGATCAACGCGCCCTTCTGCATCTCGGATGATTTCGCCTTTATAGGCTAGAACAATAGTATCAGAAACAGGGGTTGTTGAAGTTGCAACTTTAAAGACAGAAGAAGAGGGACCTTCTAAATTAGAGGAAATGACCTTAAGATTAGATAGCTTAATTGTTTGTCTTGTTGTTTTGAGCATCTTTAGTCAATTCCTAGAAGACAAAATCTCCCAAATTCTACTAATATAGTTAGGCGAAAAGACTCTTCTTTCCTTCTTAAGATATATTTCCAAATCTTTCTTCTGCATCTTTTACAGCTTCTGGTTGTGAATTGAATTCAAATTCTCTGGCGATATGGTCTGCAACTGATTTATCTATGAACTTGCCTTTTGGAGAAGAATCAACATCAATTCCTAGACTTTTAAGCAAGCTCTCGCTTTCTTCTGCAACAACAATTGGTTCATAAACGACTTTTTTCTTCTCTGCTTTCTTTTTCTTATGGGCTTCAATTTCCTCTGGGGTAAAAACATGTGAAGGAGAAATGTCAGACGAATCATTTAGTTCTGATGTTTTGTTATGTTTAAGCAACTCTCTTTCAAGAGCCGCTTTTTGTTCCCAAGTCATGGACTTGAGATTCTTTGGAAAAACGAATGGCTTTGGCCAGATTTCCACGTTTAAGTTCCAGTCTTATTAATTCTATCTAATGCATATTCAATCAGTTTATCAACCTTGTCTGCTTCTTCGACTTTTCCTTCGCTATCAAGCTTATTGGCCAAGATGACCAATTTATTGATTAACGTAACCTTTGACTCAGAGACTGGACGACGACGACTAGGGAAAATAGATTGAGGACGAGGTTGCTGTGGAGCCGCAGGGCTTGCTGGTGGCTCAATTGTAGTCTGGGCCGGTGGTGGCGTTGGTGGGGCCGGAGGAGCCGGTAGTTCAGGAGGAGCTTCTTCTGCAACTTCTGGCTCTCCCAATGCAGCCAGTGGATCTTCAGCAGGAACAGCTTGTTCTGGCGCTGCTGGTATTTCCCCCAAATCAGCCAGTGGATCGAAAGCAGATGGAACAGCAATTTCAGCAGATGGAACAGCAATTTCAGCAGCTGGAGCAGCAACTTCCGGATCTGCTGCTTCAAGAGGAGTTTCAGGTTCTGCTTCTTCTGCTTCTTCTGCTTCTTCTGCTTCTTCTGCTTCTTCTGCTTCAAGAGGAATTTCAGGTTCTGCTTCGATCTCTTCAGCGGCAGGTTCGATTCTTCCGGAGTTAGGATCGATTTCTCCTGATTCCAAGCTTTCTCTCATGACATTAATAATAGATTCTTGATTAAGAACAGGTTTCTTAGCGCCTGATGTAATGGCAGAAGACGCTTGCTGTCCTTCTTCTCCCAAGTTTTGAACAAAACTTGGGGCGAGAGGCAATGGGGTATCTGAAGGGATTCTTTCAACGACGTAGGAGCTATCTCCAGGTCGGTGACTATCTACCCATTCTTGAGCAATTCTTTGATAAATGAAGGTTTCAGTATATCCACTGTAGTCCTTAACCCATTCAAAATCAGGGCCTCCTTCGATGACTCTCTTGATTCCGTAGAGCGTTCCGACTTCCGGACCATAGAGTTCGTCCAGAACTTCCAATTCGATATCTGGATTTGCTGCTGCTTCTTGAAGTCTTTGATTCATCCTTCCTGCAATTTCATAATATCGTCTAGGAACGATGATTTTAGACGTATCTTCCTCTTCTTCCTCGACGACTTCTCTTTCAACCGCTTCTTTCTTAGGAGCCATTTCTTTCAGGGTTGATCTCAGCCAATCTCCGTGTTTTGCCAATTCAATAGTCTCTGGGTCGAGTTGAATGACTTCATTTTGAGTAGTTATGGTTCCAGCTTCCAGATTGACTCGGCCAAGCTTTTCTGCGTGTTGAATGAAGTTGACGCCGGAAGCCGAAGTATCGATTCCAACCATGATGTCTTGAATATGGTAATCTGGAAGTGGTCCGATTTGTTCATCTGACCAAGGATCGAACTGTCCTCCGCCAAACAAAGCTCTGCATATGGATATGGCAATCCCAAATGTCTTGAAGAAGTTATCCTTTGCTCCGCTGTTGCTTACAGAATGTTCAATCAACAGGCGTCTCTGTTCTTCAGGAACTTCAAAAAGATCGACCATGATAGGTCTTCCATTTGCATCCTCGTCCTTAACAAGAATACCCCGCTGTATGCTGCATTTTGGAACCATCAAACTGCGTTTGAATCTTCTTTGTCCTTTGACAAGGTCTGCCGTAAGGACCGGAACAGGGGCTTTGTTTCTGGTTTTAAGCCTGGCCGTTCCATCATCGCTAAAGACTCTTTGAACGTAATGGTCTTCTTTTTTGATGGTCCATCCTTTAATTCCGGAAGCCGCTTCCATCATGTTGCTTACGACGTTGCCGCCTCTGGTAAAGATGTTTGGCAGAGAAACCTGAATTTCAATCAATTCGCCCGGAATTGGCTTATTAACAGCTTCTGGGTCATACATCTTCCAGTCTACGCCAGCCTTATCCAATCTTCTCTCCTCGTTGACTCCTTCGAAGTCATGCATGGAAGCTGTCTGATGGTGAGGCAATGAAAGAGGGATTCCCTTGACGTTTTCGTCTTCGATATCGGGAAGTTCTTTGAATATTTCTTCCTCTCTTTCTGGATCATATATTCTACCGTATTTTTTGTCGCCAATTCTCTTGACTCTGAAATCGTGAGATCCGCTAATATTGATTTTTTCTGAGCCAATTTTCTTTTTGGCTTCATAATCAGCTGAGGTATAAGGTCTCATTACCAAATTAGTAATTTTACCGCTTGCATCCCTGGTTGATCTTTCTTCATCAACGACCATGGGCATGCCCCATTGGTTCGTCAATGGTCTTGTTTGCTCGTATTCTTCGTAGACAGGAGCAGAAGCAGAAGGATTTCCAAAGTCTTCTCTTCCGAGACTGATTCTGCCTTCTTTCATTCTCTCCCTAAGGGCAGTTGTCGCCCTTCTGACTCTGTCCAGGTTTTCAGGAGCATGGCGAATTTCTTCTGCTCTCTTAATTTCTTCTTTGGTTGCTCCGGTGCTAGACCTTCTGAATGCTTCTTGCTTTTGTTCCGGAGAAGCAGTCTGCCAAGTAACTCCAGCTGGCATGAAATTAGAAGGAGGAAGTCCTCTGAAGAACAATTCGGCATCTGGAATTCCCGCTTGAAGCATTTTCAAAGCGATATTTGAACGTTTTATGACAAATTTTGTATCAGGAATTTTGCCTGAATCGGTATCGGTTTCTGTATGTAATCCACCGCGAGCATGAGTCATTATTCCCAAAGGGAAACCGTGGAAGTCATACGTCATCATGCGATGGACATCTTTGACGCCAGTCAATTCCTCATAAAGAGGCATTTCTTCGCCGATATCAAGCTGAGCAACGGTCCTATTGTAGTGAGTAACTGGATATACGTCAGGATGCATTCCTTTAGCGGCTAGTTCCTCTCTGAACTTCATGATCTTTCTGGCGTTTCTTTGGATGGTATCTTCAATTCTTGGAATCTTTTGTTTTGGCCTATTTGGAGGAGGAACAGGACTACGAACTCCATCTGGAATTTCTTTCTTCAAATAAGCTTCAAATTCGCTAACAGACCATCCGTCCTCTCTAGTCTTAATTCTCGGTACATGGCAGATCCAATTCATGGCGGGTCTTCTTCCGCCTTTTGAAAGCTCTCTTGGTTCTAAGTTGTATGAAATACCGTTGTCTCTAAAGAACGCAAGTTCTTCGTTTGTAAATGACCAATCTTCCTGGAGAGGAACTTTATACGTTATAAGACCGACATTCTTCATTCTAATGAGACGATAAGAACTGAATTCTCTTCCGTTTCCCTTCTTTGAATAATGTCCCTTACTTACATCTTCTTGAAGCCCTTCAGGGTTGAACATAGGAGGGGTTACGCCCTTCATTTTCTTTCCATCATTAGAAATCTCAAACAAATCATATTTCTTAGTAATTCCCATAGACATAACTGCATTCCATTCGCTCTCTTTTGGAGGGGCTCCAGTTGAATAGCGATACGAATTCCTGGCTTCATTATGCAAAGGATGAATGGTCGTTCCGGGAACTGACCTACCTTCGTCAAGCAGTTGATTTGTTTCTTCGATTCTTATCTTATTAGCTCCAACATTGGTCGCATCTATCGTCTTCATTCTGAAGTCGGTTGGAGGAAACAATAGATTTCCGGGCTTCAGAATGGGCATCAATGTTGCAGCAAACATTAGTCTTTTTTTGAAGTTTTTAATACCGGTAACCATTACGCCGCGTTGCCAGTTGGCAGATTCAGGCGGAAGATTGCCGACTGACATTGCTTCTTTTTCAAGCATATCTCCGGCAATGATGATATGTCTCTTTTTTGAAGCCAACTTCTTATGGTCCTTGTGCATAATTTCCTCGAATATTGATTTACCCTGAATATCTACGATTCCAAATTCCTTGGCCGGTTTTTCAACCGGAACTGGAACGCCCCATGTATCAATGGCGTAAGAAAGGGCTTCTCTAAAGAATTTGAACTTCTTTCCAGAAGCGCCATCTTTGGCTGGCATTTTTCGAATGCCTGCAAAGAAGTGATAGCCTTTCTTTTTGCTGTGTCCGGGCGAAACAACAACGTAATAATCATTTCCAGTTGTCGAATCATGCCCTTCCCAACGGGTATAAGATCCTTTGCCAAGTTGATTGCTAAACTCTTCCTTGAGCCAAGCCGATTTATCTCCATAGGCTTCTTTCCAATGAATGCCTCTTTCTTTGATCGGCGTGCCCATTTGTTACTCTCCTGCCTTGACCTCTTCGGACTCTGGTTCAGAAATTTCTTCGTTTATTTCAGCAGACGTTCTGCATCCCTCTGAAATGATTTGATCCTCAGAGAAGCCGTTTTTAACGGCAAGCTCTTTCAATTGGGCATTTACCTGCTTGTTTTTAGCATTCAGCTTCTTTTGTTGCTCTAAAGCCTTCTGCCACAAACGATAGATATTCCCAATTATTGTTTTCTTTATAGCTTCCTTGTTTTCCTTTAATTCAAACTCTGAGAACCTGATGGTTGTCCATCCGTATTTGGCCAGTTCCATGTCTCTCTTTTTGTCATGCGCAATGGCATCTGCTGTTGAATGCCACTTGTACCCGTCGCATTCGACAGCCAATTTGATCTGAGGAATTGCAAAATCTGCTTTGTATGGACCGAGCGGATATTGAATCCATTTCTGGAACGGAACATTTATGCCCATCATGATTTGATACATGATCTGTTCTAAGCTGGTCAAATTGATGCCAACTGGTTCGACTTCTTCTTCCTCTGGAACCGTTGTCTTTCTTTTTCCTCGCCGCATGATCTTGCTGGCCGTTCCAAGACCAGCCATTGGTCCAGCTGGTGCTGGCGCTCCCATGCCGCCCATGTCTCCGCCTGCTGGTGGTGGCGCTCCCATGCCGCCCATATCTCCGCCCGGAGGAGGCGCTCCCATGCCGCCCATGTCTCCGCCAGGAGGCGCTCCCATGCCGCCACCAGGAGGGGCTCCTCCCATCATGGCTCCTCCACCGCCCTGTGACATAGTTTGCATGGCGCTTTCAAGTCTCTTGCGTTCCACTTCATAGTCGTAATCAAGACCAAACTTTTCGCTCAAGCTTTGAGCCGAGATCAGCTGTTTATCAAAGAGCTGCAACCAGAGTTGTTTCTGTTGCGTATCGTCTCTCAGATTCAAGTCGTTCCATTGAATCTTAGGAATGATATAGACTTCTTCTCCAAGCTCTTCCGATGCTTGTTTGTCGATGAAGCCTCTCATTTTTGCGACTTGACGATAAATCTTATCTTCAATCCAACGCGCCAATTCCAAGCGCCAAGCTTCCAAACGCTGGATGATGCATTCAACACCGATTGCGGCGGAGTTTCCTTGGATGGCAATGCGGCCATTTCTTTCGGTAATAATGAATCCAGTAGGAACGGTTAAACACCAAACCTTACCCTTGTAAGGCATCTTGGTTATTTCTTTGTATTTTCTTGAAGTAAGCGGAATGTTATCTGACTGCAAATCGCTATCAGAGAAATATACTATCCAACCATTTTTTGGTTTGCCCTTGTTGGTTCTCTTGCGATATACGAACTTCGGATAGTATCCGCACTTCAAAGCTATTTCAACAACATCGTCTTTTAGTTGGTTACTTACTGTATTGTAGCAATAATATTTACTTCCGTCGTTGTGAAGACGTTTATTCCAACATCCATCTCCATTGATCATGTCCATTAAGAACTTTTTCAATAGTTCTGCTGGAAGGTTCTTGATCCATATAGGAAGGCGCTTATTGTAGGACCCATGTCCAAACTCTTTTTCAAAGTGACAAGCAATACTTCTTCTATGGATTAGGAAATTATCTCCGCAATCGCGGGGATAATGAGCCATGTTTAGATGAGTTCTATCCTTTAGGTTCAAAACAGTCTTCCAAGCTTTTCCTTTTGAGCTTTGGGAAATAGATACAGAAGAAGGCTGTTGGTAAGTAGATCGAGATTTTCTTGTCTCGTGTTGAATATGTCCTTCCGTAACATAAAGAGCAGCCAATTCAAGATAGTCATTAAGAGGAATGTCATCGGATTCAGAATTCCCAACGGCTGGAATATGAATGACCTTTGGATAGTCTTTGTTGCCTTCCCATTTGACATTCTTCTTGAATCTGGACCTTGCCCCTACGGTACTAGCCTCTCCAACCTGCCATTCGTCAGAATATCGGGACTGGAATAGCATTTTGTGGTTTGGAGTTACAGCAATATCTATCCTGTCCGTCTGGAAATGAACAAGATTACCATCGAAATCATAAGAATGCTTGGCAAGAGGTTTATGGTATTCAAGTCCTCCTGTTTCTTTATTGAAGCAGGCAATCTTGTCTTCTTCTGTCAAATCATCAAAATTCTTGAAGCCGTTCTGGGTCAGTACTCTGGTTTTGTCATCATGACAGGCATAACCAGCCATCTCCCCTGATAGTAATGCCTCGTTTAGCATCAAACCCTGAAGCATTTCTTTATTGATCAGTTCGTACTCGTTTGACAGAGGCATGACCTTGCCAGATGCGCCATACCATTCGTAATCAAAAGCGTGGTGGGTAACCAGCGTCAAATTAGGATCATTGGCAACTTGAGCCAGCTGCTGCTGAATGGCAGACAAATCCGTATTGCTGGCTGGTCTGTCCGCATCTCCAACCTTAACAACTCTGATTGGAAGAATGAGTCTTTCAGCAATGATCCACTGAGCAGTAAGCAGTTTATCTTTGTATGCCAAAATGCGGAACAATCTTCGTATGATTGACGTTCCATAGGTCTGATATGGTCCTGCATTGTATTTTAAATGACTGACGCATTCAGGAGCCAAAGGAATTGGCTTATTCGCAACAACTAGCTGTCTGATATGGATTGGAAGTCGATCAAATATTTCTTTTGGTTTTCTGTTCCAAACAACTCGTCTTAGTTCTTCGTCAGGAAGAAGCGTAACGACCGGATCTTCAACAAGGCTGCTCTTTTGAACTTCGACAGTATCTGGGTTTAAAACAACGAGTCGTCTGAATGTTCCGCCTTTATGATCGCAATAGTCTCCGTCTGGGCGCAAGCCTGAACCATGGCAGGTATCGCATTGGACTTCTAGGAACGGGAAAACATCTCCCAACATATGGAATTCTCTACTGATCAGTTTACACCATTGATCTAAGTTGAGTTTTTTGTTTAGATTATCGAAATATCGTTTGACAGCTGCATCTGGACAAACGGTTTCGAATCCATTAACTGGAAAGTTGGAATAAAAATCTATTGCGCCTGCGACTTTTCCGTCATTATCTACCCAATGCCTGATCCATTGATATTGATCTCTTCTCCTAACTGGAATTTGCCAGTTTTGAGGAGTATGCAAAGGCGAATAGAATTGAGGTTGTGTATAGACAACTTGGCTTTGGGCGTATACGCTTCGATTAGGATTGGTTATGGCAGTTGGAACAACAGGAACGGTTGGAATAACTCCGTTTTTTATCTCTTTTGCCGATTTTAGCTTATCGAGCGCATATTCTACGTTGCCTACAAACTGAAGCATTTTTCAACTCTCCGAGTTCTCACTATTCATTATATTCGCACGATACCTTAAAGCCCCTTCTAACCAACAGATATAAAAAAAAGGGGGCTTGAGCCCCCCTTTGTCAGGGCGTTTTATATGTTTAGGCAGTGTTATCTACGAAGTAGATGTTATCGCTGTCGTCTACCGCAATTTGCCCTGGAGTATCCAATAATACCTCTGGAGGAATGGCAGCAACTGTTCTGACGTTGCCGTTTTCGTCAATTCTTCTGACCAACGCATTTCCGAGATCTATGACCAAGATGTTTCCGCGACGATCTGTGCATAGCGAATAAGGCTTGTTGAACCTGGCGACTGATCCTTGTCCATCTGCATTGCCTGAAACGCCCATTGCGCCAGCAAAAATTCTAGAAACCTGACCTGGGTTACATTTGAAAATGACATGATTGGTCATATCTGAAACATAAACAACGCCTGACTTATCTACGGCAACTCCTGCCCCATCAGCGAGACCGTTGATGGGAATTACGTTCATTTGCGCGAATGACTGTCCGCATTCAGAAAGAATGTTTGATGATGATACTGGTTTAAGTTTGATGAGCCTGTTGGGCATATGATTACCCCTCTCTCAATGCTTATGCGAACTCCAACTGCCCGTTACAATCGGGACAGATGGAAGAAGACAAACTACAAGAAAGTTCGCTTTCGCAAGTTTTCTTGTACGAACGCTTGCATTTCGAACAATACATCTTTCTTGAGTAAGAATTTTGTATTCCCGAAACGACTCGTGGGCCATTTTTCTCCGAACGAGTTGAGTTTACTCCGAACTTAGTAAGCATTAGGCATCATTCTCCAAGATATACAGGAAGCCACTCTTGTCCATCGCAATGGAGCTGGCAGTACCTGGGGTCTGGTTCCAGTGCATGAACGTCGTTACAACGCCGCTCGTGCTGATCTTGCGGATCGCGTCGTTAGTCTGGTCAATGACGTACAAGTAGTTGTTCGATGGGTCGATGCAGAGGTCCCACGTATTGGCTCCAAACCGGGCTAGGTTTCCGATACCATCGACGAATCCAGCTGAGAAACCGGCCAGCGTAATGACGTTGCCGGATTCATCGACCTTTCTGATTCGGAGATTGTTCTTATCCCAGACGTAGCAGCTTCCGGCGTTGTCGACGGCGATGCCAGTAGGGTTGTCAAACAGCGCGTTGGCACCGTTGCCATTGGCGAACCCGCCGCCTGTCCCGCCAGCCAAGCTGACCGTCTTACCGTTCGGCAAAATCTTCTTGATCTTGTTATTACCAGAATCGCATACGTATAATATCCCGGCCTTGTCTACGGCGATACCGGACGGGTCGTTTAACTTGACGGCCAAGCCGTTGTCCGAGCACACGTCGCCGGATGACCCGGTGCCGACAAGCGTCTGACTTCTGCCGCTGGGGCTGAGTCGCTTGATCTTGTGGTTATTGTTGTCCGAAATGTAAATGTTGCCTGATGCGTCGACACAGCATCCATAAGGCTTGTTCAGCCTGGCGTAGTTGCCGTCAGATCCGTACATACCGCTGCTGGCCCTATCGCTGGCGGTATTGATCTTTCCAACGACCGCGCCGTTGACTCTGCCATCCTCGAAAATCTTATAGACGACGTCGTTGACAAAGTCAGCCGCATAAATAGTCCCTTCGGCTGAGACGGCCATGCCATTGATAACAGTGCCAGCAGGTAGAGCATCGGTTTTAATAACCGCATGAACTACGTTGGTCGCAGCGTTGATTTTCCTAATCCTCATTGCCATGTCTTTTCTCCTAATTATTTCCTAACCCATATGCTGGGAATTCTTCCATAGCCTCTTCTGCCGTAAAATGCGGATTGTCAGGACTTCCTGCATCTTCCGCTATCTGTGCCTTTATCTGACTCCCTATAATGCTTGAATCAATAGGGTGATCTGGATTCAGGTTGTCTACCGTATCTTGTACAACCTGTTCCGAAACTGGTTCTCCTGCTTCTTCTCCAGCTTCTTCCTCTGCTTTTGACATTGGCGGCGGAGGAATCATGCTGTTGTCAAACCTCCTCGTAGGAAGTCCTGTCGCTGGTATATTCTGAGGTAAAGGGGCTTGTTCCTGTTTTGAAGCCGCAGGTTGTGTTGAAACTGGAATCCTTGATGGAGTAGGAGTTGGAGGCATTGGAGCTGGAATCCTTGGTTGAGAAGGAATTGCAGGAGCTTCATTTTCTGACATGAACTGTTCCAGTTCGTTGCTTTCTTGGTCTATACTTTTTGGTTTCAAATCGGCCAAGTCAGCCAGTCGTCTGAGGGCTTGATTTTCCGTATCTCCAAAATCTATATAATTACCTTTTTCAGCTCTATAGATTCCGGCAACGCAAGTAAGTACTGGTTTGGCTTCATATTCTATATTCGAAGGCTTGCTTTCGGAACGATTGAATGAAGTCTCGCTTTTCTTAGCAGTTTTTATATTTGTCAAATTGAAGGCTTTTGTTCCAATTCCATTCGTCATCATTCTGCTAAGAGCAGCATTAGCTTCTTCATCAGAATTAAATGGACCCATTGGCATTCCAGCTCCTTCTGGTTTTAGGTTGGCTGGTTCGACTTCTCCAACGGCTCCTGGCTGATATGAAATAACAGCAGGTTGTCCGTTTTGTATGTCAACATAAAACAGAACTTTTGGGTCTACATTTTGAAGCATTTGCTCTCTAGCATCCGGCATCCAATCTGTCGCTGCTTTGATACTTATGGTTGATGGCATATCAGGATCGGAAACGTTTATGTTTCTCGTATCTTTGTTTTCGGTTGTATAGTGATCTCTGATATTTGGGCTTTTGCAGTGTATGCAGAACGAAGCTGTTCTTGGCGAAAGCCTGTTACAAACTAGACAAAGCTTTGAATCAATTGGGTCTTTCGGCTCGCCTCTTGCAGCCAGCTTTGAAATCTTGTCTTTTTGTTTAATGAACAGGTTTGGATCTTCTGGCCCCTTCTTGATCTCGTATGGATCGAAGTTGTAGAGGTTTTTCGGATCGCCTGGAGTTTCGCAATACTCTCGTTTTTCAGATTCAGACCGGCGAAGTTCTTGCAGTCTCTTTTCTGGTGACCAAGCGTTCTCTGCAATCGGTCTTTGTCTCTGTCCAGGCTTCAATTGATAAGGATGACCGCCGTCATTCTGATCGACTTGGAATCTCTTACGAATATATCCGCCCATCCAAGTTCCATCTTTGTCCTTGTATTCTCTGGAGAACTTATCCATGATATTTCCGCGCCAGATAGCTTCTCCGCAAAGAATCTGAGTATCATCGACAGCCAATCCGTCCAGACAGTGGAACCGGCAAATATATGTACTGACCAAGTTCCTTGTCTTTGGACACATTCGGTTGTCTTTGCAGCCATACATGACATATGACTCTGTCAAACGGCCTGCCGTCTTTTCCATCGAATTCAGACTGGCGTTAAGAGGCGGCAGAAACAAGCCTTCAAACGAAGCTTGTTTGTTCTCTTTGTCGAGGTTCGGATGCTGCTCCATTATTCTCTCCACAATTTCATGGTCTATGGCTGAAGCCATTCCAACGTCTACTAGTGCTCCATATAGAAAGCAGATGGACGTTGGCGAGCCTTGAAAAAACTTGGACAAAGCCTCCTTAACGCTGTCTTGGTCGTCTCTATTGACCAAAGACATGAGCTTATTATATGTATCTGGATTCGGACCCATCGCAAGCAAGTCCTCTGTCAGTTCACGAACTGAGTTGTATTTTTCCGTACTGAGAGGGGTTGCGCCAGGAGCCTGAATTGGTTGTTCTGAACTTAGAGGAATGGATTCTATCTGTGCTTTAACAGTTCTTTTGTTTGTATTTCCAACGATAGGAGCAGCCGGAGTCATGGTTGGGGCAACTGCTCTTGCTTTCGCTTCTTCTGCGTTCATTTGTATTTGAAATTCAGTTGCGATAGACTGCCAACTTGCCGCTTGCTGACTTGATGCTCCTGCCGCATCAGAGGGCATATAAAGTTTTGTAATAGCCGCTTCGCTATTTATACTGTTTGCATCTATCGTATCATTAACGTTAGACAAAGATTTATAAAGAACATCAACCTCTCCAACGTTATTCAATACGATAGTTTCGATTGGCTTTACAGTCTTCAGTAGGCGTTGAAACTCCGGATCACTAAGCTCTGGAAGTTTTTTTCTTTGGATGTTTTCTGCAACCATGGTAGCCAACGCTTTTTTGTTTGCAAAGCGTTTGGTTCGCAACCAATTAAGGATGTTGAAATTAGCCAAGTTTATCCCAAAGTTTGCGGGTAAAAGAGTCTTATCCGTCGTCCCTTCGGCTTCTTTGGCTGCCTGCTCCACAGGATCGACGACAGGTTGCGCCGTTTTTATCGACCAAGGAGCACCATGCACACTTATTCCCCTTTTTCAGGAATCCATAGACTCATGAGTTTTTTGGCAAGATCAGACGTTGAAATTCCCTTTTCGTTCTTTTCCCAAGATCTATCCTTTTCAGCTTCAGTCCTGATCTTGTTCTTGCGTTCAACGTTGGCTTTTTGTGTTTTAGTCTTCTGGTCTTCAACTCGGTTGAAGATATCAGACATGACTTCTTTCATTTCTTCTGGCTTCTTGGAAGAATGCTGTTCCAAGTTGTCCATAATTGAAAGCTGGTTCTTTGGAACCCTCTGAACGAAGACTTCTTTTTCTGAACTTGCAGAAGGAATGATCCTGCTTGACGACATTCCATGGAAATCGTTCGGAATATCTGTCTGTTTAAGTGATTCTTTGCGTTCAGCCTGTTTGTCAGTCTTGTTCTTTTTGTTTTCCTGAATCAGTCTGTCATGCTCGTTGTTTTCAGCAGCCATACGATCCAGTCTATTCGGGTCAAAAATGCTATTTGCGTTCATAGGGATATTATACGGCTTATCGTTGTAGTGCTCTCTTCCGCCGATGGACATAACCTTTCCAGACTTGTCATCAACATCGAGTGCGCTTCTGTGTTTAGCAGGAGCAACCGTTTCCCAAGAACGATCTTTTACTTTTGATGCGGCAATGATCGAGTTCTTAGCAATGCCTTCGATTAGGGAAGGATCATTACTTTCCCAATCTTTCTTTGATACAACATTCAAAGCGACGGGATCAATTCCCCGATCTTTGAGCTTGTTTCGAATGGCATCACAATAAGCCATGTTCTGGATTTGAGCATGCTCTTCCATGCCTGTCTTTGCCGTTTGTCTAATCTTCTGTTCGGTCGTATCTTCCGGTTTTGTTCCGAAAGCAGCTTCACAGGTTTGAGACATGACATTTTCGACAACCTCTTTGGTTTCTTCCATTGAGGCCCTGTCGGTTTCGTAGCTGGCTTTTTTCTTTCCAACTGCGTGAACAATTGAATCAATCCAACTCATTCCGTCATAATCGTTTTTTTGGATTCTTGCCATTGTAGTATCCTTGAATTAGGTCAAACCCATGGACTTCAAGAATTCCTTTGGGAATTCTTTTTTAAGAAGATTTGCCGCTTGCTGCATCGGAACAGGAGCTGCCGATTGAGCCGCAGCAGGAACATTAGACTGATCTCCTTGGTTACCTACATTGGCAGCCTTTTGTCTTGCCTGTTCTTGAAGTTCTTCAGCTTCTGTATAAAGCTTAATGATATATGTTCCGCCTTCTCCGTTTGGTCCTTTTCCAGCCTTGTAATCATGTTTTGGAGAATATCTCTTCAAATACTCTTTGAGATAGGCCAGGGAACCAGGCGGAAGATTTTGATCCATTTCAGGCATGTTTGTATCCTTTGCCTTATATATTTAACTTACAGGTCCTGGAGGCGGTATTGCTGGCGCTTCCGGAGCTACTGTAGCTTGCGCTGGTACTGCTGGTACTGCTGGTGCTACTGCTGGAATTGAAGGGGTTGTCGTACTTGGCAAGTTATTAAGACTTTGTTTGAAACCCTCTTCTGCAATCATCGTTTCTAAATTAGTTCGTTTGTCTATTGGATGAACCGATATCTTGTTGTCCCTAACGGAGGCAATGAAGATGTCCCTCAAAGCCTTCTCGGAAACATCCAAGTCCAATCCGCCTGTGTCCATAACTCTTGCAATAATATCGTTATCTCCGTCAACTTCGATCCTGACAGAATAAGATCCTCCGCCACCAACCGCAGCCGGATCAGTTGCGCTTGCTGCAACTCGTTTAGCACCGATTCTCTTTCTAAGCATCAGAACGGCGCTGTCTCTACTACCTCCAGAAAGGATAGCGACCCTGTAACCAAGGCTTATTGCGCCTTTATAAATTGCCTCGATGACAATATCATTGTCACGATGAATTACTTTACCTGACCCGTCGCTTGCTGGCCTAACAACTGGCTGTTGAGCTGGAGTTGCTGGACCAACAATGGGGGCGAAAGCTTCTTCTATGAATCCGCCAGCGGTCTTGGTTATCTTCATCTATACCTCGTTTAGTACTCGGTCAGCAAGGCATCAACGAACGCCTGTCCGTATATCTTCGTGAAGTACTTGTTCAAGAAGCTCTTTTCTTCTGCCGTCAAATTGGCAATCTTCTTGAAGAAAGGCTTCATTTCTTTGGCTTTCTTGACTTCGATATTTTTTGCTGTCTTGGCCGAATTTTTTACTCTTCCAAGAGATTCCTTATTCGCAAGGGCGAGCAACGAGCAATAGGTCTTCGGATCGTTGGTCTTTCCCTTTACGTTTGCAACGCACTTATCAAGCGTTCCATGCTGCTTCCAAGCTTCGACAACCTTTTCCGGTTCGAACTGTCTGAAATCAAGAGACTTCGCAATCTTGAGAATTACAGCTTCTTTCTTTGCTACCTTTGTAGCGTTAATCTTAGTCTTTGCTTCTTCCAAAGTAACGGCTTCTCCCTTGGCAACCAATTCAGCAGCCTTGGTCATTTCGTCCGTCTTTGGCTCTGAAACCTTTGGAGCTTCGGTCTTAGCTTTAACAACTGAAGCAGTTTTAACTACTTTAGCTTCTGTCGCAGCAGTCTTAACTTGAGCATTTTTCGAATCAAATTCAGCCAGCATTTGATCGATGCTTCTTACAGGCGGCTTTGCCTTTGACTTGTCAATCGCTTCCTGAAGCGAAATGGACTTCGTAAAAAGTCTGTTGCTGTAAAATTTCATAGTCTTCTCCTAAATACGGTCCTTCAGGACCAAATGCCGTTCCGACGACCTCGTAATTATCTTCTAAAAACTAATCCCTTATCCCTTTATGCTTTTTCCAAACCATATGCCTTCATTAAAAGATCGATATATGTTGGCATCTTGTCTGTATAGAAATTAGTAATATAATCCCTTAATTGCAAAGGAACCATATGAGCTTTATCTTTTCCAAGATTCTTTTCAGATCTCTCTGCCAGTCCCCTAACCCATGCCATTACAGACCTAATATATTCAGTATCGCCAGCAATAATCTTTTCTATACTTTTCTGAACATCAGGAAGTTGTTTTGATACTGTCTTGACCTCATTCATTAAGTTTATTCTTGTTTGAGGATCAGTGACCATTTGAGATAGTTTTTTGACATTATCTTCAAGAGTCATAGGTTTTTCTGAGGGCAGATAAATGTTTTCAAGTTCGGCAGGCGCACTAGGAGCAGACGGAGCATTAACATTTTCAACAGGAGTAGCTGTTGCCGACCCATCTGGAGTCCATTGTGGTTTTGGAGTCCAACCTGGCGAAGGAGCAATCGGAGTCAAATCATCCGAAGCAGGAGCTGGCGCAGAAGTTCCAGGAACAGGTTGTAGGGCCAAATCATCTACAGGAGCCGCTGTTTCGCTTGGGGCAGCCACCGGGGCCTCAGGGGCAGTCTGTAAAGCATGCATTGAAATGGCCTGAGAAAGAGCGACTGGATCAACCTTGATATTATATCTTCCTAGGAAACCAAGAGCCTTGTCCACTAAATTCTGTATTTCATCTAACGTATTGTAAATCTTTGCCTTTTTGACTCTTAGGTTTCCTGATTGACGAAGAATAAGCATTAGGATCGATTCAAAAATGCCAGCTTCATGAGCACTCATAGGTTGAGTTTCGCCATTAGGTCTAACAACGACAGGGTTTTTCATAGCCCAATCTTTGATACTCTTGACGAATGAAGACCCTAAGGGTCTTTTGACATTAGGGGATTCTTCTTGTTTTCCTGTTTCATTTTTAGGAGGTTCTTCTTTTCTTATGGCCGGAACACTCTTTGTAATTCTATGAAGCAACTGATCGTTGGAAGCTGCCTGATAAATGGTTGAAAACAACATTGCAAACGTATCAACATTGTTTTGATTTAAGCCTTGAGCAACAATCGAAGAAAGCTCTTGGAATGACGGAACATCAACGCCTGCCTGCATGGCAAGTGCGTTAAATGAATCAATCGATTTTTTAATGGGATTTAGATGTTTAGATACAAACTCTTTGTCTTCGGTTCCGCTTCTTGCCAGTTTGATCATTCCAAAGATGTCTTGAGCAGCATTTTTAATGGCAATTGCAGCTTGGGTTAGATTATGTGGCCCTACTTGAATCCCGATTCCTTTTACGCCATATCCGAATTCTTCAGTTGCGTTGGCAATTTCGCCCATGGCCCAATCGACAGGACGGAGTATTTGATTGATTGGTTTCCCCAACCAATTAAAAAAACCGGCCTCCTTAAGGAGTGATTTCCCTAAGCCAATGGCTCTTTCTAGTGTTTCTCTTTCTTCGGAATATTTGGCGATTTTATAAATGGAAGAATTGATTTTACTGACAGCTTGAACAAAAACATTTCCATTTTCAAAATCTTGCAAAGCCTGACAAATTGCAACGCCAGGAGAGCCATGTTTTTCAACACAATCAGTAATTTTGTTGAGCAGTTTTTGAGAGGCCGTCTTTTCTATTGATAATCTTTTTTGACCGGCATACTTATTGAAATCGAGATGGTTTGAAAGAACTGATTCCTGGTATTCTTCAAGAACCTCCCACCATGCCTTATGTGGGGTATAGTCTTTCTTCTTGATCTTTTCAAGGTAGGCTTTTTCGAAAGCTCTGCTATTGGC
>Ga0307376_10000938_pt1 | contig 33729 bp, 29 predicted proteins | sample TR2MG_FD_202536 | JGI IMG/M metagenome (GOLD analysis project Ga0307376, IMG submission 202536) | Soil microbial communities from Risofladan, Vaasa, Finland - TR-2 | ecosystem: Environmental > Terrestrial > Soil > Coastal area > Acid sulfate soil | place: Finland: Risofladan, Vaasa | collected...
AGTGGGGGATGCAATAAGGCTTATAAAAAAGACCGGACACTCAAGGATTCCTATATTTTCTGAGCGTGTCGATAACATAACCGGCATGCTGCACTCTTTTTATCTCTTGGGCGCAGATCCAAATGAAGCAGTTAAAGATTATTCACAACCTCCTTTTTATGTTCCCGAGTCAAAGCCTGTAGATGAGCTTCTGGACGAGATGAAAGAAGGCTTGGCTGGTATGGCTGTAGTGGTAGATGAATACGGAGGTGCGGTCGGCGCAATCACACTAGAGGACATATTGGAAGAAGTAGTCGGGGAAATTGAGGATGAATACGATAAGGGGATAAAGCTCTGGAGAAAAACTGCAGACGGGGAGTATCTTATAAATCCTAAGATAGAAATTGAAACTCTAAATGACGATCTTGGTCTAGGAATTCCCGATAGTGATGATTATGAAACGCTCGGCGGCTTTCTTTTATCTGAGGTAGGTTCTATTCTAAAGACCGGAGATAAGGTTAAACATTCTAACTTTACTTTTACAGTTACCAGATCAACATCCCGCTCCATTGAAGAAGTAAAACTGAGAATCAAAAAAGGGAAGTAGTATTTTTCTACTTATAAATCCTCCACAATTAAAGAGAGTTCTTTTTCTTTTCCTCTCATAATTTGAGTTTCCTTTTTTTTCTTATGGTTGTGACCAAGTAAGTGAAGAATTCCATGGATTATCAGCTTTTTTAATTCATCATGCATAGTAACCCCGTAGGATACGCTATGTCTCGCAGCAGTATCAATTGAAATAACGATATCTCCGAGCAGCGTAAAATCAGGGCCCTCGCTTTGAGGAAACGACAGTACGTCTGTAGTTCTATCAATCTGCCTATAAGAACGATTTAGCTCCCTCATCTGGATATCATCCGTAAAAGTGATACTGAGCTCTGTGTCCTTAGGGACGTCCAATTCTTTTAACACAAGGCGGGCTATTTTTTTAAGACTTTTCTTATAATCACTTTTGATCTCGCCCGTTTCATCTAAAATTGCTATATTCACAAAAACTAGTTTACTCACTCTTTCCAGGTTTAGAAATACCGATCAATTAAAATGAAAAGCCTGCCGCTACCTTGGATACTTCAAAAATTTCAGATATGATTCTTATCTTATTATGGCAAAGAGACAGGCAAAATTCGAAAGAAAGACCTCAGAGGTAAAGGTAAAGATCGATATTTCTCTTGATGGATCGGGGAAGTTTGATATCAACACCGGTATACCCTTTTTTAACCACATGCTTTCACAGTTTGCCAAGCACGGTTATTTTGATCTGAAAATAAACGCAATTGGCGATATTGATATAGATTTTCACCATACAGTAGAAGATGTCGGACTTGCACTTGGTGAAGCAATACTAGAAGCCTTGGGTGATAAGAGAGGTATTACAAGATTCGGAGAGGCCTTTGTTCCTTTTGACGAGACTCAAGTTTTTGCTTGTATTGATCTCAGCGGAAGGCCGCACTTTGAATTCAGGGTTGAAATACCAAAATCCAAAGTAGGGGATTTTGACGTTGAGCTTGCGGAAGAGTTTTTTAAATCACTCACTAATACCCTCAAATGCAACCTGCATATTGAGCTAAAGTATGGAGATAACCTCCATCACATTATAGAGGCTATGTTTAAAGCTGTAGGACGCGCTTTAGATAAAGCAACATCTCTAGACCCAAGATCTAAAGATATACCTTCAACTAAAGGTACGCTCTAGAAATGATCGCAATTGTAGATTACGGAATGGGGAATCTGAGAAGTGTAAGTAAAGCTTTTCAGAGTCAGCAATTTCCCGTCGTAGTAACAAGAAATCCCGACGATATTGCGGGCGCGAGTGGACTTGTACTTCCGGGAGTAGGAGCTTTTGGGGACTGCGTAAAAAATCTAGGTGATTACGGTCTAATTGATCCTATTTTAAAGTTTATTGATTCAGGGAAGCCATTTCTCGGCATTTGCCTTGGGCTTCAGGTGCTTTTTGAGGAAAGCGAAGAGGCGCCGGGAGTAAAAGGGCTTGGTCTCATTAAAGGCAGGGTTGTAAGGTTCCCTGATTTGAAAGATGAAGGTCTTAAAGTACCTCACATGGGATGGAATCAGGTCACTATTACAAAAGATGTTCCTATATTAAATGGAGTGCCTGAAAATAGCTGGTTTTATTTTGTACATTCATATTATCCTAGTCCTGAAGACGATAGCGTGAGTGCTGTTAAAACAACTTACGGTTTTGAATTCACAGCTGCGGTAGCTAAGGACAATATATTTGCCTGCCAGTTCCACCCTGAAAAAAGCAGTGACCTCGGACTTAAAATGATTAGGAACTTCTCAGCCCAGTGCGGAGAAAAGTTGCGAGCTTAATTTGTTGGATATTTCGTCTCTGATCCTTCTGGTTTTACAGGCGCAGCTTGTGCAGTATCTCCATATATAGCCTTGTAAGCCCCATAGCTTCTAAGAATTCTTCTTATATAATTCCTAGTTTCCTTAAACGGCACCTCTTCTATAAATTCGTCCTTCTCTAAACCATAAAACCGTACTTTCCAATCAGCTGCCCTGTGGGGCCCTGCGTTATAGCTTGCAAGCGCAAGCTCAACATCTCCGTTAAACTGGTCCAGCACCTGTTTGAAATAAAAGATTCCCATCTCTATATTAATTTTCGGTATCGTAAGCATTGCTGTAGAAAATCCGTTAATTCCTATCTGCCTCGCAACTGTTCTCGCTGTTGGCGGTATTAACTGCATTAGCCCGACAGCATCTGCTGGGGACACTACATCTTTTTGAAATCTGCTCTCTTCTCTGATAATTGAATATACAAGCAGCTCATCAACTCCATATTTCTTGGCGTAGGGGCCGACAAATTCCTGAAACCCCTTTGGGTATGAAAGCCTGTTTGCTTGTGGAAGTCCAAGTCCCTGTGCCACCTTAATAGATTGGTTGTAATCATCTACTTGAGAATATAGCAAGCTCACAATTACAAATTCTTCCTTTGTATTAGCCTCATCTTCCATAGCTACTATTTCAAGCTGCGCCTCCTCGGGCATACCGAGTCCAATTAGCATCTGTGCTTTATCTTTTCGTGAGTTTGCTTGTGGATTAAGAATTATAGATTCAGGATTTATATTTGTAAATGTTGGGGTATAGCCGCTTTTTATCTGAGCGAGGTAAGTATGGTAGGTTGGGGTTGTTGATCCGGCAAGCTCTCTATATTGAACATGAGCTTCATCACGTTTACCCTGCTTCTCTAAAGTCCTGGCTTTCCAGTATTTTGCATTTGATGCATTAAAAGATGACTCTGAATCTGTGAATGCAGAGAAAGTTCCGTGCGCCTCTCTATACTGTCCTTTTCTGTAGTAGATCCAGCCCAGGTTCCATGCGCCGTCCTCTGCATATTTATTTCTAGGGTACGATCTTATGAGGATATCGTAAGTTTTAATAGCCTGCTGTGTTTGATCGTTTATTTGATAGAGCCGGGCGGCGTTATAAAGCCCTTCCGCAGCAAGCGGACTGCTAGGATATAACTGGTGAATCTGAGTGTAGAGTTGAGAAGCTTGTGAATCTAGCCCCTGTTTAGTTTTTAGCTTCCCTCTCCAAAAAAGTGACCTGGGTGAATTTATATTTTTTAGAATGTTTTCAGCTTCGTTTAATTTTTTCGTATTGACCATAGCAATGCCTATATTTGTTCTGACTTCAGTACTTTTTGAAGAGAGCTTATTGTAATTATTTAGAGCCGCACTCCATCTGGATTTGTCGAAAAGAATATCGGCACGCTCAAGATAATCTGATTGTGAAGGTTGAAACGAAGTACCCTGGGAATTACTAATATTAGTTAATGCTGTGTAGGCTTCTGATGATGATTTAGTCTCCGGATACTGAACCCAAATACTCTTATAAGTGTTTAATGCATCGCCGTATTTCCCCTGTTTTTCTAGCGCTTCCCCAAGTCCGTAGAGATATGAAGCTTTTAACCCTCTATCCTTCTCTTCCAGTGATAGTGATCTGAAAATTCTTTCAGCGTTAATATAATCCCCAGACTGTGTGTAAAGATTCCCCAAACGAGTTAGAGTCTTCTTTTTAAGCCCACTCTCTGGATACTGCGTCAGTATTTTATTAAACAAGCTCAACGAGCTATCGTAGTCGCCAAGGTTCTCATAACCTGCAGCCTGAAAATAAATTACATAATCCCCAAGCTCAGGGAGTTGATCTTCTAGTCCTTTTAGTCGTGTGACTCCTTGTTGATATTGCCCCAGTTTTATAAAACAGTATCCCTTTTTAAATTGATCCTTTGGGTCGGATGTAGCTTGCTGGTATATCTCAGACTGACAATTTAGTCGAGTGGCTGAAAAAGAGGGAACGACAAGAAATGTTAATAGTACTAAGCTTGAAAATGCCGCTATGAAAAGTTTCTGATTCATATATAAAATCCCTCCGATGAATCTTATGTCATTAATACTCTACCGCCTTGTTCTTTGTGGATCAAGCAGGTCTCTAAGACCTTCTCCAAAAAGATTAAATGAAAAAGCTGTAATAAAAATTGCGAGACTCGGGAACACTATTAAATGCGGAAATGTCCTTATTCCCTGCCAACCCGTGCTGGCCAATGTTCCCCAGCTTGATTCGGGCGGTGCAATTCCAAGGCCCAAAAAACTAAGGGTCGATTCAGCTAAAATTGCATAAGGTACTGCGAATGTAATTGTAATAATTAAAGGGCTTAAAATATTGGGAATAATATGAAGGCCCATGATTCTAAAGGGCGAAGCGCCCAAGCTTCTTGCGGATTGGACGTAATCGACCCCCTTTATTTGAAGCACATTTCCCCTCACTATTCTTGCCACCCTCATCCATGCTGTGAAACCAAGAGCTAGTACGATCCCTAAGACGCCTCTGCCTATTACCAAAGTCACCAATACTATTAGCAGCAAATCGGGTAGTGAATAGAATATATCTACTACCCTCATCATAAGTTCATCTGCCTTACCGCCTAAATACCCGGAAATTGCACCATAAACTGTTCCTACAATTAGCGCTATTAGAGCTGTGCCGAGGGCAACTGATATCGAGACCCTAGATCCATAAATAACTCTGCTTAATAGATCTCTTCCTTCCTGATCCGTGCCCATCAGGTTTACTTTATTGGGCGAGCTCAGAGTGTTTGAGAAATCTGTGTCATCATATTCAAATGGGGCAATATAAGGAGCGGCCAGCGCAACGGCAATGATAAGGAGAATAATAAAACCTGCAATATATATTTGAGCTTTTAGTAGCAATTCATATTTACCTTATTAGGTGGTTATGAAAAATACTAACTTCTATTTGTCGCGAATGAAATAACTTTTAGCAATTCTATATTAGTAATAGAAAAATTGCAGCTTTATTTAAAGCCTGCTTCTGCATTCTTATCTTTGAAATAAGTGGCTTTAACCACGGTTTTTATACCGCCTCTGATGTTAAAGTCGCCTGTTACTTGAGCTCTTATAGGCCTGCAGGCCTCTACAATATCGTCTAGAATCTTGTTCGTGACGTGCTCGTGAAAGGCGCCTTCGTCTCTGTAAGAGAACATGTAAAGCTTAAGTGATTTGAGTTCCATGCAAAGCTTATCTGGAACGTAAGTCAAAGTAATAGTAGCAAAATCAGGCTGCCCTGTCTTTGGGCAAACGCATGTGAATTCTGGACAGGATATAATTATTTCATACTCTCTTTGTGGATACTGGTTCTCAAATGTTTCTAGAATTTCTGAATGCTTATCTGCCATGGTCTGTTTCCTTATATCAAAGTTCTATTTATTTAAGTGTATCTCATACTTTACTTCAGGCAAAGAACTTGACTGAGTAGAAATTATTATAAATACTAAAAGGCTCTACTGGGGCATAGTATAACGGCAGTACGTCGGTCTCTGGATCCGAAGATCAAGGTTCGAATCCTTGTGCCCCAGCAAAAATCCCTAACATATTGTCAAAACTAGTTATTTGTTAATTCCCAATTTCTGCTTTATCATCAATAATTTCATCCAGGTTGTAAGACCGGATAATATTGTCTGGACGACTTTCGGAGAATATACATTTATAGACCTGCTCCATAATATCTAGTAGTTGATGCGGATCCGTATCATAAGGTTCATGGACTCTTTTCAATTCCGTTAAATCTGTATCTTTACTAAAAAATGATTCCCCAAATCTATCATAAAAGTATTTATTTATCTCTGTCTTAGTTTTGTCAATAATTAATTTTGTAAACCATGAAATAGCGGGCAGACCTCTAATCCCAGATAGTGGAGATCACGATGATTGCCGCGCTCTATAATATGATCAACAGATTTAACGAAGCGCTCAAGCTCGACCCCGAAGAGTATTGAGAGCGCGGAGCCTTGTTTTCAATAGACGTGTTTATCCAGGATGAAGCACCGGGTCCGGTTTAGTCTTATGCTGATCTACGGATAGAGTCCCCTTAGCTCGCGTGCCTTCGCCACCTGATTGATGCCGAGTTTTAATGCCGCAAGCCGCATGGGGGTCTTATCCCTTTCTGCGTGCTCGGCAACTTTTACGAACGCGGTTTTCATTCTTTTTTTAAGATCATCGAATATAGCGTCAACCGACCAGAAATACTCCTGGAGCCCCTGCACCCACTCAAAATAAGAAACTATGAGTCCCCCGGCATTGGCTACAATATCCGGGATTACGGGGATATTCCTGTCTCCGAGTATGTCGTCCCCGTCAGCCGTCGTAGGACCGTTCGCTCCCTCGACGACAATCTTGCATTTTAGATTCGGAGCGTTTTCTTTTGTGATAACCCTTCCGAGCGCGGCGGGGATGAGAATATCGCATTCCAGTTTAAGGAGTTCCTCGTTTGTAACATTATCTCCGTTCCTGTAATCCCCGGGCTTTCCCTTTCCTCTTACGATCCCCACAAGTTTCTTGACTTCCAGACCTTTCGGGTTATATATTCCGCCCGTGGCATCACTCACGGCTACCACCTTTATACCCATATCGTTCAGTTTCAACGCTGTGTGGCTTCCCACGTTTCCGAATCCCTGTATAACGGCGCACGGGGATTCAACGTATTTCAGGTGTTTTTTTACAGCGTCCTCCGTTACGTAGGCGACCCCGTAGCCTGTCGCTTCCTCTCTCCCGAGAGAGCCCCCAATAATTACGGGCTTCCCTGTTACTATTGAGGGCACCGTATACCCCTGCGTCATGCTGTATGTATCCATCATCCAGGACATAATCTGTGGGTTTGTCCCCAAATCGGGCGCCGGAATATCCTTGTTCGGACCTATCAAGGGGAGTATCTCGGCAGTGTACCTTCTCGTAAGCCTTTCAAGCTCCGTCTGTGACAGGGTGTAGGGATCGACCGCTACCCCGCCTTTGGCTCCCCCGAACGGTAGCTCCGCAAGGCCGCATTTCCAGGTCATGTTCATCGCGAGGGCCGCAACTTCTCCAAAGTCCACCTGATGGTGATACCTGATCCCTCCCTTACAAGGCCCAAGGGTCTGGTTGTGCTGCACTCTATAGCCGGTGAATACCTCAACCTCCCCGTTATCCATTCTGACAGGGCAGTTTACGACAAGGGCGCGCTGCGGCCTTCTGAATCTTTCCCTGAGACCTTCCTCGATCACCAGACCTTCGCTGGCTCTGTCGAACTGAAGCACCGCTTCCCTGTAAGCTGCTGAGTTGAATATTTCGTGCATCTATGTTTGCCCCCGTTTATATGTAATCCGGCATTTCCCAGATTACATCATTTTCAACTATTCCCCATGGTCGGAATGCTACCAATTCCGGTAAAAATTGTCAAACAGGTTTTGCCTATCGCTGTTCTCTCAGGTCTTTCCATAAGTTTTGAGTAAAAAGTCGACCAATCATCAGAAAAACGATTATTTTGATATAACCTGGGCAAACCTTTCCCACAGTAGGTAGGTTAAAGCCGTTTCGATCCCTGGACATAGACAAATCTACGTCACTTCAAGCCTCAGGTTTTCGATCCGGTTCAGTATGGACGCAAACAATTTCCTCGGCACGGCTACTTCAGCCATCTGGAAGTAGACGTACCGCGATGTGTTGACTACCTTCGCGCCGATCTTTATCAACTTCTCCCGTAATGTCGTAAGCGACCAGTGTTTGATGCTTCGGGGGAGAACAAGCCTTCTGAGGAAGTTCCCGAGATTGTACGCCAAAGCGAAAAGCTGAAGCTTAATTTTATTTAGCAACATTTGGCGATCTGGATTAACCAACCAGACCATATTCTTGAAATATTGTATTATCAATGCTTAAATAATTATAATAGGAAGGGGTTCGAAGTGTATTCAAGAGCCCCAGCCATTCAGAACGTGTGGAGCAATCTACCATTAAATCGAATGGTTTTCTTAAAGAATACCGGAGGGTTACACCTTCTAACTCTAGGTTCGAAAACACATAATTGATAAGTTTACGTTTTTGCTCTATTTTCGAACTCTCAAAAAGTTCATAAGCCATATTTGCAATCGAAAAGACTGTATTCACAGTAATTTTGAATGTTTCATCAGCTTTTAGGTGTTTTTTAATTTGGTCATTAATATTATATTGTCTAGTTTTTAATTCCTGCCACTTTCTGTCATAGTCATCCGTAGTAATTCTCCCGAAGTTCCTTTATGACTCACACTATCTCAAGGAGTTTCTTAATCTGTTTCTTAGTCGCTTCTATATCTTCCTCAAGAGTCCCATCTCCTTCGCTTCATTGCTCCCTCCCTATGCCTTTTACAAAGCATTTTACCAACTTAACTATACTTCGTTCTTAATGGGGAGCAGTATAATTACTTCAAGCTTTCAATCAATGACTCTATAATTCACCTTTATACTCAACTATACTGAGTACAAGATGAAAATAAAAGAAAACATCATCAATCTCATAAAAGATATAAAATCCATCTTATGGTTTTTACGAACTGTTTGGTATACCGTCAGTGAAAGCTTCTGGTTTATACCTGCTTTAATGGTTATTTCATCAATATTACTATCATTTATCATGATATATCTCGATGCTAATGTTATAAAAATTAGCTGGGTCAAGTCGCTTGGGTGGATTTATGAGAATAAACCCGAAGGAGCTCGGGCTCTCTTATCAACAGTAGCTGGCTCAATGATAACTGTAGCAGGTGTTGTGTTTTCGATAACTATTGTTGCTTTAACCCTTGCTTCTTCTCAATATGGTCCAAGACTGCTTGGTAATTTTATGCGTGATAGAGGGAATCAGATAGTATTAGGAACATTTATAGCTACTTTTACTTACTGCCTGTTAATTTTACGCACTATTAGAGGAGGAGAAGATAACTCCTTTGTCCCGCACTTCTCAGTCACATTAGGTGTTTTATTCGCCATTTTGAGTATCAGTGTGCTAATTTATTACATTCATCATGCAGCAACATCTATTCAAGCATCTACAGTAATAGATCGGGTAAGTAAAAATCTCGAATATACTATAGAGCAAACTTTTCCAGAGAAAATCGGAGAAGGAAGAACTGATTTGCCGGATTGGTGGAATACGCCTAGTGAATTACCACCTGATTTTGATGAAGATTCAAATTCTATAATGACCTCTCATAGCGGTTATCTAAGATCTATAGATACCAATGAATTGCTTAGGTTTGCTGAAGATAACGATCTTATATTGAAAATTCATAATCATCCTGGAGATTTTATAGTAAAAGATAGCCCTATTGTGCAAGTATGGCCTGGAAGCAAAGTTGATAAAGAGCTGAAAGGTAAAATTAATAATGCTTTTATTATTGGTATAAAGCGAACTAGTGAACAAGATGTCGAATTTGCTATTGATCAATTAGTAGAAATTGCGGTTAGGTCTCTTTCGCCAGGAATCAACGACCCTTTCACAGCAATTATGTGTATTGATAATCTTTCTGCCGCTCTCAGCAAAGCTGTTGGTAGAGTTATACCCTCAGCATTCCGTTATGATAAGAACAACAAATTAAGAGTTATAGCAAAACCTAAGACTTTCGATGATTTATTAAATTCCGCTTTTAACCAGATACGTCAATATGGAAGAACCAGTGTTTCTGTAACAATTCGTCTTCTCGAAAGCCTAATAGTAATAGCCTCCAATACTAATAGAGATACGGATAAAGCTTCAATAAGACGGCATGCAGAGATGATAAAGAGGGGCAGTGATGAGGGGCTTCCAGAGGAACTGGACAGAAACGATGTTGATCAAAGATATATGCAACTAATGGATTTATTAAGTGGTAAGAGTGAAATAATATAGTTGCAAGCGATTCTTATCTGTAATAGGGGAATTATTTAATATGCTTTAATTAACTGACCAGACCATATTCTTAAAAAATTGTATTATTAACGCTTAAATAATTGTAATATGCAGGGGTTCGAAGTGTATTCAATAGCCCCAGCCAAGCTTTTTAACATACTCTTAACACTAAATGTTCTTAAAATCCTTACCTTTTTGTCATAGTCATCCATAGTAATTCGCCTGATTTATAATCTTGTGCAACTTTCCACAAAGTAGAAATTATTAAAATTACTAGTACCGTGAGACCCAAATATAAGGTCCACATTTTTTCAACTCCTCTATCTCACAAGCCTATAATTTTCACTGACCTCCTTATTGGATATTCACCCTAGAAGTAATAATTGTGTAATTTTCTAAGCCAATAACTTTTCTTATTTCCACAAGTCCGTCTATTAGCATAAAGGACATATCAAGGCTGTTTGCTTTAATGTTTCTGAAGCTTTCTTAGCCTCGGCAGGATCAAAATCAGGCTCTTGGATAATATTGATTACCTTCATACGAGAGATATTATTCTCCGCTTCTTTTTTTGCTAACGGGAAAACATATTTCTCTTGAATCAAATCTAGTTCTTCCCTTTGCTGTTCCGTGAGATAAAAGTTATTGGCTTTAATAATAAACGAATTAAGCACCTTGCTCATTAAAGGCATTAATCCACTCTCAATATTCTGTCTGGTTTCTAGACTATCTTGGGCAAACGAAACACTGAGAAACAATAGCAAAACTACCGGCATGTAAAGTAATCTTTTCATATGAGCTATCTCCCTTTTTATTGCTTAAGCTCTAAATGGCAAAATCATATTGCATCTACTAAATCGCACCTTCTCCTGTCTCTCCGGTACGAATCTTCATTACTTCATCAACCGTGTATACGAATATCTTTCCATCGCCTGGACGCCCGGTATGTGCATTTGTTGAAATTATATTTACGACTTCATCCGCCAGATGATCCGGCACAACAATCTCCAATTTAATTTTTTTGACGTAACCTATCGAATCCTCGACAATTTTATCCTTCGCATTTTCTGCCCGTGCCTTACCAAAACCTTTTATCTCCGAGACGGTTACTCCCGGCAGATCATCCCTTTCTTTCAACGCGTCTATAACTTTCGAGAACATAAACGGCTGTATAATGGCTTTTATCTCTTTCATAGTTGAACCTCCCTATATTAAATTTCTACATCAGTTTTTTCTTTTCCGAGCCAGCTATATATTGCCGGAAGTACCAGCAGAGTTAGCAGAGTCGATGTAACAAGACCTCCTATCACAACTGTAGCAAGAGGTCTTTGAACCTCGGCACCCGCACTTGAAGATAGCGCCATTGGTATAAAGCCGAAGCTCGCGACCAGAGCAGTCATAAGCACAGGACGTAGACGTATTTCAGCTCCTTCCCGGGCGGCCTCAGCGAGGCTTCTTCCTTCCTTTCTCTTCTGAATTATGTAAGACATGAGAACAACGCCGTTTAAGACCGCAATACCAAAAAGGGCAATAAAACCAATGCCTGCGGAAATACTAAAAGGCATTCCACGAAGGAATAGAGCTATAATACCGCCTGTTGCAGCCAAGGGAATGTTTAGATAAATCATGAGTGCTGGACGCACGGAACCGAATGTTATATAGAGCAGAACGAATATTAACAATAGCGACATAGGGACTACAATTGCCAGAGTTGAGCTTGCACGCTCTAGATTTTCAAATTGTCCCCCCCACTCAATCCAATAACCGTCAGGTAGTTCAATTTGATCATCAATAGCCTTTTGTGCATCTCCAACAAAGCTTGCAAGGTCACGCCCCCTAACATTTGTCTCCACAGAAAGGCGTCTGTGTATGTTCTCTCTGCTTATCTGCGCAGGACCTTCTTCTATCCGTATATCTGCAAGCTGGTCTAAGGGAATAAGTTGTCCATTTTGATTAGATACACGAATGTTTTTTATACTTTCAAAGCTCGCCCTGTCCTCAGGTGAAAATCTCACCTGTATGGAAAAGCGCTTCTGTCCTTCTAGTACCTGACCTACTTGTTTTCCTCCGATTGCCTCTACTGTGTCGAGTACCTGACTAGCATTTATCCCGTATCGTGCAATCGCATCCCTGTCTATAATCACTCTAAGGTAGGGCAGCCCTGCCACCTGCTCAGCTTTTGTATCTGCAGAGCCAGGCACCTTAGAGATAACATTCACCACTTTTCCCCCGAGCTCCTCTAGTGTTTCAAGATCATCCCCATAAATACTTATTGCAACATCTGAGCGCACTCCTGCAATTAGTTCCTGCACCCGGAGCTCAATAGGCTGGGAATAGCTGAACATCGTTCCGGGAAGTGACTCCGTAAGAGATGCATTCATTTTTTCGACCAGTTCATCTTTAGTTTCTGCCGATTTCCACTCAGAAGGGGGTTTCAAGATTACATAAATGTCGCTGATTTCGACCCCCATAGGGTCTGTAGCGATTTCAGCTCTTCCAGTTCGTGAAACTACGGTTATTACTTCAGGAAATCTCTTTAGAATTTTTTCTACCATGCCCGTGTTTCGGACCGACTCTTCAAGCGACACACTCGGGAGCCTCCACGCCTGAAGTGCAATGGCTCCTTCATCGAGCCTAGGTATAAACTCAGCACCCATAAAGGGAACAAATATAAGACTCAGCAGAAAAATTATCCCTGCGGCCGCTGCAGTAATTTTAGGGCGCATTATAGTCTTTCGGACAAGAGGTAAATAATACTGTTTTACCTTTCTGATAATAAAAGTTTCTTTATCGTGGGTGCTTTTTTTAAGGAAATACGATGCAAGAACCGGCATGAGCGTAAAGGAGAGGACGAGTGAACCTATGAGCGCAAATATGACGGTAAGCGCCATTGGTTTGAACATTTTCCCCTCAACACCCTCTAGAGCAAGAATCGGAATGTATACAATTATGATAATGCCGACTGCAAAGACAATTGGTCGAAGTACTTCCTGTCCCGCTTTTAGAATCACTCCAATAATATTGGTCTTGCCCGAGTGTTCTATTTCAGAGGATTCTTCTGCCTTGTCACCGCCTGGTTTAAGAGATAGATGCCGCACTATATTTTCAATCATTACCACTGAACCGTCTACGATAAGACCGAAATCAATTGCCCCAAGACTCATGAGGTTCCCAGAAATACGGAAATGTTTCATCCCTATAAAGGCTACAAGCATCGAGAGCGGGATCGCAGCTGCGACAATGAGTCCTGCTCTGAAGTTTCCGAGGATGAGGAAAAGAATAATAATGACGAATAATGCTCCTTCACCAAGGTTTTTACTTACTGTTTTTATGGTCTTACGCACAAGCTCAGTACGGTCATAGTAAGCATCAATCGTCACACCTGGAGGTAGTGATACTTTGATATCTTCGATCTTTTCCTTTACCCGATTTACTACAGTCCGGGAGTTCTCCCCTATGAGCATCATTACTACCCCTGTAACTGCTTCACCTTCCCCATCCCGTGTGACAGCGCCTTGTCTCACCATTGGGGCAAAAGCAACTTCAGCCACGTCCCGGATGAAAATAGGTGTACCTTCATTACGCGTAGCGACCACTATATTGCCTATGTCTTCTAATCCACGGACTAGGCCCTCACCTCGTATTAAATACTGCTCCTGGTTACGCTCTATGTATGCTCCGCCCGAGTTGGAATTGTTACTCCCAAGTGCCTGAAACACCTGATCAATGGACAGATCATAAGACACAAGTTTGTCGGCAATAAGTTGAACCTCATAAGTTTTAAGCTCTCCTCCATAAGTATTGACTTCCACAATTCCTGGCACTGACTTTAATTTAAATGCGATATCCCACTCAAGAATAGAGCGGAGCTCCATAAGAGAATAACCTTCGCCCTTGACCTCAAACTGATATATCTCACCAAGTCCTGTAGATATAGGGCCCATCTCAGGGGTCCCGAATCCCTCGGGGATCATTTCACGAGCCTGGGGAAGCCGCTCCATAACTAGACGACGCGCAAAGTAGATATCAACATCTTCTTCGAAAGTTACGGTCACTGCCGATAGGCCGAACCGTGAGACTGAGCGTATGCCTTCTATGCCCGGCAATCCGGACATAGCTGTCTCTACAGGAAAAGTAATGAAGCGTTCCACTTCAACAGGACCTAATCCGGGGGAATTAGTCAGAATTTGTACTTGATTAGGCGTAACATCAGGCACAGCGTCGATAGGTAGTGTCAATATCGACCGTATGCCAAACCCGGCTATGACTAGAGCAATAATTATGATAAGAAATCTGTTAGCGAGTGAAAATTCCAATATTCGGTTTAACATTTATAAATACTCCTCGTTATTTAGTGTGCATGTCCTTCGCCAAGTTCTTCTTTCAGAAGGGCTGATTTCAGATAGAACCCGCCTTCAGTTACAACTACGTCACCGGGACTTAGTCCTTTAAGCACTTGGACGTAATCGCCTGAATGCTGACCAAGAGAGACACCCCTCATTTCAAAACTGTCTTCACCTTCTTGCACGAATACAGCGCTCTTACCTTCAATTTGCTGAATAGCTGTGCCAGGTACTACAATCACCTCTTCATTGTCGGATGATGGAATTGATATAATTGCGGTTGCGAACATCCCGGGTTTTAGCTTTCCATCCATGTTCAATATCTCGACTCTTGCTTTAGTTGCCCTTGTCGACTCGTCCAGAATGTCGCTAACGTAAGTTATTTTTCCTTCAAAATTTTCATCGGGATATGCGTTCACTTTTATATCTACGGTCTTTCCAACCTCTACCCATCTCAGGTCTTTCTCGTAAATGTCTAGCTGAATCCATAAATGTGAAAGATCGGCAATCGTATAGGGTTTGTCCTCGGGTTTGATGAATTCGCCCAGCACAATATGCTGCTCGACCACTGTGCCTGTGAAAGGAGCGATCAGTGGGAAAATAGATGCAGGATGATCGGTCTCTCCCCATTTAAGAGACTTAATTTCCTCATCGCTTAGACCAAGCAGTCTGAGCGTTTCAAGCGCTGTATTAAGAGCGGATTCAGAGCGGATAAATTCTGCTTTTGCGTAGAGGTATTCTTTTTCGGATGTTATTTGTTTCTTGAATAGCCGATTCTCTCTTGAGTAGTTTGCACGAGCCACTTCAAGATTTGCTTTGGATTCAAGATATTCGGCTTTAGTCTGTCCAAGCTCTATACTATCCAGTTCTGCAAGGACCTGACCCTGTTGAACACTGTCTCCAAGAAAAGCTTTTACATCAACTACTCTCCCTGATATTCGAGGGCTAACATGCGCTATTCTGGTCCTATTAGGCTCTATAACAGCTGTAGTTTTTATCTCACTGCTTAAAGGTTTCCGTTCTACAACAGAGGTTTTAAGATTTAATGTCGTAAGGGCTTCTTGTGAAAGTTTTATATGATCTTGTGTTTCTGAATGCTCATCTGTATGTTCGTCCTCAGGCTTAGTAATTTCTCCCTCTGAGCTACAGCTTATTAGAGCGACCCCAGTCCAAAATATTGATATTAAAATTATCAATTGGAGTGATCTCTTTTTCATTTTGTTTCTCCTGTTTTATCGCTGCTTCTTAATGCAGATTTATTGTTTGAATAGTTTTCTATATCTACTAACGGAGTGCCGATAAGCCTCTCAACATTAGCGCGTGAGCTGTGGTATGAAAGTAAGGCATCAATATACTGAAGCTTTGTATCAAAGACTGCCTTTTGAGCAACCAGAACATTTAGCAAAGGAAATTCACCCTCTCGGTAACCCTCAAAAATTAATTCATATGCGCTTTCAGCTTCAGGCAAAACTATGTCCTCTAATAACATCACTTCTTCGTAAGAAGCAGATAGAGTCTCGAAAGCTCCTGCCAGAGCAGTGTTGACGACTGCCTCCGCATTCTGTTGTTCTTCAACTGCCTTTTTTAATCTGCGTCTGGCTTCTGAAATTGCGCCCTGGTTCCGGTTTAAGATCGGTATTGGGATAGATAGTCCTACGACAAATGCATTATCATTTCTTTCACTTATATGCCGGTAACCACCGCTAACAAAGGGATCAGGGATAGCGTTGGCCTGTTCGAACTTTATCGTTGCCTCTCTTTGTTCTATTTCTGTAGACCACCGGGCGATTTCAGGATTTTTTAAAAGCAAAGCCTGTAAATCCTCAAATGAGGGAACAGGAGAAATAGAATAGAGATTGCCTATTACCGCTTCATATTGAGGCTCCAGGCCATTCCATGTAGAGGCAAGAATTCTTTTAGAGGCTTCAAGCTCGCGTCTGATTCGCTCTAGTTTTATTTTGGTGCTGGACAATGCCACTTGAGACATCTTTTCCTGTATTGGGGATATCTCTCCAGCTTGTGCCCGCTCAGACACTGTGGTGTGAACTCTTTCAGCCAGATCAACCAGCTCGAGCTCAAGTGTGTAGCGCTCCTGTGACGCGAGTACATTCAAAAAATATAGTGCAGTTTTTGTCAGCACGTTGAGTCTAACTGTCTCATAGTCCCATTCGGCAAGGTCGGTATTAAGGTTTTCGATCTTTTTTTTCTTTGAGAGCTTTCCACCCAAAGGTATCAACTGACTTAATAGGATTGTGGTCTCTGTTCCATCAAAGCCTTCTACTGAGCCAGTGCCTCCAAAGTCCTCAAGCTCAAAGCTTATTTCAGGGTTAGGCGGGAGACCTGCTTGCAGGGTTTGGGCCTCCCGAGCACGGACTTCCCATGAAAATGCTCTCAGCTGTGGATTTCTAATGAGTGATAGAGCAAGGGCTTGACTAAGTGTTATTACACCTGTCGGCTCATCGTAATCCTGAGGAGTTGTAAATTCTTTATCCTCATTTTCCGAATGAAATGACTTAAAATCTTTGCCCAGTGCCCGGGGTTTTATATTTACCCCCTCTTCTGCAAAACTGCTGAAACTTATAATTGTTAATAAACAAAATATTCCCAGAATTCTCACGTACATTGGAGTTCTCCCAAAAAAGTTCAGATAAAAAATGCGGAGTTGTACTGATTGAAATATGCAATTATCCCTAAACTACTCTAGTAGCTAGGTAAATACGCATAGTGTCTGGAAATATTTAACAGGTAATTACGGTTGTATGGAGTGAATCTAACAAACTTCTATTGGGCCGCAGTTCTTGAACTACTAAGTTTATACTTGAAGTCTCAAGAAACATCCGAGATGTGAACTGATATACAGCGAGTTGATGTATATTAATTTCTAGGGTCAAGTCGTTTGAAGATATTAATTTGTTTTCGGAGTTGATATCTGAGATTGGTATATCGATACAACTTCCGCAGTGTTGGTTGTTAGAACTATTCAAAGTTTCGAGGAACAAATCAGAATTATTCTGAGATGCAAATTTGGAATTGACCTCGTTGCATAGACCCTCTGAGTAGCTTTCCAGAGCTGTGTGACCATCAAACCCAATACACAATGCAACACCTGGCAAAGATATTTGCAGTAGCATTAGTAAAGCAATAGCCATGCCAGAAAGTGATTGAAAACGGCGCTTGTTAAAATTGCTGCTAATTTTTTTCATTGAGGGTCTTAACTGCAAAATAATATTTTTTAAATTATAGATGACATTTTCTGAAATTCAAATCGTCAATTAAAAAATGGGTTCCATTAATTAAACACTCTGTTTGTCTTTAGCACAAGCCTTCTTGCACTGGTGGGCACTTTACGCTTCCGTAGGAACAAAACACACAACAGTCGCCAGGCTTGGGTTTTAATAGAACCTTACAGTTTGAGCATTCATAAAAGAATTGACATGAATCTGTCGGCATAGTCTCTTTTTTCTCGAACCCGCATTCAGGGCATTTTATAACTGATTCTAATTGCAATATAATCTCCTATTAGCCGGTTGCTAATGAGAATGATCACCGTGATTATGTTCCTGAGGTATTTTCTCAGAGTCTTCTTTCATTGCTTTATAATCTTCTGCAGATAACTCCGGAAGCTTCTGCATTATAGCAACGATCCCCCAAAGCTCCTCATCGCTGTGAGTTGGACCGAAAGCGGGCATCCCCGTCATCTTAATTCCATTTTGAGTTATCCAGAAGAGCTCTGCCGGGGTCATATGTGCAGCCACTTCAGACAAGTCCGGGGGCTCGGGATTAAGACCTTCTCCTATCACAGAGGGAGATATGCCTGGTGCGCCGTGACATCCTACACACATTTGATCGTAATTATTGAAGCCTATATCAATAAAAGATTCATTATCGAGGTTGGGAACGATAATATCCTTAGAACGCGAACGGACTGATTTTTCTTTGGTCGTTTCAAGTACCCACTTTGCAATTCCTGTATCAGGTTTTGTTGCTGCAACATCGTATATGCCAGAATTAATAAACACCAACCCACCCAATACTAAAACAATACCAAGAACTAAAAGTATGATAAGAATTTTCATTTTTCATTCCCCTTGAGATTTCCGTCTTTGTTATTTACTTCTAAATCTCTACCCTTCCATATCGAGTAAACAACTGGAATAATCACAAGTGTTAATATAGTCGAAGTAATAAGTCCTCCGACCATAGGCGCTGCGATCCTTTTCATCATGTCTGCTCCGGTGCCGAGACTCCACATTAAGGGAAGCAGTCCCAGAGTTGTCGACATTACTGTCATCATTTTGGGTCTTACTCTTTGCACTGCTCCTTCAGTAATTGAGCTATGAAGGTCTGTTATATTCTTCATTTTTCCTTCAGCTTTCGATTTCGTATACGCCTCATCGAGATATATGATCATTACAACCCCTGTTTGTGCTGCAAGTCCCGCAAGCGCTATCATCCCAACCCAGACTGCTACGCTTATATCGTAGCCTAAAAGGTATAGCAGCCAAATGCTTCCGACCAAAGAAAAAGGTACTGAAAGAAGGACAATCATGGTCTCTGTTGCTGATTTAAAGTTCATGTAAAGCAAAAGAAAAATTATGAGAAGCGTAACCGGTACTATAGTTGTAAGTTTCTCTTTTACTCTTTGTAAGTATTCATATTGCCCAGCCCATTCCAAAAAATACCCGGGCGGAAGATCTACCTTTTCTCCTATAAGCTCTTTTGCCTCATTTACATAACCCTCAAAGTCTTTTCCCTCTACATCAACAAATACATATCCGACCTTTTGTCCATCTTCGTTTCGTATTTGAGGCGGACCAGTAGTGAAATTAATATCGGCTAGAAGCGAAATAGGAATCTGAGCACCTGTAGAGGTAGGTACCAATATTCTTTCGAGTTCTTCAATATCCATTCTTAACTCTCTCTGATATCTAACATTGATTGAAAACCTTTCCTGGCCCTCTACAGTCTGTGAGATATCTTTTCCACCTATCGCTGTTTCTATGACATCCTCGACATCTCCCACAGTAAGTCCATATCTCGCAGCCTCGGTACGATTAATGTCAAAATCTAAAAAATATCCTCCTGTAACCCTTTCTGCGAATACACTTCGGGTTCCGGGGAGATCCATTAAGATGTCCTCTATTTCAACACCAATATCTTCTAATATTTTTAGATCAGGGCCGAAAACTTTTATCCCGAGATTGCTCCTAAATCCCGTAGTTAACATTTCAGTTCTGGTTTGAATGGGCATCCAGAAGATATTTGCCATCCCCGGAAATTTGAGGGTTTGATTCATCTCTGATACTAGCTTGTCCCATGTCATTCCTTCTCGCCATTCTTCTTTAGGCTTTAAAGTTATCACTGTTTCCACCATACTAAGCGGGGCAGGGTCAGTAGCTGTTTTAGCTCGTCCGATCTTGCCGAACACCCTTTCGACCTCCGGGAACTTCATTAACATCTTATCCTGAATGTTTAGGATTTTGGATGCTTCAGTAATCGACATACCGGGAACCGCCGTAGGCATATAGAGGATACTCCCCTCATTTAGAGGAGGCATGAACTCTGAACCAAGCCTGGAAAAAGGAATTAAAGTTAGAATTAGTATCACTAAAGCAGATAGTATCACAGTTTTTTTAAATCTAAGCGCGAGCGTAACTACCGGGTTATATAGCCATATAAGTCCCCTGCTTATCGGGTTTTTGTCCTCAGCTTTTACCTTACCCTTAATTAACAATACAATAAGTGCAGGTGTAATGGTTATAGCGAGAAGTGCGGAAAATAACAATGAGAAGGTTTTGGTGAAGGCAAGTGGCTTGAAGAGCCTTCCCTCCTGAGCTTCAAGTGTAAATACGGGAAGAAAAGAAACTGTTGTAACCAGAAGGGCATAGAAAATTGGCTTTCCAACTACCTTCATAGCATCCACAACTACTTCTAGTCTTTCTCTCTTTTCTCCTCCCGATTGCCATTTCTCCAGTTCTTTATGGACGTTTTCTACAAGCACAATCGATGCATCAACCATTACACCTATTGCAATTGCTATCCCCCCCAAAGACATGATGTTTGAACTTAGTTTCATGTAATAAATTGGAATAAACGCTATTAATATTGAAAGCGGTATTATTAGTATTGGAATTAGAGCACTCCTGAAATGAAAAAGGAAAACAATTATTACAATGCTTACTATAATCATTTCCTCTAATATTTTTTCTTTTAGGGTTGTAATGGCTCTTTCAATTAGACCTGAGCGGTCGTAAGTAGTTACTATTTCAACTCCTTCGGGCAATGAGGGTTTAATCTCTTCAAGTTTCTGTTTTACTCTCTCTATAACTCCCAAAGCGTTCTCTCCGTACCGCATCACGACAATGCCACCAACGGTTTCTCCTTCCCCGTTCAATTCTGCCAGGCCCCTTCTAATGTTAGGGCCTAATTGGACATTGGCAATATCCCTGACGTAGACCGGGGTCCCCTGTTCATTAGTACCCACTGGTATTGTTTCAATATCTTCTACAGATTGAATATATCCCCTTCCTCTTACGAAATATTCTGTAGTGGCAAACTCTACAATTCTCCCTCCTACATCGTTATTGCTTCTTCGAATAGCATTTATGATTTTGTCTAACGGAATGTTGTAAGCGATTAGTTTGTTGGGGTCTATCTCCACCTGATACTGCTTCTCAAATCCCCCCACGCTTGCCACCTCTGCAACGCCGGGAACCGATTCAAGCCAGTAACGAAGATACCAGTCCTGGAATGTCCTAAGCTCGGCTAAATCATTGTTCCCAGATTCATCTACCAGCGCATATTGGTAGACCCACCCAACCCCTGTTGCGTCAGGGCCTAAAGTTGGTGTGACTCCCTCAGGCAGTTTGCCCGACACTTCGTTTAGATATTCAAGAATCCGGCTTCGTGCCCAATACATATCTGTCCCGTCCTCAAAGATTACATAAACAAACGAGAGGCCGAAGAACGATTGACCACGGACAAATTTCACATTAGGAGCCGCGATCATGGTTGTAATTATTGGATATGTAATCTGATCTTCTACTAAGTCCGGGCTTCTGCCTGACCATTCTGTGAACACTATGACCTGAACGTCTGACAGATCGGGTATTGCATCGAGAGGCGTATTCCTCATGGCCCAAAATCCCCATGCGGCCATGAAAAGTACAAAAATAATTGTTAGAAATTTGTTTTTTGAAGAATACTCAATAATTTTTTCTATCATTTTCTATCTCCATTTAACGAGAATAAGATGTCTCGCAAAAAAGCCTTAGTGATTGTGTAGCTCGAGTTGCTGAGTCTCAGAATCATTGTCCATTTCCTGTTCCAATTGAATCTCTAATTTCTGTGTTGGTTCCTGATCACCTTGTGGTTCTTCGCCCCAGGTTGCAACTGCCGCTTGGATTTTGCTTTCAGAATCTATTAGGAAATTAGCTCTGGAAACTACCTGTTCGCCACTTTTTAAACCCCTTAGCACCTCATAATAACCACCTGCCTTTTGACCAAGCTCTACTCTTCTTATCTCAATGTCCCCGTTTCCCTTATCTACAAAAACGACATCCTGTTTGCCAGTTCTCAATACAGCACTGTCAGGTATTGTTAGTTTCTCTCCCATCGGAATATCAAGCGTCACATCCGCATACATTTCAGGCAGGAGTCTTAGATCAGGGTTTGGGAATTCCAGACGGGCTTTTACAGTTCTTGTTTCAGGGTCTATATGTGGCCATATGAAAGTGATTTCTCCCTCAAATACCTCGCCTGGAAAAGAAGCCAATGTCATAGTAGCCTTCTCCCCCAATTTAACGAGTGAGATTTCGTTCTCATAAATATCAATCTGAACCCATGCGGTCGTATGGTCGGCAATTTTATATAGAAGAGTATTGGGCTCTACGTGCATGTTCTCAAATGCATTTTTCTGCGCTACATGACCCTTAACAGGCGAGTAGACAGTTAAGTTTGTTTTAACTTCACCTGTTCTCTCAAGCTCCTTGATTTGACTCGCCGAAACATCCAGAAGCTCAAGCCTCCGTCTGCTTGCTTTAAGAAGTGAGTCAGCACCGCTTGAAATATCCGTGAACTGGCTATCGCTCAAAATGTTTTTTGATTTAAGAGCAAGCAAATACTCTTCTTGGGCTGTAACGAGTTCCGGGCTGTAGATTGAAAATAAAGGCTGACCGATACTAACGTGCTGCCATTTATAATCGACGTATGCTCTATCGATCCACCCACTGAATTTAGTCTGAACGTTGTATATCTTGCTTTCATCCAGCGTTACCATACCTACAGTACGAATTTCCTTATCTAGAGTTCTGACCATCACAGGCTCTGTCTTTACACCAATTAACTGCTGTCTCTGTGGGCTTACTGAAAATGTAGATTTTGCTTCTTCGCCATTGTCTTTCTTTGTAGGAACACCCATTCTGCTATGGTCATGACCCTGCATACCAGTCATGTCTTCTCCATCTTCTGCTCTGTCTTGATCTTCCACTTTTGCTTGTGTGACGGGTTTTGTCTGAGAATTATCTTTTTTCCATACCTCTACCGTATCCATACCGCAGATAGGGCATTGCCCGGGCTCTTTTAATCGTACCGAAGGATGCATTGCACAGGTCCAATAATCTATTTCACCCTTCTCATCGAATACAGGTCTGTATTCGTGTTCATGTTCATCTGTGAAAATTGGGATTTTGTTAATCAAGGGGATGCTTGAGCCATACTTATAAATGGCTAAAGATACTAGTATTAGTAGAAATAATATCCCCAAAATTTTGTGCTTATTTGTTTTTGTCATTGTCATTCTTGTTCTCCCATATTTTCATTATTCTTTATGGCATCTACTGAATCGACTAAATCGTTGGGGATCAACTCTACCCCGGCGATTTCCTCAATTCGTGCCAAAGCCTTCTGATACTCGGTAAGCTGCCCGTAGTATTCAAGCTCAAAGTTAAAAAGAGTGACCAGATTATTCAGGAGTGTTAAGAAATCTATATTGCCTACCTGATAGCCCGAGATTGCAGATTCAAGCGATAGTGTGGATTGAGGAATAATTCCGGTCTGATATAGTTGAACCAGTTTTTCAGCAGTGGTTGCTGTTATGTAATTATCTTTTACCTCAAACAGGAGGTTGTTCTTCGTAGATTCGTAACTCTCTTGTGCTTCTGAAACCTCTAAAGCAGCTTCCCTGACTCCAAACCTTTCTTTTCTCCAGTAGTAGAGCGGAACCCTTAGACCGAGACTAACTTGCCATATATCATCCAGATCGCCGTTTCCCCCGTCCCGGTTAAAATAAGTAGCCCCTAGTATGAAATCGGGCAAGTATTCTTTCTTAGCCAGTTTTAAAGATTCTTCCCTGCTATCAACTATTTCTGAGCTTGATTTAATTAGCGGAGCATACTCAGATGTTGCATCGGTAATTTCAGCAAGTGTAATAGCAAGTTCAGACTTCGTAGTTTCCTCAGGTTCTCCGAGTGGAGAGTCAAGCGGGCGATTCAATATTTTTTTTATTCTAGTCTCTACAATCTCTTTTCTTTTAGCTAACAGTTCCAGTCTTTCGATAAATCCCGATACTTCGACCTGGGCTTTCAAAACGTCTTGCTGTATACCCATTCCTACTTCATATTTTACTTCTGCGATCTTGGTAAATTTCTGAAGCAACTCCTTGTTTCTATTAGTGATCTCTATTGATTTATTAACAAAGAACCAGTCAAAGTAAGCTTCTTTTAAATCGGCGATCACTTTTCTACTTATTGCATCAGAAAGCCATCTCTGTGCGTCAGATTCTTGTTGAGCTATCTCTTCTTTGGAAGAAAGTTTTCCAGGGAATGGTATTTCCTGGCTAACAAAGGCTTGAATATCCGATCTTGGGTCCTCACCTAAGGTTATATCGGAGAAACTGACATTGTTGATTCTTCCCCCAATTATGGGGTTAGGTAAAGAACCTTCTTGAGATGGACGCATGGTAGATGCTTCCCACTTGGCTTTTGAAGCTTTTATTACAGGGTTATTTTCACTGGCTTCCTCGACAAGTGAAGACAATTTTACAGTCTCAGCTTTTGCATTAATTCCAAAAATTAATGTAGCGAATAATATAATTTGGAATATCCTCATATTGTTTTTCTCCGTTTCTTAACTACTAATTAAGACCTCACAAAAATGGAGGTTAGATAAATTTCTTAAAAAATTTTACGAAAGAATAGATATATATATAGACCATGATAGCAATAATTCACTATCCTTGATCCATAGGTGCATTAGGGGAGGTAATTTATAGTAAAAAACTAGAAACGGATAAGTATATATCCGGTGGGTCATGAGAACTACTAGTGTTTATTAAATCTATGTTTTTTGAGTTGTTTGAATCGAAATGATCAGGAAAATCCAATAAATATAGAACTGCTAATATGTTTTTGTCTAAATTAACTTCTATTGAGGAATTGGTTAAGCCCTCATAACAACATTCGGAATTTTCTGAATCGGTTGTGCTTGTATTTTGAATTAATACTTGAGATTCACCTGTACTATCAGCAGCACTATGATTTGTCATATCACAATGAGAACCCATAGCTTCAGTCCTTTCAGCTACTGAAGCTGTTGCTGAACATACGCCACTATAACAAAGTGCTATGTTGAAAATTAGAAATAGACTTATAAACTTCATACCACAAATAATAGCAATATAAAATTAGATGTCAACATGCAACTTATGTACTGCACCCCTTTTGTCAAGACCGGTTTAAGTTGGAATTATAGAATAGCAAAACAAACAAAAAAGGGAGCCGAAGCTCCCTTTAAGATTTTTAAATTGTAATATTGTCGTAATATTCTAAGCAGTTACTTTCCTTCTTCTCATAACCATAAATCCTACAAAGCCCAATACTCCAGCCATGGTAATAAGACCCCAATGGCTAAGGGTGGGGATGGCAGTAACTGTCGGAGGAGGCTCCTCCACTAGACAGGCAGACGAACAACCGTCCCCGTCTTCAAGGTTACCATCGTCACATTCCTCTTCTCCCTCTACCAGTCCGTCGCCACATGTTATCTGCCTGCATGGGGCACCCGGGATTTCACAAACCCATCCGTTCTCAACCATGCACATGCTGTCACAGCCGTCAGTGGGACTGGCATTGCCGTCGTCACATTCTTCCTCTGGACTAAGGATAGAGTCTCCACAGACCAATGCGATAACGACTGAAACCACATTACTAAAATCACTTTCAATACCTGAATTGTCAAAAGCGGTTATTTTCAGGAAATTGATTCCGGGAGTGAGACCGGTAATTGTATAAGACGTAGAGAGGGGAAGTGGTGCAATAAATCCCTTCTTAGCGTCTTCAAAACTTTTCATATTCGAGAATGGCTGCTGCTGTAGAAGCTTGGCATTTGTCGCCTTAGTCGCTTCTGTGGCTTGTTTTGGACTTTCCTGTACGGAAACAGTAACAACGCATAAATACAATAATATAATTAGGGGCATATAGATAAGGCAAATATTTGGATATTTTAATCACGTTTTATAACCTCCTTTAGGTAACCCAGCCATATTAGAAGTTATAAATACATCATAAGTGATTCTTGTTTCAATTATTTTTTATGCTATCCAGTGATGAAGTTTGGTCATTAATATTTTGGATTAAGTAACGTTGTGTTTGGATACAGTAAAACTAAAAACAAAAATATCCATTTATTCACTTCAATGAGCATCAAGATTCAGCTTTTGCTGTAATTGAAGCATTGGTTCCTGGCTCACATAAATATGGCCCTCATTTGGACGGTCAATATCCGTAATAAGGAGTATTACAGTAGTGAACGTAATAGCCATTATTATACTCACAAGTACACTTCCATTATTTGCAGCACCTAATTCGTATCCTACAAGACCGAAAGCTAAAATAGAAAGCAGGTATAATGAGCCCCATATGGTGCCTGGAATGTGGTACTGAAGCGCAACTACAACACGTTCAGTGTGAAGATCTATAAGCTCGTTAACGGAACTGATGAAAAGACCTAATACTTTGGACTCAGGATACTGAATTGCAAGAGGAACAGTGTAAGACCATAACTTATCCTGAACAGATTCTGCTTCATTAACCAGTTTTTTTAGCTGAGCGAAATTTTTCCAATTCTCGCGTTCGGCCAGTAACGCATGCATATCCACATATTCCCTTAATAGTTTTTTGATTTCATCCCGGGGCGGGTTGGGTAGAAAATCAGCTCGGAGATAGGTTGTGCCAATGGTATTTACTTCATCAAGTAATATTTGTTTACGTTCAGTGTAACGGTTTGCTGCAATGCTGAATGTAAAAGCCAGCATGAATGCCAGAAGACCTAGTGAAGCGGTAACAACAGAGCCTGAGAATAACTCCCCACCATCCCCAGTTCTATTTTGCATGAATTTCCCCAGCCTGTACCCTATGTATACAGCTAGGAGTACAATGCCCAGCGTGGTCAAACCCACTAACCAGAGCGACATAAAACGTAAAAAATGGTCATATAATTCCACTTTATTAGCCTCTGTTAAATTTGGTTTTTAAGCAACAGCGGTATTGTATATCAATCACCAATATCTGTATAGATATTTTTTTATGAAGGAATACTCAGCATTAAACTGGTGTACTGCACCCCTTTTGTCAAGAAATATTTAAGTTGGAATTAAGAATGCAAACCTTTCCTAGCCATTTTAGTTGCCTCCTATAAATATGGTTATCTAAAAAAATAACTTAACTTGTGGACCTATTATAGGGGGGCAGGTCAGGAGCTTAGGGAGATTATCTCCCTTTCGGCTCCCTTTTTTGTTTAGTATTGCTATCCATAATTCCAACTTAAGTCAATCTTGACAAAAGGGGTGCAGTACAGCTTAACCAACCAGACTATATTCTTGAAAGATTGTATTATTAATGCTTAAATAATTATAATATGCAGGGGTTCGAAGTGTATCCAATAGCCCCAGCTATTCAAAATCCTTACTACCTAAAAGGAGATCATTCAAATGAGCATAATGATTATTGTAGACGCAAAGATCAAAGAAGAGGGTCTTTCTACATTTAAGGAATTTTTCGGAACATTGCTTCCTGATACCCGTAATTTTGAAGGCAACGAAGGGGTAACGCTCTGCACTGATTCAGAAGACGCCGGGCGTTTGTATTTAGTTGAGAAATGGGCGTCCAAAGAGCACTATGACAAATATCATCACTGGCGCGCTGAAAGGGGTGATCTTCAAAAGATCCGCGACATTTTGGACGGCCCAGTTAACAGAGTTTTTTTGGATATTGTTAACGGGTAGTTTTACCACACACTATTATAGTCTTAAATCAATTCAGGATTTCAGCGTATTCTCTAAAAACTTTTGTGGGAACGTGATCTCCTACACCAAATATATTCATTAAAATGACAACTACGGCCCCGCTTTCGGGCTCATACATCACCAAAGCTGTGTATCCTATATATTCCCCTGTATGTCCAATCCATCCGTTCAGCTCGCCAATCCCAAGACCGTATTTATCGTATTCAGGACAGCTTCTTTTAGCTCTTTCAGGGTCATCGTCATCACATTGATCAAATACGATCGGACTTAAGCTGTTTATTTGTACCTGGTGAGTTTCTTTGTTAAGCAGAGTTCCTTTGCCCAGTGCTTCACCCCAGATGCGCAAATCCGATAGTTTTGAAATCATCGCACCCGAACCGGCAGAAGCGGAGGGATCAGAAAACGTTACATCCATCAAGCCGACTTCCGGGTCAAATTCCGCATATCCTCTGGAAAAAGGTGAGGGAATATCCGGGGATATGGGATAAATCGTACCGCTAAGTCCAAGCGGCTCAATTATCCTTTTTTGAATTTCGTCCCCCACAAAATTTCCGGTAACCTGCTCAATAATCATTCCTAGGATAACCGTATTTGTATTAGAATAATGCCAACCCCCATCGGGAGCGAAATAGGGCAAATTATCGTCAGCTACATCAACTAGTTCCTGAGGCGCCCATTTTCTTAATAGATCTTGAATAAGTAACATGACAAATTCATTGTCTTCGGTGTAATTAAAAATTCCGCTTCTCATATTAGCTAAATCACGAACAGTTGCATCACTGTTTTCTATTTCGGGAAAAAACTTCGATAATGGGTCATCCAAACTTAACAACCCCTCACCAACAAGCTGAAGTATTACAGTTACTGTAAATGATTTTGTAACACTACCTATTCGCACATGATCATTTTTCTCAATCGGTTTGTCATTATCAATATCAGATACGCCTTGTTCAATTACAAGATTCCCTTCTCCAGGAATCCACACTCCCACCAATGCACCCGGAATGCCGAACTCCTCCATATTTTCCAAAAGAATTTCTTCTAACCTTTGTGCCAGCTCGGGATCAAGCGAGGAATTGCTATCAGAATCACAGGATGAACTAATAAGGAAGAAAGATAAGATTGTAAAAATAAGGATCAAGGTAGCTGTTCTTTTAAGGGAATCTGCAAATCTTATTCTATAATTCGTCAACATAAACTCCCGCCATTGTTTAGTTCGAATATTCATTATTGATGAAGTATTCTTCTATCTGTTTCAGAATCTCAATCAAGTTGTATTACTTAAAATCTAGTTAACTGAAGAGAGATTAAACTGAGTTAAATTTTCTTCAGTTTCAAAGTAAAAAACATTTCCATCCGGTGCTGCTCCAATTACAGCTTCAGCTTTATCAACCTTGTTTCCGCTAACCGGGTCAGTAGCTTCTCTACTTTGAGGGTCGTTCTTGATTTTAGCCTCGCACATCTCACAGCAGCCGTAGTACGTTTTGCCTTCTAACTCCACGGGAATCTGCTCTTTGGCAAATTCTTGGTTTGTAATCATACAAACGTATTTAGAGTCAACTTTAGTTAAAGCTGAGGTTTGCTCGCTTGTGTTCTCAGCCTGTGTAAATGAGCCGAAAGATAAGATAGCTATTAAAGCGATAAAGTTTAGAAATAATACTTTTGAAAAGCTTGATTGTTGAATCATCTGAATGCCTCCTTAATTTATAATTAATAGAATAAAGGTATTTCCTCAATTCGCAAACAAATAGATGGTAGAAATAATTTTTTTACTGATTTGACTATGCTATCTGCTTTGAACTTTCTTTTAAAAAATAGTAATATTCAAGAGGCATCTACGATTCATATAAAGGAGAGATATTATGGGATTCACTGAAATCATAGCATGGATAATTTTCGGACTTGTGGCCGGATCTGTAGCAAAATGGCTTATGCCGGGGAAAGACCCTGGTGGTTTTATCGGAACTATCATAATAGGTATTATTGGTGCCGTAGTTGGAGGCTTTATAGCAAAAATTCTAACGGTTGGCGGGACTGTTACTCCGGGTTTTGATATCAAGAGTTTCGTATTCGCAGTGATAGGGTCAATAGTTCTACTAATTGTATACAGATTCATAAAAGGGAAATGATATTAAACTGTAACTAATTTGAATCTATCGCTTTAATTACTACAAACTATGGCAAGTCTTAAAAAAATTATTGGTTTCCTTGATACGTATTTAAAAAAAGATGATATCCAAGATTCGTCCTGGAATGGTTTACAGTTTGAAGGGGGTTCTCAAGTCGAGAAAGTCGCATTTGCCGTAGATGCCTCAGTCGAATCGTTCGAAAAAGCGGCAGAGGAAAATGCCGATATGCTGATAGTCCATCACGGTCAATTCTGGAGCTCTCATAACCCTTCAATTATTGGCTGGTCCAAAGATAGGGTGGATCTGCTATATAAAAACAACCTTTCTTTGTACGCATGCCATCTTCCCCTAGATAGGCACAAAGAGGTTGGAAACAATGCTGAGCTGCTAAAACTCCTCGGAGCGCCGATTAAAAAAGAGTTTTTGCTTCATAAAGGTAAGAATGTCGGCTGGTTAGGTGAGAGAAAGCGCGCTGTTTCGATTAATGAAATCGAAGAAAAACTTAATAAAAGTCTTGATACAAAATGTATAGTTTTACCTTTTGGTAAAAAGAATATTAAAACAATAGCAGTATGCAGCGGCGGGGGCAGTTATGGAGGATTTTACGAAGCCCTTTCGTTAAAAGCCGATTTATACATAACTGGAGACACTGCTGAGGTTTATTACACAGCAAAAGATTCCGGAATGAACGTGATTTTCGCGGGGCATCATGCAACTGAGACAGTCGGTCTTAAAGCGCTATCCAAAGTGATTGCTAAAAAGTTCAAGATAGATACGGTTTTTATAGATTTACCTACAGGTTTGTGAAGCTAAATACCCTCTGATTTACTTGCGCCAATCCCCAAAAAACAATTGACAAGAACACAGTCCAGACTTACAATATTTGTTTAAATTAAAGGAGGTTAATGAAATGGGAAGTAGTAATATGGTTAAGATTTTCGATACGACCTTAAGAGACGGTGAACAGGCCCCGGGTTGTGGGATGACTGTAGAAGAAAAGCTACGTGTAGCGCACCAGCTCGAAAAGTTGGGTGTCGATATAATTGAAGCCGGTTTCCCGATTTCCTCTGAAGGTGATTTTCAGTCTGTCAAAGTTATTGCCGATACGATTCGCGGCTGTGAGATAGCCGGGCTCTGTAGAGCCAACTATAACGATATAGATAGGGGCTGGGAGGCTGTAAAAGGAGCTGAAGCTCCCAGAATACATACCTTCATAGCAACCTCGGATATCCATTTAAAATATAAACTTAAAAAAACGCAGGATGAAGTGTTAGAAATCATTAGCGGCGCTGTAAAACACGCTAGAAATTACATAGATAATGTTGAATTCTCATGTGAAGACGCTACCAGAACCGATCTTGATTTTCTATGTAGAGCCGTTGATCTAGCAGTGAGAGCAGGGGCTACAACGATTAACATTCCCGACACAGTGGGTTATACGGTGCCTGAGGAATTTGCTCATATTATCAAGACCTTATTAGAAAGGGTCGAGGGACTTGACGATCTTACCCTTAGCGTTCATTGCCATAACGACTTAGGATTAGCTGTAGCTAATTCAACCGCAGCAATTCAGGTGGGCGCAAGGCAGGTAGAGTGCACAATAAATGGTCTTGGAGAAAGGGCGGGAAATGCCTCTCTTGAAGAGATTGTTATGGGTCTTAAGGTACGAAACGACCATAATCCTTATATAACCAGAATAAACACAGAACAAATTTATCCTACAAGCAGGCTTGTATCCCAAATAACAGGTATCAATGTACAGCCAAACAAGGCAATTGTCGGCGCTAACGCTTTTGCCCATGAAGCCGGGATTCATCAGGACGGAGTGCTCAAAGAAAGAATCACCTATGAAATCATGAGCCCGGAAGAAGTTGGAATTCCTTCTAATAAAATTGTGCTTGGTAAACATTCAGGCCGACACGCTTTTAGGACGCGTCTTGAGGAATACGGTTATTTCCTCGAAGACGATGATTTCATGAAGGCCTTTGTAAAGTTCAAAGATCTTGCAGATAAGAAGAAATATGTTTTCGATGAAGATATCGAGGCACTTATCAGCGAAGAGTTTGTTCGCTCTTCTGATTTCTACAAAGTTATTTCCGCAAACTATTCAGGCGGCTCCGATATGCGGCCTGTAGCCACAATAAAGCTCCTCATTGACGGCGAAGAAGTTACTGTATCTGAGGTCGGGGACGGTCCGGTTGATGCCGCTTATCAAGCTATTTCCAAAGCGACAGGGCTTAATCCTACGCTTGAAACTTATAATGTGGCTTCGATCACCGAAGGCATAGACGCTCAGGGTGAGGTTACGGTAAGGGTTGAGGACGACGGAGCGATAACCCAGGGCCAGGGCTCCAACACAGATATAGTAGTCGCAAGCGTAAAAGCCTATGTTAACGCTTTGAACAAACTCCGCTGGCGCAAAGAACACCCGAAAAGAGCCACTATGAAAGGTCTCTAGAAGATTCGGGCTTAATCAATTTTAAAATCTTTGTTACTAAGCTGATCAACTTGCAGGAAAGTTGTATCTAGTTCATATTATAATTTTTGATCGAATATGTGGGGATGTAGCTCAGCCTGGGAGAGCGCCGCGTTCGCAACGCGGAGGTCGGGGGTTCGAATCCCCTCATCTCCACCAGCCTTCGCACTGCGTGCTTCGGCTCGGCGAGCCATGCAAGCCTAGACTAACACGCTGGGAGAAGGCTGTCGCGCCGTAACTTTAGTGAAGGCGGACTTAAAAATGAAATATGTTTATATCCTGCAAAGCGAACTGGCTTCTGAACGCTACTACACCGGCATCACAGATAATATAAAGGCACGCTTGGCCAAGCATAATGCTGGTGAGGTTAAACATACTTCAAAATATAGACCTTGGCGTGTTAAAACATATGTTGCGTTTAGCGATGAAAAACGTGCAATTGAATTTGAACGATATCTTAAATCCGGTTCAGGTAGAGCTTTTGTTACAAAACACTTGTAATAACTTTTTATAACTCAAAGGATATTAAGAATGTCGGGGGTTCGAATCCCCTCATCTCCACCAATTTTTTAGAGCGATATTAACCTTCTGTTAAGAAAATTTTACAATATTCAAATTCCCGTCATACTTAGTTTTTTAATAGACCATGTATCCACTAAGAAAAACTAAAATTATCTGCACTATTGGACCTTCCACAAGCTCATATGAAATGTTAATGAAGATGTATATCGCCGGCATGAATGTTGTACGGCTCAATATGTCCCACGGCACCCACGATAGCCACGAAAAAGTTATAAGATCAATTAAGAATGTTAACCAAAAAATTAAGGATTCGATCCCGGTTATTATGGATCTAGAAGGTCCTGAAATACGTACAGGAACTCTAAAACATGATCTTCAGCTAAAAGAGGGAGATATAATTACAGTATCCGTAGGTAATGAAGATGTTGAGACATCTTCGTTTAGCATCAATTACGAGGATCTTATTAATACGCTAAACGAGGGCGATAATATTACCGTTGATAGCGGCCTTATTAATCTTACAATATTAAAGAAAAACAGAGGAACTATGGAGTGCAGGGTGATTGACGGCGGTATGCTGAAAAGCCAAAGCCATGTTAACTTACCCGGTATACGTATTAACCTGCCCTCGATAACAGAACACGATAAAAAGCACGTACTTTTCGGCATGGAGCAAGGGGTTGATTTTATTGCTCTATCTTTTGTTCGTGAAGCCAA
>Ga0307376_10000941_pt1 | contig 33712 bp, 28 predicted proteins | sample TR2MG_FD_202536 | JGI IMG/M metagenome (GOLD analysis project Ga0307376, IMG submission 202536) | Soil microbial communities from Risofladan, Vaasa, Finland - TR-2 | ecosystem: Environmental > Terrestrial > Soil > Coastal area > Acid sulfate soil | place: Finland: Risofladan, Vaasa | collected...
GTTCATAAGGCGTTCCTTGAGACGTCACGGGTTGCGGATGGTGCTGTTCCAGAGAGGGATTCGGCTTTGATGTTCCGGGCACTGGCATCCGCCCGCCATAATATCGAGCCTATTTCCCGATGCAGAAGGTCCCATGGTTACCTAACACCATGTATTAAAGCGTCTTTTCAAGAAGGTTACTGGTCTCGTGGGGCCAGGCGTGGGGCCAATTCTTGATCTTCAGCCTACTTACGGAATGGTGGTCGGCCGGCGCTGATCTATATGTCGTGCCCCTGGGTTCCTCTTCGCCTGGATCGATCGCCAGTTCCAGCGCCATGGCCCACTGCTGTTGCCCAGCAACCCGTCCACTAAGGCGCTGGTCTATGCGGCGAGCATCCCATGAGGTGTTCCTCACCGATCCGAACCTGCCGATCGATAGCGACCATCTGGGAATGCGCGCTGCGGGCGATGCCGATCGGGCCGCAAGAGATGGAATTTTTGCTTGACGCGGCGGGGAACCAAATTCGTCGGCGGAGGCGCTGATTATCCGTAATGGACTTGATTTGGAGTTTTTAGCCGGAAAAACCTGCTTGAGAGGGGGTTGGCCGGGCCAAAGTTTTTCCGGGGAGGCTGCAAACTGGTTGCACCGTCAGATTTGCTGACAAGCCGAGGTCGTGAAATGCAAAAGACAACGCAAATCCTCCGTCTCCACCAAGTGATTGACCGCACGGGGCTGAAGAAAAGCACAATTTACCTGCGTATGAAGAGCAAGGAGTTCCCCCAGAGGAGGAAAATTTCTGTCCGCGCCGTGGGCTGGCTTGAGGACGAGATTGAGGAGTACCTCAGGAGGATTCGATAATGGATCCTACGGAACGATCTCGGAAGATTTCCGAACTCAAGCTTATCGTCACATCTGTGCGATCAAGTCTCGAAGACTACGCCGATGTGATGTGGCACCTCCAAGATGAATTTCAGGCCGAGCGTCGGGCAATTCTTGCTGCGGTGAAGCGGCAGCAAGGTCGCTCGCAGACCTCCAACCTTCTCCTGTGCATCCGCAGCCGATCTGACAGGACTTTGGGAGCACCAACGGCGGACTGGAAGTGCATTAAAGCCCGCGGCCACCGGGTAGTCCGCGCCAAAACGACCATGGCTGGTAAACGTCGCTGGCGCATTCGACCGGCGGATGGATCCGCTAGTAAGGTAAATATTTTCAGCAATACAATTCCAAAAAATCGGAAGTTTGGGTGGCGCACGGCGGATTTAAGACGTTACGCGCACCCGTGTGAGTTTGATCTCGTAGTAACCACCGAGGCAAGGCTTGAGCCGCTGCGGAAGCAAGTCGCCGCCCTCACGCTCACCGGTACGCGCGCCCTCCAGTCGCTGTATCAACATGAGCGCGCGCTGCGTGCAGATGCCGGCAACGTCTGCAGTGCGCGTCCGGCTTCGCCAACGTCCGTGGTCAAAGGCACGCCGGAAAGCTGTACGTCGACGCAGAAGGCGGATCCTCCTCAGTTACGCAAGCCAAGACAGAACCCGACACCAATTTGGCCGGCGTCGTACGAGATCGTCCAGGGCCCGGACGAATCCGCCGTCGCTCCGCATGCACCACCTCAGTTCAGGAGGCCCCTGTGACCATCTTGAGTGAGGAAAAGATCGCGCTTGGCTCTGATCCGGAGGAACTACCCTCCCCGCTACCCGCTGTGCCGACATTTGACTCGAAGATGCTGCCGGCGTCGGTACGGGAGTGGTGCCTCGATAGCGCCGAGGGACTTCAGGTCCCTCTCGACTTCGTCGCTGTACCCGCGATGGTGGCGTTGGCTGGCGCTATCGGCCGCAGTGTCGGCATAGCAATGAAGCGGCATGACCACTGGCACGAGCTTCCGATTCTATGGGGCTGTGTCATCGGTCGCCCGAGTTCGGGCAAAAGCCCAGCTTTAGGGCCCGCAAGACGAATGCTGGAGCGTTTGGCCAGCCAGGAACGTACAGCCCACGAGGCAGCCATGCGCGAACACGAGGGGCGCAACATGATTGCGGATGCGACCCGCGCAAACGCCAAAAGGACGATTCAAAAGGCGCTGGCGAAGGGTGACCTACGTGCTGCTGAGTCTGCCGCCGACGCGGCCTGGTTCGACGAGGAACTACCAACCGAGCCGCGTCTGGTGGTCAACGATACGACTGTTGAAAAACTTGGCGAGTTGCTTAACAAGAACCCGCGCGGTCTGGTGCAATTGCGCGACGAGTTATCCGGTTGGCTCGTAAATATCGATCGGGAAGGGCGGGAGGGGGAGCGTGAATTCTGGTTGGAATGCTGGAACGGTAGTGGCTCGTTCACAGTGGATCGGATTGGGCGTGGCACCATACGCATTGAGGCCTGCGCCATGTGCATTCTGGGCGGTATGCAACCAGGCAAGCTGGCTGAGTATGTGCACGGTGCGATCCGCGGAGGTTTCAGCGATGACGGTCTAATCCAGCGGTTTCAGCTCGCCGTCTATCCCGACCTGTCTGCAAATTGGAGCTACACCGACCGTGGGGTCGATCCCGCATCGGAGGCGCGTGCATGGGCAACATTCCAGCGACTACGCGCGCTTGATCTGGACACCATTGGCGCTGAACGGGTTGATGGTATCGAGGTGCCATTCTTACGGTTTAGCGACGAAGCACAAAACTTGCTGATTCAATGGACGACTGACCTGATGCATCGGTTGCGCTCGGGCGAGGAGCCGGTGTGGATGGAGTCGCATCTGTCAAAATTTCGGTCGTTGGCTGGACGGCTGGCGTTGGTGCTCCATCTGGCTGACGATGGCAAAGGGCCCGTATTGATCGACACATTAGCCACCGCTTTGCAGTGGTGTAAATATCTGGAAGGCCACGCGCGGCGAGTCTATGCACCAGCCATCGACAACGGTCTGACCGCGGCACACTTGATCCTGAAGAAGCGCAACAAACTGGGCGAAAAGTTCACCGCGCGAGATGTCCAGCGACACGCCTGGGCCGGACTGAGCGACCGCGACATGATTGCCAAAGGGTTGGAATTGCTGGTGGAGTACAACCACCTTGCCGAATCCACCGAACGGACTGTAGGGCGACCCTCCGTAGTGTATGCATGGAGGGTGACGGTGTGAGTTCGCATGCGCCACTCGCCACATGGTACGACCTGAACATTCTAAGTGTATCTGGGAGACCCACTGACAAAACCGACGAAAGTCATTTCGTCAGTTTTGTCAGTGGGCGGCGCGACTTGTTTGGAAAACCTTATAAGCACGCAAGAAACACACGGTGATTGTCAGTCGTGGACGCCTAGGTGGCGGAGTGTTCCCCATGGGGTCAGTCTGCCGCCATCTAAGTAGATAATTGGCGGCGGAGTGACCTGCTTTTTCGCAGACCCGTTGCCAAAATGTCGCGATTTTCAGCAGAGGAAAAGTAGGCACACTTTGGCTTGCGCGAATCGCCCTCCGTGTTATCCCGGTCGGTATCACTCGCCAGAGCCCGCCCACCGATCATGAGAGTCATCCACGGTTTTACTTCGGAAGAAGTCTTCGACCAGGCGCACCTCGCCAAGCTGGGTTTCACCCTCGAGCAGTTCCTCCACGCCCCGATCGCCACGCTCCAGGCGGCCGGTCAGGCTGACGCGATCCAAATCATGCTCAGCGGCCATCGGCCACTGCTGCCGGCGCAGGTGGCGCTGCGGCGCAAACTTGAAGCGGCGTGGGTTACGTCAGGTAACCCCGCCGAGCCGCACCGCCACCGCCGTGCACCCACCCGCCCCGCGGACGTTCCAGTGGCGTCGCGCCTCGACAGCGTGCTGGCCGCGTGATGGGCAGCGAACGCGCTGACACGCCCCATGCCCTGTCGCCCTCCCTGTGCTGGCTGGTGACGCCCTGTACGCACCCCCTCGCGTTCGGCGTCCCGCTGTTCAGTTTTGCCACGACGGATGGCTGCATCGTCGAGACCGCGATCTCACCTCTGCCGCGTCCGGGCGAGACCAGCGTGGACCCGGGTCGGGCTTTGGGCTCCGCCGCGTCCCATCCGAGCCTGGTCCTGGTGCTTGAGCAGGCGCTCGGCAGCGCACCGCCGGCCGTCATCCATAGCCTGCACGCGCACCTGGTCCACAAGCGCCTGCTGTCGCCCTTCGGCCAGGGGAGTGCGCTGCCGCTGCTGGATCCGGTGGCGGGGCTCCTCGCCACGGCCGACGGCGAGATCGCCGCCGTGGCCACCGTGATGCACCAGGGCCTGACCGGCCTGATCACCGTCGAACGCCTGGCGCGCGGCGCCGACCTGCGCGTGCGCTGGGTGTCGCCACGGGATTTCCTGGCCGACCGGGAAGGGTTCGCCCGGGCCTGCGAGGGACTGACCCAGGAGGACTTTCTTGCCGGCCTGGACGGGATCGCCCCGCAGATGGCGGTCGATGGCGTGGCCCTGCTGCTGCAGGATTCCCGACGGCTGGTGCCGAACCTGGCAGCCGGTGCCTTCCTTGCCCGGCTGCTCGCCGATCTCCCCGAGGACCACCCGGCCGTGGTGAAGGGGCGCGAACTGCTGGCGATGATCGAGGTGGCCGAAAGCCAGCTGTCGCCGGCGGAGTTGTCCGACTACGCCGAGGCCCTGGCCGTGTTGCGCCAGCTGCTGGTCATGGTGAGCAACACCCGCCGACCGGACAAGGAGGCGGTCTACGAGCAACTGGTCGCGCGTCCTTCCTGGCACAACCTGTACGAGTCCATCCTCGACGCGATGGTACGCATCCACCAGATCATGGACGGCGGCGATCCACCGGGCCGGGACGCGGTGCGTCAGTCGGTCGAGCAGGTCGCGCTGACCTGCCGCGATGCGTACAGCGAAAAGATGGTCAGTTTTCGTGGCCGCGTCCTGTCCGGCCTGGGCGAACTGGTCACGCGGTTCCCGCAGGCCCGATCCGGCGAAGCGGAGCTGGAACGACGCTTCCGCCAGATCGCGCAACTGCTCGGCGTCTCAGGCTGGGAGATGGCGCGCCCCTACGATGCCGGCGTGCTGGCAGCCGCCATGGGTGGATGGCGATGCGATCCACCGTGTGTAACGGGAGCTCAACGAACCACCGCGACCCCCAACGACCGAGGACAGCCATGAACCAACGCCATCTCCACGCCTTCATCGAACGGATCACGCAGGGCCTGCGTGAAATGCCACGGATGTCCCTTGCGCTCATGACCGCGATCGGGCGCTGGTTGAACCGCGAGGCAGACAAGGCCACGCGCCGCCCCGACGCGCCATCGGGCCAGACCGCCCGCACCCAGCCAGCGAGGCCCACGCGGCCCAGCGTCCGCTCCTTCACCACCGGTCCCCTCTGGCGAGGACCGGCGACGCCGGTACCGGGGTACGTGCGTCAGCACGGTATTCCGTTTCAGTCGATCGGCATCGATGCCAGTCCGGCGCCGAAGGATGACATGCGCGCCGCGCTGGCATCGGCGTTGGACCGCATTGCCGCGCTGGAACAGCGCCAGGGCGCACTCGCCCACGGGGTGCCGCCGGGCGATGGCAGCTGCGTACCGCCAGTCGCCACCCCTTCCCACCTCGCCTAGGAACCGACCATGTTCAAACCCCGATGGCTGATGACGCCGCGCCAGCGCGAGCAGCTCGATGCCCAGTACGCCGATCTGCTGGAGCTGCGGCGCGAGCTGGCGACCATGAATGCTACCCAGAAAAGCCGGCATGCCCGCGAGCTTTGCGGTGGGGCGATGGAGCTGCGACGCGATCTCCAGCTGGATGGTGGCGCTCTGGCGGCGTGCGTGCTGGCGACCGCGGTGATGCTGGCGGTGGCCACGACCATGCACTCCTTGCTTGTGCTGTTCGCCACGATCCTGCTGCCACTCAGCGTGCTGCGCCTGCTCAGCCACTACGCCCTGTCGCGCGACACCTATTACGGCCTGTTGCGACAGATCCGCGAGGTCGACCAGCCACCGGAACCCTCCCGGTTCGATGACTGACCCCGTACCGCAAGAGCACCCACCCCGCAGCACCCACCCCACCAAAGGACGCCACGGATGAAGCAAGTCACTCTGTCGGACCATACCGGCGACCAGATCCGTCAGGCCGAGGCCGCGCGGCACGCGATCTACCAGCGGCAACAGGCTATTCACCAGGCCGCGGTGCAGGCGATCGCCGCCCGTCGCGCCAGCACCCGGCAGGCGCTGGCGCTGGCCTGGCAGCAGCGCCGGTTCGGGCGCGTGGTCACGGGGATCTTCGCGGTGATCGGCGGCCGCCTCAGCAAACAGCCAGCCGAACCGGTGCTCCAGGGTGCTGGGCGCGACGAAGTGGTGTGGGCCACCGGTCATGACGGCGAGCAGCAACTGACCGGACAGCTCGCCGGCCAGCTGGGCCCGGACTGGATCGCGTTCTCCGGGTACCGCAACCGCAAGGGCGAAGTCGACTTGTTGGTGCTCGGTCCGTACGGCCTGCTCGGCATCGAGATCAAGCATGTCAACGGCGTCATTCATGGCCACGGCGACACTTGGACGCGGGACAAGATCGATCGCTATGGCGACCTGGTCGAACGCGGGATCCCGCTGGCCGACCGCCGGGGACGCGGTCCCAGTCGGCAGGTCAACGAGGCCTGCGCGGTGTTACGGGATTTTCTCACCCGACGCCAGGTCACGGTGCCGTTCCTGACGGCGGTGGTGTTCACCCACGAGCGCGTCCGGATGGGACAGATCCAGTCGCCCACGGTGGCGTTTGTGGGTGAGGCCGCGCAGCTGGATGTGCGCTCGCTGCTCGCCACGCAGGGTGCGCAGCTGACGCCGGCGGATGTCCAGCGTGTGGCCCGCCTGATCGAACAGGATCATGCTTACCATGCCAAACCGCCGCATGAAAAACCGGGCGAGGTGCGGCGACGGGCGTGAGCCGAGGCACGGCGATCCCTCCGTCCGATCGCCGTGGGTGAGTTCCTCCAGGACATTGAACACATCGAGGGTTCCGTCCATGAGCCGTAAGGAAGAAGAAACATTTCAGATTCGGGTACTGCCGAAGATGTGGCGCGGCAACGATGTTCCCATCAGCCCTGAGGACCTGAAGAAAGGGATGCGCATACCCGGAGCCACATATGACCCCAGGCAGAACCGGATACGGGAAATAAGGTGGATAAAGTCGCCGCCGGAATCACCCGAAGGCGATCGCTGCATGAAAAACGGGGAGACGTGCGGCGACGGGTGTGAGCCGATGCGCGGCGAGCCACCCGTCCGGTCGCTGTGGGTGCGCTTTTTCAGGATGCTGACCCGAACGAGGGTTCCGTCCATGAGCGGTAAAGAAGAAGAAAAAGAAGAAAAATTTCAGGTTCGGGTAGTGCCGAAGATGTGGCGCGGTAACGATGTTCCCATCAGCCCTGAGGACCTGAAGAAAGGGATGCGCATACCCGGAGCCAAATATGACCCCAGGCAGGACATGCGACGGGCACTGGGGTGGCTGAAGCCGCCGTCGGAACCACCCGAAGGCGAGCGCTGATCACGCGCGACCGTCAATCTGGCAGGATGCACCCACAAGAAGGCATCGGGAACCGGGATGGCGGGATACAACGGCGACACGGAGCGAGAGCGGCTCAAGCAATACGATGAAACCCACCATGCCTTCGGGCTTCTCCTTGACCGGTCGTACCTGTGCTTTCGATCCGCGATTTGACCAAGACCTATGCGGATGGCCATCAGGCGTTGCGCGGCGTCACCCTGCAGATCCCTGTAGGCATCTACGGTCTGCTCGGCCCCAATGGTGCCGGCAAGTCCACCCTGATGCGCACCCTCGCCACGCTTCAACGCCCGGATGAGGGATCGATCAGCTTCGACGGCCTGGACCTGCTCGCCAACCCGGAGAAGGCCAGGGAGATGCTCGGCTATCTGCCACAGGACTTCGGGTTCTACCCACGCACCACCGCCCTGTCCATGCTCGACCACTTTGCCGTGCTCAAGGGTGTTTCCGACCGGTCTCAACGGCGCGAGCTGGTCGAAGCGCTGCTCGCCCGCGTCAACCTGTGGAAGGTGCGCCATCAGCGCCTGCACGGCTTTTCCGGCGGCATGCGCCAGCGCCTCGGCATCGCCCAGGCGCTCATCGGACAGCCACGTCTGATCATCGTCGATGAGCCCACCGCGGGACTGGATCCGGAAGAGCGCCATCGGGTGCTGGACCTGCTCGCGACGTGCGGGGAGAACGCCGTGGTCATCCTGTCCACGCACCTGGTCGAAGATGTCGCGGATCTCTGCCCACGCATGGCCATGCTCGTCGCCGGCAAGGTTTGCCTGGAGTCAACGCCGGCCGAGGCTATCCATGCGCTGCGCGGTCGTTTGTGGAAGATGCCGGGACCGCCCATCCAGCGCGACACCCCCGCCGATGCCGCGATCCTTTGCACCCGCCGGATGTCAGGGGAGCGCGTCGCCTTCGCGATCGCCCGGATCCGACCCTCGCCCGCGTGGGCGACGGCTATCCCGGACCTCGAGCACGTGTTCTTCTCTGTCGTTGGTGGCTGCGCTGAGTCCCATCAGGCCGGGATGTAAGGCCTCCCATGTACCGCCGTCTGTTTTCCTTCGAGCTACGCCTGCAGCTTGCCAGCCCCGTGTTCTGGTTGACCACCCTGCTTTTTCTAGGGATGGGTTTCGTCCTCGCCGTTTCTGATCCCGTGCCGATCAACCCGGCCATCAACGGGTTGCACCACAACGCCGCAGCCATCGTGGTGTTCATGCTGGCGGCGATCAGCCTCTTCGGGATCTTCGTGGCCGCGGTGTTTGTGAGCACGGCACTCCTGCGCGACGACGCCGCGCGCATGACGGATCTGATCCACGTCACGCGGATTCGCCGCTCCGGGTATGCCGGCACCCGGATGGCTGCCGCATTCGTGCTCGTCGTGGCGGTGTTGCTGGCCGCGGCCGCAGGGATGTCGATTGGTGCCTGCATGCCGTGGCTCTCGCCACAAGACGTAGGTCCGATGCCGTGGGCGGCCTACGCCATGGCCATCGGCGTGATGATGGTGCCCAATGCCTTGTTCGCCTCGGCCTTCGTTGCGGCAGCCATCGCGACGACCCGTTCGATGAAGCGCAGTGTCGTGGCGGTCATTGCCCTCTTCGTGCTGCATTCCGTGGCCAACGCGATGTTCGGCAGCCATCCGCTGCTTGCTGCACTGATCGATCCGTTTGGTGGCCAGGCACTGGATCAGGCCGTGGCTTCGTGGACGGCTACGGACGTCAACGCGCGCGTGCCCATCACGTCACTCGTGTGGCTCAATCGAGGCCTCTGGCTCATTGTCTCGGCTGGACTGGCTGCTTTCGCTCTGGCCCGATTCAAGGTGGCGCGCCCGGATCCACTTCGCGCCGGGAAGGTGACCGATGGCCGATCGGCGCCGGATACGACGGGGCCGATCGCCAAGGTCGCCATGGCCAGGGGGCTGCGCGCCGAGTGGCGAAAGGCCATGAGCCTTGCCCGCAACGAGCTGCTGAACACCGCGCTGGGTGTGCCCTTCCTCGCTTCCTTGTTCGCGGTGACAGCCCTGGTAGTCGTGAGCTTGATCCTTGAGCGCTCGGCGACCGGTGTTCCCGTGTATCCGCTCACTCACTTTGTCTTCCGGGTGATCAGCCAGGTGATCGCAGTACCGGCGATGGTGATCCTGGGCTTTTTTGCCGGGGAGCTGGTTCATCGAGAGCGCGAGGATCGTCTGGCGGCACTGATCGACACGTGCCCGCTGAGCCGGACGGCCTGGCTCCTCGGGAAAAGCGCTGCCCTGGTCGGGCTGATGGTGCTGCTGGTCGTGACGTGCCTGCTTGCCGGCTTGAGCTTTCAGCTGGTATCGGGGTTCACCGACGTGGAGCCCTTGCTCTACGTTGCCGGTGCCGGCGTGCTCGCCCTTCCCATCCTGATCTTTTCCGCAGGGGCCTTGGCGATCCAGGTGGCGAGCGCGAACAAGTACGCCGGTTACCTGCTCACGGCCGCGCTGGGCGGCTCGTCGCTGCTGTTGCCCGCGCTGGGCGTGCAGGATCACCTGCTGCTGTTCGCCACCGCATCGCCCATCCCGTACTCCGACATGAACGGCTTCGGCACGTTTCTGGCGGCGGCCGGCTGGTTCTACCTCTACTGGGGCTGTGCCGTCCTGGCCTTGCTCCTGGTGGCCTCGACGTTTCGTGTCCGCGGTGATGCGGTGGACGCGCGCGCCCGTTGGGCGGTGGCCAAGCTACAACTGCGACGCCCCGTTCTGGCGGCCAGCATCGCGCTGTTGCTCGGCGCCTCCGTCGCTACGGGCCTTTGGATTTTCCACAACACCCACCAGCTCAACGCTCTGCATCCCAACAAGACGGCAATGGCCGGTCAGGCGCGCTACGAAAAGCTGTATCAGCACTACGCGACCACGCCGCAGCCCCGGATCGTCCGAGTGAACCTGGCGGTCGACCTGCACCCGCACGCCCGTTTGGTCGACGTGCACGGCACCTACGATCTGTTGAACAAGAGCCGGCAGGCGATCACGGCCCTGTTCGTGACGACCGATTCGCGCACCGACACGTCCCTCACGTTGCCCGCCGCGACAGCTGTGCTTCGCGACACGGTGGCCGGCTTCTCCATCTATCGGTTGGGGCATCCCCTGCTTCCCGGGCAGGCCATGCGCCTGGTGTTCTCGACCCGCTACCAGCACCGCGGATTTACCAACGACGCGTCCGACAACGATCTGGTGGCCAACGGCACCTTCATCAACAACTCGCTGCTTCCTTCGATCGGGTATGACCGCAACCGGGAGATCCAGGCGCACGGCGACCGCAAGGAGCTGGGTCTGGGCGTTCGCCCGGCGATCGTCGACGTCAACAACCCCTACTTGTCGCAGGATGCCGACGGCATCGCGTTTCATGCCATCGTTTCGACCGAGGCGGACCAGACACCCCTGGCCCCCGGAAATCTCGTGCGCACATGGACCGCGGCAGGGCGCGCTTATGCGGAGTTCGCCTCCGAGCGGCCCATGGCCAATCTGTACGGTTTCCTCAGCGCGCACTGGGTGCTGACCCAGACCCACTGGCAAGGCGTGACCCTCCAAGTCTATGCCGATCCGAAGCATCCGTGGAACGTCGATCGCATGATGACGGCGCTGAAGGATGGACTGTCGGCCTACTCCAGCGAGTACGGCCCTTACCCCCTGAGTGAAATTCGCGTGGCCGAATTTCCTGGCTACCGCGACTTCGCGCAGTCCTTCGCCGGCACCATCGCCTTCTCCGAAGATCTGGGGTTCACCTCGCAGGGAGCGGTGGACGGCGGTATCGACTTCCCCTACCTCATCACCGCGCATGAACTGGCGCATCAGTGGTGGGGACATCAACTGGTTCCCGCCGATGCGCCTGGCGCCCTGCTGCTCACCGAATCGATGGCCCAATACAGCGCCATCCAGCTGGTCGACCTGCACGAGCATTCCACTCTGGCGGCACTGCTGGCGTACGAGCGGGGCCAATACCGCATCGGTTTGTCCAGCGTGGACGGGCATGACGAGCCGCTGGACAAGGTCACCGACCAGGCCTTCGTCGCCTACGACAAGGGTGCGCTGGCCATGCTTGCCTACCAAGCGATGCTTGGTCCAGCCCGGACTGCCCGTGTGCTGCGGGAGTATTTCCACGCTCACGCCGGCCTCGCTGCACCCTATCCGCTGGCTTCGAACTTTGTGGCGACGCTCCGCGCGGCGATACCACCGCCGGCGCGCCCGCGTTTTGATCAGTGGTTCACCGCTGGCGGCATGCCGGCATCAGTTCCTCCTCGTCATCCCATTGCTGACGATCATGGAGGCGATAACGGTGATCCGCTGGGTCGGTTCAGGTGATCAAGTTGAACGGTGTGCGCAATCGATGGCATGAATCGCACTGTAGAATTTCGTATCCAAGCGGCGACGGCCACAATTTCGGCAAGCAACGTCAAGTGGTGAGTGAAGATGACCAACAAAATTTATCCAGAAGGCAGCCTGCGTAGCTTCAACGATTTGCCGCTACTGAAATTTGATATCGAAGATGTCTTTTGGGGCCTGAACCCCGGCATCAGATCGGGAAAAATAAGGCTTACCGATCTGGACGACCCCTCCGCGCTTCCAGCGCTGGAGGAACTTCTCTTACACATGGCAGAGCCACGCGATATTCGTGAATTCGCCACATTTGCACGCGAGCTTCCGGGTGGGTTGTGGGTTGTCCGAACTGAGCTTGTCGATGGGTCCCTTGGCCAGTGTTTTCGGACCGATGATATTCCCGAGCTGGTTGATTACGGCATTCAATGCATTATCGCCCTGCGACCAACGTCGATCTCGGCTCCAATCTCGACCCAAGATCTCTTCCTCCATGAAGTGGTGCACTGGTTCTCTGATGGCTCAGGAGAAATGCATGACTGGAGGTTCCTGTGTTCTTTAAATGCGATGCGCCATGCGTTTGGCCTTGTACCGAGCCGGGACCTGTATGACTTTCGAGACGGATTTGCTTTTTTCGAATTCTCTGAGCGAATCCCTAACGTCGAAGCTGTTGGCCTTGACTGGTGCGCCAAAATTGGAGCGCTCGTGGCTCCTGACAGGTTCACTTCTCGAAGCTGGCAAGAAATGAATGGGCTTATGCTCAAAATTGAGAGCATGCTTAGAGAGCGGGAGAGCACCGTCTTCAGTGCTGACGCTTTGGACCAAGTGGCAAACGAAGTTGCTCACTGGACGGAAGAGCAAGACACCACGACGTCTTCATTCGATCCTTTCGACTGAAGTGCGCGCGTGGCTGATCGGTGTAGATGCGGAACGGTTGGCCGGAACGCGAACGTCAGTTGCACGCGCGATCCGAAGCCCACGTGTCGGCCAGCAGTTCCGCTTGCGCGATCACCTTTTCGGTGGCTTCGGCCTGTTTGTCGGGCGGGTACTTGTGGATCGCAAGCAGCACCTTGACCATGGCGACCATGCGGGCGCGCGCATCCTTGCGATTTTGCCAGTTGATGGTGGCGGACTTGCGCAGCTTGTCGGTCAGCTCCTGCGCCAGGGCGCGCAGCACGGGATGGCCGAGCTCCCTGACGGCCGACTCGTTTTCGATCAGCGCCTGGTAGAACGCGAACTCCTCGTCGGTCATGCCTTCCGGCGGCTTCGCCGCATTGATCTCCTTGGCCAGCTTGATCAGTTCCTCGATCACCTCGACCGTGGTCAAGCCGCGGTTCTGGTATTTGGTGATCGCCTCTTCCAGCTTCTTCGTGAATTCCTTGCCCTGCATGGCGTTCTTCTGACCACGTGCCTTGATCTGATCGGCCAGCAACCGTTCCAGCAGCTCGGCGGCCAGGCTTTTTGTCGGCATGGCCTGGATCTGGGCAAGGAAGTTTTCATTCAGCAACGAGATGTCGGGCTTGGCCAGGCCGAGCGTGCCGAAGATGTCGTTGACGCCTTCCACCAGCACACCCTTGGCAACCAGCTGCCTCAGCGCGGCCTCTTTTTCCAGCCGTGAGCGGGTCTGCCCGGCACGGGTCAGCTTGATCAGGCACACGCGCACCGCCTGGAAAAAAGCGATTTCCTCGCGTACTGCCATCGCCGGTGCCCGGGTGCCGGCCAAGGCTTGTGCGGTGGTGAGCTTGGCGACCTGATCAAGGTAAACACGTACGCCGCGGTTACGCCCCTTCGCGTCCGGTTCGGGATCATGCTGCAGCACGTGTTCCATCGCCGGCCCCAGCAGCGCCAGGGCCCTTTTCGGATTCTCGAAACCGCTGCAGTCAAAGCCGTGGAAGAACTCCTTGCGGATCACATCCAGGGTGTCGAGAAGGATGTGCAACGCCTGACCGGATGTGTCGACCGGCTCGCGCTCGGCGCCGGAATCCTTGGTGTACTGCTTGATCGCCTTCTTCAGTTCTTCGCCGATGCCGATGTAGTCGACGATCAGGCCGCCGGGCTTGTCCTTCCAGATACGGTTGGTACGGGCGATCGCCTGCATCAGGCCGTGGCCCTGCATCGGCTTGTCCACGTACAGCGTGTGCACCGGTGGCGCATCGAAGCCGGTCAGCCACATGTCGCGCACGATCACCAGTTCCAGCGGGTCGTCGGGATCCTTGAATCGCTTCTCCAGCATCTTGCGCTGGGGTTTGTCGGTGCGGTGCGGCTGGAAATGGAGCGCGTCAGCGGAATTGCTGGTCATCACCACCTTGATCTTGCCCTGGGTGATGTCGTCACTATGCCAGTCGGGGCGCAGCTTGATGATCTCGTCGTGCAGGCGCACCGCCGCCTCGCGGGAGATCGACACGATCATGGCCTTGCCCGCGACGGATTGCTTGCGCGCTTCCCAGTGGGCGACCAGGTCGGCAGCCAGTGTGGTCAGTCGTCCCTCAGCCATGGCCAGCGCTTCCAGCCGGGTATGACGGCTGCCCGAGCGGTTCTGCTCACTTTCGTCCTCGTCGTCGGTCACTTCAAGGAACTCGTCCATCAAGGCCTGCTTCTCGGCCTCGTTGAAGCGCAGCTCGATGATCCGCGACTCGTAGCTGACCGGCACCACCGCCTCGTCATCCTGCGCGGCGATCATGTCGTACACGTCCACGTAGGTACCAAACACCGCCTCGGTGTCGCGATCGTCCAGGCTCACCGGCGTGCCGGTCATGCCCAGATAGATCGCATTCGGCAAGGCGTCGCGCATGTACTTGGCCAAACCATACCGCGTCTTTCCGGTCGTGGTGTCCAGATCGGCGCGGAAGCCGTATTGCGTGCGGTGCGCCTCGTCGGCGATGACGATCACGTTGGAGCGCTCGCACAATGCCGGCATCGTGGTCTCTCCAGGACGCGGCGCGAACTTGTTGATGGTGGTGAAAATCAATCCGCCAGCCTGCACCTGCGAAAGCTTGTCGCGCAGATCCTCGCGGCTATCGGCCTGCTCGGGCGTACCGCGCAGCGACCAGCGACAGTCGGCAAAGGTCTCGAACAGCTGCCCGTCCAGATCGTTGCGGTCGGTGACCGGCACCACGGTCGGGTTGCGGAACTCCGGGTGATCGCGCAGCGCCATCACATAGAACAGCGCCAGCAACGACTTGCCCGAGCCCTGGGTAAACCAGATCACGCCGCCCTTGCCATCCTTGCGGTGGATCAGCGCCTCCACCGCACGCGCCACCGCCTTCTGCACACCGTGGTACTGATGCCATTGCGCAATGATCTTGAAGCTGGCCCCACCGTTGGCGCCGCCATAGGCAACAAAACCGCGGAAGAGCGGGAGTAGGGTTTGCGGTTCCAGCAGGCCGCGAATCAGTACCTCCAGCTCCAGCTGCGCCTTGGCCACCTTCTTGCCGCCCAGCAGGCGCCACCGCGAGTAGCGGCCGAGGTCCGCCGTGAGTGAGCCGTAGCGCGCCACCGTACCGTCGGAAATCACATTTAACAGGTTGAACCAGAAGAGCTGGGGGATATCCGCCTTGTAGGTCTGGATCTGGTTCCAGGCACCTTGAACGTCGGCATGAAGATCGGCCGGGTTCTTCAGCTCAATCACCACCAACGGCATGCCGTTGACGAACAGCACGATGTCCGGACGACGAACTTTCTGCCCGTGGATGGTGAACTGGCGCACCGCCAGCAGATCGTTGGGTCCGGCAAAGTCGATCACCGGCACGCGCAGCACGGAGCGCCGGCCATCGGCCTCGACGCGTTCCACCGGCACGCCGTTGCGCACCCAGTCGTAGATTTCCCGGTTACCGTCCACTATGGACTGCGCGCCGTAGTCGGCCAGCCGGGCGACGGCTTGCTCGACCTCGGCGTGGCCCAGTGTTGGGTTGAGGCGCGTGATGGCATCGCGCAAGCGCGGCGCCATCACCACGTCGGAGTACCGGCTTCGTGCCTCGTAGGTACCGCCGGGGGACACATCGTCGCCGTGCAGGCAGGTGTAGCCCAGCCCAGCAAGCCATTCGAGGCAGGCGTCTTCGAGGTGGTTTTCGTTCATGCGTCCTGCCCCTGCTGCTTGGTCGGTACCTGGTCGGACCCCTGCGTCGCCAGACGATCAGATCAGGCGGGTGAGGCTGTCGAACGATTTGTGTCTAAATGGCAATTCATTGAATTTAAGATGAAATAATGACCATGTCGGCTGGATCGGACCCGGCGGCTAAATGGACTAGGCCCAATAGGGAACGTACTTGGCATAGCGACGCGAACGGCTGGATGGATCTTCTGGCTTGACCTTGCCGTCCTCGATCGCGTCTCCGATGATCCTGGACACCGTTTCCGCCTTGTTGTCCGGAAGCTTGAATCGCTCACGAAGGCTTTGATTGGTCATCCGCTTGTTGCCCACGTACAGCAGGCAACAGTGCAGGTAACAGGCACGGATCCTGTCCCTGCCTCCCATGGCGCCAAAGTCCTGATGTGCGAACAGCAGCGCCGTCGTGCGTTGCTCGCTGACCCGGAAATCGGGTGCCGGCAACTGGTAGAACTCGGTCGCAGCCACCACCTTGTCCACGCCACTGCTTCGCTCCTCACAGATGAACATACGGCGCATCAGGTCAGCCAGCCGTTCGTTGCGCGATTTGTACTCATCAACGAACCGATCCACCGGGATCAGTGGCCGCCCTGGATTCGATATTTCCATCCGGTCCGCATAGATCTCGATCATCACCGACCCACCCGTCTCCTCAAAGTCCTGATGGATCAGCGCATTGGCGACCAGCTCACGAACGGCGATCTCAGGGTACATGCGGGTTTCAATACGCAACGCCTGGCCAATCACCTCGTTGGCCGGAATCTGACTGTTGACGTAGCTGATCAATCCCTCGAATCCCACTGCATAGCCCTTGCCGCCTGTCTGATCCCTGACAGGTTTCAATTTGTCCGTTCCCTCATAGGTGATAACCCGCGCGGTCTTTCGGCGCAGTCCTTCGAAACTGCGAAGATCCTTCGCCAGCAACAACGCACCCAGATTGCTAATGCACCAGCCATCGCCTTGACGGGCGATGATCCGCTCGCTGGCAAGGCGCTCCAGCGTGGCGTCCCTGGTCACCGGTAGCGGTAACTTGATCAGCTCGAAAAACGTCTGTATGTCGAGCAAGGCCACTACCTCATCGGCCGTTTTGGCCACAGCGGCGTGCTGATCCAGATAGCCCGGTTGCCCCTCATTGAAAATGCGCCGAAGCTGATCCGCAGACATGGGGACCAGTTCTTCGCCCGCCCTCATAAGATAGGTTCCCTCCAGATGCAAGGGCTGGCCCATACCACGGGAAGGAATCTCTATGACCAATACGCGCCCGTCGGGATGTGCCAGCTCGGTGACATCCAGCCGCAAGTGCAGTTTGTTCAGTACCTCAGACACCAAAGCGCCCACGTTGGGGTATGCGTGGCTGCCGACAACCTTCCGGGGCAGCTTGTCGGAGACGCCGAGAACCAGGTAACCGCCGCCTTCATTGGCGAGCGCAATGCAGTATCTGTGCAGCTTGTGGATGTCGTATTGCTGTTTGGCCTCCTTGAACTCCAGACGCTCGTGCTCCCAACGCGAGGCCATCATTCGATCCAGGTCGGCAAGCGTGATAGGCATCAGGCCATTTCCGTGGTTTCGATGAGGCTCTCGGCCTCGGGCAGGCGCAGCTTGCCGGAGATCAGGCGCGGGAGAAGGGTGTCGCGAAGCGACGCTATTTCACGGGCCTGCAATGCGTTGCACACACGCTTATCCGACAAGCTAGCGATCAGAGGCGAAACGGCATTCAAGAATTCGCTCGAAGGCAGCGCCAATCGAGCTTCCGTCAGATGCCTGCGCTGAATGTGCCCCATTGTGGTGGCTTTGTTCGCAGCAGTCTCCCGGAAACTCGGTAGGAAATGCTTTGTCGCTTGGTAGCAGAACCAGTTGGGAACTTCACCCGAAGTGACCTTGAACAAGTGCTGGTTCAATGCGCCGTCGCCACCGCACCAAAATTCGACCTCCAACGATCCGGACCACGAGAACAGCACGTCTCCGTCTCGAACGATGTAGTCCGGTTTGAGCCGTGCGCTCGCCCGATCTGCACCCGAAGTGTGCCCAGCCCTGAGCTGAGCAATCTTGATCACAGGGAGGTACTCACTGTCACTCTCAGGCGGAAACCTCTGGAGCGCGAGTCCGTTGAGATAAGTGGCGAAAGAGTCCAGGGAGCGAACCCTCCAGCCCTTCGGAATCAACCCCAGCTCCGAATCCTTGAACTCGCTGGGGAACAGGGCAGCGGTGGCGGCATCCATGCCTTCCGGTTCACGGCCCTCGGCCTTGGCGCGCACGGGGTCGAAGTCCACGAACCAGGACTTGAACAGGGCCTGGGCAATGGCTTCGAGGGTGATGTTGGTTTGGCGGAGGAGGTCGATGCGGTCATCGAGACACCCAAGGAATGCTGAGATTCTTCGCTGTTCACCCCTTGGAGGCAGTGGGACAGTCAGGTTCCGGAGCGTCCGGAGATTGATGTGCGGAACACCAGCGGCCACTGCATTGTCGTGGACCTGGCGAATGAAGTGTGCCGAGGTGCACGCGTAGTAGACGTAACCCCTGTCTGCCTTCGCTGGGTCAACAGTCAACTTCATCTGACTTTGCGAAATGACGTAGACGGGAAATGCAGCTTCCGGAACGAGTGCCACTTGTCCCAGCGTTCCACGCTGGGTGAACACGATATCGCCCGGCCGGGCTGTGTTGGTCCGCAGTTTTTTTGCCTTCGCTTCAGACACAAAGACAAACTCTCCTCCGATCCATCGAGAAATCAGGTTCTGACCGCGAATAACCGGAACTCCAGACTCAGTGTAGTCACGGGACACCAGATTTGATCCGAATGGCCCGGCCGCAGTTGCATTTGGAATTTTGGCTGCGAGTTCCAGCATCGAAACTGAGTTGAACTCAGACCCCATAACCCAACGCCCCCAGCTGCTCCCGAATCACCGCATCCAGCTCCGTGCCCTTGGCCATCTGCTCGGCCAGCAGCGCGGTCAGCCGCTCCATCTTCTCGCCAAACACCTCGTCATCATCGTCCTCGGCCACCGCGCCCACATAGCGGCCCGGCGTCAGCACGAACCCGTGTTTCGCCACCTCGGCTCGCGAGGCCGAATAGCAAAACCCCGGCTCGTCGGCATACTCGTCGCCGTCGCTGAAGTCGGTGGCACGCCAGCGGTGGTAGCTCTGCGCGATGCGCGCCAGATCCTCGTCGCTGAATTCCACCTGGGTGCGACTGATGCGGCCACTGGCCGCCTTGCGCGCGTCGATGAAGAGAATCTGTCCGCTGCGGTCGGTGCTGCCGTTGCCGCCGGCTTTCTTGTCGCGCGACAGGAACCACAGGCAGGCGGGAATCTGGGTGTTGGAGAACAGCTGGCCTGGCAGTGCCACCATGCACTCCACGACATCGGCCTGCACCATGTTGCGGCGGATGTCGCCTTCGCCCGACTGCTGCGAGGACATCGAGCCATTGGCCAGCACAGTGCCGGCACGGCCACGGCTGGAGAGCCGCGCCAGCATGTGCTGCAACCAGGCGAAGTTGGCGTTGCCTTTGGGCGGGATGCCATACACCCAGCGCGGATCGTCCTGCAGCTTGTCGCCGTCCCAGTCGGAAATGTTGAACGGCGGGTTGGCCAGGATGTAATCGGCGCGCAACGCCTTCTGCTGATCGTTGGTGAAGGAGGAGCCATAGGCCTGACCCAGGTCACCGGCCAAACCGTGCACCGCCAGGTTCATCAGGCACAGCCGGCGGGTATCCGCCATCAGCTCCTGGCCGTGGATGGACAAATCCCCCTTCTTCTTCAGGGTTTTCTGGTGCGCGTCCTTGAAGCGCGAGGACTGCACGAACATGCCGCCGGAGCCGCAGGCCGGATCGTAGATGGTGCCCTTGAACGGGGCGAGGATTTCGACCAGCAGGTTGACCACGCTCTTGGGCGTGTAGAACTCGCCGGCACGGGCACCTTCCTTCAGCGCGAACTGGCCGAGGAAATATTCGTACACCTCGCCGAACACGTCACGGCTGCCATGCCGGTCGGGGTCGAAGCTGAGCTTGGCCACCACGCCCATCAGCTCGCCGAGCTTGCCCGGCTCCAGCTCCAGCCGGGAGAATTCGCGGTACAGCACACCCTTCAGGCTCTGGTTCTCTGCCTCGATCGCGCCCATCGCCCTGTCCAGCCGTTGCGCCAGATCGGGCGCGGTGGCCTGCGCCAGCAATGCGCTGAAGTGGGCGTCGGTGGGAACCCAGAACACGTTATCGGCGTCGTAGAAGGTCTTGTCGCCCACGAAGAGCGCTTCGCTCTCCTTCCGGACGGTGGCATCGTCGATGTAGTACTCGCCTTGCGGATCGGCGATGCGGTGACGGATCACCTTCGACTGGGCATCGAACATGTCCGACACGTACTTGAGGAACACCATGCCCAGCACGGGGTATTTGTATTCCGCCGCCGACACCGAGCCACGCAGCTTGTCCGCAGCGGTCCACAGCGTTTTCTTGAATTCTTCGTTGGTCATGCTTTCCCTGTCCCGTCACACATATATATATGAGTGCTGTCAGCTCGCCGTTGCCAGCGATGAAGACGGCATAGTGTCACGGCTGTCGCGGGCGAGGGCCGCATTGAGTGTGACGCGGCTGACGCCAAACTGCTTGGCCACTTCAGTCTTGGTGATGTTGGGATCGGACAGCATCGCCGCCGCCTTGCGGATGTCCGCCGTGGACATGACGGGCTTGCGACCTCCCCGGCGACCCCGCGCACGGGCAGCGGTCAGTCCGGCAATGGTCCGCTCCCGAATCAGGCTGTGTTCGAACTCGGCCAGCGCGCCGAAAATGTGAAACACCAGTCGGCCGCCAGTGCTGGTGGTGTCGATCGACTCGGTCAAGGACCGAAACCCGATGCCCCGTCGATTGAGGTCGTCAACGATGTCGACCAGATCCTTGAGGGAGCGGGCCAGGCGATCGAGCTTCCAGACCAGGAGGGTGTCGCCCTGACGGAGGCTGCGCAGACAAGCGGCCAGTTCAGGCCGGTCTCGAAACTTGCCGGTGACTTTCTCATGGAAGACCTGTTCGCAGCCGCTGCTTGTGAGGGCATCCAGCTGAAGCTCGGGGTTCTGATCCTGCGTGCTGACGCGGGCGTAGCCAATAATCATCAAACGTACCTTGGATTTACGTTGATTTATTTACGACGTTTCTTGCCGTAGCGCAAGGGGCACTTGCTCATCCAAGGAGCGGCGCCGGGGTTGGAAAGAAAACGATCGTTTGTTGACGACCGAGTCCAGCGCTGGCGTTGGAAGTTGAGGATCGTGAAAACAAGCCTAGCGGCTGCCCCTCCAAGTGCATGTGTCATTGGAAGAGGTTCGTATGCATTGGCGACCTGGCTTGTGGCCAGCGGTCGAGTCGACAAGGCGTACCTTTATGAGCTGCTTCGCCCCCGCAGCGGCGAACCGCCGCAGGTGATACTGGCCCTCGACGAGCCCGCCGACGGGCCAATCTCCATAGAACAGCAGCCTGCCATGACGACCCTCGCGTCGTAATTCCCGCGGTTTCCTCCCTTGAGGCTTGTCCAACGCCTGGCGATTTGCACCTCACCCATGTCGACCGCATACGCCGCAACGATCGACGCTTCGCTGACCTCAGGCGGCGTCAGCCAGCTCTTCCGGCAGCACTAGTTTGGGGTCCAGAATCATCAGTTCGACGCCCACGCGCTTGACCTGAGCCGAGTAGTTGAGCTTGAGATTCATGGTCGGAAGCTTCTGGTAGAGCTTCTGAATCTCCGGTGCGTCGTCGTACGTGACCATCCAGCGTTGACGAATTTTTGGAATGACCTGCGATAGACCCACGTGATCGGCGTGGTCGTAAAAGCTGCAGTAAAGATCGCGACCTTTGCCGTAGTACGGTGGATCGATATTGACCAACGCTTTCGCGGCGAGACGAGGAAGGGTCTCGAGGATGAACTCCGTGGCGTCCTTACGCGTGAGGGTGACCTGGTCCTTGTACTTGCCAATGCGCTGGATCTTTCGGATGAGCTCCGTCTTCCTGAATCGGCAATCCAAGGGATAGGCGCTCTCCTGCGCTTTGCCACCGATGACACCGCCTTTGAGGATGCCCGACCGGTTGGTACGGTTCAGGAAGAGTGTCGAGAAACCTAAATCAAGCTGCCGCGGCCTTCCCATGTGCTGCACGGCCTTCTGCCGGTGCCACTCGTCCATGGTGATCTGTGTGCGCTCGATCCGCTCACACAAATCATCGGTATGACGCAGTACCGATGCCCAAAACGCGTAAATCGACTGGTCAATGTCATTGATGTGGATTTCGGAGACATAGTTGTTGAGCAGCAGCTTCCAGGCGATACCGCACCCGCCAGCAAAAGGCTCGATGTACGCACCGTAAAACAGGTCATTGGCTCGCAGGATCTCGATGACAAAGGGCGCAAGCTGGGTTTTCCCGCCCGGATAGCGCAGCGGTGAATCGGTCGTGGGCATTGCGACGCCCCCCTGAAAGTTGGCGATGAATCTAACGAAAAAGAGCCGACTTGGCCAGCCTGCCTCAGGCGAGGCCGTCCGCCAGGAGCTTAAGTCCGGGTTCCAAGGTGTCCCAGCGCCGGTTGATCTCTGCGCGGCTGGGAATGCTGCTGCCATGCACCCAGCTTCCCAGCGTGTCAGGCGACGTTCGTCCGTAGCGGTCGCTCACCATGCCTCGCAGCGATTGCAGCGCGGATTTAAAGACCTTGTTTCCCATGGATGCCTGCAGCGCGTTATTCTTGTCCAGGTGATTGATGCAGCGGCCAATGATCTGGTGCAGCTCGCCGTCCATGCCGAGCCGGTGCCGCTTGACGTAGCACTTGGACAAACGCTCGATGAATGCCCGGAAGAGATACGCTGCTGCGAACGAGTGCGCGTGCGCATCGATGCTGCGCAGTTCGCGGCACAAGCGGCTCAGGATGGGATCGCTCGCAAAACTGTATCGGAAGGTCGAGCCAACCACTGATGATCGCTTATCGGGATTGGCGAGCTTGGTGGTTACCTTCGACACGCCAGGCTTGGGCGCTTTCAGTGGAACGGTTTTCGTCAGTCGCGTCTTTGGACTATGCCCGGCCGCACCGAGCTCTTTGGCGTAGTTTTTCCAATCGGTAGCGTTGCTTCGCGAGTGAACCCTGGGCTCGACACCGGTGGCGGACTTGGGCAGCGAGTCCTTCAGAAAGACCTTTAGGACACTATCGAACTCACTTTGCGGCACATCGATCTGTAGCTCCTTATTGGACGCGAGGCCGATGGTGTGGCGGAGGATGGGATTGCCGAGATAACGCGTGACGGTCGTGAGTGGTACCTGCGCCTTTTCCTCCTCGCTGAGTAAGCCCGCCTGGGAGGCGTGGTTGACGAGGTTCACCGCGAGCTGATTGACGTTCTGCCCACCCACTTTTGCCGCGTGCCTGTTTTTCCCCGACACCGTCCAAGGCCGCAGCCCGACCCCGCCGTCTTCGCCGCGATGACGCATGCTGATCCACGGCGCCGCTTCTTCTTCGCTATCAAAAAGCACCACTTCCATCAGCGACGGCATCGTGTTGCCCTTGGCCTTGTAACCGAGCACCTGCTTTTTGATGGCTTCGGTCGGCGCCTTGTCCGGGTCGTGTAGCATTTTGAGTGCACTGACCCGGCGGTTGCCTTCGATAACGATGTAGCCCCCTTTGATGGTGGGGTGCGCGACCACACCGATCCGCTCGAGCGGATTGAGTGCCCCCGTTTCGGCGATGCTCTTGGCGATCGAACCGGCCTTTTCCTTCTTCAGCAGCTGCTCAATGATCTCCGGCTCGTTGTCTAACGGGTCATGCCGAGCGTTGTCCTGGTCCAGGTACAATCGATTGATCTGAACTTCGATCGTCTTATGCGCCATGCCGAAAACTCCCCTGTAAAGCGGTGGAAGGGCCCACAGCAGCGTTAATCATGCTGGCCGCCTTGTGCGTCGCAGCACAACCCTACTCGCGTCTCCTTCGACCGCGCGCAGATAAGCGTCTGATGCAATCATAGCGGGTTCGTCGCTGGCGCAGACCTATCGCGCCCGGTGTTGCGTCAGTCCGTGCCGCAGCCGCACCGCTGCTGGGATGCCCTTCCAAGCCCTTCCGGCTGGTAGCCCTTCCGGCTGCGTTATGCTGCCTCGTGATTTCGTCCAAGATCCCACGTACAAGATCCGCCGCAAAGCGTTGAGCTTCAACATGAGCAACGGGGTCGCCACCCATGTGATGGAACTCGGCATACCGAGTCGGGCCATGCACCTTATAGGAATCGTCTGGCCGGTTAGGGTGTTCCGGGTGAAACGACGTTTGCGTCTACCTGAGGCGGCCTTCCTTTTCTCAGATCTGACGCTTGCAGACCCCTCTGTTCAGGTAATTAAGAAGTTGCGTAAGACATTGAATCAAGGAATAAAGAATTCGGCTCACAGGGTTGTGGCTGCCAAGATGAGCATTCTTAGCTGAAGAAATGCGCAAAAGTGCCGAACGAATCGCCAATCTGCTATGTCAAATGTGTAAACTTGACAGTCAAAGAGATGAGGAGGCGTAATGGGCATGAGGCTATCTAAGCCCCCGGTGTTCTTGGTGGTTTGCCAGGTCAGACATAGTCCCGTTCTCAAGCTGGAATCGCTGCTACCGGAGTTCCAAGACCGGATGCGGAAGAAGGGCTTCCCGGGGTATCGCGCCAACAAGCAGCTCGGCTTCGAGATCGCGGGCGACTTTGAGAAGCAGGAAGCCATGCAGGTAACGCAGCGTGAGATGACCACGCACCTGCTGACCAATCGTGACGAGAGCGAAGTCTTCGTCGTCGCGTCGGATAGCTTTGCCTTCCAGACGACCGACTACGGCAACTTTGAGCGCTTTAGCGAGACGTTTGCCATGGGCCTGACCGAATTTCAGGACGTGGTGAGCCCCGAGCTGGTCACGCGAATGGGAGTGCGATTTCTGGATCTGGTGGTACCGCCATCGGACGTGGCCATCTCGGACTACGTGCGCTGCGAGTACCTGGGTCTTCATCACATCTTGGGCGATAGCTGGCAGGGCAACTACCAGTTCGTGGAGGCGGTGCTCAACCGGAACGAGCAAGCGCTGAAGAGCCGCGTGATCGTGCGTAATTCCACCGTGCAGCTTCCCCCCGACCTTGCCAACTCAGTGAAGGCGCTTCCGCCGCGGGTAGCCGAGGTCAATGCGATGCATGCCGTGATCGACACCGATGCCTCATACTCGCCTCCAGACGGTACTTCGATGTCCTTTGAGCTTAAGGACATCATCGAGCGTATGACAGCGCTTAAAATGGACGCGTCCGAGGTCTTCAAGGCCACTGTGACGCAGGAAGCACTAAAGGCATGGGAGTAATCTGTGATGATGCTCAGCCCAGAAAAAACCCCGAAGAAGAACATCTATTTCGTCGCGATGCTGGCTGCCGTGGCATCAACGGGCGGCGTCACCATCGTGCCCCAGATCGGCTATTCGACCGCGAACATTCGCGTCGTCAACACGCGCGAGGACAAGGCGTCCTCCGCTATACAGCTAGCTCACGTCCGCGAAGGCCTTGGCCTTACCGCCACGGCGTTGTGCAAGGTGTTCGGCGTCTCCCGCCAGACGTATTACAACTGGGCCAACGGCGATGCGCCCGCTGAGATCTCGCGTAAACTGCTCGCGAGCCTGTCCGCTGCGGCTGACCTGCTTAGCGATCTTCCGGGATCACAATCGGTCCTTCTTTCTCAGCCGGTGCGTCAGGGCAAGACCTTCTGGCGTCTGGTCAGCGAGGGTGGCGACGCGGTCGAGTTGGCCCAGGTCATTCGTGACCGCACGCTGCGTCGTTCCGATGAGCGTTCGTCCATCCGCGAGGCTATCGAGCGGAAGAAAAAGTCGGGCATGCTCAACTCCATCTCAGATGAGTTCGTCGGATAACGTCACCGCATGCCCGATTCAAGCCGGAGTTCTCCATGGTGCCAGGGCGATATCTTTGCGCTGCGCACCGAAGGCGGTGATGAGCTGATTGGCGTCGTTGCGTCCCACGACTGCGATCTCTACGCCGATCCGGTGATCGAGCCAGACGTCGAGTATCTTCCTGTCCGGCGGCTACAGCAGGTCAATGGGCAGTTCGTCTACGGCAAGTCACCCCGTAAGCTCCACTGCAGGACCCTGACCGATGCTAATGAGGAGGCAGCCGTCGAAATGCTCATCCGTGAGCGGTCGACCATCGACAAGCATCGGTTCTTCCATGACGCCGCTTCGGCGGGTATCGCCCTTCCGAACACCGAGAGGGTGGTCTTTCGGGGTTGGCTGGCCGCGCGATATGCGCGCTCGGCTTTCCCCAATGCGTTCGAAGAGCGCCTCGACAACAAGCTGCGCAAAAAGATCGATGCGTTGTCTGAAAAGGCGGGAAAGATCATCCGCGGAATCTACTTCGACCTCGACGAACGCGAGATGATCGAGCGTGAGCCAGGTGACATTTATCAACTGCGCATCCACGTCGTCTACGAGACCGAAACGGATGATGATGAGGTGGCGTACAGGTTCGCGCAGTCCCTTAGCAGGCTCTTTATGGACGCGTTCTGCGACGAGAAGGCAGCCGGGTGGCACGACGTGATCGTCCTGTCGTGCGAGGCGGTCAGTTCGTACAACTTTCCGCTGGTCCTAGCCAACGCGCTAAAGCCTTGGCGTGTCGATCACCGAAGCTATCAGCAGCTGCCCGACACTGTATTCCCTGAGCCGGGTCGCTAAGATCGCGAGCGGGCCATGCGATGTTTCTAAGCGATCATTGCTTAGGTAGAATGATCTCGACTGGCACGTGCACCTTCCGCGCCACATGGTGTGGGACATGCCACACTCGCACGTTGGTCACTCGCCATCGACCATTCCGGGTCAATTTCTGACTAGCGCCAACATGCCACACAAATAATGGCAATTATATCAATGGCTTTTGCTATGCGGCCAAACTACGCTTTCCAAGGCCCTAGAAAGTAGCTGTCGGCCATAAGCTGAACATCTCAGGGACCTGTCACGAAGGAGGAGACAAGACGGCCCTTGTGTCCCAACCGGCAAAAGTACAGCGTCCACCGGCTGATTCAGGCAGCCGCCTTGCGGCCCAACATGATATCGAGAGCGCCGCTAGTAACCAGGTCCACATGGTCTGCCCAGAGCTGTAGCGCTTCTGCGCGCTCTTCCAAGCGCTCAGCCCGATCATAGGTACCCGATACACCGCCCTTCCGATGGTTGAGGCACAGTTCGGCCGTCTCGGGGTTGACCCGCAGATTGGACAGACCCGTGCGTCCGGTTCGACGGAGGTCATGGATCACCCAGTTTTCCGGCATGTTGGGCAGCTCACGAAGTGCGGTGTTCCAGGTTGTTCTGCTGATCGGAACCGTGCCTAACTTTCTGGTCGAGGGCAACACCCATTCCGACTCGGCCGCCATCTCACGCAGACCCTTGAGGAGCAAAACCGCCTGATGCGGAAGCTGATGACGGATAGCAATGCGATTCTTGGCGATCTCTTTGGGGATATCCCACAGACCTTCGTCGAGGTTGAAGTACGCCCAGCGCGACTGAATCAGCTCGCTTTTTCGCACCGGCACGAGCAGTAGGAAATGCAATGCCAGCTTGTGGGGCCTCGCTAGCCGCGAGGTATAGATGGCAGGCAACCATTGCGCGATCTCGGCGTCCGACAACGTGCGATCCCGCGACTTGGTTGGCGCAATGTGCGCGGGGCGAACCACCGTTGCGGGGTTTCCAGTGACCAAACCTTTGCTGTTGGCGTACTCGAAGACGCGTTTGATCACACTACGGATACGCCGAGCGGCTTGCCCGTGCCCTCGCTTCAGCACAGGGTCGATGCAACTCCAGACTTCGACGGTCGTGACATTCTTTGGACTCAACTTCCCCAGCCTCGGCAAGATGTCTCGGCGTAGGTAGGTTTCATCTTGCCGAGAATTCTTGTTGGCGGGCTTGAGAACGGTGTTGACCCAAGCCTGTGCAAGGTCTTCAAACGTCAGGAGGGGATTTCCATCATTTGCGCGCGCAGCCCTGTGGCTCTCTCGCTTTTCTGATGCGGGACTGTTTCCCAGGAGAACCTTCTTTTCGGCCTCCATACGCATCTCGCGCGCCAGCTTCAGGCCGACCGTGGGATAGGGGCCAATGGTGACCTTCTCCCGCTTCCCATGAAGGCGGTACCGATAGCGCCACACCAGCGCACCAGAGGGCTGGACCTCAATGACAAGGCCATCTCGATCGGTAACCTCGTAGCGTCTTCCTGACCGCGGCTTCAGGGCCTTCAACGCAGTGTCGGTGAGCGACATACACATCCTCATTGGTCCCACGGAAAGGCTTTTTGTCCCAAAGAGTAATCCGTGGGGCCAGCCGTGGGGTCAATCTAGCAGGATGTTAACGGACGTGTAAATACCTGTCAGAGCGCTAAATGCATGTATTTCAACATGTTGAATATCCTCAGCGAACCGCTTTAGACGGCAATGAACGTTAAATTACTTTCCGATGCAGAACGACCCGAAGATTGCCCCCAGCAAATCGTCGCTGGTGTACTGGCCGGTGATTTCGCCCAGGGTGTGCTGGGCCTGGCGCAGTTCTTCGGCGGCGAGTTCGCCGGCGCGGTTGGCGTGCAGCGCGGTGGCGGCGAGGTCGAGTTGCGCGGCGACCTGTTCGAGCGCGAGCACATGCCGGCGGCGGGCGCTGAAGGCGCCTTCGCCGCTGCCGGCGCCGGCCAGTTGCTTGAGTTCGTGGCGCAGGGCGTCGAGGCCGGCACCGGTTTTCGCCGAAGCCCACAGCCAGCGGCAGCCGGCGCGTTGTTCGCTGTGTGCGGCGGTGCTGGCGAGGTCGATCTTGTTGACCAGCACCAGCCGCTCGACGCCGGGCGGCAGCGCGGCAAACCAGGCCAGGTCGGCGCCTGAATGTTCCGCATCGGTGACCAGCAGGGCGACGTCGGCACGCTGCAGTTCGCCCTGCGCGCGACGGACGCCTTCGCGCTCGACTTCGTCGTCGGTCTCGCGCAGGCCGGCGGTGTCGGCCAGTTCCAGCGCGATGCCGTCGAGGCTGAGCGATTCGCGCAGCACGTCGCGGGTGGTGCCGGCGGCGGCGTTGACGATGGCGCGGTCGCTGCCGGCCAGTGCGTTGAGCAGGCTGGATTTGCCGGCATTCGGACGCCCGATGATGACCACGCGCAGACCGTCGTTGAGGCGCAGGCCGCGTTTTGCCTCGCGCAGCAGGTCAGTCAGTTCGGCGCGCACGGCGTCGAGCCGGTGGCCGATCGCCGGATCGGCCAGGAAGTCGATTTCCTCCTCCGGAAAATCGATCGCCGCCTCGATGTGCACGCGCAGGGCGATCAAGTCCTGCAGCAGCGCCTCGACCTTGCGCGAGAACACGCCTTCCATCGATTGCAGCGCGGCACGCGCCCCGGCCTGCGAGCGCGCGGCGATCAGGTCGGCCACCGCTTCGGCCTGGGTCAGGTCGAGCTTGCCGTTGAGGAAGGCGCGTTCGGTGAATTCGCCGGGCCGCGCCAGCCGCGCGCCCAGCTGGCAGACACGCCGCAGCAAGGCATCCAGCAGCACCGCGCTGCCGTGGCCCTGCAGTTCCAGCACGTGCTCGCCGGTGTACGAGGCGGGGGCCGGGAAATGCAGCAGCAGGCCACGATCGATCAAGGCACCGTCGGCATCGCGAAACGCGAGCAGATGCGCGTGGCGTGGCTGTGGCGAGCGGCTGAGCAGGGTCCGCGCGATCGTCGGCACGGCCGGTCCGGATACCCGCAGCACGCCCACGCCGGCCGCGCCGGGAGCACTGGCGATGGCAGCAATGGTATCGGTGCCGGGCATGTTCAGGGTTGCTTCGCGCCCTTCGCGCAGGCGCAGCCAAAGTCCGGCTCCGGCCCGCCTTCGGCGATGAAGCGATCGATGCGTTGCTGCAATACCGGCAGCGGCACCGAGCCGATCTGCAGCACGGTGTCGTGGAAATGGCGCAGGTCGAACTTCGCGCCGAGCGCCTGCTCGGCCTTGTGCCGCAGTTCCAGGATCTTCAGGTAGCCCAGCTCGTAGGACAGCGCCTGCCCCGGCCAGCTGATGTAGCGATCCACCTCGTTGGCGATCTCGCGCGCCGACAGCGCGGTGTTGACGGTGAGGTAATCGATCGCCTGCTGGCGACTCCAGCCCAGATGATGGATGCCGGTATCGACCACCAGCCGGCACGCACGCCACATCTGATAGGTGAGAAAGCCGAATTTCTCGTATGGCGTCCGGTAGATGCCCATCTCGTTGCCGAGATACTCCGAGTACAGGCCCCAGCCCTCGCCATAGGCGGAGATGTAGCCCTCGCGGCGAAACGCCGGCTGCCCGTGCTGCTCGCTGGCCAGCTCCAGTTGCAGTGCATGACCCGGATATGACTCGTGCAGGGTCAGTGCCGGCAGGTTGTACAGCGGGCGCGACTTGAGATCGTAAGTGTTGACCAGGTAGACATCCGGGCCACCGCGGCCGGAGGTGTAGTACGGCGCGATATCGGCCGGCACCGGTTCGATGGTGAAGCGTTCGCGCGGCAGGTGGCCGAAGAATTTCGACAGTTGGCCATCCACTTCCTTGGCTACCCAGGCACTGCGCCACAGCAACTCGTCCGGTGTCTTCGCGTAGAACTGCGGGTCGGTGCGCAGGAACTGCAGGAACCCGGCGAAGCTGCCCTTGAAGCCGGTTTCCTGCATGACCTTGAGCATCTGCGCATGAATCTTCGCCACCTGCTCAAGCCCGATCTGGTGGATCTGGTCGGGACTCAGATCGAGCGTGGTGTATTCGCGGATCTGCTGGCGGTAATAGGCCTTGCCGTCCGGCAATGCCTCGGCCGCCAGCGTGGTGCGCGCATGCGGCACGTAGTCGTCGCGAAAGAACGCCAGCAGTTTCGCGTAGGCCGGGATCACATCGTCGCGGATCCGCTGCAGTGCCTGACCCTGCAACGCTTGCGCCTGATCGGCCGGGATCGAGGCCGGCAGTTGCTCGAACGGTTTGTAGAAACTGCTCTGGGTCGGATCCTTCAGCTCGGCGACAGCGGCGATCGAGGCATCGCGGCCGTTGAGTACGGCACGCGGTACGCTGAAGCCTCGGTTGAGACCGGCACGCATGTTGGCGATCTGCTGATCGAAATACGCCGGTATCTGGCCCAGCCGGTCGAGGTACCTGCGGTAGTCGTCCGGCGTGCGCAGCTTGTCGCCGCCGAGCTCGTAGTCGATGTCGGACCAGAACGCCGAATCGCTGTTGAACGGCATCTGCCAGTTCTTGAAGTGCTGATCGGCGACGAAATTGGCGATCTGTTCGCGATAGACCGCATAGTTGACGCGATCGGCCGGCGACAGTTGTGCCACGTCGATGCCATCGAGCTGCTTCAGTACGTGCTGCCAGTACACCAGGCGCTGTTGCTGGCTGGCCGCGTCGACATCGTCGAGGCGGCCGTTGTTCGGCTGGGATTCGCCCGATGCGCTGACCCCGGCCTGGCCGGTGCGCCAGGCCCACTCCTGGCTGTAGATATGCTTGAAGCTCGCATCGGCGTCTGGTCCGGCCCATGTCGGCCCGGCCCATGCTGACCCGACAAGCACCAGCGCACCCAGCCCCAACCATGCCATGCTCTTCGACAATTTCACTGACCGGATCCTCTTGTCGGCGGGGTCGCCACGGACGCACTGGCGGCGTCCTCCACACTCCAGAAATCCAGCGCCGATGGCGGCAGCTGGGGCAAAGCCGCGCGTTCCAGCAACTGGCGCACGACATCTTTCAATCGTGCCACACGCAGCGTGATGTCACGAGCGCTCAGCCACACGGCAAAGTCGGCCAGCGCCTCCAGCGCGGTGCTGTCCAGATCCGCCGATTCCTCCAGGCTGAGCACCACCGTGTGCCGTCGCGGATGCGCCTCGACCTGCTGGCGCACCAGCGCCATCACCGATTCCGCATTGGCGAAGAACAGCGGCTGTTCCGGCCGCAGGATCAGCACGCCTTGCGGCTCCACCGCCTGCGGGTGCTGCTCGATACTGACGAAATCGTGGCTGTCGCCGAGGCGTCCGAGCACGCTGATGCGCGGCATGGCAAGCTGGCGCAGCAGCATTATCAGGCTGAAGGCGATCGCCGCCAGCAGGCCGTTGAGGACACCCAGCGCCAGCACCGCAAGTACCGCAGCCAGCGCCACCAGCCGGTCGCGCCGCCATGCCAGGTAAGGCCGGAACGTCGACAGCCGCCAGGACTTGCTTACCGCGTGAATCACGATCGCCGCCAGCACCGGCACGGGAATGCGTTCGATCCAGCGCAGCAGCAACCACACCAGCAGCAACAGCACCGCCGCCGCGACCAGCCCGGCCAGCCGCGAACGGGCGCCGGCGGCCTCGTTCGCCGACGTGCCCGAATAGCCGGCACCGACCGGCATGCCGTGCAGCAATCCGGACACCATGTTGGCGATGCCCAGTACCAGCAGGTCGCGGTTCGCATGGACCGGGTCGCCGTGCTTCAGCGCGAACGCGCGGATCGCGCCGTACGACTCCGCATACAGGATCAACAGCAAGGCGGCAGCCAGCTCGACGCTGGGCAGCCACTGCTCGCCGGACGGCCAGGTCGGCAACACCTGCACCAGCGCAAGGTCGATCGTGCCGGTCAGTCGCACGCCGTATGGCTGCAGCCAGCCGGATGCCGCAATCCCCAGCACGATCACCAGCAGGCTTCCCGGCAAGTAACGCATCCGCTCGCTCGCGAACAAGAGCAGCAGGGTGAGCACCCCGGCGGTCATCGTGACCGGCTGGATCTGGTCGAGCGAGGCCAGCAAATGCGCCAGCAGCAGCGGCACGAAATCGCCGTTCAGGACAGGCAGGCCAAGCAGGTGGGGCAGCTGCTTCAACGCGATCACCCCGGCAAGGCCGAAGGTGAAGCCGCGCAGCACCGGCCGCGCGATCATCTGCGACAGGCCGCCCAGCCGCGCGATGCCGGCAATCAGGAAACAGGCGCCGGTGAGCAGCACCAGGGTGGCTGCCACCGCGGCACGCGTGGCACCTTCCGGCCCGGCCAGCGCCAGCGTGCCGGCAGCCAGCACCGCCGCCGAGGACGAAGTGGCCGAGACGATCGCGTAGCGGCTGCCGCCGAGCAGCCCGTAGCAGACCAGGCCGACCAGCAACCCGATCACCCCGGCCTGCGGCGGCAGCCCGGCAATGCCCGAGTAGGCCACCGCCTCGGGCAGCAGCAAGCCGGCAATGGACAGCCCGGCCACCACATCGACGACGAGGGTCGATGCCGGCGCGGCGGCAGGTGCCGGACTGACGCTCATCAGATCGCCCCGCACCAGCCCGGCAGATAGGCCGCCTCAAGACCGTGCGCGAGCAGCAATGCCTGCCGCATCACCCTGGCACCGACCTTTCCACGGCTCAGTTTGAACCGGCGCCGGTAGAAATCCGCCCACAGGAACTCGGCGTACGGGATGGCGTCCTTCGCGCAGCCGCCGGCCTCACGCACCCGCGCGGCCAGCGTGCGGTAGGGATCGTCGTGCAGATCCGCCAGGCTGGTCGGCATCGCGTCGTAATCGGTGCGGTTGCCGTGTCGGTCATACGGATGTGCCCAGCGGTTGAACTCCATCGTGCGCCAGAACACCGCCGGCTCCAGCCAGGAAAAGTCGCGCTGGATCATCACCGATACGTTCTTCACACCCTCCTCCAATAGCGCCAGGCCAAGGTGATGGTGATCGACGATGTAGACATGCCGACCCGGGCCCAGCACTGCGGGAAAACAGTGCGACTTGAGCAGCGCCTTGCGCTTCTTTCGGCCAAGCTTCTCCCATTCCGCGCGCTTGGCCGCAACCTCGGCCTTGCCCACGCTGAGCTGGGTCGGCCGCAATCGGGCCGGAGCGATCGACAACAGCGGG
>Ga0307376_10000942_pt1 | contig 33687 bp, 27 predicted proteins | sample TR2MG_FD_202536 | JGI IMG/M metagenome (GOLD analysis project Ga0307376, IMG submission 202536) | Soil microbial communities from Risofladan, Vaasa, Finland - TR-2 | ecosystem: Environmental > Terrestrial > Soil > Coastal area > Acid sulfate soil | place: Finland: Risofladan, Vaasa | collected...
AGGCGGGCAGAAGCTGAAGCAGCGAGAAGATGGCGGTGAGCACGAAGCCCGTTACGGCGATCGCCTTGTACGGCTCCAGGTAGCCAACGAGCCGCCGGAGCAGCTTCGCCCTTTCCATACAGAAGGGACAGACCTCGGACCAACGGGGGAGCGCCCGCCCGCACGTCTCACATCGCAAAGCGCGGCCGCCGTGCCGGCCGCCGGACCGGTCCTTTCCCTTCTCCCCGGCCTGCTCCTCGTCCGCCGCCAGGCGGCGAAGGATGTGGTAGGCGCGGGATACCTGGGGGGCGATGGTCCGGCTGAAGCGGATGAGCTCCACCGCCTCGTCATCGGTCACCGCCTCCAACGACCCGCTGCCCATGAAATCCCTCAGGCGGACCCGGCGAACCTGCTCCAGCGGCAGGTCCACCTCCAGCGAGACGGTGCCGTTCTCGGCCGCCACCGCCGCCAGCCGGCGGTCCGTGGCGAGAAACCAGCGGTCGCCGTACACACCCTCCAGCGTAATGTCAGCATAGAGAGTGATGAGACGGCGCTCGTCCGCGCTCAGGAGGCGAGCCAGCTCCCCCTCGACCTCCTCGGGCAGCTTCTCTTGTACGTCCGCGTCAAGCAGACGCTCGATTTCATGGAGACGAGAGGCTTCCATCAAACCCTCACTCGCGCCTCACGCCGGTCAGGCCGCGTCGGCCGCGCCGGCGTGAGGTCCGGCCGTCCAGTTTCCACGCGGCGACCTTCCTTCCCCTCCTCGAACGATTCCCGCCTGGAATAATTTCACACATAACGAGCCGACACTAGAAGGAGAGTTCAGCCGCGATATGGTATCCGCGCATAGCTGACGCGCAGGGTCCGTGGACTGCGCGAGCCAGATCTCCTTCCAGAAGGGAGGTGGCTCGAGTGAGTTGCGGCGCATGTCGGAAGAAGGCTCCGGCAAAGAAGAGCAAGACGACCAATAACAAGACGACCAAGAAGAAGTAGTAGAGAGATGTACGAACCGGCCCCCATAGGGCCACCAAGCTGACCGGGCTCCCCTCGGGGAGCCCGGGTCTTTTTCTGCCTCCCACCGCTCCGCCACCCACGTCTCCAACCAGGACTGCCGGGCCTCCGCCCACATGTCAGCCGACCGGTTGTGTGATCCCGAAGATCGACGAGAGGATGGCGAAGAAGCCCCGCGGCAGGTAGTCCCCCAGCACCAATCCCAGAAACGCCGGCCGGAACGTCCGGAACAGCCGCAGCCCCCCATACCGCCGCACCAGCGTCGTCAGACTCCAGGCGATGAGTACGTTCACCCAAAGCGACCGGTTCGTTTCATAGGAGCTGGCGATGAGGAAGCCGACGGGGCTGACCGGCCACCACACGAAGTGGGTGTGCAGCCAGACGAGGAGCAAGGTGAACCCGGCGCCCAGCACCAGCGCCAGCCGCAACCAGTTGTCGGGCACCTCCGGCGACCGCAGAGAGGCGTCGAGCTCCCCGAAGCCCCATTGCGGGTAGCTCGTGAACGGCCACCTCCCCAGCGCGGCCGCCCCCCTGCCGTGGATCATGCTCAGGAGCGCCGGCATCCCGAACGCGATCATAGCCACCAGGGCCACGATCGCGGCCAGCGTGAACATTGTCCCTCGAAGTCGCCCGCTGTGCACGAGCTTGAAGCTGTTCATCATCTGGGGCATGGCCAGGTTCATCGGATCGTACATATAGATGACTGAGAGATACGTGTACATGGCCAGTGACGGCGGCCCCAGTGGGTGCGCGCCGATGGTTCTCAGCACCACCGTTCTCGGGAAGAACCCCGTATCGACGAACATCACGCCGCCCGCCGCCACCAGCCGCGAGGCCCCGATGAGGACGGCGTAGAACACCCCCATGATGGCGACGAAGCTCCACCACGACATACCCGCCTGCACCGCCCACCACACGAGAAAGGCGTTCGTCGCCCCGAACAGCAGCAGCGCCCATCGTCCCGACATCGGGGCATAGGCGTCCTCCGGCGCTTTCTGCCGGCCCGCGAGCTGCAGCCAGGCGGCCCGCAGCGCCTGCCGCGATTGCCACAGCGCCACCGCCGAGATCGCCATGAAACCGCCCGCCTCCTGGAAGGCGATGAACGTCCGGGGGCTGATTGCCACCGCCGCCGTGCCCCCCTGCTCCGCCACCCCGAAGCTCGCCCACACCAGCATCTGCACCTGGAACAGCACGTAGAAAAGCCACAGGCTCAGCGACACCTCCGCCGGCAGCAGGCAGGTGATGCCGATCACCGGGAAGATGATCGACACCCGGACCCCATCCGATCCCGCCAGCACGCTCCACGGCAGGCCTTTGGCGGCGAAGTACCGGCCCACCTCGATGGCATAGAGCTGGGGAGACGGCACGTTCGGATAGAGCGTGTGAAGCCACCCGAGCGTGACGAACACCGCCGGCACGGCGAACCCGATCCAGAACACCCGGTTATTGAGGATGCTGCTCCTCAACGACGGCCGCTCATCATCCCCCGTGATCGCCAGAGGCACGTCCACCAGAGGGAATGCCAGCCGCTGCCGCTCGATCCAGTCCTTTTGCAGCAGCGCCCCCAGGCTGAACATCGCCAGCATCAGCGCCAGCGTGAAGCTCCCCCAGGCCGCCATCGGGAGGAGCCAGACGCCCCACGGCACGCCCGCCCCCGCCGGCGACCCCTCCCAGAACCAGCTCACATACTCCAGGCTGTTCAGCCGCAGGAAGAGCGGGACGTACGGCAGGATCAGATGCTCCCACTGGTTCCCCGGGGAGGCGCGGTAGAACGGGAACGTCGTCACCGAGACGATGTAGGGCAGCCCCCCCTGCATCGCCAGCCCCACCGACACGATCAGCATCCCGTAGACGACGAGCAGCTCGCCGCGGCTGAACGACCGCCCCGGCCAGATGCGTATCAGCAGGGTGTTCAGCGCCACGAGAAGGAAGAGGACGAAGACCGTGCTGTTGAGCAGCGAACCCGACCCGACATCCCACGTGCGGCTGACGAAGGCGAGGTAGGGGTTGATGAGTCCGAGCGTCGCAACCGCCATGGCGCCGATGAGAACCGCCCGCGGCGTGATGGGTGCCACGGGCTTGTCTACAGCATGGACCTCGGTCTGTTCTTGTGCAAACATCTTTCACCCACCGAAGGTGTTTGCGGCCGACGTTCAACACAAACACCGCGGCATTCGCCGGGAATCCCCACCTCGGAAGTCCGCCTCCCCATCCAGACCTCACCCTGGGTCGCAATCGAACCCGAACCCCATCTCTCGCCCAGGCACCGCGTTCCATTGCGCCCATCCCGGCTCACGCTACGAGCACCACTTATAGCAGAGATGCCCGGAGCTGTAAACCGTGGCACGCCGGCGCCCCGTCCCACGGCAGATGAGGATGGGTAGACGGTTTCTTAGCTATATACTCGACGATTGCCCATATCTCAGCCGACCGGCTGCGTGATCCCGAAGATCGACGAGATGATGGCGAACAGCCCCTGCGGCAGATACTGCCCCAGCACCAGCCCCAGAAACGCCGGGCGGAACTCCCGGAACAGCTTCAGCCCTCCATACCGCCGGATGGCGGAGCTGATCGCCCAGGCGATGAAGGCGTTGACCCAGATGGATCGGTTCGTCTCATACGAGCTGGCGACCAGAAACCCGATCGGGCTCACCGGCCACCAGATGAACTGCGTATGCAGCCACACCAGCAGCAGCGTGAACCCCGCCCCGATCACCATCGCCAGCCGCAGCCAGTTGTCCGGCGGCTCCGGCGCCCGCAGGCTCGCATCCAGCTCCCCGAACCCCCAGCTCGGATAGTCGGTGAATGGCCAGTTCGCCAGCGAGCTCGCCCCATGCTTGTACAGCACGTCCAGCAGCGCCGGAACCCCGAAGGCGAGCATCGCCACGATCGCCAGCAGGGCCGCCCAGGTGAAGGGCCTCCCCTTCAGCCGCGCACTGTGCACCAGCTTGAACGCGTTCATCATCTGCGGCATCGCCAGGTTCATCGGGTCGTACATGTAGATGACCGATAGGTAGGTGTACATCGTCAGCGACGCCGGTCCGATCGGCAGCGTTCCGACGGTCCGCAGCACGACTGTCCGTGGATAGAATCCCGTATCGACGAACATCACCCCGCCGGCCGCCACCAGCCGCGAGGCCCCCACCAGCACCGCGTAGAACACCGCCATCATCGCCCCGAAGCTCCACCAGCTCATGTCTGCCTTCCCCGCGAACCAGAACATGAACGCGTTGGCGATGACGAACGTGACCACCGCCGAGCGCCCGCTCATCGGCGCATACGGATCCGCTTCCTCCCGGGCCCGCCCGATCAGGCTCAGCCAGGCCGTCCGGAGAGCCCGCCTCGACTGCCAGATCGTCGCCGCCGTCAGCGCCAGGAACCCGCCCGCCTCCTCGAACGCGATGAACGTCTGCGGGTTGAGCGCCAGCGCCGCCGTCCCCCCTTCCTGCGCCACCCCGAAGCTCGCCCACACGAGCTGCTGCGCCCGAAAGAGCACGTAGAACACCCACAGGCTCAGCGACACCTCCGCCGGCAGCAAACACGTGATCCCGATCACCGGGAAGATGATCGAGATACGGACCCCTGACTCCCCGGACAGCGCGCTCCATGGAAGCCCCGAGTCCGCGAAGTACCGGCCCACCTCGATCGCGTAAAGCTGCGGCGACGGCACGCTCGGGTACAGCCGATGGAAGAACTGAAGCACCACGAAGAAGGCCGGCACCGCGAACCCGATCCAGAAGATCCGGTTGTTCAGGATGCTGCCCGCCAGCGTCGGCCGCTCCTCCTCCCCCGTCATCGCCAGCGGCACATCCACCAGCGGAAACGACAGCCGCTGCCGCTCGATCCAATCCCGCCGCATCAGCGCGCCCAGGCTGAACATCCCCGCCATCAGCGCCACCGTGAACCCGCCCCACCACGCCATCGGCCTGACCCACGCGCTCCACGGCGCCCCGTACCCGCTCGGCGCGCCTTCCCAGAACCACGTCACATACTCCAGGTTATTCAGCCGCAGGAACAGCGGAACGTGCGGCCAGATCATGTGCTGCCATCCGTTCTCCGGCGTCGCCATGTAGAACGGATACGTCGTCATCGACACGACATACGGCAGGCCCCCCTGCATCGCCAGCCCCACCGACACGATCAGCATCCCGTAGACGACGAGCAATTCCCAACGCGTGAACGACCGCCCGGGCCACACGCGAACCAGCGCCGTGTTGAGGAGCACCAACAGGAAGAGGACGAAGACGGGGCTGTTCAGCAGAGAGCCCGACCCGACATCCCACGTGCGGCTGACGAAGGCGAGATAGGGGTTGATGAGGCCGAGCGCCGCAACCGCCATGGCGCCGATGAGAACCGCCCGCGGCGTGATCGCCCCCACCGGCCTATCGGCGACCTCGTGCTCGACCTGTGGCTGTGCCGACACTGATACCCTGTCCTGTTCCGATGGTGCTATGCCGCGGCTGGCGATTACAGTCTAGCTGAAACGCCGACCGCGCTCACTGTATTTCCGCAGGATGTTGTTGTAAAAGAGTCTGGGGCCGCCCAGCGGGAGGGAGCCGACATCCCGCCTTCGGCCGGCAAGAGTGACTTAGAGACTCCAACAAAACCCCGCATTCCGCCGTTTGCGGCGGGTCTCTCTGCTGCGCAGCCATCGCCCGAAGGGGTTTTGTTAGAGGTTCTTAGGGGTCAGCTCCGAGGGTGGCGACCGCGGCTGCACCCGCCAGGACAGCGGGAGGCGTCGCCGGTGTGATGGGACCCGCTGCCGCTTCGGGCCGAACCGAGATCACTCGTTCCTCCATCAGCCCCTCTTAGAACCGCTATCAGAACCGCCGGCCCTGGCCTATGGTGCTACATGGGCGGTTCTGATTGCGGCGCGCAAGCGGTTTTGACAAACGCTCTTCGGGTCGTTCCCTTCTTCCCGGGCAGCCGCTCTCCTCTCTGAGAGGCTCCCCGCTCCTGCTCATTCCCCCGAGGCGCTCAAGTGCTGCGTGAGTTCCTGCCCCAGCAGCTCCTCGATATGCGGCTCCACCTCCCAGAACCGCTTCATCTCTTCATACTCCCGAACGAATCGCTTGTCGCCCGGTTTGAGCCCCTTCCTCGCCCGGATCATCAGATTCTTCGCCGTGTGCTCGGGATCGACGAACTCCACCACCTCCGTGCGATAGCCCATGATGCGCAGCACGAGCGCGCGAAAGGCGTCGGTCACGATGTCCGCGGTTCTCTCTTTGAGAATGCCGTGGCGCAGCACGGGCTGGAAGAGGGCCGCGCGGAGCGCGTCGTGAAGCTCGTGCTGGCAACAGGGCGCGGCGAGAATCGCATGGCTGCCCCAGAGAATCCCCTGGGCGATCGCCTCATCCGTCGCCGTGTCGCAGGCGTGCAGGCTCAACACCAGGTCGGGCGACTTCTCCGGGGAGAACTCGGCAATCCGCCCCACGCGGAACTCCAGCCCCTCCCACCCCAGCGAATCGCCAAGCGTGCGGCACCTCTCGATGATCTCTTCATTCACGTCAACCCCAACCACGCCTGCGGAGACACCCCGCAGATGGTTGAGATAGTGGTAGGCGGCGAAGGTCAGGTAGGCCTTCCCGCACCCGCAATCGACGATCTCGATGGGCGACGCGGCGGGCTCCTCCGAGGGGAGCACTCGCCCCATCAGCCGGAGGAACTCGTTGATCTGCCGGAACTTGCCCTGCATCGCCGCCCGCACTCGCCCCGAAGGCCCCGTGATTCCGATCGCCCGTAGGAAGTCGTCCGAGGCCTCCGCCGGGAGGAGGTATTGCTTGCGGCGGTCATGCGCCAGCGTCGGCGGGCGGCCCTCCAGCGACGGCTTCCCTCGCGTCACAAGGGCCTTCCCCTCCTTCGTGACGCGCACGTACAGATCGGCTGTGGTGGACTGCACGTGGAACTGCCGGAACGGCATGGCGAGCAACTCGTCGAGCTTCTCCAGCAGGAGCTCGCCGAAGTAGTTCTTGGTGATGTCCTTCTTCGCGTCGAAGTAGGAGAACTGCACCCGCCGCCGCCCCCGCACGAGAACGGGCCGCACCACGACCTTGACCCACGGCGGCCTCTCGCCGCGGACCCGCCCGGTCGCCGTCAGTCTGACGAACGTCTCCTCGTCGAGCACGGCGTCTCTGACGGCCGCCCGGCAATCCCTGTCCTCGTCAGCACTGCTCATAGACCATCACCTCTCAGCATCCCGACGCTCGCACAGCACGATCCTCTTCGCCGCCTGCTCGGTGAATCCGCCGGTCGAATATGGGTATGGCTCTCCCCGCTCGAAGGCATCCCAGTCCACTTTCGCCGGGTCGTCGCCATACACCCCGAGCATGGCGAACCCCGCGTCTTCCAGCAACCGCTCCAGCTCCGGCAGCAAGTACAGCCGCCAGGAGAAGGGCATTTCCACCCGCTTGCCGGTTTCGAGATCGATGGCGCGCACGTCGAACCCGAATCGCGCCAACCGGACGTCCTTCGTGCCTTGGGTCAGGAAGAGCAGATTCGGCTTCCCCTCCGCGAAGCTCCAGTCACGCCGCGGCTCGTCTGGCAGCCCGGTGTAGTTCTGGGTGTCGATCAGCGCCCGTCCTCCCCTCTTCAGCGCCCGCGCCATGCCCTGCAGCGCGGCCGCGTTCTCCTCGTGGCTGAGCATCCCAAAGCCATTGCCCCAGATGATCGCGGCCTCGAACTCCGCCTTGTAGGCTAGCTTGGTCATGTCGCCTTGGACGAACTGCACGGTCACGTCCGCCTCGGCCGCGTTGCGCCGCGCCACTTCGAGGAACGGCTCCGACCACTCCAGCGCGGTCACCTCACAGCCCCGCCGCGCCAGCTCGATGGCGTGCAGCCCCAGGCCGCAGCCGAGGTCGAGCACCGTGGCTCCCTTGCCGAGCTCCATCACGCGCTCCATGAATCCCACGCTCGAGCTCACCGATTGCTCCGACGGGACGCCGTCGAAATCCCAATACACCATGTCGCCGAATGTCCGTTCCCACGGACGGCCGTCGGTCTCGCTCACCATGTCTCCCTCCCTTGCGGTCGCAGACATGCGTCACATTAGCACAAGGCTCACACTACCGCTTCAACTCACGTTCGTCGCCGTGCTCCAGTCGGTCGAGCGGAAACGCCGGCCGCGCCAGCGGCCGCACGGCCAGCGACACAAGCACCAGCGCGTTGTCGTCCCCCGCGATGCGATTCGCACCCAGCGCGCCGCACGCCCGGCAGCGATGGATCAACGCCCACTCGCCGTCCTTCCTCACCTCCACGGCCACCGGCTCCATCTCGCCGCCGCAATAGGCCGCGCGGTCGCCCGGTCGGTCGTCGAGGTGCAGGCTCCACAGGCACCACGGGCAGTGGTTTCGGTGCTTCGTGCCAAGGGCATCCGCGAACACGTCTCGTCCACAATGAGCGCACTCGAAGCCGGCCTCGATGCTGCTCCCTCGGGCCCGCATCCTTCAAGTCTCCCCGCTCGTGATTTGCAGGTAGCTCCTCACCCTGCGCGGGTCCGCCTCTCCTGTCTGCACCGCCTCTCGTATGCCGCATCCGTCCTCGCCGCCGTGCGAGCAGTTGCTGAAACGGCACCGGCCGACGAACGGCGCAATATCCGGAAACGCCGCCGCCACCTGCTCCGCCGACACATCCCAGAACCCGAGCTGCCGCAGCCCGGCCGTGTCCGCCACCCACCCGCCGAACGGCAGCTCGAGCAGCGTGATGGAGCTCGTCGTGTGGCGGCCTTTGTGGGTGACGTCGCCGATGTCGCCGACCCGAAGCTTCAGCTCCGGTGCGATGGCGTTGAGGAGGGACGACTTGCCGACTCCCGACGGCCCGCACAGCACCGACCGGCGATCCGTCAGCGCCTCCTTCAGCTCGCGCACGCCGTCGCCCGTCTCGGCCGACGTGAACAGCACCCGGAATCCACATTGGCGGTAGACAGCGAACCGTGCATGCACGTGCCCGCCGGCCTCAAGGCGGGGCGGTTCGCCGTCCACCAAATCTGTCTTGTTGATACACACTAGCGGCTCCAGCCCACCGGCCATCGCCTGCACCAGAAACCGGTCCAGCAGGAACAGGTCCGGCCTCGGCTCCGCCGCGGCGAAGACGATCACCGCCTGCTCCACGTTCGCCACCAGCGTCTGCTGAAGCGGCACGCTTCCCGCCGCCTTTCGCGAGAGGTCGGACTCCCGCGGCAGGACCGCTTCGATCACACCGCGCCCCGGCTCCAGCATGGCGATCTTCACCCGATCGCCCGCCGCCACCGGCGTCGCCGCCTGCCGCCGGTCGCCCTTCTTCACGCTCTTCAGCCGCCCCCTCAGCAGACACCGCACGACATGACCATCGACCATCACGTCGAACAGCGCCCCTCGATTCTCTACGACTGTGCCTTCGATCAGTGGAGTGCCCATGCGGCCACCCCTCCTGCCCGCCTGTTCGGCAGGAGCTTGCCTCCTGCCACAACCTGCACCTCGAGTCCTGCAATAAGCAATATCACCGCAATCTCTCCGTTCAATGGGATACAGCGCCTGTGACCCCGGCGCCGGGGCTGTTGGGCAGGAGCTCGCCCCCTGCCACAATGCAGAACGCCACGGGCCTCCTCGGCCCGCGGCGCTATCCGAAACGCGTAGGGCAGGAGCGTGCCTCCTGCCCAGAGAGAAGCGGTGAGTGCTTCAGTTCAGTTGCTTCGGTAGCTTGCTGCCGAAGCCCGCTACTCAGCCCCAGGCGCGAGGCAGTGACGCGATATTCGGTTCGCGATGTATGCCGTTGCCATAAGTTTCACTGCCTCCTATCTAGCCTGAACGGCTGAATGCGTGAGCACCAGTATACCCGGACACTGCCGTCGCGTCAAGCGTTCCCAAACCCATCTGCCATCGCGACGAAGGCCGCCCGCTAGGATGCCGCCAACACCTCGCGTGCGTCGAGGGGCTCGGCCACCCGCTCGTCGGACACGGTGACGCCATCTCGGAAAGTCACGATCCGCTGGGTGTGGAGCGCGATGTCGTGCTCGTGGGTGACCAGAACAATCGTCTTCCCCTGCCGGTGGAGATCTTGCAGGACCCCGACGATCTCCTCGCCGGTTCGCGAGTCGAGGTTGCCGGTGGGCTCGTCGGCAAGGAGGAGCGCCGGGTCGTTGACGAGCGCCCGCGCCATCGCCACCCGCTGCTGCTCCCCGCCCGACATCTCCGAGGGGCGGTGGCGGACGCGCTCCAGCAAACCCACCGCTTCGAGCGCCCGTTGCGAGCGCTTTCTCCGGTCGCGCGCCCCGGCATAGAGCAGCGGAATCTCGACATTATGCAGCGCGTCCATCCGGGGCAGCAGGTTGAAGGTCTGAAACACGAAACCGATGCGCGCGTTCCGGATGTCGGCCAGCTCATCCTCGGACAGGTCCGACACCCGCACCCCGTCGAGATGGTACTCCCCCGACGTCGGCCGGTCCAGGCATCCGAGCAGGTTCATGAAGGTGGACTTCCCCGAGCCCGACGGTCCCATTATCGCCACGAACTCCCCCGCCTCCACCGTCAGCGAGACCCCGCGCAGGGCCGGCACCGTCACGTTCCCCGTTCGGTACTCCTTCTGGATGTCAATCGCCCGGATCATGATCCGGCCTCGCCGCCCGGCACCCGTAGCAGCGACACTTGTCCGCCTACGGCGGATTCCTGTCCCGATCGCGACCCGCCGAAGGCGGCCGAGTCCGCCTCCTTCGTGTCTTTGTGCCTTTGCGGTTGGCCCCTCCGCTGCACTCGCTCATTCATATCGCAGCGCCTGAATGGGATCGAGCTTCGCCGCCCGCCAGGCCGGGTACACCCCGAAGAACACGCCCACCGCGCAGGCGAAGCAGAACCCCAACACCGCCACCCAGATGGGTACGTGGGTCGGCATGTCTTCCTTCATCACCGCCCCCACCAGCCAGGCGAGGCCGGCGCCCGTTCCCACTCCCATGACCCCTCCAACGCCCGACAGCGTCACCGCCTCGATGAGGAACTGGAGCATGATCTGCCGGCTCTTCGCCCCCACCGCCTTCCGCAGGCCGATCTCGCGCGTGCGCTCCGTCACTGACACCAGCATGATGTTCATGATCCCGATGCCGCCAACCAGCAGAGCAAGTCCTCCCACCCCGCCGAGCACCATGCCGAACAGGCCCAGTATCCTCCCGATGGCCTCCAGCATCCGCGACTGCGTGTCCACCGTGAAATCCGGCTGGTTGTTGTGGCGGCGCATGAGAACCGACCAGATCTGATCGGCCGCCTCCTCCGTGTCATCCGTCGTAGCCGTCTGCGCGAATATCACCCAGACGCGCCTGTCCCCGGCGATCCGCTTCTGGAGCGTCGTGATTGGCGCGTATACCCGCCTGTCGGGGTCCTCTCCCATCCTGCGACCGATCCGCTTTGCCTCCCCGATAACGGTGAAGCTGATCCCGTGAATCCGCACCGTCTGCCCCACCGCGTCCTCATCGGGCCAGAGCCGCTCCGCCACGGTCGCCCCGACGACACATACCTTCTGGTACATATCGCAGTCCCGGGTCGAGTAGAAGCGCCCCCGGGCCAGTTCGACGTTATGGAGCTCGGCGTAGTACGCGTCTCCCGCAACGACCTCACACGTGTACTCATTACCCGCCGACTCGAGCGTACGGTCACTCATCGTGTACTCGGGCGAAACCGCCGTCACGAGCGGGCACTCCCGGCGAATCGCCTCCGCGTCGTCGATCGTCATGAACTCGATGTGGGACCGGCCTTCGCCCTTCTCCCGCTTCTCGGGAGTTAACACCACCACCACCAGGCGCGACCCCATCTGCTCGAACTCTTTGACTACCTGATCCCGGATGCCCTCGATGATGGACACCATCACGATCACAGACGCGACCCCGATGATGACGCCCACCATCGTCAGCACGGAGCGCAGCTTATTCGCCGCGAGGCAGGAGAGGCCGACCCGTAGGCTCTGCAACAACCCCATGGTGGCGCCTACTCCTCGTCCTCGTTCTTCTCAGACATGCGCCGAATGTCGAACTTCTTACGCTCCGGGATGCCCTTGCCGAGCTGCACCTCCTCCCCCTCCTCCAAGCCCGTCTTGATCTCGGTGCGGGCGTCGTTGGACAGGCCGGTCGTCACCTCCCGGTCCTCTGTTATCTGCTCGCTCGTCTTCCCCCCTAAGGCGGTCGACAGGGAGGTCTTGCTCTTCTTCTCCCCCGTGACGACCGCGGCGAACTTCTTCCCCTTCTCATCCTCCTTCTCGAAGACGGCGTCGTTCGGCACCCAGAGCACGTCCTCCACACGCTCGCACACGATCTCGACGTTCGCCGTCATCCCAGGTCTCAGCGCAATGTCCGCGTCCTCAACCGTCACCTCAATCGGGAAGCGGACGATCGCCGACCCCGGCTCCCGCACGTATACCTCGCTGGCGCGCGCGATCCGCGTCAGCCTCCCCTCATAGCGCGCGTCGCGCAGCGCATCAACCGTGATCTCTACGCGCAGTCCAGGACTCAGCTTGTCCACATCGACTTCGTTCAGATCCACCTTCACCAGCATCGTAGACAGATCGCCAATGGTGACGATCGGCGCGCCCGCGCCGTACTCGGAGACGGCTGTGATCATCTCGCCCTCGCGGATATGGCGCGCGATCACCACACCCGAACAGGGCGCCTTGATCACCGCGTCCGCCAGGCGGGATTCGATCTCCGCCAGCGAGTCCCGAATCTGGCGCAGCGAAGCCTCCGACTCCACCACCCGCGACTTGCTGAGATCACACTCGGCCCGCCTCGCCCGCGCCACCGACAGCCCCGCCTCCTGCTCCTTCACCCGCTCCTGGGCCGAGCGCTCCTGCTGCGCCGCCATGTCCGCCGCCGCCTTCGCCGAGTCCACCGCGTCCCGCGACACATACCCGCCGTCTTCGAGCAGCCGCCGCTTGTACTCGTAGATTCGCTGCGCATCCGCCCTTCGCGTCGCCGCCTCCGCCGCCGACGACTGCGCCACCCGCAGGCTCGCCTCAGCCTGCGCGATCTGCGCGCCGATCGTCTCCTCCTCCAGTGCAGAGGCGAGTCTCGCCTGCTCCAGCCGCGCCTTCGCCCCGTCGAGCTGCGCCTTGACCTGGTCGCGCCGCGCCTCCTCCTGCGGCACGGCCAGCCGGGCGATCACCTGCCCCTCCTCCACGGTGTCTCCCTCGTCAACCAGCAGCTCCGCGAGCTGCCCCGCCACTTTCGACTTCACCTCCACCCGCTTGATCGGCTCGACGTATCCGGTCTCGCGAATCGCGACGACGACGTCGCCTCTCTCCACCTTGGCCGTCCCGGCGTTGTCCGGCTTCGACTTCACCTTGCGCGCTATCATCACTCCACAGCCGCCGATCAGCGCCAGCGGCAGCACTACCGCGAAGAAAATGAGCTTGAGCCTCTTTCGCATAAAGAGCATCCTTGCAGGAGCTGGGATCGTGCCTGTCTCGTATAGTTTCCCTGGCCGCGGCAGCGAACCTGCGGCAGACAGCCATCCACCATAGTACCCATACGAGAAGACGGTCCAAAGGGTTTCAGCGATCCGACGGCCGGTTGACCTTGCGCTCTCTCGCTTCTCAGCTTACATCGCCTCTCGGAACGACCCCCACTCCGGCTCATCCCACGGATCGCCGAGGCCGCTCGTAAACACCGGCACTCCCACGCGCGCCCTTCCCTCCGCGAGATCCCGCGCCAACGCCTTCAGCTCCTTCGGGAACACCGGCTCCTTCTCCACCTCCGCCAGCGGCACCCACTTCAGCGGCCCCTCGATCACATCCGCCCGATCCGGCTCCGCCGACTCTCCCACCAAATCCGCCCACACCCACACCTCCAGCGCGTAAGCGTGGTCGCACTGCTCCGTCTCCTCCCGCGGCACCCCCTGCGCGGAGAGCATCTCCCGCGTCTGCTCCAGCGGCCAGTGCTTCGGCACGACCCACTCCCGCAGAAACGCCACCGACCGCGCCTTCACCCGCAGCCCGCTTTCCTCGAACACCTCCCGCTCCGCCGCCTCGAACATCGTCTCGTTCGGATGCAGCCCACCCCCCGGCGCCGCCCCCGGCTGTGGCGGATTCCCGCCCACCACATCCGGCCGCGGCAGGATCAGCATCTTCCCATCCCGCACGATCAGCGCTCTTACCCTCAGACTTCGAAAGATGCTATGGGTGAACATGGTCCCCCTCAGCGCCATCCCACGGACTCCCCGGCGTGCTCACGAACGCCGGCACGCCCACGTGCGCCCTTCCCTCCGCAAGATCCCGCGCCAGCGCCTTCAGCTCCATGGGAAACAACGGCTCATCGGGCACCAGTTCGAGAGGCACCCACTCGGCCAGTCCCCCGGTGATGTTCTCGTCGCCGGGCTTCGGCTCTGCTCGCGCGCCCTCCGGAATCTCCGCCCACAGGTAGACTTCGAGTCCGTAGGCGTGCTCCGGGAGGCCGTCCTCATCCGAACTGCCCGGAAACCAGAGGCTCTCACCGTGCCGCCGCGCGACCTCCGTCGGAACGGTCTTCGGCACCACCCACTCCCTGAGGAACGCGAGTGATGTCACCCGCACCCTCAGCCCCGTCTCCTCGTAAACCTCTCGCTCCGCACACTCGTACAGCGACTCGTTCGGCTCCAGACCGCCACCAGGCAGAACCCGGTAGGAATCGCGCCCGCCCATCTGATCCCCGCACGGCGCGTGCAGCAGCATCTTGCTCTCGCGGACGACGATCACGCGCGTTCGTATGTTTCGGTAGATGTTATGGGTGAACATGCGACCCCCTCAAACTGCAATACAGGCGCATCGCCTGCACGACAGGACGTCCGTCCGATGGCTCACTGACTTCCTGCCGTCAGTCCTCTTCTGCCAGATATGTCTCAAACCATTCATACAGATATGGGAGCGGATTCACTCGGAAGGCCAGCGTGCGATAGGTCTCGTCGAACCAGGGCGGGCGGAGCGCGCAGAGGAGCGCCTCTCGCGATTCGCCCCAAATCATCTCGAAGTGCAGGTGGGGCGTGATGTTGATGTTCTCCGCGCCCGTGATGCCAGAGGGGCCAATCGCCTGCCGAAGCTCCAGGTGGGAGCCTTCGGCAATGCCCGATTCCAGGCTCAGCATGTGCGCGTACAGGTAGCCGAGACCATCTTCGGCGACAACCGACACTACGATGCCCTCACTCCCGATCTCGTCCGGCTCCTTGTACCCGCCGACATAGACGATCTCACCGCCCGTCGCCGCGCGTACCGTCGCAACCCCGACGGGACAGTCAATGTCCACCCCCTCGTGCGTCGGGCTCAGGTCGGTCGATCCCGAGTACTTGTGCAACCAGTTGTGCGTGTAGCCCCACGACCACGCGTCGCTCACAATCGGAAACGCGTACTTCTCGTGAGGCATCAGCGGCCGCGCCGCGTCGCTGACCAGCAGGCGCGCGTCATGCTCCAGCCGCCAATACCGATGCTCCCACTTCTTTCTCGAGGAGTCGGTATTGTAGGCGGCGTTGATGTCGGCCGCCAGTCGCACGCCGCCAATAACTCGCCACCATCCGAGTGGAACATCGGAGCGATCCTCGCCGACGGCCACAGTGACCCACCCAAGCTCTGCCCTCCCGGGCTTGCCAGTTGGCCCCTGGTAACGGATGTCGAGCAGTTCCACTCGCGCAGGCGCAGCGGCATCATCTGGTAACGCCAGCGACTCGCCGACGTTGAGATCGATGTAGATGGGTCCGCCGTCAAATGTCCGGTAGCTTGTCATCGTCTTGCCCCCGCCTTTGTCGCCTTCCAGATCACCGTCCCCGGCACCATGCGCTGCCGTTTCGGCGACCAGTACCCGCCCCAATCCTGCCCGCTCCCCTCCTCCACCGGCTCCGGCTCGACGATGTCGAGCACCTCCAGGCCGGCGCCCCTGAGTAAGCGGCAATACTCCCCGACCGTTCGCTGGAACTGACGCACCCGAGGGTGTGAGTCTAGCCCCTTCTGCCACCACTCGTAGCTGTACTCGCCATCGAAGTAGCTGTGCTCGACCCGCATCCCCTTCTCCGCCAGGCAGTACCAAAACGGGTGGTCCAAGCTGAAGACGAAGAGTCCTCCGGGCTTCAGCACCCGATGCACCTCAGCGAAGCACCGGCCCAGGTTCCTCACGAACATCAGCGCATAGGCCGAGAACGTGACGTCCTGGCTGGCATCGCCGACTCCAGTGAGCCGCTCCGCATTCGCCTGCCGAAACGTCGCCTCGACCCCGTGCTCTTCGGCCAGGCGTCGCGCGAACTTCACCTGCTTGTCGGAGATGTCGAGCCCGGTCGCTATCGCGCCGCGCTTGGCGAAGGCGACGCTGCACTGTCCGCCCCCGCACCCGATCTCCAGCACGCGCTTCCCCTTCACCTTGCCAATAAGCTGAAGCTGGTCCTCATTCGGGCAGTGGGGCCCGTAGTGCACGAAATCGCACGGGATCTTGTGCTCCGACTGATAGTGGGGAGAGATCGCGTTCCAGGTCTTCCGCATGTCGATCCGATCAGCCATTGCGCTTACTCCTGTTCGGCAGGAGCGAGTTCACCCTGAGTCATACCGAAGGGCCTCCTGCCACCACTCCTTACCCCGTTCGGCAGGAGCTTGCCTCCTGCCACCTCAGCCTCTGGTCACCACCTTCTTGAAGCTATACGTCTGGTCCGCAAACCGGTACCCCAGGTTCGTGTAGAACAGCGCCGCCCGGTAGTTGTTCCAGGTGGTGCTGATGGCGGTGTGCTTGCACCCCGCCCGCCTCATCTCCTCCAGCGCGCTCGCCAGCACGTACTTCCCCAGCCCCTTCCCCTGCAGCCCATCCTCCACATCCAGCGAATCGCAGTAGCACCAGTCCTCCGCCTCCGGGCTCGGCGACGTCTGCCCACGATCCATGCAGCAGCTCCCCAGCTCCCGATCCCCCTGCATCGCTCGAAGCACCATGCGGGAGCCGAGCGGGCCGTCGCTCCACCGCGGCTTCATCTCCACCTCCAGCGGCGGCGTCGGGGCCGCCGGCGGCTCGAAATCGTGCCAGTGCAAGTAGATCTCGCTGTCGCCCGCCTCCGCATATCCGTACATCCCAAAGAGCGCCTGCACGTGTGTCATCCGCTGCGAGAGCTGCCCCCACGGACAGTGGTAGAAGGGATACCGCGCGAAGTAGTGCCAGGCCAGGATCGTCCCTCGCTTTTGCTCCCGCGCATACTCATCCACCCACTCCAGCAGCCGCCGACCGACATCCCGCTGCCCCACTCGATACCCCAGGAACCGGATTGCCACCGGTTCCCCCTTCGGCACCGGGTCCTCGTCCAGCGGCCGGGCCACCCCCACGTGCACGAACCCCGCCGCCTTGCCATCGTGCAGGGCCACCATCACTCGCTCGTCGCGGAGCCACTTGCTTGTCAGTGCTCCGACGCTGGCGAACCGCTCCGCCGGCACCGGGTGAACGTCCGGCACCGGCTCGATCAGCTCGTTGTACAGGCGCGTGATGCCCTCCGCCATCTCCGGCTCGAACGCCACAATCTCCATCACTCAGTTCCCTTCCGCCGGGCCGCCTTCAGCGCCTTGCGAAAACTGAAGGTCCGGTCGAGAAACCGATAGTCGAAGTTCGTGTAGAAGAGATAGGCTCGGTGGTTGTTCCAGTCCGTGCTTATCAAGGCGTGCCGCGGCCCGCGCTCTCTCGCCTCCCGCAGCCCCCGCGCAAGCAGGTACTTGCCGAGGCCCCTCCCCTGGATATCATCATCGACGTGCAGGCCCGTGCAGAAACACCACTCCTTCAACTCCGGACGCCACTCATCCGAGCCCAGCGTCGGGATTTCGCAGACACCGACGCGCTTCCCCTCCCGGAGCACCCGCAGCTCGACTCCCGGGCCGAACTCGGAAACCTGCTTCTGCCACCCCCCGACGATCTCGACCTCCACCTCCGGCCTCTCCACCTCTGGCGCCTCGAAGTCCTCCCAGGCGAAGAACACCTCGCTCTCCTCCACCTCGTAGCCGGCCATCCCGAAGAGCGGCGGCACGTGCGCCATCCGCTCCGATATGTGAGAGAACGGCAGGTGGTAGAAGGGATACATGAAGTTGCAGTGCCCTGCCACGATCGTCGGCCGACCCCGTTCCCGCAGCCAGCCCTCGGCCGCCTCCAGCAGCGCCGCTCCGACCGCCCGTTCCCTCACGCGGTAGGCCAGGAACCGGATCACTCCAGGCTCGCCCTTGCAGTGCCAGTCATCCGTCGCCGGCCGCGCCAAGCCCATATGTGCGAACCCGACGACTTCTCCTTCTGCCACGGCCACGAGCACCTGTTCCTCGGCCAGCGGCTGCCGCTCCAGCTTCTTCAGATCCGCGAACCATTCCCCGCCCACCGGCTCGCAGAACGGCGCCGGGGCCGCGACCTCGCTGTAGCACCGCGCCACAGCCTCCGCCATCTCCGGCTCGAACGGCACGATCTCTAACACGCTGCACTCCTTACGAAAGCCAAACGCGCCTACTTCTCGCCGCCCGATCTCCGGGTGGCATGAAGCAGGCACGGCGAGGGCTGATTTCGCCTCCATCCTGCTGCCGACGTATCGTTCTTTCGGCGGTCAGCCAGCCCAGAGATTAATGAACATCCCCTCACCTGTCAACCGCCTCGGCCCGAGCGCCGCGCCGCCCGGAAGGAAGCTGCAAGCCTGAACCGGAACCTCTTGAGCCTGAGACAACGACGCGGGAGATGCTCTGGATGAACCCCCTCCAGCAACTGCTAAACCTATCCGACGATGAGAAGGCGCGCCTCGGCGTCGAAGCCACCCCGGCCGAGATCGCCCAGCAGCCAGAGGTGTGGCGCGACACCGCGCGGCGATTCGCCGACGCGGCGCCGGCCATCAAAGAGCTGCTCGCACAGATCGGCCTCCCCGGCGGCAGCGCCGAGATCATCTTCGGCGGAGCCGGCACCTCCGACTTCGTCGGCAAGTGCGTCCAAGGCCCGCTCACCGCCGCCTTCAATACCCGCGGCCTCGCCGTGCCCACCACCGACATCGTCACCCACCCCGAGTTCGCCTTTCCCGCCGCCCGCCCAGGGCTGATGGTCTCCTTCGCCCGTTCCGGCAACAGCCCCGAGAGCGTCGCCGCCATGGACATCGCCGTCGCCGAGCGCCCTGAAGTCCGCCACCTCGTCATCACCTGCAACGCCGAGGGCGACCTCGCCAAGCGCGCCGCCGCGCTCGGCGACCGCGCCCATACCCTCGCACTCCACCCGAAGACCAACGACCGCGGCCTCGCTATGACCTCCAGCTTCACCTCCATGGTCGTCGCCGGCCTCGGCCTCGCCTACCTCGACAACATCGACGAGTACGTCTCATGCGTTGACCGCATGGCGACCGCGGGCGAGACGATGCTGTCGGCCATGCCCGAAGTCGCCGAGCGGCTGGCGAAGAAGAGCCCCCAGCGCGCCTGTTTCCTCGGCTCCGGCTCCGCCTTCGGAGCGGCCGTCGAGTCCCACCTCAAGCTCCAGGAGATGACCGACGGCGGGCTCATCTGCTTCTGCGACACCTTCCTCGGCCTTCGCCACGGCCCCCGCGCCGCCATCCACGACGACACCCTCGTCACCTCTTTCCTCAGCTCCGATCCCCAGGTCCGGCGCTACGAGCTCGACCTGGTCCGCAGCAACCGGGAGCAGAAGGTCGGCCTCGCCCACCTCATCGTCGCCGACCGCGCCGACGGCCTCGCCGACCTCGCCGACACCGTCGTCGCCTTCGATCCGGAGGGCGCGCTCGACCTGCCCGACCACATGCTCGCCCCCGTCTACACCATCGCCGGCCAGCTCCTCGGCCTTTTCGCCTCCCTGGAGCGCGGCCTCAAGCCCGACGCCCCCAGCGCCGGCGGCGTCATCCACCGGGTCGTCCAAGGCGTCACCATCTACCCACGAGAGCACACAGCGTGACACGGCCAATTTCCTTGCCCAAGCTCAAGGCCGTCCTCTTCGACATGGACGGCCTCATCGTCGATACCGAGCCCATCCACTTCCAGGCCTTTCGGCAGTACATGAAGAACCACGGCGTCGATATGCCCGAGTCGATGATGGCCGATTTCATCGGCCTTCCCGAGGCCGATAACCTGCGCGACCTGAAGGCGAAGTACCGGCTCGACACTTCGCTGGAGCAAATGGTCGCCGAGCGTCGCGTCATCTACCTGGACCTCATCCGGACGCTGCCCCTGCGCGTCTTCCCCGGCTTCTGGGAGTTCAGCGCGGCCACCAGAGAGCGCGGGCTCAGGCAGGCCGTCGTCTCCTCCGCCCCCCAGGAGCAGGTGGAGATCGTCCTCTCCCGCCTCTTCGAGGGCCGCCCCGACGGGCCCGCCGCCGACTACTTCGACGGCATCGTCACCGGCGACGATATCCACCACAACAAGCCCGCGCCCGACATCTACCTGGAGGGCGCCACGCGCGTCGGCGCCGCGCCCGACCGCTGCCTCGCCCTCGAAGACTCCCCGCCCGGCGCCCAGTCCGCCGTCGCCGCCGGCATGACCGCCATCGCCATCCCCAACGAGTACACCGAAGGCCTGGACTTCCCCGGCGCCGCCGCCGTCCTGCCGTCACTGGATGCCGCCAGGGATTATCTCGGCTGGTAGCTATGGATTCTCTCGCATTGCGGTTACGACCGTAAGGCGAGAGAATCTGCTGTGTGAGTCTCACTCCGTGCGCTGTAGAGTTTCTTGCATTATGGGTGCTCCTAACCATAATGCAGGAAACTCCATAGGAGGGAACCATGTCCGCCATCGCCGTCATCGGAGAGCTGAACCTCGACCTCATCGTCACCGGCGCGGAGCGCATGCCCCACCCCGGAGAGGAGATCATCGTCGATGATATGCTCCTCACCCTCGGCTCCTCCTCCGCCATCACTGCCTGCCAGCTCGCCGCGCTGGGAGACGACGTCCTCTTCATCAGCAAGGTCGGCGGGGACGAGTTCGGCCGCCGCGCGCTCGAATTCCTGCGCGAGAAGGGCGTCTCCACCGAGGCGATCGCCGTGAACGAGTCGATGAAGACCGGCCTCACCATCTCCACTGCCATCGACTCCGAGCGGGCCCAGATGACGGCCATGGGATGCATCCAGGAGATGCGCCTTGCAGACGTGGACTTCGACCTGCTCCGCGGCCGGCAGCACCTGCTCATCAGCTCCTTCTACCTTCAGCGCAACCTCCGGCCCGATATCCCGCGCATCTTCCAGCAGGCCAGGGAGATGGGCCTCACCACCTCCCTCGACACCGGCTGGCCCCACGAGGGAGAGAGCATCCACGACACCGACCCCGTCTGGCCCCACCTCGACGTCTTCCTCCCCAACGATCTGGAAGCAATGCGTCTTACCGGAGAGGAGGAACCAGCGCGCGCGCTGGACGCACTTGCACGCCGTGTCCCGACTGTTGTCATGAAGATCGGGCCGCGTGGAGCCGAAGTGCGCCAAGGGGACAAGCATGTGAAGCGGGCAGGGCTTGAGATTGACGTCATTGACACCACCGGCGCGGGCGATTCCTTCAACGCCGGCTTCCTTCACGGCTATCTCGCCGACTGGGACCTCGCCGATTGCCTCGACCTCGGGAATGCCTGCGGCGCCCTCTCCATCCGCGCCCCCGGCGGAACCACCTCCCAACCCACCCTCGACGAAGCCCAGCGCTTCATCCAAACGGCGCCGCGTCGGGTTGCCGGCTAGCTCCTCAGAAGGCCACGGCCGCGGTCCCGACGAGGATGAGGACCGTACCCACCGCTTTCCAGACCCAGTCGCTCTTCTCTCCGAGCATGGCGTAGCTCAAGACGAATCCAAAGATCAGATTCGTCCGCACGACCGCGGTTACACGCGTGGCCGTGTCCAGCGAGATCGCGTACATGAACACTATGCCCGCCGCCGCCGAGAGGATCGCCAGGGGCGCAATCCGTCTTACCTCTGACCACCGGATCGCCCCCGGTGCCGACGACTTCTCGCCCAGGAGCCGGAACGCCACCCAGAAAGCTATGAAGGAAGAACCTTGCATGAGGAAGATGAACGCCGCCGGATGCACCTGCTCCACCCCAACTTTGCAGAGGATGTTGACGAGCGCCGTCAGTACCGCTCCCACCAAACCGTGCACAGATACCCGGGACGTCCTGTAGAACACAACTCCGCCCATCGTGATGGCCAGCACGCCGGCCCACACCTGCGGCCCGAACCGCTCGGACAGCACGCTCGGAGCCAGCAGGAGCACGAAAAGCGGCGCCGTGTTGTACATCGCATAGGTCGAGAAGTAGTCGCTCTTCACGCCGTGCATAATGACCAGCCAGCGCAGGCTGTGGAGTAGGCCGATCGCGGCCACGACCAGCCAGAACGACAGCTTCGCGGGGAACGATCCGTAGATCACAAACGGTACGACCAGCAGCAGCGACACCAGCGCGCGGAAGATCGTCAGCATCCGCAGGGGTGAGATGTCCTGCACGATTGACTTCGAGAGCGACGTCCACAGCGCGTTGCCAAAGGCGCAGGCAACGGAGAGAACGATCCACATGGGCGAGACATCTCCACGGAGCGACATTGCGCCTGGCGGCGGCCGCTCCCACGGTCACTTCCCGCAGTCTACCGGAACTACCTCGCCCCCGTCAAAAGGCTTTGCTCTCGCCCCTCTCAGGTGTTATCGCGGACGAACTCCGTCACTTCGAGCCCTGTGCTGTAGTCCCACACCCGCCGCTCGTAGCCATCGTCCCGCCGGTGCCGCGTCGGCCCGCTCCACCGCATTCGCCTCTTCTGCTGCCACGGCCTTCGCTCCCACGCCGCTCCGCGGAACGGGTCCCGCGTCCGGTTCATCCAGTCGAGCATCGCCGCGTGCAGTCCATCCCTCACATCGGCGTGGGCCTCCGAGTCGATCAGGTTCTTCATCTCCTGTGGGTCCTCTTCCAGGTCGTACAGCTCATCCGTCGACAGAAGGTTTACAGCCAGTTTGTGGCGGCCGTCGCAGGCGCACCGGATCGGCTGGAATCCACCCCACCCGTCGTGATCCACTTCGTAGCGGTGGAACTCCAGGAAGATCGTGTCGTTGGGCCGCACGCTCGGATCCTTACAAGCGTCCAGCATGCTCTTTCCTTCCAGGAACGGCTGCTGCTCCAGGCCGAACGTATCCAGTATTGATGGCACCACATCTATGTGTGAGACCGGGTTCGGATTCACCGACCCCGCCGGCGTCTGCTCCGGCCACCGCACGATGAACGGAATCCTCGTCGTCTCGTCATATATCGCCGGACCCTTCGTTGGCAAGCCATGGCTCAGCAGCGGCGTCCCGTGGTCCGATGTGTAGATGACGAGCGCCTCCGGAATGCGGTGGTCTATCGCCTCCACCACCCGGCCGATCTCGTAATCCACGAACGAATTGCACCCGAAGTAGATCGGCCGGCGCATGACCTTTTCACCTCGAGGGAGCTTCGAGTCCTCCGCCCATTCCTGGATATGCGGCGGCTTGTCTTCGAGCGTGTCCGACGCGTTCTCGCCCAGGGCGTAATCGAAGTCGACGAACATGTCGCAGAACGGTGGCGGACACGTCCAAGGGTGGTGAGGCTCATCGTAGGACACGACCAGCAAGAAGTCGTCGTCGCGGTGCTGCTCGATGAAGGCGACGGCGCGGTCGGAGCACTGATGCGCGTAGGTGAACTCCTCCGTGATACCGTGCTCGTGCATCTTCTCCGGAGTCACCATCTCCCGAGAGAGCTTCCGCATCTCGGGGCTCATCTGCTCCAACCAGCAGCGCATATCGAACCAGTAATCCGGATCCCACCCCTCCGGCGCCCGCCCCGCTCCGAAGTAGTCCGTCGCATCCAGATGCCACTTGCCGACGTACCCCGTCGCGATGCCGTTGTCGCTCAGCCGCTGACCGATGGTCTTGATGTTGGCCCCCAGCGGCATGTCGTTGCCCCAGCTTCCGTTTGTGTGCGGATACGTGCCGGTGAACAGCCCCGAGCGCCCCGGGCCGCACACGGGCTGCACCGTGTAGGCGCGGTCGAACCGCATCCCCTCCGTCGCCAGCCGGTCGATGTTCGGCGTCCGCATCTCCCGCCGCCCATAGCACCCCACGACGTTCGCGCCCTGAGTGTCCGTCATGATCAGCACGACTTGGCGCTTCTCACCCATCTGTCCATCCGCCTTTCACCGCATTCTCTCAGCCACTCTTGTCGACCGCCACCGCGAACCCCTCTACCCGTTCATGCGCGCAGACATTTGCGGCTTGCGCGGATATAGGATAGAATCTGCCATCCCAGGCATCGGGGAGAGCTTCGACATGGACGTCGTCCTCGTCATCATCGGCCTCGCCGTTGGAGCCGCCGTCGGCTATCTCTTCGCCAGCTCGCGCCTCTTCCGCCAGTTCCAGGAGGAGCGCGAGGCGCGCGTCGCCGCCGAGACGCGGCTGGCGGAGATGGAGAAACAGCTCGAAGCCCAGAAGTCGCTCGTGGATGAGGCGACGTCCAAGCTCGGCGACACCTTCAAGGCGCTCTCATCGGACGCCCTCCGAAACAACGCCCAGGCCTTCGTGGACTCCGCCAAGCAGACCCTGGAGCCGCTCCGCGACGCGCTCAAGCGCTACGAAACCCAGATCCAGGAGATCGAGCGCCAGCGCCAGCAGGCCTACGGCAGCCTCGAAAGCCAGCTCAAATCCCTCGCCACCAGCGAGCAGCAGCTCCAGCGAGAGACATCCAACCTCGTCAACGCCCTCCGCCGCCCCCAGGTGCGCGGCCGCTGGGGCGAGCTCACCCTCAAGCGCGCCGTCGAGCTGGCCGGCATGAGCGAGCACGTCGATTACTCCGAGCAGGTCTCGATGACCACCGACGAAGGCCGCCTGCGGCCCGACATGCTCGTGCGGCTCCCCGGCGGCCGCCAGGTCGTAGTGGATGCGAAGGTCTCCCTCGACGCCTACCTCTCCGCCCTCGAATGCAGCGACGACGAATCCCGGCAGACCTGCCTCACCCAGCACTGCCGCCAGATGAAAGACCACATCCGGCAGCTCTCCAACAAGTCCTACTGGGAGCAGTTCGAGCCCACCCCCGAGTTCGTCGTCATGTTCGTCCCCGGCGAGTCTTTCCTTCAGGCCGCCTGCGCGGTGGATAACGCCATCATCGAGCAGGCGATGCAGGACGGCGTCGTCCTCGCCAGCCCCACCACCCTCGTCGCCCTCCTCCGCGCCGTCGCCTACGGCTGGCGCCAGGAGCAGATCGCCAAGTCCGCCCAGCAGGTGAGCGGTTTGGGCCGCGACCTCTACGACCGGCTCCGCACCTTCCTCGGCCACTTCGACAAGATCAAGCGCGGCCTCGAAAGCGCCACATCTGCCTTCAACCAGGCCGTCGGCTCGTTCGAGTCACGCGTCCTCCCCTCCGCCCGCCGCTTCCGCGACCTCGGCGCCGCCACCGGCGACGAACTCCCCGAGCTCGAACCCCTCGAAACCCAACCCCGCCAGCTCACCGCCCCGGAAGCGGACGAGCCCGACCTGTAGAGCAAGGACACCGCTCCCCGCCGGCCCTTGTGGGGCAGGAGCTTGCCTCCTGCCCATGACGTCGCCGTTCTGTAGGGCGGGTATGCGGCGAAGCCGAATGCTTGCCCGCCATCCGTGTGGCGGGCCCGCCGGTGGCTAGGCCCCGAAGGGGCCGCCATCCCGGCCCGAAGGGCTTAGGGACCGTTCCCGGTAGCGCAGGTTCCCAACCTGCGGCCGTTCTGTAGGGCGGGCGTTCCCACGCCCGCCGGCCGTTATCCCTTCGCCGTTCTTGGTAGCACAGGCCTGAGCCTGCCGAAGGGTTTCCAACCTGCGGCCGTTCTGTAGGGCGGGCGTACCCGAGTTCACCCTGAGGAAACCCGAAGGGCCCGCCGGCCGTCACTCTCCCCCCTGTGGGAGCCCCGTCCTCGGGGCGATGCCGTCCCCCCGCCCTCTCCCCGTTCGGCAGGAGCTTGCCTCCTGCTCTTCTCTAGGCGCGCGGAGGGTGAATCGCTGCCTGATAAGCGAGGCCTGAATGCTTCGTGGCTGCCATCGGCAGAGCACCGCAAACTGTCTACTCGCACGGCAGTACAGCGCCTCACATCTTTGGCATGTAGCCGAGTTGTCCCTCAATGCAGTCGAGTGCCGACCGAGCCGTTGTAACCATCTGTAGTGCGACTTCGCGGCAGTAGTTGTAGCGTTCTTGTGTGCCCTCGATGACGACGAGACACACCTCTCCTTTCTGGATTGTCCTCCTGTTGTGTTTGCAGTGGCGCGTGCTTTTCGCCACTTCGATACTGCACTTCTTCACCAGAGACTTGACGCGAGGCATTACCCCTCTCCTATTTTCTCCTTCACTAGCGACGTCAACGCGTCAGCGATGTCAGCAGAGCGCTCAATGGCGGCCTCGAATTGCTCAATGGCCGCCGAATCCCTCTCGCCTGAGCCTATGCCCATGGTCTTGTTCTGCATCCCTTGCGCAAGCGTGATGAGTATTGCTGCATTGTGAGGCCCCTTCCCTGAGAAGACCCGTCGCAGGTCGCGCCCCCTATGGTCCAGACGAAGCCGGTTGGCAACCGTATCCGCAATCGACCTGGCCTCCTGCGTAATCCGTACGCGCAGCGCCTCGCGCCGAGCCTGTGGTTGTACGGGGAGTGCGTATGCCGGAATCTCGCGTCCGGATTGTGCCGCTATTTCCAGTCGTCGCCGCATCACCTCTTCAGACAGCCCAAACTCCGCAGGATCGAACCCCCTCTTGCGGATATCGTCAAGCACCTCGTTCACCAGAGCAGTGTCAATCTCGCGCAGGAATCCCTTCTGCACGTATGCGTTGACGGTCTCATTGAGAACACGCATGAACGGCCTCAGCGTGAGCCTGCTACCATCCGATACATCCAGTAGCTCCTCCTGCGCTCCTGCTAGGTACTCCGCGAAGAACCTCTGATCGTCCTTGTCGAAGTTCGTGAAATCCTCCCACCATCGCTCGTCGTTCATCCCAACGTGCGAAACGACGTACACGCGATTGCCCGCCGATCCAGGCATGTCTGGCTCGGCGAGCCGGAGAATTCGACCCACGAACTGTATATATGGCGACAGACTCCGATAGGGTCGGAAGACAGCTGCGACCGACAAAGTTCCAAGATCGTAGCCCTCTCCCAGCATCTGCACTTGGGTCACGACGTCCAGTGCCCCTGATCTAAGCGCTGCCTCGACATTGTCGCGTTCATCCCTCTTCATGTCGCTGCTGAGGATCTCGGCGCGATACCCCTTCTCCCGATATAGCGCCGCGATCTGGCCCGCGTGCCGAATCGAACATGCTGCCGCGATGATCTGGCGGGGTCTACCGTGCTTCCTTGCCTCCTCCAATTGGCGCAGCGATGCGTCTACTATGTTGCGGTCGCAGGTATCTGAAAGCGCAATGCCTCGACTGAACCAGTCCTTCTCTCTCATTTCGAGGACCTGCTCAAGGCTCAATTCATGCGTCTTGCCCTTGGCCGTGAAAGTGATCGCCGCCGGAGCGACATAGACCGCGTCTATTTGGGAGATGAACCCCATCATCATCGAGCGTGCATATCCGTAGCTGTAGATGCGTTTGCCCAACATCTGCTGGCCATCTGCGCGAACCGGGGTCGCCGTGTAGCTTATAACGCGCGCGTTGGCGAAGTAGCCGAAAAGACGCCGCCAGGTGTCGGCGACGTTATGGTGCCCTTCGTCCACCAGTATGAGGTCGAAGTAGTCCCGAGACAGCTGCTCATACCATCGGTTGTCTTCGCCAGCGAACTGCTGGACATTGGCGATGACTATGTGCGCATTGTCACAATCGTGGATGTTGGCGCCTGTCTTCAACTCGGTAAGGTACGGACCCGTCAGAGGAGGCTTCAGCACGTCGCGTTTCACGTAGAAGTTGCCAGGGTTTGAGATGTTGAGCTCACGTTGCACAGTCTGGCGTATGATCAGATTCGGCGTGACGATCAGTACTCGTCCACGGGCTATCCCGAATGGCGTTATCCCCATAAGACCCGTCTTGCCGGAACCGACAGGAAGCTGCAGATAGCACCCGGTTCCGTCTCCCTCGAAGTGCTCCCTCGTTGCGAGGTATCCTGCGACCTGCGGTTCCCGCAGTGCCCCGTTGGCCACGATATTGCACGGCACCTTGCCAAAGAAGGCCGCTACCGCGTTGTTATCCATAGCTTCATCGCTCTCCTTACGCCCGGGTCCTCACCGCTTCTAGCAGACGGTCATAGCTCATGACCCCTGTTGGCCCCCTTGACAACTCGGCATATCGCGCTGAAGACTCTCCTCCACGCTTCCTAAGTGATAGATCAGATCGTGCTCTTCGGCCATCCGCACAACTCCTGCTCCCCAACCTGCTGGCCACCCCGCAGCACCCGCAAGCCGGTCCAAGCTCTTCCCCGGACGCTACTGCTGGAGGTTCCCCGTTCTCGGATCGGCATGACTCAGCGCGGACCCCTCTAGCTGCGCCCCTCCATCCAAATAGTAAGCCGAGCCACCTTCCCTGTCAAGCCACCGCTTTGGCTGTCGGCAACCCCCCCTCCCCTACCCCTCGAAATCCACTCCGATCTGCTGAGCAAGCCCGAGGACGTAATCCCGCGCGTGGTCGAACTCTTCCTTCGTCTTCATATGCTCCAGCAGCACCGGCGGCTGGTGGGGCAGCTTCTGGATCTCCAGAAGGTACGTGGCGATATCGAAATCGCCCTCGCCGACCATGCACTCGCTCAGGTGCACCGTCAGTTCGTCCGACAGCGTGATGTCCTTGAGGTGGCACCCGACGATATGCGGCCCCAGCTTCTCGAAGCACTCCTCGATCACCGACGTCGTATCGAAGTAGCGGTAGACGCCATTGATGACGTTCACCACATCCAGATGCACCCCGAAGGCGGGCCGATCCACCGCCTCGATCAGTCTCAGGTAGCAGTCGGCGCTGTCCGGAATGCAGAACGGCATCATCTCATAGGTGAACTTCGTCCGCTTCGGCTTCACCGCGTCGATCACCTCACGGGCGTTGTCGACCGCCAGATCGAAGGCATCCCGGCCGAAGTTCTGGGGATGGGGGCCGTCCCACCGGTTGGGGTTGAGAGACCCGGCGATGTTGACAGCGCACAGCGCCCCCAGCTCCTCCGCCAGCGCCACACCCTCCTTCATCGCCTCGATATTGGCCTTCCGCTTCCCCTCATCCGGGTCCATCAGGTTGTTCCAGACGCCCACCTCGGCGATCACGACATCCTGCCCCGCATAGGCCTCCCGGATGGCCGCGATCCGCTCCGTCTCCGCCAACCTCAGCCCCCACGGCGCGAAGGCCGCGCGATACCCCGCCTCCCGGTGCGCCTTCGCCACCACCTCCGGATCATCCGAATCCACGAAAACCTGGCCGCCAAGCCGCATAGCAGTTCCTCCTGACCCGCCGTCTTCCTCACAGGGCTGTCGACCCCTGCATCTGATGGATGTCGCCCAAAGAAGTAACGGGCGACATCCATCAGAAAGCCAGGGAATGCCTGAAGAAAGACGTTCGCGCAATGTTACTTCATTGCGCGAACGTCGGTAGAGCCGGCGAGCGCCTCTCTCGACCGTCCTGCGAGGCGAGCATCAGCCGACGGCTTGCCTGGTCCATCGTGAGTGCCGCGTCGGAGAAAGGATACGCCGCGCCTGTCATCCGGTCTTGACATGAGACGCTTGCCTGGATACAATGCCGAACACTGAATGCCGGCCCAGTGAACAAGACCAGGGGACGCCTGTTTGCCGGCGACACCAGCAAATCGCCGTAGTGACTGATTCCTCTTACATAAGCGGCGGGGAAGGCTGTAAATGGCAGAAGACGTGTCCACCGAGAAAGACGTGCTCGAGCCCATCGAGGCCTCAGAGTTGCTCGCGGGACTCAAGCTGACCACAGGCAAGGCGGCACAGTTCGCCGGCGTGTCACGTCGGCAGCTCTGCTACTGGACCGACACCGGAATCATCTCCGCCATAGACAGCGCTGATCACGATGACGACGGAGACAGTGCCAGCCGGCGCACCTACGACTTCGACGCGCTCTATCGCGTGCTGCTCATCAAGCAGGCCCTGGAGCATTCCTCGGGGCTGAGGCGTGCCGCCCGCGATGTCGAGCGATACGTGTCCGAGCGGCGCCGCAATGGTGACGAGCTCGCCACCTCCATCGACCAGAAGCGCGAGGAGTTCCTCACCGAGCAGGCTGACCGTCTCGACGCCATCGTCAGCCAGATCCAGCAGCTCCTCCCTCGGCTGAAAGACGGCAACCACGTGCTCGAGCTCTACCGCGCCCTCGACTGGCTCGACCGCGCGGCCGACAGCGTTCAATCCGGCCCGGTCCTGCTTGAGGAAGACGCGAAGGCCTGCCTTCGCCTCGCCTCTCTCGCCGAGCAAGCTGACGCCAAGCTCGCGACGATGAACTCGCTGGAGCCGCCCCAGGCATCCCCGACGGAGTGACGGAGCCGGCCGACTTCGGCCGCCATCGGCGGGGGCACACGTCGCAGCGCTGCCGGCCAGGCGCAGCCAAGCCTCACGGCCACCTGCGCGGGCGGTTTCTGCACAGGCGGAGAGACTCGACCAGGCCGCTTCTCTGTGCTACCATGGGCCCCGCCAGACGAACGGGGGACCTCGACCCATGCTCAGCATCGGCATCGTCGGCCTGCCCAATGTTGGCAAATCCACCATCTTCAACGCCCTCTGCGCCGGCGGCGCAAAGATCTCCAACTACGCCTTCTGCACCATCGAGCCTAACCACGCCGTCGTCTCCGTCCCCGATCCGCGCCTCGAAACCGTCGCCCGAATCTTCGACCAGGAAAAGATGGTGCCGGCCGCCATCGAATTCGTCGACATCGCCGGACTCGTCAGAGGCGCCAGCACGGGGGAGGGCCTCGGCAACCAGTTCCTCGCCGCCATCCGCGAGGTGGACGCCATCCTCCATGTCGTCAGATGCTTCGAGGACACTCGAGTCGCCCACGTCGAGGGGACCATCGACCCCGTGCGCGACGTCGAGGTCGTCGAAACCGAGCTGATCCTGGCCGACCTCGCCGCCGTGGAGCGGCGATGCGAGAAGATCGCCGCCGCGCTCAAGGGGCGCTCGAAGGAGGTGCTCCGCGAGGCCCAGGCGCTCGACGCGCTCGCCGCCCATCTCGGCGCGGGACGGCCCGCCCGATCCCTCCCCGATCGAGACACCGTCGCCGCCGCCCAGGTCTTCCTCCTCACCGACAAGCCGGAAGTTTGCCTCGCCAACACCGGCGAGGAAGGCGACGAATCAGATGCCCACCTCCAGCGCTTGTCCGCCTCCGTCGAGCGCCCGGTCGTCCCGCTGACCGGAAAGCTCGAAGCCGATCTGGCGGAAATGGACGAGGGGGACCGAGACGCCTTCGTCTCCGAGCTCCATCTCTCCGCTTCGGGATTGGAGCGGGTCATCCAGGCCTGCTATCGAACCCTCGATCTCGTCACCTTCTTCACCGGAGTGGGCGCCGAGGCGCGGGCCTGGGCCGTCCCCCGCGGCACCACCACGGCGGAAGCCGCCGCTGGCATTCATACCGACATGGAGAAGGGATTCATCCGCGCCGAGGTCATGCCGGTAGGGGATCTCGCCGAAGTTGGATCGTGGCAGGAGGCCCATCGTGTCGGTCGAGTGCGCACCGAGGGACGCGACTATATCGTGCAAGAGGGCGATGTCCTTCTCGTCCGCTTCAACCCCTAACCTCGGCCGCCGCCACCGATGGCTTGAGTCAATCCCCGAGGCCGCACGGCTCGCCCGCAGTTCCACGGCGGCTTGACAGGAGAAATGCCGCTGTTATACAATACTTGCGTTGCCTGGTGGGGGTGTCTAACGGCGATTTCTTAGACGTACCGATGACGGGGGAAAACGGCGGGTCGACTTAGGGAGTCGCGGCCGCCCCGACGGGCCGCGGCGCCGTGGCGGCGTTGCCCAAGAGACACCTCGGCCTCGTCCATCGTGGCGAAGGGGCCGGCCGGCGGGCAGTGACCACGGGCGATCATCGGCACGCGAGTGGAAAAGTGAGGGCTCGCACGTTCAGTAGCGACGAACCAGGGCGCGACGAGTTTCCGGCAAAGCGCATCCGGTCGGAGCAGGCGCGGCCTAACGTCCGGGGAGGGGAAAGGAACGGTCTCTCCTTCGAAGAGAAGCTCAGGCGTTTCCTAAAGGAAAGCCAAGAGCGCCAGAGCGAAGTCAAACGTAATTCCGAGGCAAAGCGCGGGCGCGGCCGACGGAGGTAGCACCCGCAGGTTTGCCCCCCGCGAGGACGGTGGATGCCGGAGCTACGACGCGACCCCATCACAGGCGAGTGGGTTGTTATCGCGACCGAACGGGCGAAGCGCCCCAGCGATTTCGCCTCTCACTCGCCCGGCAGAGAAGAGCAGAACACAGCAACCTGCCCCTTCTGCTCGGGCAATGAAGCCATGACTCCACCCGAGATCATGGCCTTCCGGCACCCCGGCAGCCAACGAAACGGGCGCGGATGGTGGGTGCGCGTCGTGCCCAACAAGTTCCCCGCCCTCGGCATCGAAGGCGACCTCAACAAAACGGGCATGGGAATGTACGACTGGATGAACGGGGTCGGGGCACACGAGGTTATCGTGGAGACCCCCGAGCACGATAAGCACCTCGCCTTCCTCGACGATCGCCAGATCGAAGACGTCCTCTGGGCCTACCGCGCCCGCTATCTCGACCTCAAGAAGGACCCCCGCCTCAAGTACATTCTGATCTTCCGCAACTACGGCCGCGTCGCCGGCGCCTCCCTCACTCATCCTCATTCCCAGCTCGTGGCGACCCCCGTCATTCCCGGCGTCGTCGCCAATGAGCTTCAAGGGGCGCGCCGGTACACGGAGTACCGCGATCGTTGCGTCTTCTGCGACATCGTGAGACAGGAGCAGGACGAGGGGAAGCGCCTCGTATCCGAGAACGACCACTTCATCGTTCTCGAGCCCTATGCCGCCCGTTCGCCCTTCGAGACCTGGATCGTCCCCAAGCGCCACTGTGCTTCTTTCGCCGCCATCTCGGCGGAAGAGCAGACGAGCCTCGCAGCCATGCTCGGCGACACCCTGCGGCGGCTCCACCTCTGCCTCGACGACCCGCCCTACAACTTCAACGTCCACACCGCTCCGTGCGACGAGGACGAGGGCGAGGAGTTTCACTGGCATCTCTCGATATCCCCTCGCTTGACCATTGCAGCGGGCTTCGAAATGGGTACCGGTATTTTCATCAATGTCACGCCGCCCGAGGTGGCGGCGCAATATCTGAGAGAGACGGATCCGAGCGCGGTCGCCGTCGTGGCGGGAGAATCCACCGTACGCGCCGAACAGAGTGGAGAGTAGGCTCGGGCGGCAAAGACTGGTTAGGCTGGGCCGAGGAGAAGGACCCTCGTAGCGCCAGGATTGAGGTCACGGGTTTGACGGAACAGACAGGTCAGGTTCGACAGGACGAGGAAATCCGGGAGGAGCTCGAGCGGCTCCGCTCCCAGATAGCCGAGCTTCAGGAATCGAAGCGCCAGCTCGAGGACGAGCTGCGAGACAGCTCCGCCGGCGCGCAGGCGCCTATCACAACATCCGCCGAGCTGGAGGCCACCCTCCGCTGGTTCCTGCGACGCGTCGGGATGATCCTTCAGGCCGAGAAGGCCGCCCTCATGCTCTACGAGCCGGAGAGCGGCGAGCTCGTCGCCCAGTGGCCGGCGCTGGGTATGAGCCGGGACGATGTCGAGGCCTTCCGCGTTCGCGCCACACAAGGCGTCTCCGGCCAGGTCTTCCGCGAAGGCCGGCCGGTCATCACCGATGACGCCATGAGCGACC
>Ga0307376_10000943_pt1 | contig 33676 bp, 34 predicted proteins | sample TR2MG_FD_202536 | JGI IMG/M metagenome (GOLD analysis project Ga0307376, IMG submission 202536) | Soil microbial communities from Risofladan, Vaasa, Finland - TR-2 | ecosystem: Environmental > Terrestrial > Soil > Coastal area > Acid sulfate soil | place: Finland: Risofladan, Vaasa | collected...
TTCACCTCTCCGGCGGCGGTCAGGGGCAGGCTGCAATGGCGCTTGAGCTTGGAGGCCCCCGACTTCTCGAAATGCGTCGTCGCGGCGATCACCACGCGCGAGCCCGCCACGAGGTCCATCGCCCCGCCCATGCCCGGCACCATCTTGCCGGGGATCTTGTAGTTGGCCAGATTGCCGTGCTGGTCCACTTCGAGCACGCCGAGGACGGTGTAGTCTACGTGGCCCCCGCGGATGATGCCGAAGCTCGTCGCCGAGTCGAAGAAGCAGCCGCCGGGCAGCACCGTCACCGATTGGCCGCCCGCGTTCGTCAAGTCCCGGTCCGCTTTCCCCGGCGCCGGGGCCGGCCCCAGGCCGAGCATGCCGTTCTCCGACTGGAGCACCACGGTGACCTCGGGCGGCACGTAGTTGGCCACGAGGGTCGGCAGGCCTATGCCGAGGTTGACCACGTCGCCCGTCTTGAAAATGCGCGCTATGCGCCGCGCGATGATGTCCTTGTTCTCCACATATTCGATCATGGCCCTCTCCTATTCGCCCGAGCGCACGAGGATGTGCACGAAGATGGATGGGGTGTGGACGTCGTCGGGGTCGATCTCGCCGATCTCCACGATCTCCTCGACCTCGGCGATGACCAGGGCGCAGGCCGAGGCCATCAGCGGGTTGAAGTTGCGCGCCGTCTTCGAGTAGCGCAGGTTGCCGGCCTTGTCCGCTTTCTTCGCCTTGATGATCGCCACGTCGCCCCCGAGCGGCAGCTCGAGGAGAAACACCTTGTCGGCGATCGTCAGCACCTGCTTGCCCTGCTCGACTTCCGTTCCGAGCCCCGTCGGCGTGAGAAATCCGCCCAGGCCGTTGCCCGCGGTGCGGATGCGTTCAGCCAGGGTTCCCTGCGGCACCAGGTCCACCGCCAGCTCGCCCGCGTTCATCTGCCGCTGCGTCTCGGGATTCGTCCCGATGTGCGACACGATCACGCGCGAGCACTGGCGATTCGCGATGAGAGGAGCCACGCCGTTCATCTTGCCGGTCTTCGGGTCGAGAATCGACGTGTCGTTGGCGACGAGGGTGAGTTTCTTCGTGCCCGCCTCCGCGAGCGCGGCGATGACGCCTTCCGGAGAGCCGCAGCCGAGAAAGCCGCCGATGTGGACGGTCATGCCTTCCTTGACCTTGGCGGCCGCCTCGGCGGCGCTCAGTATCGGTTTCTGTACCACTTCTTGCCTCCTAATCGAGATGAATGAGAAAGCGGAACCAGCGCGACGCCGGGACGCCGGGGAAAGGGCGGATGAGGCTCGCCGGGACAGGGGCTGCTTCCCCGGCGATCGGCCCTCGCTCCCGCGCCGGCGCTAGGCCTTCGCCTTCTCGACCAGCTTCTTGACTATGAAGGTAGCCACGTCGTTCGCATAGGCGCCTCGGCCGAATCCCACGTCGTAGCCCAGCTCCATGGCGAGTTTGTTCGAAATCCGCGGACCGCCCGCCACGCAGAGGAATCGGCCGCGCTCGCCCTTGGCCTCCAGCAGCTCGATGAATTGAGTCATGTTCTGGATGTGGATGTCCTTCTGGGTGACGACCTGGGAGACGAGGATGACATCGGCCTTCACCCGTTCGGAGTACTCGATGAGCTTTTCGTTGGGGACCTGGGCTCCGAGATTGTGCGCCTCGATCATCGGATAGCGTTCGAGGCCGAAGTGGTGATTGTAGCCCTTCATGTTCATGATCGCGTCGATGCCGACCGTATGGGCGTCGAAGCCCGTGCAGGCGCCCACGATCACGATTTTCCGCCCTATCCGGGACTTGATGAAATCGTTCACCTCGTCCATGGACATGGATTCTTCGGCGGAGTGCGCTTCGTCCGAGGTGACGGATTCGTAGTCGAGCCCCTTCTCCGTCCGGCCGTACGCGACGTAGAAGGAAAAATCGTCCGAGACCGCCGCCGAATGGACCACCTCGCAGTCCTTGAATCCCCAGCCGAGCACCGTGAGCCGGGCCGCCTCCCTGCCGCGCGGGCCGTCGGGAACGGGCAGCGTGAACGAGAGCTGCACCTTGCCGTCGTCCAACGTGTCCCCGTAGGGACGAATCACATTCGCCATGCATCACCTCTCATTTCACGCAAGTCCGACTCCTTTCTTCAAGGCGTCCTCGAAAGGATTCCAGTAGTCGACTCCCTTCTTGACGATGCCGTCGAGGCCCTTTCCGCCGTCCTTCGGGCGCCTGACATCGGCGAAGAGCCCCTGGGCTATGGCGTCCATGAGGCCGACGCGGTCGATTTCCTCGAGGAAGACGACGGTGCGTTCCAGCACTTCCCGGGCGCGGGTCTTGACGATGCCGCCGTCCCTGAACTCGATCTCGTCCGAGAGGCCCGCCATGGAGCCCATGACGTACTTGGCGGATTCGAGGCCTATGAAGCGGTCCATCATGAACGGCGTGTGGATGGCCTCGGTGAGCATGCCGAGCAGATGGATGCCCTGGTCCGTCGCCTTCGAGATGAAGTTGAACATATTGTCCATGACGAGGCCCTGGAAGATGTCGCCCGACATGAACTTGGTGGGCGGCATGTACTTCAAGGGATGCTCGGGGAAGATCTCGCGGGCCATCTGCGCCTGGGCCAGCTCGTAGAGGAACACGTTCTCGATGGTCGGGTCCATCTCCATGGCGTGGCCGAGGCCCATGAGCCGCGCGGGGAGACCCGCCGCGTAGGCGAAGCGCTCGTTGAGGAACTGGCTCGCGAGCACGGTATAGGCCTTGTCGAAGGCGTCGCTCGTCGTGAGGTAGTTGTCCTCGCCGGTGTTGATGGTGATGCCCGCGTAGGCGTTGATCATGCGGCTGAACTTCTGGTCGACGAAGGTGCGGTACATGTTGATGTCGCGGAAGAGGATGCCGTACATCGAGTCGTTGAGCATCATGTCGAGCCGCTCGAGAGCGCCCATCGCGGCGATCTCGGGCATGCAGAGCCCCGAGGCGTAGTTCGTGAGCCAGATGTAGCGCTTCTCGCGCTCGGCCACCTCGTCCAGGGCCTGCCGCATGATGCGGAAGTTCTCCTGCGTCGCGTAGGTGCCGCCGAAGCCTTCCGTGGTGGCGCCGAAGGGCACGTAGTCCAGGAGGCTCTGCGCGGTGGTGCGGATGACGGCCACCACGTCGGCGCCTTTGAGGGCCGCGGCCCTGGCCTGCTTGACGTCCTCGTAGATGTTGCCGGTGGCGACGATGAGGTACAAAAGCGGCTTGTTGTTCCGGTCCTTGAACTCCCCGAGCTTCGCCTCGCGCCGGTCGCGATTGCCGCCGACGCGTCCGAGCCCGGACTGCACGAGCTCGTCCGCCTTGCGCCGGATCGCCGTCCGGTCGCCGAGGGCCTGGTCGCCCACGCGATACCCCTCGGCTATGCGCGCGTTGAGGTCGGCCGGCGTCCCGCCGGTCTTGAGCAGGGCGTTGACGTACCACACGAGAGCGCCGCCCTCGAGCCGCGACGGGTCGGCGACCCTGAGCTGGTCGACGACCAGGTTCGGGACCGGCACGCCGTCGCGGTCGGCTCCGTCGGCTCCCGCCAGACGCAGGGTCGCCCGTTCCACGGTCACCGTCGTGTGCGCGTCGACAAACTCTAGGACCGGCCGCGCTATCGAAGTCGCTAGTTCCCGGGCCTTGGCGATGCGGTCGCCCGGAAGACCGAGTTTTTCCTTCATCTCATTCCCCCATTTCGTAGATCGACTCTGCCCGCCGGACGACCATCGCGTCCAGGCCCAAGAGCGAGGCGATCGCGATCGCGTCGCTGCCGGCGGCGGCTTCATCGTTCTCGTCGATAATCTCGTAGCGCATCATGCCGTTGATCTTCCTGATCCGGTCGGTCAGCGGCTCGTCCGTGACGATCGCCTCCCGGGCGGCCGGCCGGTCCAGGCCCCGCATGCGCAGGAAGCGGACTCCCGCCAGCCTCCGAAGGCCGTGGAAATGCGTCGAGAACAGATTCCGTCCGCGCTTCGAGCGCGAGAGCGACTCGATGGCGGCGGAGAGGAGGGCCTCGGCCTCGCGCGACCCCGTCGTGCGGGCGAATTCGTCGAAGGCTATGAAAGCCTCCGAGAACTCGGCGCCCGAAGGACCCACCGCCTCGGTGAAACCGAGGATTTCGAAACCGAAGCCGGAAAGTCCGCGGCCCTCGTCGAGCCGCAGGCGAGCTTCGCCCAAGCGATCTTCGCCGAAGCGAGCCTCCCTGCGGCGATCGGCCGACTCGCCGACATAGACGATGCGCGGATGAACCGAGGTGGCGAAGCCCGCGGCGGGGACGAAGAGGCCGGTCTGGGCGAGGATCTGGAAGAATAGCGCCGTCTGCAGGGCCACGGTCTTGCCTCCCATATTCGAACCGAAGACGACGGCCACCCGCTCGGCGACCTCCAGATCCAGCGGCGTGTAGCGGAGGCCCAGCTCCTCGCAGTCCCACGCGCAGGGCAGGAAGCGCCCCTGCCGCAGCGCGAACGATTCGGAGCCGAGCCCGGGCCTGACGAGGGCGTGCTCGCGCGCCAGGCGGGCCCGCGCGAAGGCCATATCGAAAGCGCATATCGCGTCGGCGTAGCCGCGCAGCGCCCGCGACTCGGACGAGACCTCCGCCGAAAGCGAGGCGATCGCCGCCTCCTCCGCCTCCAGCTCTCGGGCCGCGAGCAGCGAACGCTCCTGCTCGAGGCGCAGGGTCCGTTCGTCGTCCTGCAGCCGCACGATGCACGATCGGCTGTCGTAGGTCTCCACGACATAGGAAGGCCGCGCTCCGGATTCCTCCGCGCCGACGCCGGTCCGATCGTCGCAGGAGGCGACGAGGGCCAGCGCCTCCTCGTTGCCGACTATGAGAAAGTCGCGGCCGGCGAAATCGAGGGCGTGAAGTCGGCGGGCCGCATCGATGATCCGTCCGCGCCCGAGCGCCAGGGCCTCGTCGAGGGCCGCGATGCGCGAGCGGATTTCCCGCAGCGAAGGGTGGTAGGCGTCGGCGATGAAGAACGTCTCGGGGTCGGAGCCGCCGAGGTCGAGACGGGCGGCCAGTTCCGTCGATCCGAAACCGAGCCCGAAGGCCCGCTTGGTCGGCTCGTCGATGAGCGAGAGGATGACGCGGTAATTGGACAGGAACTTCTTCACCTGGAAAAGCTCGACGAGGTCGAAATCTCCGGAGGATTCGATGGAGCCGCCTCGCCCTCCGTCTTTCGCCGCCGGCAGGGCATCCGGTCCGCCGGCGGCCGTCGCGCGGTCGATAGGCAGGCGCGGCAGGCGCTTGAGGTGATGGGTCAGGCGATCGAGCGTCGGACCTTCCGCGGAATCGATCAGGGCGAGCGCGACTTGCGTCGCGTCGTACAGGCTTTCGATCGCCGGGCGGTCGCCGAGGACCAGGCGCCGTTCCTTGGCTTCTTTCCCGTACGGCGTCATGGGCGCGAAGCGCGACCAGAGCGCTTCGACGCGGGCGAAGGTCCACGCGTCCTCGGTGACGGCGCCGGAGGCCGGCGCCCCGCCAGAGACCCGGTCGAACTCAGGCATAGGCCGCCTCGCCGGGATTGAAGACGACCAGGTCCTCGATAGAGGGATCGTCGAGAGCCTCGGTAAAACGCTCGCGGGAAAGATCGCGCAGCGCTACCACGAACCCGCCGAACTCTATGCCGGCGCGGACCGCGAGCACGCGAGCGCGCGCGAGCGAGGCCAGGGCGGGAGCGTCCAGGAACACCTTGGTGAAGTCCTCGACGAGGATGGTACGCGCCGAGTCGGGGATCTCGGACAGCGTCCGGGCGGTGAGAGGTCCGTCGAGAGCCGCGAGGGGCAGGGGCAGGCCCGCCCGCCGCGCGGCCTCCGTGTCGGCCGTCCGCGACCGCTCATCGCTTGCGGCGGGGAGGACGGGCAGGGTGACCAGCCGATGGATGCGCCGGAGGCCGCGCAGGCCCCGCTCGAGCTCGCCCGGCGACAGCCGAAGGACGAAGAGGAACCGGGCGTCTCGGAAGGCCGATGCCTGCGTTATGCGATTGAGCGCCCCGTCGACCAGCACGGTCCTGGCCCAGGCTTCGCGGCGTATGCGCTCGACGGCCCAGGCCGCGTATTCGTTGCGCTCGGCCCCGACCAGGACCACGCGGCCGCGCCGACGGGCTCGGGCTATGGCCAGCCGGCCGAAAGCCGTCGATCCCGGCAGGACCTCGAGCACCTCCGGCAGGCAGGACGAGCTGCGCAGATACCGTTCCGCGCTGATGAAGATCTCGCCCGGAAGGCATTCCAGCGTCGGCCGGCGACTGTCGCCGACAGTCCTCCCGCCAGGCTCGCCTTCGAATCCCACGGTGAGCAGGGCGGCTCTTTCGCCTTCGGCCCGGGCGAGCGCGAGGAGCCGCTTCACGAGCGTGGTCTTGCCGCAGGCCTTCTCGGGTCCGGTGACGAAGGTCACTCGGCCCAGCAGGTCTTCGCTCGTCAGGCGCACGGCAGCGCGGCTCCCCGCCATCCCGTCAATGAGCGCCGTTGCGCGCCGCGCGGACGAGGTTCCTGGGCTCGAGGACTTTCTGCGTGCCGTCGAGAAGGCGCGCGACGCCGCAGCTCGCGTTGAGCTGGGACTCGTCCTTGCAGATGCGGCATTTTCCGCAATCGTTCTCGTAGTGGAAAGGCTCGTCGTAGGTCGTGATCACGCCCTCGTAATTGCGCAGGACCACCCGCTTCTCGTTCGAGGTGATGAGATAGCTCGGCATCACGGGTATCTTGCCGCCGCCGCCCGGAGCGTCGACGACGAAGGTGGGCACGGCCATGCCGGTCGTGTGGCCGCGGAGATTCTCGATGATCTCGATGCCCTTCGAGACCGTGGTGCGGAAGTGCCCGATGCCGCGCGAGAGGTCGCATTGGTAGATGTAATAGGGCTTGACCCGGATGGTCAGGAGCTTCTGGACCAGCTTTTTCATGAGTACGGGGCAGTCGTTCACGTCGCGGAGCAGGACCGACTGGTTGCCGAGCTGGATTCCCGCGTCGGCCAACTTGCGGCAAGCCTCGCGCGCCTCGGCGGTGATCTCGTTCGGATGGTTGAAATGCGTGTTGACATACAAGGGATGGTACTTCTTGAGCATGTTCACCAGGTCGTCGGTGATGCGCATGGGCATGACTACCGGAGTCCTCGTGCCTATGCGGATGATCTCGACGTGAGGTATGGCGCGAATCCTCGATAGTATGCTTTCGAGCCGATCATCGGAGAGTACGAAGGGATCGCCTCCGGAGATGAGCACGTCCCGGACCACGGGGGTCTTGGCTATGTACTCGATGGCCGCGTCGACATTGGCTTCGGACATGTGCAGATCGTCGAAGCCCACGAGGCGGCGGCGAGTGCAATGGCGGCAGTTCATGGAGCACATGTTCGTGACGAGGAGGAGCACCCGGTCGGGATAGCGGTGCGTGAGCCCCGGCACCGGCGAGTCGACGTCCTCGTGCAGGGGATCGTCCTGGTCTGAAGGGTCGTCGAAGGTCTCAGGCAGGCGCGGGACCGCCTGGAGCCGGATCGGGCACACCGGATTGCTCTGGTCGATGAGCGAGGCGTAGTAGGGCGTGATCGCCATCCGGAATACGGTGAGCACCTTCTCGACGTCCTTGCGCGCCTGGTCGGTGAGCGGGACGACCTTGGAAAGCGTTTCCACGTCCCGTATGTCGTTGCGTATCTGCCAGTGCCAGTCGTTCCACTGCTCCGGCGTGACATCCTTGAACAAAGGAATCTTTCTATAATCGTGGCTCAGGTACTCGTGCATAGAAACTCCTTTAGCAGGGAGAGGAGGAGAGGCGCGAAGGCGCAAAGGAAAGGGCAAAGATGAGGGGGCGAATGGCGCCATCGATGGATCTGGCAGGGCCGTCGCCGCATCCCGCTTTCATTTCGCCTTCGACACTATCGTCCTATCCCGTCTCCCGTGATTCTCTGTACCTCGGCGCCTCTGCGTCTTTCTTCCCACTCTCCGTCACGACCCGCGCAGCTTGAGGTACGTGCGCACATCGTCGGGTCCGGCGGGGCTTAGGCCGGCCTCGCGGACTAGGCGCGCGGCCCGCTCGACGAGCTGGGCGTTCGAGTCCGCGAGCGCTCCCTTCGCATAGTATACATTGTCTTCGAAGCCGACGCGTATCCAGCCGCCGCGGGCGATGGCGCCGTACTGGGCCGGCAGCGAGGCGCGACCGATCCCCATGACCGTGAAATCCGCCCCGGCGGGAAGCGCGGAGACGAAGGCCTCGAGGTTGGCCACGCTATAGGGCACCGCGCCCGGGACATTGAGCACGAAACCGTAGTGAAAGGGCGCCTCGATGAGCCCTTCCTTGAGAAGAATCCGGCTCGCGTACACGTGGCCCAGGTCGAAGCACTCCAGCGTGGGCCTGACCTTGTGCGCCCTGAACTGGCTGGCGAACTCGCGCATGACGGGCAGGGTGTTGACGATGTACTCGTCGCCGAAGTTGACCGTGCCGCAGTCGAGGCTGGCCATCTCGGGCTCGAGTTCCGTCACCGGGCGGAGGCGCTCTTCCGCCGTATCGCCCACCGCGCCGCCCGTGGTGATCTCGACGACGATGTCGGTCTTGCGCCTCACCGCGGCGATCACTTCCTTGAAGCGCCCCGGATCCTGCGTGGGCTTGCCGTCAGGCGTCCGCACATGGAGATGGAGGATGGCCGCGCCGGCTTTACGGCACTCCTCGGCGGTCGCGGCTACTTCCTCGGGCGTGATGGGCAAGGCGGAATTCTGCGCCTTGGTGGTCTCGGCGCCGGTGCAGGCGCAGGTGATTACGATCTTTCCGTCGAGCATCGCGCTTCCCCTATTTGACCGGAAATCTCGCGGCCGTCAGCTCGAGGCTCTCCGCGATGGCCGCAAGCGCCTTCTCGAGGTCGGCCTCGGTGTGGCGGTGCGCGATGTACCAGTGGTGGTAAGGCTGCACGAAAAGCCCGCGCCTGATGGTCTGGGTGTAGAAGTACTCGCGCCGCGCCTTGTAGACCTTCTCGCCGGGAGTGCCGCTTCCCTCGCCCGGAGCCTGGTCGAAGGTGATGTAGGGCATGGGCGGAATGCCCGAGACCGAGCAGGGCACCTTCGAGTCGGCCACGATTTTCCGGAGCCGCTCGAGGAAGACCGTGCCGCGCGCCCAGATCGACTCGGGCACCTTCTCGCGCTCCAGGATGTCGAGGCACTTCATCGCGGCGACCATCTCGAGGGAGTTGGGGAAGAAGGTCGAGGAGACGAAGACCTTCTTCTCGGCGACCTGCATGAACTCCCGCTTGCCCGCGACCGCGCTGATCGCGTAGCCGTTGGCCAGGGCCTTGCCGAAGGTGCCGAGGTCGGGCGTGACGCCGTAGCGTTCCTGGGCGCCGCCCATGGAGACGCGGAAGCCCGTGCGCACCTCGTCGAAGATGAGGACGGCTCCGTGCGCCGTGGCCAGCTCGCGCACGCCCTCGAGGTAGCCGGAGGGCGGAGCGACCACGGGATGGGCGTTGGGATGGCCGACCGGCGTTACGATGATGCCTGCTACCCGGCCCTTGTACTCCTCCAGCTTCGCCTCGAGTTCGTCCAGCTTGCCGTACTCGAACTCGACGGTGAGGTCTGTGATGTCTTCGGGAACGCCGCCTTTGACCTCGACGCACCAGTCGTGCCAGCCGTGGTAGCCGCAGCGCAGGATGACCTTGCGGTCGGTGTAGCCGCGGGCGATGCGCACCGCGAGGGTGGTCGCGTCGGATCCCGTCTTGACGAGGATGGCCTGCTCGGCGCAGGGGATGAGCTTCGTGAGCCGCTCCTCGAGCTGGTTCTGGACGGGCTGCACGAGGGCGAAGCAGAAGCCCCTGCCCATCTGGGCGGCCACGGCCTCGTTGATCTCCCTCTCCTCGTAGCCGAGGATGATGGGGCCGTAGCCGCAGAGCATGTCGATGTAGTCGTTGCCGTCGACGTCGACGATGTGGCCGCCGTAGCCGCGGTCGAGGAAGATCGGATATTCGCCCTGCACGAAGTTGTAGGGCCGCCTGATGCCCATGACGCCGCCGGGCGAGAGCCGCTGCGCGTCGGCGAACATGGCCATGGACTTGTCGAGCCTGAGCCTGGGGAATTCCGTTGCAGCCATCGCGTCATCCTTCGCCGCCTAACGCGGCCAAATTGTTCCCGCAGTTTCTCGCGTTCGGCGCGGGAAGCTGCGAAGCCAGGCCGAACCATCCATTTCGGCTCGGCCGGGGGGCGTTGCGGGGGCTCGGGCTCCTCGGGCCGCGCCCCCGCTTCGGGGGGTAGCGGAGGCCCCCGCAGGCGCCCGGGGGGCGCCGAGGAGGCCGGAGCGAGGGGGCCCTCCCCCCTTCAATCACTTCACGTACTGCGTCTCGAACAGTTTCCTGAGGCCGGGATTCTCGCGCAGCTCCCAGAGGGTGATCTCGGCGTGGTCCTTGGTGTAGCCGTTGCCGATGATCATGGTCACATCCTTGCCGATGCCTTCGGCGCCGAGGGCCGCGCGCGTGAAGCTCGTGGCCATGGAGAAGAAGTAGACGATGCCGTCGTCCTTCACGGGGAGGATCGAGGCCATCTCGGTGAGCGGGATGTTGACGCAGTTGATGCAGAGGTCGACTTCCCTGCCGCCGTTGGCCGCCAGCACGGCGTCGAGGACCTCGGTGGGCTTGGTCGCGTCGGCGGTGATGATCTCGTGGGCGAGCTTCAGGTCGGCCAGGGTCTTGCGCGAACGGTCGGAGTGGATGGCGGCGATGACGCGGCCGGTGGGGCCGACGCGCTTCATGGCTTCGTAGCAGCAGAGGATGCCCGACTTGCCGCCGGCGCCGAGGACGAGGACGGACATGCCGGGCTTGACGAGCTTGGCGGTCTGGGCCGGGGCGCCCGCGACGTCGAGGGCCGCCAGCGCGAGGCCCTCGTCCATGTCGGCCGGGAGCTTGGCGTAGATGCCCGACTCGAAGAGGATGGCCTGGGCCTCGACCTCGAGCCGGTCGATCTCGGGGTGGACCTTGAGGATCTTGGCGATCTTGAGAGGGGTGAGGGAGAGGGAGACGAGGCTGGCGACCGTGTCGCCCACCTTGAGGTCGCGGTCCTTGAGCGCCGAACCGATCTTGGCGACCCTGCCGATAAGCATGCCGCCCGAGCCGGTCACCGGATTCTGCTGCTTGCCGCGGCTCGCGACGATGCCCATGATCGTCGCCTTGATCTTCTCGATGTCGCCCTTCGCCTCCTCCTCGATCTGGGTGAAGGAGGCCGAGTCGATATTGAGGGCGATGACGTCGAGAAGTATCTCGTTGTCGTAGACGACCGACATGTCGTTGTTCACCCTCTGCGCGGTCTGCGGCATGGCTCCGGCCGGCTCGATGACGCGGTGGGTTCCGTACTTGTTGCCCATGGGCATGGCGATCCTCCTGAAGAAGGCTGGTTCGGCGTTGCCGAAACGAGGTGCGCGGGCCGAAAAGCCCAGCTCTGCGTTGTGCTAATTGTACTCTTATACTCCGACAAACCGAAAGCCGTCAAGGTACAAAATTCCGATATATATCGATACAATCGTAGTTTAGGATTAGAGTACAGATATCGGATGCTGTGCCGGTGTTATGGGACCGCCCAGACTACACCGGCTGTCTCGCCCGTAGTATAGTAATGAATCTTCTTTACAAGGAGTTCCGATGCCCAACCCGAAGAAAACCGATCCAAGCGCTCCCAAGTTCCTCGAACTCACCATCACCGATCCTGAAGGCAAACTCTGGGGCAAGGTCATCGCCCAGGAAAAGCAATTCGCCTCCGGCTCGGTCGGTTTCTACTGCAATGGAAAAGTCGAAAACCCCGAGAGCCACGAACGGTATCAGGCGGGGTTGAATATCACGCTCATCGGCAGCAAGCCCGACAATAGCTGAATGGCTCGGGCCTCGGGCGCGCCATGGGCGAAGAGCCTCAGGCGCGCCGGCCGATGCTGTTCTATATTATTAACGACAAGCGGGAAACGTTCCGGTTATTTTCGCTTATCCGTTATTGACCATTTCCCGGATTGCTCCTATATTTTTGGCTAATAATTTGTTAGGAGGAGAAGGAATGGCTGAATCGATGGCCGATAAGCTGAAGGCGCTCGACAAGCAACGCGCGGAAATTCTCGATGCGTTCGTCAAGGAACACCAGGCTCTCATCAAGCAAAAGAAGGACGAGCTGGCCAGGCTCGAAGGAGAGCTGCAAGCGGTTCTCGCGCCCGGGACTTCGTCGCGCAAGCGCCGCAGCGTCAAGGCTTCCGCCAATACCGTCGCCAAGGCTCCGGCCAAGGCGAAAAACAAAGCCGATGGAGCGAAGCTTCCTCCCGATTTCTCGCCCAAGGAACTTGCCGGGATTATCGAAGGGCTGAAGGAAGGCATCAAGGAAGCCGCCGAGCTCAAGCAATTCGTGGGCAAGGGTCGAAGAACGCCCCTCATCAACAAGGCCATCGAGGCGTACAAATCCCTCAATCCGAAGGAGCGCAGCGTCGAGGCGCTCGAGGCGGCCATCAAAGACCTGAAATCCAAGAAACCGGAATAGCGATACCCCACCCGCAATTCATCGGGCCGGATGGATTGTCCGCCAATCCGGCTCGACTGCTCGGTCCCTTAAGGCGGCAGTCCGCCTCTCTCGTCGATTTCCATCATCACCCCAGTCTATAGAACAACGGAACCAGCACCGGCACGCACAGCGACAGGAGCGCCCCGCTCGCGAAGATGAGCGGGGCGTTTTCGGGGCCCTTCTCGCCCATGCTGAAATACGTGATCGAGAAGGTCACGTCCATCGCCGTGGCTCCGCCGACGCCCACCGCGAGGACCGGAAGCCGTGTCCTCGCCAGGAAGGGAATCGAGAGCAAGGCGATGGTCTCGCGGAACATATTGGCGAGAAAGGCGGCCGAGCCGAGGGCCGGATCGCCCAGATTGGAGATAAGCACGCCGGAGAGGCTGTACCAGCCGAAACCCGCCGAGAGGGCGAGGGCCTTGCCGACGCCGACGTGAAAGAAAGGCACGAGGAGGAGGGACGAGCTCAGCGTGCCGAACGCCGTGGCGAAGGGAACGAGAAGGGTCGCCGGTTTCAGGATGGTTCCGCGCAGGCTCAGGCCCGACTGAGCGAACTGCATGCCGATGAAGAACAGCAGTACATCGAGAGCCCAACCGGCTATAGCGGAGAAGTCGACGCCTCCGAGGGGAGGCAGGACGAGGCCGGCGAGGAAGCCTCCGGCGACGATGGAGAGCAGAGCGGCCGGCGCCTTGAAACGAGCGCCCGGTCCGCCGCCGCGGCCGGGATCGTCCGCGCGTTGCGCGCTCGACTCGCCGGCGGCATCCCGGACCGGGCGGCCGCCGCGGCGGGGGAGGACTTCCGCGAGAGCGAAAGTCAGAACGATGGCGGCGACGGTTCCGAGCACGGCCAGGATAGCCGTGGCCGCGGCGAGCAGTCCCAGCTCGGCGAGCCGCGAGGAGATCGAGGGATCGTTGCCGATGCGAAAGCCCATGACGAAGAGAAGAGCCCACAGCGAGTAACGGATGGAGCGCTCCACGACCGCAGGCGGGTCGGCGAAGCGTCCTCCGGCCGCACGGGGGATCAAGGCTCCCGCCAGGAGACAGGACACCAGGATGCCGATTCCGAGGATGCCACTCATGGCGGCCAGAATAGCGATAGGCCGGGCCTCGCGCAAGCGCGCTCCGCGGGCCGGGCCAAACGCCGCTTGCCGGTCGTGGCCGGTCGTGGCGCCCGCGGGGCTCCACGCGTTGACACTTGCCGCCCCTCCGACTATGGTGAGCGCGGGGGGGCGCCGTGAAGCATTTCGAATCCGAGATTCTCGCGAACAGATCGATGGCCGAGTCCTGGCGAGAACTCGTCTTGAAATGGGATCCGTCCGCGGGTCGTCCCGCGCCGGGGCAATTCTTCACTTTCCGCGCATCGGCCTCGACCGATCCCCTGCTCCGCCGCCCCCTCGCTTTCTCGGCCGCCGACGAAGCGGGTTCGTCGGTCTCGGCGGTCTACCAGGTCAGAGGTCAGGCAACGCGGCTCCTCGGGGAGCTGGCCTCGGGCGCCCGCATAGACCTCATCGGCCCGCTCGGCAGGCCCTTTCCGCGGCCTCGCCCGGGCGAGCGGCCCCTGCTGGCGGCCGGCGGCGTCGGGATCGGTCCGGTGCTCTTCCTCGCGCGGGAGCTCGCCGCGGCCGCGCAGAAGGCCGCTCCCTTCGCCGCCGGCGCAGCCGCAGGCATTGCCGCAGGCGCAACCGCAGGCGCCGGCGCAGGCGCAACCGCAGGCGCAACCGCAGCCGCAACCGCAGCCGCAACCGCCGGCCCCGCGCCGATACTCGTCCTGGGATTCCGCAGCGCCTCCGCCGTTCCGACCCTCGACCTGCCCCCCGGCGCCATCGTCTGCACCGACGACGGCTCGCGCGGTTTCCGCGGCACCCTGGTCGACTGGCTCGAGCGCGACGCTCCCGAAGGCGCGGCGCGCGTCTACGCCTGCGGCCCCGCGGCCATGCTCGCCGCCCTCGCCGCCCTCGCCCGCCGGCGCGGCTGGACCTCGAGCCTCTCGGCCGAGCAGTGGATGGCCTGCGGCGTCGGGGCCTGCATGGGCTGCGCCCTCCCGCGCATTGGCGGCGGCTACGCGAGAGTCTGCGCCGACGGCCCGGTGTTCGACGGCCCCGCCGCGGACGGCGGCGACGGAGGCGGCGAGATCGACTGGGCCGAGGCCGCCCGATGACCACAGGTCAGGCGATAGGAGCTGGATCGAAATGAAGCCCGATCTTCGCGTTCGGCTCGGGTCGCTCGAGCTGCCCAACCCCGTAGGGGTGGCCTCGGGGACCTTCGGCTACGGCGCCGAATACGAGGAGCTCGTCGACGTCGACGCTCTCGGCGCGCTGTACACCAAGGCGGTGACCCCGGAGCCCCGGCCGGGCAACGAGGTGCCGCGCATCGTCGAGACACCCTCGGGCATGCTCAACTCGATCGGGCTCGCGAACCCCGGTCTCGAGGCCTTCGTGGCCGAAAAACTGCCCGCGCTCCGCGCCCGCCGCTGCCCCGTGATCGTCAACGTCGCCGGCTCCACCGAGGACGACTATCGCCGCGTCATCGAGCGCATCGAGGCGGAGGGGGGCGTCTCGGGCTACGAGATCAACGTCTCCTGCCCGAACGTCAGGCACGGCGGGCTCTCCTTCGGGACCGATCCCGCCCAGGTCGAGCGGCTCACCTCCTCTCTGCGGAGCGCCACGAAGCGCTGCCTCATCGTCAAGCTCACGCCCAACGTGACGGACATCGCGGCCATGGCGAAGGCAGCCGAGGCCGGCGGGGCCGACGCCCTCTCCTGCATCAACACCCTCGTGGGCATGGCGATCGACGTCAAGCGGCGCCGCCCTCGGCTGGCCGCCGGCACGGGAGGACTCTCCGGACCCGCGATCAGACCCGTCGGCGTCGCCTCGGTCTACCGCGTCTCGCGCGCCGTCTCCATCCCCGTGATAGGGCTGGGCGGCATCATGTGCGCGAACGACGCGCTCGAATACCTGCTCGCCGGAGCCCGGGCGGTGCAGGTGGGCACCGGAACCTTCGTCGATCCGAGCTGCGCCGAGCGGGTGCTCGAAGGCATCCGCGCCTGGATGGAGACCGAGGGCGTCGAGCGCGTCGAGGACATCGCAGGGCTCCTGCGCTCCTGAACAGGCCCCGGCCACAGCGGGCACAGGCTCTTCGAGGCGCGGAACGAGGGGGAGAGCCTGGCAGCCTCATAGAGCGCTTCCTCCACGACGCCGACTTCGGCTACGGCGACAGTCCCCACACCGTGGATGCGATGATCAGGCTCATGCACTGGACGAGGCCGGGAAAGCGGAAGGCGGCATCGGAAGCTGCGACGGCGGAGGTCCGGGCGCTCGAAGGGCCGGCGTTCGTCCGTCTCATCCGCGCCGAGGCGGAGCTGGGCGGCCTCGCTGCCCCCTGAGCGCGCTCCATTAACCCTTTTAAACGGAAACGTCGCAGTCCTCTTATATCCTTCCGCTAGGTTCCATCTCGCTTGGAAAAAACAACTCGCTTCCGGAGGAGCTTGTATGAAGAAATCACGGATCCTGCCCCTCGCGCTCGCCGCCGCGACGATGCTTGTCGCACTCGCGCCGAGCCTCGCCGCCCAGAGCGACGCTACTTCGCTCAAGGGCAAGTCCCTGCAGATCGACGGCTCCTCGGCCCTCCAGCCCTTCTTCCTCAACGCGGCCAAGTACTTCGACCAGGGGATGAAGACGAACACGACCGCAGTCGTCAACGGTTCGGGCAACGGCCTTACTGACCCGGCAACTAAACAATAGAATGTCGAATCGCGAAAACCTTCCGATTTCCTATAGAATATCGATGGTTCTCGCGATTCGACTGTGGATGGATAAGTGCCGGGTCAGTGAGGATGTCGAGGCGGGCTGCGTCAAGATCGGCATGTCAGACTTCTTCGCCGAGGAAAGCTCCAATCCCTCCGCCTTCACCGATCTGGTCGATCACCGGGTGCGGTGGTCGCCTTCACGCTGGTCGTCTCCAAGGACATTTCGGACAAGGTCACGAACCTCAGCACGAAGCAGATCGTCGACATCTACACGGGCGCGGTCACGAACTGGGCCGAGCTCGGCGGGCCCAACGAGTCCATCACCGTGGTCAACCGCCCCCTCGCCTCGGGCACCCGCGCCACCTTCAAGAAGTACGTCCTCGGCGGAGCGGCCGAGAACGCCGGCATGACCCTCCAGCAGGACACCACCGGAGCGGTCGCCACGGCCATCGACTCCGGCCGGGGCGCCATCGGCTACGCCGCCACCGCGGCCAACATGGACTCGGGCAAGTACCGGTTCTGGAGCTTCGAGCACGCCTACACCAAGGGCGCGCCCGCGCGGAACAGCGTCGAGCAGGCCTTCCTGGATTACGTCGTGCGGCCCGAGGTGCAGAAGACCCTCCTGCCCGCCCTCGGCTACCTGCAGGTCAGCGAGCTGACCAAGGCAGCCTTGGCGACGCACCCCGCTCCCGCGAAGTGACGTGATCGTCCCGGCGCGAAACTCGCCGGCACACACTCGCACATGCTGCCTGCGCCGCGCGGGGCGGACCAGGCAAGCCGCCCGGAGCGAGGCGCAGGTATTTTGCCGATCAGCGGCTCGGCCGGAGAGCCCTCATTTCGCCGGGCCGGAGAGGGAGGCCGGCTTTGCCACCGCCTTCTCGGCGGCGGCCCTCTCGGGATCGCGGCACAACGTTGGCTGAAACAGCATTGCCGAGCGGCTGCCGGCGGCGGCCCTACCCGGCGGTCCCACTCTTTCCCAAGGAGGAGCTTCATGCGCACGAGAATCGCTTACGTGATCGCGGCCGCGGCGGCCGCGATTCTCCTGGCGGCCTGCGCGTCGCAGCCGCGGCCCTCCGCCGCTCCGGCGCAGGCCGGCGCTGACCGCGAGATGCTGCGGTACCTGGCCTCGGCCGTCCCTTCCGCATAGGGCCCAAGGACTTCGCGGCCGATACCGACGATGTCGACCGCTCGCACGCCATCCTGGCGGCGAAGCTGGACGTCGCGGGCGGCGCGGCGAGGATGGACAGGTTCGCGATGGCCGAGGAGGCCAAGTACGCGAAGGACGGAAAGCCCTCGCTCATGGCGAAGCAGTTCGGCGAGCTGACCATGGCCAACATGGACGGCGACACCGTGCCCTTCCTCTGGCGCTACGCCAATCGCTTCGCGCTCTTCGACCACATCTTCCAGTCCATGGTCGGCCCCTCTACGCCGGGCAACCTGGCGATCATCGCGGCTCAGAGCGGCCAGATCCAGGAAGCCCTCCACTCGGACGAGGCCTACGCGGGCGACGGCAACTCGGGCAAGGGCGAACCGGTGCTGAACGACTCGGATCCGCTCTGGGGCTCGCCCGAGGACAAGACTACTGCGGATCGGCAGCCCGTCAATCCCAAGGACTTCCCCGGCTACGGCGTCCAGCTCAACCAGACCTACGCCACCCTGCCGCTCTCGCTGGCGGGGAAGGACGCCGGGGACGAGACTTCCGGGGATCGCGACGCCGCGGGAGACATCGGGGACATCCGCGACGATATCGCCTTCCTATCGCAAAACGGCAAGGACGCCGTGCCCTGGGGCCGGTACGAGGAGGGCTACGACAAGGCACCCACGGACTCGGGAGCGGCCCCCACCGACGCGAACGGCCTGCACGCCTCCTACATCACCCACCACAACGGGCCGCAGTACTTCGACTACATCGCCAACGACCCCGCGGTGCAGAAGAACTTTCTCGGCGACGACGATCACCCCGCGTACTCCGACGCCCAGATCAGTGAGGCACTGCTCGCCAAGACCGTCAACGCCATAGCGAGGAGCAGGTACTGGTCGCAGTGCGCGATCGTCATCACCTGGGACGACTCGGAGGGCGACTACGACCACGTGCCTCCACCCATCCGCTCCTACGGTCCCGACAAAAGCGTCATCACCGTCGGCCCGCGAGTCCCCCTCCTCGTGATCTCGCCCTCCCCGCCTCGTACGCGATCATCCCGGACGAGATCGTGAACGTCCTGCCGCAGACGAGCGGCTACGGCTGCAAGGAGATCGGCGTGACCCCGGTAGACCTGGCCGCGGGCCTGCCCAATCCCGTCCCCGCCGACTTCAACCCTCGGCCGAGGACCGATCCCACGCCGGCGTCCAGGTAATACGGCAATGATTGACCGCAAGGAGGATGGGGCTATGGAATGGTCGTTCAGCGGAAAGGATACGGCCGGCAGAGAGCTCGTGCGGTTCGGCGGCGAGATCCGCTTCTCCGGCATCACGGGTTCGCCCCGCAGGGTTCTTCAGATGTCGAATGTCATCTCGCTCATATGTGAGGAGGGTTGATTAACGCATTCCTAACAATAACCCGTCAAAGTTCTCACGCGCGACGAATAGTATCGCCGCGAGAGCCGAAGGCCATAGGCCCGAGGAAGTCTTCATAGGAGGTCTACCGTGAAACGAACCGTGGTCTTTCCCCTTGCCATCGCAGTCCTGCTACTCGCCGTTTCGTGCGGCGCATCCAATTCCGGTCCGAGCGTCTCGAGCGCTTCGCTCACGGCGGCTCATGTCGCTGCCGCCGACCTGAAGCCGCAGAATCCGGGCAGCACGCCGGCTCCCCCGGCCGCCGTGGCCGCTCTCAAGGGCAAGACCTTGCAGATCGACGGTTCCTCGGCCCTCCAGCCCTTCTTCCTGAACGCCGCGAAGTACTTCGACCAGGGCATGGGCACGAGCACGACCGCCGTAGCCAACGGCTCGGGCAACGGTCTCAAGGATGTCGAGGCGGGCAGCGTCAAGATCGGCATGTCCGACTTCTTCGCCCAGGAGAGCTCGAACCCCGCGGCCTTCGCCGACCTCGTCGATCACCGCGTGGCGGTCGTCGCCTTCACCCTCGTCGTCTCGAAGGACATCGCCGACAAGGTCCAGAACCTGACCCAGCAGGAGGTGATCGACATCTACACGGGCAAGGTCGCCAACTGGAAGCAGCTCGGCGGCCAGAACGAGGCCGTCACCGTGGTCAACCGCCCGCTCGCCTCGGGCACCCGCGCCACCTTCCGGAAGTACGTGCTCGGCGGTGCCACCGAGAACGCCGGCTCGACACTCCAGCAGGACAGCACCGGAGCCGTCGCCACCGCGGTCAATTCCGGCCAGGGAGCCATCGGCTACGTCGCCACGGGTTTCGTGCTCAATCCTCAGTTCGCCGATATCTTCCCGGTCTGCATCGACGGCTACGGCGCCACCGCCGCCAACATCAATAGCGGCAAGTACAAGTTCTGGAGCTTCGAGCATGCCTACACCAAAGGGACGCCCGCGAAGAACAGCGTGGAGCAGGCTTTCCTCGACTATGTCGTCACGCCCGGCGTCCAGAGCACGCTCCTCCCGGCCCTCGGCTACCTCCAGGTCAGCCAGCTGACCGACGCGGCCCTGGCCACCCACCCCCTTCCCGCCGGGGTCAAATAACGGCTCGGGGAAGCGAGAAGAGGAGCTACATGAACACAAGCGAAGCAAGGGTTCCGCGGAGGCGCAGGAGACACGGGGCGGCAGCCGAATCGGCGGGCCACGCCGTATTCGCGGCGAGCGCGCTTATCGTCATCGCGATCCTCGCCCTGGTGTACTACTTCGTCGGCTCGCAGTCCTTCCAGACCTTCACGCAGAGTCACATCACGGGGCAGGGCTTCTTCCTGTCCTCCAACTGGGACGCCCAGAACAATCTGGGCATCGCCTACTTCATCATAGGCTCGCTCAGCCTCGTGGCAGTGAGCCTCCTCTTCGCGGTGCCGCTCTCCCTGAGCGTGGCCATCTTCATCTCGGAAATAGCGCCGCAATGGCTCAAATCGCCTCTGCGCAAGGCGATCGAGCTTTTTCTCGGCATTCCCTCCGTCATCTTCGGGCTCATCGGGCTCATCGTGGTGGTGCCCCTCGTGCGCGGCCTCCTCAATCTCATCGCCGGGGGAATTTTCTACAACGGCTTCGGCCTCGTGCCGGCGGCCATCGTGGTCACCTTCATGATCCTGCCCACCATCGCGACCATCTCCTACGACGCCATGCAGGCGGTGCCCCGCGATCTCCGCGAGGGCAGCTACGCGCTGGGCTCCACGAGATGGCAGACGATATCGCACATCGTGGTCCCCGCGGCCAGGCCCGGCATCATGACGGGAGTGATCCTGGGCATAGCGCGGGCCCTCGGCGAGACCGTCGCCGTCGCCTTCGTGATCGGCAATTCCCAGCATCTGCCCTTCGGCATCACCCACTACTTCCCCTACCTCTACATCGGTCCCACCAGCGTCCTGACCACCCAGCTTCTGTTCAACTTCAAGGAGGCGACCCAGGGCTCGGCCCTCTACAACGCCCTGTGGACGATTTCCTTCGTGCTCCTGGTGATCTCGGGAGTGCTCGTGGGCATCAGCCGATCCTTCGCCTCCAAGAGGATATACACGTGAGCACGATCCACGAACCGGAAGCCGCGAGGCGCCACGAGCGCGAGAAGAGGCGCGATAGGCGAAACACGGCGCTCCTGTGGGGCGTGGCCGTCTTCGTCGTGCTCGTCCTCCTCTATATCATCGTCTACACCTTCGCGCGCGGCGCCGGGAACGTCACCTGGAAATTCCTCACGGGCACCGACTTCGAGACGGGCATCGCGCCCCAGCTCTTCAACACCTTCTACATGCTCGTGCTCTCGATGATTCCCATGCTCGTCGTCGGCATAGGGGCCGCGATCTACACGGTCGAGTACGCCCGCCAGGGCTTTCTGCTCAGGCTCCTGCGCTTCGCGACCGAGACCCTCACCAGCGTGCCCTCCATCGTCATAGGGCTGCTCGGCTTCCTGCTCTTCGTCACGGACTTCGGCCGGGGCCCGCGCTGGGAGTTTTCGCGCCTCGCAGGAGCCCTCACCCTCGCCATCCTGAACCTCCCCTGGATGATGCGCACCGCCGAGGACGCGCTGCGCGCCGTGCCCGCGTCCCTGCGCGAGGCCAGCTACGCGCTCGGCGCCACCAAGTTCCAGACGGTGATGCGGACCGTCCTGCCCGCCTCCATACCGGGCCTCGTGACGGGAGCGCTCATCGTGTCGGGACGCGTCATCGGCGAGACGGCCGCGCTCATCTACACCTCGGGCGTGGCTGGCTCCTCGAGCGGCTGGCTCAACTTCAAGCTCACGCAGGTCCCGGGCGACACGCTCGCCGTGCACATCTACACGCTCTTCGCGGACAACCCCACGCCGGCCGCCCAGAAGGCCCAGACCGCCTCGGCGGTCGTCCTCATCGTCCTGACCCTTTCGGTCAATCTCCTCGGACGCTACTTCGAGCGCAGACTCAAGCGCCGCTTCGGCGGGGAATAAGGAGCCGAGCAATGAACGAGACATCGCCCAAGTTCGACATACGGGACCTCGACCTCTGGTACGGCCGGACGCAGGCCCTCAAGAAGGTATCCCTGGCCGTCGAGCCCAACTCCATCACCGCGCTCATAGGCCCTTCGGGCTGCGGCAAGTCGACCTTCCTGCGCGTGCTCGACAGGATGAACGATCTCATAGAGGGGGTGCGGGTCGAGGGCAGCGTCCTCTACGACGGCGAGGACATCCTGAACGGCTGCGACGTGATCGAGCTGCGCAAGCGGGTGGGCATGGTGTTCCAGAAGCCCAACCCCTTCCCCATGAGCGTCTACGACAACGTCGCCTACGGCCCGCGGGTGCACGGCCTGGCCGCCGAGTCGGGCGGGGCCAAGGCCCGCCGCGCCCTCGACGAGCTCGTGGAGAAGAGCCTCGTCGACGCCGCCCTCTTCGACGAGGTGAAGGACCGGCTGCGCAAGTCCGCCCTCGGGCTTTCCGGCGGCCAGCAGCAGCGCCTGTGCATAGCCCGTGTGCTCGCGGTCGAGCCGGACGTCCTTCTCATGGACGAGCCCACGAGCGCGCTCGACCCCATCTCGACCGCCAAGATAGAGGCCCTGCTCGACGAACTCAAGAAACGCTATACTATCGTCATCGTGACGCACAACATGCAGCAGGCCGGCCGCGTGTCCGACAGCACCGGCTTCTTCCTGACGGGCGAACTCGTCGAGTACGGCTCCACCAAGGACATCTTCTTCAATCCCAGGGATCAGCGCACGGAAAACTACATCTCGGGCCGCTTCGGCTGAGACAGGACGAGGAGAAAGAATATGCCCGAAAGAACGCACTTCGAGAACGAGCTGGCCCGGCTCGGCCACGACATCCTCGTCATGGCCACCCGCGTCGAGGAAGCCATCGGCAAAGCCTTGCAGGCCCTGCGCACCCGGGACGTCGAACTGGCCAAGCTCGTCAAGGCGGAGGACGAGGCCATCGACAGGCTCCGCGACGAGATCGACGACCAGGTCGCCGTCATCATCGCCACCCAGCAGCCGGTGGCCAAGGACCTGCGCGAGCTGGTCACCGTCTTCAAGGTGACCGACAATCTCGAGCGCGCGGCCGATTACGCCGTCCATCTCGCCAAGGCGGTGAAGCGCTTCGCCGCCGAGCCGCCCTTCCGCCAGCTCGAGCGGATCGAGCGCATGGCCGAGCTCGGCGCGACCATGGTGCGCGGCGCGGTGAACGCCTACCTCGAGCGGGACCTCGCCGAGGCGCGCCGCGTCGCGGCCCTGGACGCCGAGGTCGACGGCGAGCACAAGGCGCTGCAGCGCGAGGCCCTCGAACTCATGCGCGAGCGGCCCGAGCAGGTCGAGCACGCCGCGAGGATCCTCACCACCTCGGGCTTCCTCGAGCGGCTCGGCGACCACATGACCACCGTCTGCGAGCTGACCATCTTCGTCGTCGAAGGCCGGCACGTGGAACTCGACGACTAGATCGGAAGGCGCCATGGCCAAAGCTACCGTTCTCGTCGTCGAAGACGATCCGGACATACGGGAACTCCTCGGACTCGCCCTCGGCAAGGAGGGCTGGACCATGGTGGCCGCGGCCGACGCCGAAGAGGGCCTAACCCGCCTCGCGGCGGCGAATCCCGACGTCGTGGTCCTCGACATCATGCTGCCGGGCATGGATGGGCTCGATTTCCTGCGCAAGGTGAAGGCCGATCCGGCCTTGAAGCGCCTGCCCGTCATCATGACCACGGCCAAGGGCGAGGACACCGACGTCGTCGCCGGGCTCGAGCTCGGCGCCGAGGACTACGTGGTCAAGCCCTACAGCCCCAAGGTCCTCGTCGCGCGCATCAGGGCGGCCCTGCGCAGGACGCTCGACCTGGCCGATCATCCCTTCCGCAGCGAGACCGCCGTCGTCAGAGGCCGCCTGCGCCTCGACTCAGGCAGGCACGAGGTCTTCGTCGACGATCGAAGAGTCGAGCTCTCGGCCACCGAGTTCGCCATCCTCGAGTTCCTCCTGCGCAATCCCGGCTGGGTCTTCTCGCGGAGCCAGATCATCGACGCCGTCAAGGGCCGGGACTATCCCGTCACCGACCGGGCCGTCGACGTGCAGATCCTCTCGCTCAGGCGCAAGCTGGGCGAGGGCGAAGAGTTCATCGAGACGGTCAGGGGCGTGGGCTATCGCCTCAAGGGCTAGGGCGCCGATGGCGGCGTTTCCGCTCCGGCGCCTGTCCGCGCTTCTGGCGGCGGCCGCCGCGCCGCTGCGCGCCCGCCTGCCCCGCGCCCGGCTAGTCCGACTCGAGGCCGAGGTGAAAAGCCTGCGGGACGAGGTCCGCGCGCGCGCGCGCGACGCGCGAGAGGCCAGGTCGCGGACCCACGAGCTCGAAGCGATTCTCGACGCGATGGCCGAAACAGTCGTGGTTCTGGACACGCGATCGCGCATACGGCTGGCGAACCCTTCGGCCAGGCGACTCTTCGGTCCGGAAGCGGCCGGCTCCGGGCAGCGGCTCGAAGGCCGCGACTTTCTCGAAGCCACGCGCTCGACCGAGCTCCAGGCCGTCGTCGAGGCATGCATGGAGACGCGCGCCGAAAATCGCAGCGAGCTGGCCCTGTACCGCGGCCGCGAGCATTGGTTCCAGGCCCTCGCGGCGCCGCTCTTCCGACCTGCGGCCGGGGCGGGCACCGACTACCCCTCCATTTCCGCTCCTGAGGCTATCCCGCCGGCCGAGGAAAGCGAGACTCCCGGGGCGGGCGCGAGGGGACTCGCCGGCGTCGTCCTCGTGCTCAACGACATCACCGAGCTCCGGCGCCTCGAGCGCGTGCGCCGCGACTTCGTAGCCAACGTGTCGCACGAGCTGCGCACGCCCATCCAGCTCATCAAGGGCTTCGCCGAGGCTCTCCGCGAAGAGGAATCCGCGGCCCTCCCCGGCGCTCCGGCCCGGGAGGCTGCCGCAGGAGGGACAGCGCCTGAGGCTGCCGCCGGCGGACGGGACCGCTTCCTCGGGATCATCGAGCGCAACGCGGACAGGATGGAGAGCCTCATCCAGGACCTCCTCATCCTCGCGCGGCTCGAACAGGAAGGCTCGGCCTGGCTCGCCCTCGGGGACACCGACATCCGCGCCGTGCTCTCCGAGGCCTGCGAGGCCGTGGCGTCCAAGGCCGCGGCCAAGTCAGTGGCCTTGGACATTCGCTGCGCGGAGGGGCTGCACGCCCTGGTCAACGCCGGACTCCTCGAGCAGGCCGTCCTCAATCTCGTCGACAATGCCGTGAAGTACTCGCCGCCGGGTTCCCGCGTCGGAATCCGGGCGGCGGTCGAAGGTGCGGCGGCCGAAGGCGCGATCGCCGAGGCCCGCCTGGTGCTGAGCGTGCGGGACGAGGGGCCCGGCATACCGGCCAAGGACCTGCCGCGGCTCTTCGAGCGCTTCTACCGCGTCGACAAGGCCCGATCCCGCGAACTCGGCGGCACGGGGCTCGGGCTGGCCATCGTGCGGCACATAGCCCTGGCCCACGGCGGCACGGCCTCGGTCGAAAGCTGGGAGGGCGAAGGATCGCTGTTCACGATCAGGATTCCGTTCACGGCGGCGTCTGGAACAGCCTGACCCAGGCCGCAGTTCCCGACTCGTCGAGCGACACGAGAAGATCCAGGTTGGGCCCGAGGAAGAAGCTCGTGCCCGGCGGCAGGAAGGCGCTCCACTCGCCGCCCGCCGGAACCGGGGCGGCCGCGAAGGGGCTCTCCGGAGCCCAGGGGCCGGGCCCCGGCAGGACGACGGGGAAGCGGGCCGGTTCCCTGAAATAGTCGGAACGGAAGCTGCCAGCCGCCAGGCGTCGGGCGGCCTCGACGGCAGGCAGGATCCAGGGGTCCGAGACGCGCAGGCGGGCTTCCTCGCCCAGCCGGCCGAGATCGAAAGCCTGAGGGTCGAGGTCGGCCCGCTCGAGCGCGCGGGCTACGCTCGCCTCGTAGCCGCCCATCCAATCCAGTTCGAGCCGATCGGTCCCCGAGGGCAGGCCGAACAGGGGCCCCGACAGACCGAGAGGATACAGGGCGCCGGCGGTACGCAGCGTCCGCTCTCCGACCAGGGGCTCGGCGAGGATGGCCTGGAAGCGGCCGCGCTGGACCTCGATCTCGCGCTCCGAGCCGGGCTCCGCGACCGCGCTCTCCCAGCGGCCCGAGGCTCCCCGCCAGATGATGCGGAAGCGCAAGCCCGGGAGGGCCGCCCAGGAGCCGGGCGCGGGCGGCAGGGCGAGGATCAGGCGATGCAGCCCCGGGCCTCCGAATGGGGAGGCGAGATCGCAGCCGGCCGACACGATCGAGGCGGCGAGGAGGGGCAGGAGCCGGGCCCGGCGCGTCCGCGGCCCCGGATTGGCGATGGCGCTCATCGCGATACCTACGCGCCGCTTCGGCTCCGGCGCTTCAGCGCCTCGGGCCGGAACCGCGCAGCGCGAGCTTGAGCCTCCCGCGCAACTCCGAAAGGACGGCCCCGTACTCCGGGCTTTTCCAGTCCGCGTAGGTCCAGGGCAGGCTCCGAAAGCCGCCGTTCGCATACATGAGGGTGAGCTCGGCGTAGATGCCCTCCGAGAGCGCGATGCGGTGCGATCGCCCCTTGGTGGTCGCGAGGACGAAGCCGCCGAGCGAGAGGAGCCCTGGATCGAGGTTGAAGCGGCGCCTCGATCCGACCGCGAAGCGCTCTTCGAGCTCGTTGGTCCACGTTTTGATGGAAGCCAGGGTCGAGGGATCCACGAGGAGGGGGAAGGACAGGAAGGAGCGGAGGATCGAAGGGCCCAGTTCGTCGGCGTAGTAGTTGGTCCAGGAAAAGCTCAGGCCGCTCGAAAAATAGTCAGGAGGGCCGAAACGTTTCTCAAGGGCCGGCAGGAGGGGGCCGAAGGGGGCCAAAACCTCGCTATCGCCCGCCTGAGAGAGGATAGCCACGACGAGCCGCGCGCCCGGAAAGGGCCTGGGGGAAGCCATATGCCGATCTTGCCTTACTCGCCCATTTAAATCATACTCAGTCTACTTATGGAAGACTCGCAAACCTACGCGAAGCTCCTGGAGGATCGGCTCGAAGCGCGGCGCGAGAGGCTCGACCGCTCGGATCTGCCGCGCCTCAAGGAGAGCTTCAAGCTCTTCCAGTCAGCGTTCCAGGGCATCCAACAGGTCCTCTACAAGAAGGGCGTCATCCATGACGACCCGTACAAGTACGACCTCAAGATATCCGAAGTCACGACTCCGCCCGAAGGCCCCTTCACCGAGTCCGAGAAGATCGACCAGATCAGCATGCGGGTCTCCCAGCTCGACTCCTATCTGGATTTTCTCAACAACTACTATCAATTCAGCACCGAATTCCTCACCATGGGGCGCATCAAGCGCCTCTTGGGCCTCACGCGGTACTTCAATTTCACCCAATTCTCCGAAACGAGCACGAGTCAGAACACGAGAGCCTTCGCCGAACTGGCCGGCATGGTCAAGAAGGGCAGCGATCAGCTCTCCTCGGGTCTCATAGCCGAGAGCCTCGGCCAGCTGGACCGCAGCACGCGGGACATCCTGGCGATGCTCAAGGAATTGACCTCCTACCATCGGGAACGCTACAAGCTCGAGATCCGCCAGCTCGTCATGCCGGGCCTCGAGCTCGACCAAGCCTTCGTCATCACGCACCGCGAGGACGCGCTGCGCCAGGTCAAGCGCAAGTTCGTGGAAGTGGCGGGCGAACGGCCCTTCTACGCCGAGCTCGTGGAGGAAATTCTCCTCGAAGACTACAGCTCGGACGGCCAGAACCTGCGCGACGCCGTGCTCAAGCGTTTCGAGAAGGTCGAAGAGAAGAAGGTCGAGCGCAACCTGGAAAAATCCTACAAGTCGATGATCCTGGACGGAGCGCGTCTCCTGTCCAGCTCGGGCTACCCGCTAGAGGGCGCCCTGGCGAAGCTCTCGGAAAACTCCGCCCTCATGGAGTCGCGCAACCAGAGTCTGGGCGCCAAGCTCAGACGCATGATCAAGAGAATGTTTTCGCCGGAGAGCAAGGGAATATTCTACGAAATAGAGTACATCGATCCCGTGACCTCCCAGCGTCGCTCGGAGAACCTCGATTTCGGCTTTTTCGTCGAGGAGACGGGCAAGCGCGCCCGGCTTCTGTCTTCGCTCATCCAGCGCTCCGGGCCTACCTTCAAGCGCATGGAGAGCATGCCCGAGGATCAAGCCTATAAATTTCTCGAGCGGAACGTGGAAGAGCTTCAGAAAACCCTGCGCACCCTCGCAGCTCTGGATGAATTCTTCAAGGCGGAGGCCCTCCCCGAAGACAAGGGCAGAATACGGAGCGTCAAGCCCGAACTCACCACCATCAAGGGGGCCGTGATCAAGGCCAACCAGAAGAAGCACGAGTATGTCGCGCAATGCGAAGAGCGGGAGCAGATGCGCCGGCTGGGCATTCGCGACCTTACCCAGTAACGAAGAGATGTACATGTCGCCCAAAGCACGGTCGCGCGCGACCTTACCCAGTAACGAAGAGACGTACATGTCGCCCAAAGCACGGTCGCGCGCGACCTTACCCAGTAACGAAGAGACGTACATGTCGCCCAAAGCACGGTCGCGCGCGACCTTACCCAGTGACGAAGATACGTACATGTCGCCAAAAGCACGGTCGCGCGCGACCCGACGCAATGACAAGGAGACAGTGATGAGCATTCGTGGATACAGATTATGGGCCGCCCTGGCCGCGATTCTCGCCCTCGGCTCGGCCTTGGCTGCGGCAGGCCAGAGCGATTCACCCAAGCCCGGCGAACTCGTGGTAGCCTTCAACAAACTCGAGCTCCAGCTCGATCCGCACCACTCGATCTACTCGGCCGAGGCGCAGATCTTCACGGCCACCTACGAGGGCCTCTTCTCCTACAATCCCAGCAGCCTCGAGCCGGTCAACGCGGCCTGCAAGAGCTACACGGTTTCGCCCGACGGCAAGGTCTACACCTTCACGATCCGCGACGACGCCGAATGGTCCGACGGCAGTCCCCTGCTGGCCAGCGACTTCCGCAACGCCTGGCTCAGGGCCATCACCCCCTCGCAGAAGGCCGACTACGCGTCCTTCTTCGACATCATCGCGGGAGCCAAGGCTTTCCGGAACGGCGACGACAGCAACCCCAAATCCGTGGGCATCTCCGTGCTCTCCGACAAAGTGCTGCAGGTCACCCTCGTCTCGAAGGCCGACTATTTCACGCGCCTGCTCTGCCATCATTCCTTCGCGCCCATCCATCCTTCGATGCTGGCCGTCAAGGACTGGAACTCCGCCTTTCCCTTCCCCGTGGACGGCGCCTACCGCTTCGAAAGCAAGTCGGACAAGGAACTCATCCTCGTCAAGAACGAGCACTACTGGGACGCCGCTTCGGTGGCCATCCCCAAGATCCGGATCATCTTCAGCGACAACGACGCCGAGGCCACCCGCCGATTCGACGGAGGCGAGATCGACTGGCTCGCCGGCCCGATGGACCTGAACGCGCTCGTGGACCGCGCCGCCATCCAGGCCAATCCCATGTTCGGCACGCACTACTGGTTCTTCAACTGCGCCGTGAAGCCCTGGAGCAACCCGGATCTCAGATTGGCCCTGGCCCTCCTCCTGCCCTGGAAGGAGATCCGCTCGCGGGACAGCTACATGAACCCGGCAGACACGCTGGTGCTCCCCTTCCAAGGCTACCAGGCCGCCAAAGGCATCGAGGACATCGACGAAGCCCAGGCGAAGAGCCTGCTCGAAAAGGCCGGTTACCCCAACGGCAAGGGCCTGCCGCCGATCGTGCTGCTCACGCCCGAGGGCGAGGACGGCGGGCGCGTGGCGGGGCTCATGAAGGCCGCCTGGGAGAAGCTCCCCGGCGTCAAGGTCGAGGTGAAGACCGTTCCCGCAGCCGGATATTTCGCCGCCCTGCACGAAGAAGCGGGCAAGGGCGGCTATACGCTCGGATCGACCACCTGGATCGGCGACTTCGCCGACCCCATAGCCTTCCTGCAGATGTGGACGAGCGACTCGAACCTGAACGACGCGCACCTCTCCGATCCGAAGTACGACAAGCTCCTTTCCGAGGCGGCTTCCAAGACGGGCGACGACCGGCTCGCCGCCCTCGCCGCGGCGGAGACGTACCTGCTTCACGGAGCGGCCGTCCTGCCGATCTACCACAGCATAGCCGTCAACGTCCTCGATATGGACTATATCCAGGGCTGGTACGCGAATCCGCTCGACATCCATCCCTTCAAGACCATGTCCTTCGGCGTCAGAAAGGCGCGCCCCAATGTCGTGCTGGCCCCCCAGGCTGCGGTCGCGATCGCGGCCGCCAGCGCCCGGTAGCGCCTAGCAGGATACGGCATCGTGTCGAGCGCTGAGAGCCGGATCGACGAGGAGGGAGCCGGCGGCGCCGCGGTGTCCGGCACCGCCAACTTCCTCCGCAACCTGGGCTTCCCCCTGGTGCGGGTCCACCATCCCTTCAATCACTTCGACTTCGCGCGGCCCGGGCGCCTCATCCTCGTCATAGGGCCCATGGGCTCGGGCAAGACCGAGTTCTCGGCGCGCATGTGGCGGGACAGTCTCGTGGCCCGCCGCAAGAGCGCCTCGGTGCGAGGCGCCACCAGCACCGACGGAGCCGATCGGCGCGAGATCTTCGTCGTGCGCTCGAGCCTCGACTCGCTGCGATTTCCCGACTACCCCGAGGACGCGCTGGCCTACCGCGGGGGCTACGAGCGCTGCGGCGACCGCATCGGCCAGGCCCGGGACTCCTTCGGCCTCGAGAACCTCCTCGCGGAAAACCACGGTGTAGGCACCTGGATCGTCGACGAGGCCGCCTTCTTCGACGAGCGCCTGGCCTATCTCATGAAGGACGAGTCGGAGCGGCGCGGCCTCGTGTTCGTCTGCCCCACCCTCGTCCTCAACTTCCGCAGGGAGATCTTCAACCAGACCGCGCGCCTGCTGCTGGAAAACGCCACGGACGTCTTTCCGCTCACGGCCTACTGCGAGCACGACGACTGCCTGGCCGACTCCCTGTACACCTATCGCTACTATCTGGTCGACGGCGTCGAGTGTCCCGCCCTCTATTTCGATCCCCTCATCATCATCGGCGGGGATCGGATGAAGGAGGACGGGAAGGAACCCAACTACTGCACCCGCTGCGACGAGCACCACTACCTGCCCGGCAAGGAATACACCTACTTCACCCTGAAGCCCCTGGGCGAGGCGGCCGCCCGCGGCGACGGACGGCCCTTGCTCGCCGAGCTCGGCGCCCTCGCCGGCGGCGGCGAGTCGAGGCTCGCGGCGAGCCTGCGCTCGCGCCATCTCGACTGCGCGCGCCCCCGCCCCGAGATGATGGCATCGCTCAACGTGCCCTGCATCGCCGAGCGCGCCCTGGTGTTTCTCTACGCCGAAGCCAACCTCCTGTCGGCCGAGCAGATGCGCTCGATCGCCGGAGATCTCGGGCTCGACCGCGGCTACCTCGCGCGCGCCCTCGCCGACAACCGTCGCCCCCTGGAACTCTAGCGCTGTCCATTTAGGCCGGGCGGCGCGCCGCTTCCCGGCCTCCTCGTCGAGGAGCTCGCCTCGGCTCTCCGAGCCCGCGGTCAGCCTTCGAGCTCGGCCCGCGCGGCGGCCACGAAGGCCTCGAGCGCGCCGGCGTCGGGAAAGCTCGCCCGGAACGAGGAGGGGCCCCCGCCGCCTTTGCCTCCCGCCGCCTGAGCCAGGCCCTTCAGGCGCTCGCCGAGCCTATCGGGCCCGGGCGCGGCCGCGACCGCCGTGAGCTCCGGCAGCGAGACCGCCAGCGTCACCGCGCCGCGCTCGGCGTAGGCGCGCGCCGACTCGAAGGCGGACTGGGCGTCGCGGTCCGCGAAGCGCAGCAGCGCGGGCGAGGCGAGTCCTCCGGGGGCCGACGCGGCGAGAGCGGCCTCCAGGGCCGCCCGCTCCCGGCCCAGGGCGGCGAGCGAGGCTTCGAGAGCCTTGAGGCGCTCGACGCTCCCGCGCGCCTTCCCCTCCAGCTCGCCGATCGAAGAGGAGAAGGCCCGGGCGGAGGCCCGCGCGATGCGCGATACCGAGGCGTAGTCGGCCAGGGCGCGGCGGCCCGCCACGAAGGAGACGCGGCTCATGCCCTTGTACTTCTCGACGCCGAGCAGCTTCACGAGGCGCAGCTCGCGGGTCGAGGCGACGTGCGTGCCGCAGCAGGGCGAGTAGTCGATGCCGTCTATCTCGACGATCCGGAGCAGCTCCTCGCCCTGGGGCGGCCGCTTGCGCAGGGGGAAGGCGGCGAGGTCCTCGGGCGGGCAGAGGTGGGTCACGACGGGATAGTCCTCGGCGACGACCACGTCGATCTCGGCCTCGGCCTCGGCGAGATCCTCTTCGGTCAGCGGGCGGCCTTCGACGTCTATGGTCGAGCGCTCGGCGCCGAGGTGGAACGAGACCGTCGGGGCGTCGAAGAGGCGCAGGAGCACCGCCGACAGAAGATGCTGGGCCGAGTGCTGAGTCGTATGGTCTTCGCGCCGCGCCCAATCCAGGACGAGGGGGAGGCTCCGCCCCGTCTCGGCTTCGACCGCTCCGGCCAGGCGATGCAGGACCCTCCCCCCCTCCTCGACGACCGATTCGATCGGAACTCCGCCGATCGTACCGAGATCGCAGGGCTGGCCTCCCCCTTCGGGATAGAAAATCGTTCGGTCGAGCACGAGGAGGGGAGCCGCGGGAGCGCCGAGAACTTCGAGCACGGCGGCCCCGGTCTCCCGGAGCCGAGGCTGGGTGTAGTACAACCGCATGGTATCGGACATGACAGCATTGTAGGGCGGGGAACGAGGCGCGGCAACCGGACAAACCGCAGGCCGCCGCGCTCCCTGCCTGAAACGCCGCGTTCCGCCGCACCGTCGTCCCGACCGGCGCCCTCCGCCCGCTCTCCGCCAGGCGCGGACTCCCGCGTTCCGCGGCAGGCGGCGGTTATTTCTCCGGCCGCCCGAAGCGGAGGCCGCTGTACCAAGGGGCCGGGGAAAAGCTACCATCGGCCCATGCTCAAGGTCTTCGAAAGCGTGCTCTCCGTCCTCCTCATGATCGGCCTCGGTTTCCTGCTCGCCAAGCGAGGCCGTTTCGGCTCCGAAGCGGCCTCGATCATCTCCCGCCTCGTCGTCCTCGTGGGACTGCCGGCCTACATGGTCTCGAATCTCATGGGCGGCTACGACCGCGCCAAGATCCTCGCCATGCTGCCCGGCCTTCCGATCCCGCTGGCGGTGATGGCGGCAAGTTATGCGCTCGCGAGGTTCGCGGCCCGGGCGATCCGCGTCGTCGAGGGCCGGCGCGGGACCTTCGCCTCGATGTTCGCGCTTTCGAACACGATCTTCATCGGGCTTCCGGTCAATCTCATCCTCTTCGGCGAGAAGAGCCTGCCCTATGTCCTGCTGTACTACGTGGTGAACACGAGCTTCTTCTGGACGGTCGGGGTCTACGGCATCGCGCGCGACGGAGCCCTGCGCACCGGAGGCCCGGCTCCGAAGATCGTGTCGCTCGACAGCCTGAGGCGCGTCTTCTCCCCTCCCCTCATCGCCTTCCTCGCCTCGGCCGCCCTCATCATGGCAGGTCTGCGGCTGCCGGTCTTCTTTCTCGACCTGGCGCGCTCGGTGGGGAACATGACCACGCCCCTCTCGATGATCTTCATAGGCATCACGATCGCGGCCGTAGACTGGAAGCTCGTGAGGCCCCACCTCGACGTCGTCCTCGTCGTCCTAGGCCGCTTCGTGGCGACGCCGCTGCTGCTGGCCTTCGCCGTGCATTGGACAGAGCTCCCCCTGCTCATGAAGCGCGTCTTCCTCATCGAAGCCTCGATGCCGTCCATGACGCAGGCGCCCATCCTGGCCAAGGCCTACGGCGCCGACGCCGAATACGCGGGCCTCATAACCTCGCTCACGACCGTCGCGAGCATGGCCACGATTCCCCTCTACATGGCGCTGATCGGACGCATCGTATGAGCAGGAC
>Ga0307376_10000946_pt1 | contig 33603 bp, 30 predicted proteins | sample TR2MG_FD_202536 | JGI IMG/M metagenome (GOLD analysis project Ga0307376, IMG submission 202536) | Soil microbial communities from Risofladan, Vaasa, Finland - TR-2 | ecosystem: Environmental > Terrestrial > Soil > Coastal area > Acid sulfate soil | place: Finland: Risofladan, Vaasa | collected...
TCGACTGGAGCCGGGAACTGGCGACCTGCAAGCCGGATTATTACCGCTGGGAACAGTGGCTGTTCACCCGACTTTTTGAAAAAGGCCTGATCTACAAGAAGCTCGCCACGGTGAACTGGGACCCGGTGGACATGACCGTGCTCGCCAACGAGCAGGTGATCGACGGCTGCGGCTGGCGCTCCGGCGCGCCGGTGGAAAAGCGCGAGATCCCGATGTACTTCATGAAGATCACCGCCTACGCCGACGAACTGCTCGCCGAACTCGACAACCTGACGGGCTGGCCCGAGCAGGTGCGCACCATGCAGAAGAACTGGATCGGCAAGAGCTACGGTGTGCGCTTCGCCTTCCCTTACGAACTCGACGGCAAGCAGGAAAAACTCTGGGTCTACACCACCCGCGCCGACACCATCATGGGCGTGACCTTCTGCGCCGTGGCCGCCGAGCACCCTCTGGCGACCCATGCGGCGCAGAACAATCCCGCGCTTGCCGCCTTCATCGAGGAATGCAAGCAGGGCGGCGTGGCCGAGGCCGACATGGCGACCATGGAAAAGAAGGGCATGGCCACCGGCATTTCCGTCACTCATCCGCTTACCGGCGAAGCGATCCCGGTGTGGGTCGGCAACTACGTGCTGATGAGCTACGGCGAAGGCGCAGTGATGGCGGTGCCCGCCCATGACGAGCGCGATTTTCATTTTGCCAAAGTCTACGGCCTGCCGATCAAACAGGTGATCCGTCCTGGCAATGAGGAATGGGTAATGGGTAATGGGGAGCGCGCGCCATCACCCATCACTCATCACCCATTACTGACTGAGGCTTTTATCGAAGCTGGCATACTCGTCAATTCTGGAAAATATGATGGCTTGGCCTCGTCCGAGGCAGTGGACGCCATCGCCGCCGATCTCAATGCCAAAGGTTTGGGCGACAAGCAGGTGCAATACCGCCTGCGCGACTGGGGCATCTCGCGCCAGCGCTACTGGGGCTGCCCGATCCCGATCATTCACTGCCCGACTTGCGGCGACGTGACGGTGCCGGAAAAAGACCTGCCGGTGAAGCTGCCGGAGGACGTGACGATCGACATCGGCTCGCCGATCAAGAAGATGCCGTCCTTCTACGAAACCACCTGCCCCAAGTGTGGCGGCAAGGCCGAGCGCGAAACCGACACCATGGACACCTTCGTCGAGTCGTCCTGGTATTACGCCCGCTATGCCTGCCCGGACAACGACCGGGCGATGCTCGACGAGCGCGCCAACTACTGGCTGCCGGTCGACCAGTACATCGGCGGCATCGAACACGCCATTCTGCACCTGCTGTATGCGCGCTTCTTCAACAAGCTGATGCGCGACGTCGGGCTGGTGAAAAACAGCGAGCCGTTCACCAATCTGCTGACCCAGGGCATGGTGCTCAAGGACGGCACCAAGATGTCCAAGTCCAAGGGCAACACGGTCGATCCGCAGGCCTTGATCGACCAGTACGGCGCCGACACCGCGCGGCTGTTCATGATGTTCGCCGCGCCGCCGGAGCAAAGCCTGGAGTGGTCTGACGCCGGCGTGGAAGGCGCGCACCGCTTCCTCAAGAGGCTGTGGAAAGCGGTTCACGACCACGTCGAAAAAGGGCTGGTGGCGGCTTGCAAGGGCGGCGAATTGCCTGCCGAACTCAAGGCGCTGCGCTTCCAGCTCCATTCGACCATCCAGAAAGTCGGCGACGATTATGGCCGGCGCCAGCAATTCAACACCGCCATTGCGGCGGTGATGGAGCTGATGAACGCCCTGGCCAAAATGGACGACGACAGTTCCGATGGTCGCGCCGTGATGCAGGAAGCGCTGGAAGCAGTGGTGGTATTGCTGGCGCCGATCGTGCCGCATGCCTGCCAGTCCTTGTGGGCGGAGATCAAGCCGGGCGCCAATCTGCTCGACGCGCCTTGGCCGACGGTGGATCAGGCAGCGCTGGTGCAGAATGAAGTTGAAATGATGCTGCAGGTCAACGGCAAACTCCGGGGCAGCATTACGGTGGCCAAGGATGCGACAAAAGAAACCATCGAACAACTGGCCCTGGCCAACCCGAATGTGCAAAAATTCATGGAAGGCAAGCCGGCGAAGAAGATCGTGGTGGTGCCGGGCAGGCTGGTCAACGTAGTGATATGAGACGAGGAAAACCGATGCGGAATCTGCTGACCGGAATCATTCTAACCCTGCTTCTTGCCGCCTGCGGCTTCCAGCTGCGCGGTTTTGTCACGCTACCGTTCGAGTCGCTGTACGTGAATGGCGGCGGCAACCCTGTTTTGGCGGAGGAGATCGGCCGAGCGATCTCCTCCGGCACGGAAACCCGGCTGGTTGACAAACCTGCCGATGCCCAGGCGGTGCTGCAGGTGTTTGGCGCCTCGCGGGAAAAGCGCATTCTGTCCCTGACCGGGGCGGGGCGGGTACGGGAATACCAGCTGATTTACCGCATCAGTTTCCAGCTGATCGACAAGAGCGGTCGCGACCTGATCCCCGTTCAATCTCTAGAATTGCGGCGCGACATGTCCTATGACGACACCCAGGTGCTGGCGAAGGAACAGGAAGAGGCGCTGCTTTACCATGATATGCAGAACGACGCGACCATGCAGTTGATGCGGCGCCTGGCTGCCGTCAAGCTGCCGCCTGCCGATGCCAAAGATCAACGCTGATCAGTTGGCCGCGCATTTGCAGCGCGGGCTGGCCGCGCTGTACCTGATTTACGGCGACGAACCGCTGCTGGCGATGGAAGCCGCCGATGCCATCCGCGCCCAAGCCCGGCACAACGGTTACGACGAGCGCGAGGTGTTCACGGTCGAGGCCGGATTCAACTGGCAGACCCTGCTGGCAAGCGGCAACAGCCTGTCGCTGTTTTCCGCCAGGCGCATTATCGAAATCCGCATCCCTGCCGGCAAACCAGGCACGGAAGGCGGCCAGGCGCTGCAGGAATATTGCGCAAGACTGCCGGACGACACCGTGACTCTGGTCAGCTGTCCCAAGCTCGACAAGCAGGCCCAGGCGACCAAATGGTTCAAGGCACTGGAACAGGCGGGCACGCTGGTGCCGGTTTACCCGGTCGAGCGGGCGAAGCTGCCGCAATGGATCGGGCAACGGCTGGCGGCGCAGAACCAGCGCGCCGATTCGGCGACCACCCAGTTTCTGGCCGACCGCGTCGAAGGCAACCTGCTGGCGGCGCATCAGGAAATCCAGAAACTCGGCCTGCTGTTCCCGGCCGGCCCGCTGAACTTCGAGCAAATTCGCGAGGCGGTGCTGGACGTCTCGCGTTATGATGTGTTCAATCTTTCCGATGCCATGCTGGCCGGCGATGCCGGGCGCATGGCGCGGATTCTGGACGGGCTGAAGGGCGAGGGCGTGGCGCCGACGCTGGCGCTGTGGGCGCTGACCCAGGAAATCCGCACCCTGGCGCGGCTCAAGCAAGGCCAGCGTAAAGGCGCCGCCCTGTCGCAGTTGCTGCGCGAGATGCGGGTGTGGGAATCGCGCCAGGGGCTGGTGCAACGCGCCCTGGGCCGACTGAGCGAAACCTGCCTGATCGCCGGACTGAAGCAGGCCGCCACGTTGGACCGGATGATCAAGGGGCTGGCGCAAGGCGACGTATGGGACGAGTTGCTACAATTGGGGCTGGGAGTGGCAAGCTCGAAATAGTTTTTTCCCCGGATAAACACGGATTTTCACGGATTATTTAGTGGCAGATAATTCTGTCCGACCTGATCGCGAAACGGGCTGTTTCATCCGTGTTAATCTGTGTTCATCCGTGGCTAAGCAAGAATAAGGAATTCAACATGGACATCAAAGCTTACATGCACAAAGTCGGCCAGCAGGCGCGCGCCGCTTCGCGCCTGATGGCGAAAGCCGACACCAATGCCAAGAACAAGGCGCTGACCGCGATGGCGCAGGCCATTCTGCGCGATGCCGCCAATCTGCTGGCGGCCAATGCCAGGGATCTGGCCGAGGCCAGGGAAGCCGGCCTCGAAGAGGCGTTGCTCGACCGCCTCACCCTGACCGAAAAAGGCGTGACCGGCATGGCCGAAGGCTTGATGCAAATCGCCGCCCTGCCCGATCCGGTCGGTGAAATCAGCGGCCTCAATTTCCGCCCCTCCGGCATCCAGGTGGGCAAGATGCGCGTGCCGCTGGGCGTGATCGGTATCATCTACGAAGCGCGCCCCAACGTCACCGCCGATGCGGCGGGGCTGTGCCTGAAAGCGGGCAACGCGGCGATCCTGCGCGGCGGTTCCGAGGCGATTCATTCCAACCAGGCGATTGCCGCTTGCGTGCGCGAGGGGCTGGCAGCCGCCGGCCTGCCGGCGACGGCGGTGCAGGTGATCGAGACCACCGACCGCGCGGCGGTGGGCGAACTGATCACCATGCGGGAATTTGTCGACGTGATCGTGCCGCGCGGCGGCAAGGGCCTGATCGAGCGCCTTATCAAGGAGGCGCGCATCCCGGTCATCAAGCATCTGCATGGCGTCTGCCACGTCTATATCGACGACAAGGCCGACATCGACAAGGCGGTCAGGATTGCCGATAACGCCAAAACCCAGCGCTATGGCACCTGCAACACCATGGAAACCTTGCTGGTGGCGGAAGGTATCGCGGCGCAGGTGCTGCCGCCGCTGTGCCGGATTTATCTGGACAAGGGCGTTGAGCTGCGCGGCTGCGCCGCCTCACGTGCGATCGTCCCGCAGATGAAGGAAGCCACCGAAGAAGACTGGCACACCGAATACCTGGCACCGATCCTGAGCGTTCGGGTGGTGAAGGACATCGATGCGGCCATCGAGCACATCAACATCTACGGCTCGCAGCACACCGAGTCCATCGTCACCGAGAATTACAGTCGGGCGCGCCGCTTTCTGCGCGAGGTAGACTCCAGTTCGGTGATGGTGAATGCCTCCACCCGCTTCGCCGACGGGTTTGAATACGGCCTGGGTGCGGAGATCGGCATTTCCACCGACAAAATTCACGCGCGCGGCCCGGTCGGACTCGAGGGACTGACCAGCCAGAAATTCATCGTGCTGGGAGACGGCCACATCCGTGGCTAAATCAGGCCACGTTATTGTTAAGGAGGGCGCATGACTATCAACATTCCGGAAACCTCACCAGAATATGACAAAACCCGTGTCATCGAACGCCCGGACGGTTTTTTCTGGCAGGACAAGGAGACCGAAGCGGTGTTCGGCCCCTTCGCGACGCTATTGGAAGCCGTGCAGGACATGGAATACAACGCCGATTCCGACTACGAGCCGGGCGAGTCGCTGGGGGAGGCGGAGGCGGAACTGGGTATCTCTGATTGGAGCGACCCGGACACCGGCCTGCCGGCCGAGGAATCGATGCACCATATCGAGGACCACTGATAGAGGGGAATGGGTGATGGGTGATGAGGAATGGGTAAGCAATGAGCGGTAGGAAAGATTCTCCTCACCCATCGCCCATTACTCATTACCAGATGACTTCCCCTATCGGCATCCTCGGCGGCACATTCGACCCCATTCATTTCGGCCACCTGCGGCTGGCGCAGGAACTGGCCGGGAGGCTGGGCTTGCGCGAAGTGCGATTCGTCCCGGCGGGGCTGCCGCCCCACCGCACGCAGCCGTTTGCCCCGGCGCAACAACGGCTGGAAATGGTACGCCTGGGTATTGCCGGCAACCCCCTGTTTGCCTTGGACGAGCGGGAAATCTTCAAGCCGACGCCGTCCTATACAGTGGAAACCCTGCTGGATTTGCGCCGCGAAACAGGCGCGGCGCAGCCGCTGTGCCTGTTCATGGGAACCGACGCATTTCTCGGCTTGACCTCCTGGCATCGCTGGCGCGAGCTGTTCGAACTTGCCCATATCGTCGTCGCGCAGCGGCCGGGCTTTTCCGGCTTGGGCCGCGCGGCGGCGGCGATGTCGCCCGAATTACGGGACATGCTCAACCGGCGCCTGGTCAATGAGCCGGAGGCTCTGGACGACGCGTCCGCCGGCGCCATTTTCGTGCAGACGATTACCGCTCTCGACATCTCCGCAACGCAAATCCGCGAAGAGCTCATGGCCGGGCAGAGCCCGCGCTATTTGCTCCCCGACGCGGTTCTCGATTATATTCAGACAAACGGACTTTATTAGGGACACCAATGGAACTTGAAGCAATGAAGCAGGCGGTGATCGCCGCCCTGGAAGACATCAAGGCACGCGACATCGCGGTGATGGACGTGAGGAAACTCACCAGCATGACCGATTACATGATCGTCGCCAGCGCCGATTCCAACCGCCAGACCAGAGCCTTATCCGATAACGTGCAGAAAAAGCTCAAGGGACTGGGTGCGCAGGTGCTGGGCGTGGAAGGCGAGGAATCCGGCGAGTGGGTGCTGGTGGATCTGGGCGCGGTGGTCGTCCACATCATGCAGCCCAGGATACGGGAATATTACAACCTCGAACAATTATGGGGCGGCCCGCCAATGAGCATCAAACCAAAATTGGCGGAGCCCACGCTTCATCCGTGAAGCTGCTGATCGTCGCGGTCGGCCACAAGATGCCGGCGTGGGTCAGCGAAGGCTTTGCCGAATACGCCAAACGCATGCCGCGCGAAGCGCGTATCGAGCTGGTCGAAATAAAACCGGAAAAGCGGGCGGGCGGCAAGACCACGGAACAGGTTCACGAGGCCGAGCGCAGCCGTATCGAAGCCGCCCTGCCCGCCCATTGCGAACTGATTGCGCTGGATGAGCGCGGCAAGGACTGGAGCACGCTGGAACTGGCCGACAAGGTAAAAGACTGGATGCGCGGCGGACGCGACGTGGCGCTGGTAATCGGCGGCGCGGACGGGTTGCACCCGGAGATCAAGCACCGCGCCGACCGGCTCTGGTCCCTGTCGCGCCTCACGCTGCCCCACGGCATGGTCAGGGTGGTGCTGGCGGAACAGTTATACCGGGCGATGACGCTGATCCAGAACCATCCTTATCATCGAGAGTAGGCTTGAATATGGCTATCGGCAACAAGCGCATCTATCTGGCTTCACGCTCGCCGCGCCGCCGTGAACTGCTCGCCCAGATCGGGGTGGGCTTCGAACTGCTGCTGCTTCGGGAAGACCCGGCGCGCATTGCGGACGTCGACGAAACCCCCCTGCCCGGCGAGAACCCGCGCGATTACGCGCTGCGCATCAGTCATGCCAAAGCCGAGTCCGGCTGGCTGCGCGTGCAACAGCGCCGGTTGCCGCACCTCCCGGTTCTGGCGGCGGATACGGTGGTTGCGCTGGGCGAGCGGATCATGGGCAAACCCGCCAATCGGGAAGAAGCGATGGAAATGCTGACCGCCCTGTCGGGGCGGAAGCATGAAGTGCTCACCGCCGTGGCGATGGCAAACGGGGGAAGAATCGAGCAAAAACTGTCTGTTTCAACGGTGCAGTTCGGCATGCTGACGGATCAGGCCGTTCGCCGTTACGCCATGACCGGCGAGCCGCTCGACAAGGCCGGCGCCTATGCGATCCAGGGACAGGCGGCGATATTTATCGAAAAAATCGAAGGCAGCTATTCCGGCGTGATGGGGCTACCACTTTACGAAACGGCAGAGCTGCTGGCCCAGTTCGGCATAGAAGTTTTATAAATCTTATGCCACGGATTGACACGAATGCTCACGGACAGCTCCGTTTTTAATCTGTGTCAATCCGTGGATAAAAAACAAAAGCCATGAGCGAAGAAATTCTAATCAACGTCACCCCGCAGGAAACCCGCGTGGCGGTCATGCAGCAGGGTGTGGCACAGGAAATCCATATCGAGCGCATCAGCAGCCGCGGGCTGGTCGGCAATATTTATCTCGGCCGGGTGTGCCGGGTGTTGCCGGGGATGCAGTCGGCATTTGTCGAGATCGGGCTGGACCGGGCGGCTTTTCTTCATGTAGCGGACATCTGGCAGGCGCATCCGGAAGAGGAAACCCGACTTATCGAGCATATCCTGCACGAAGGACAGCCTCTGCTGGTGCAGGTGATCAAGGACCCGATCAACACCAAGGGCGCCCGCCTTTCCACCCAGATCAGCATCGCCGGACGCTTCCTGGTATTTCTGCCGCAGGAAACCCATATCGGCATCTCGCAGCGCATCGAGGATGAAGCCGAGCGCGAGCTGCTGCGCGACAAATTGCAGCACCTGCTGCCGGCCGGCGCAAGCGGCGGCTTCATCATCCGCACCATGGCGGAAACCGCTTCCGACAGCGAGCTGCAGGCCGATATCGACTACCTGCGCAAACAGTGGAACGACATCAGCGAAAAAGCCAAGGACGCCAAACCGGCGACCCGGCTCTATCACGAACTGAACCTTGCGCTGCGGGTGCTGCGCGATTTCGTCAACGAGGAAACCGTCCGCATCCGGGTGGATTCGCGCGAGACCTTCCAGAGGATGCAGGGGTTCGCCCTGGAATACACCAGCAACGTCGTCGGCCTGCTCGAACATTATTCCGGCGAACGCCCGCTGTTCGACCTGCACGGCGTGGAAGCCGAGATCGAGAAAGCGCTGGCGCGGCGAGTCGATCTCAAGTCAGGCGGCTACCTGATCATCGACCAGACCGAAGCGCTGACCACGGTGGACGTCAATACCGGCGGCTTCGTCGGCGGACGCAACTTCGACGACACCATCTTCAAGACCAACCTCGAAGCGGCGCAGGTGATTGCCCGGCAGTTGCGGCTACGCAACCTCGGCGGCATTATCATCGTGGATTTTATCGACATGGACAACGAGGAGCACAAAACCGCCGTGCTCGCCGAATTCAAGAAAACACTGGCGAAAGACCGCACCCGCATGACGGTGAACGGCTTCTCCGCCCTCGGCCTGGTGGAGATGACGCGCAAGCGCACCCGCGAAAGCCTTGCCCACATCCTGTGCGAGCCATGCTGCACCTGCCAGGGACGGGGAGTCCTGAAAACGCCGCAGACCGTGTGCTACGACATCCTGCGCGAACTGCTGCGCGAGGCGCGCCAGTTCGATGCGCGGGAGTTCAGAATTTTAGGTTCGCAGAAAGTGATCGACCTGTTTCTTGACGAGGAATCGCAAAGTCTGGCGCAACTTGGCGACTTCATCGGCAAGCCGATTTATCTGCAGGTGGAGACGCAGTATAGTCAGGAGCAGTACGATATTGTGTTGATGTAGGTGTGAGGGAAGTTGCCCGCTTAGGCGGATGGTCAATTAGGCTCAAGAATCATGGCCAGCCCCCAACTCTTAGGCTTTGCGGGCGATGGCCACAAAACCATAGAGACAACAACCAATCGAATCTCCCCTCGTTTTCACCGGACACTACTGATATGCCTTTAGATTACGTTGTTTATAAACTAACTTTCCCAAATGGGAAAATCTATGTTGGCAAAGATGTGGGTGGTAGCGGTCATTCTTTACGTTATTTTGGATCGTGGGATAACGATCTTGTACAAAGAGATTTTGCCGAAAACCAATTGCGAGATTTTACAATTCGCAAGGAAATTTTATTCGAGTCAAAGGATAAAAATGAAGTGAGCAAAAAAGAGGGCGAATTCATCTTATCTCTCAAATCTAACGATCCATCTATTGGTTATAATAAGACTCACCGGCCTCGTTTTTCAAACTAAAGTACTACCTGAGTTTGTGTGCGCTCTGCGCAGATGCTTAGATGCCGGGGGCTGCCCGGCAGCAGGCAACTTTATTTTGCTTGTCCAAAATAGAAGTAACCAAACAAAAAGACACCCACCCGCACCGGCCCTGCGGGCTTCCCCCGATTTTCCGCAAAGACCGGGCGGCTACGGAAACTCGCGCTTTGCGCTCAAACAGCCGCAGCCGACGGCCCCCGGTCTTTGCGGAAAATCGAGGCGGCACAGAGGGGGATTAAAGGCGGTTTTGTGGGCGTCGCCCAACATTGCTTTTGATGCCCTTCCCGCTGGGAATGGCGGGTGGTTTTGAATTTGGTGTTCGGTTCCCCTTTGGCCGCCGCCGAGCAGCACAGCCGGGTCGGGGGATTTCGGTTGCGGCTGTTTGAGGCCAAAGGCCGAGTTCCGCAGCCGCCCGGCTCGGCGAGCAGCGCAGGGAACCCCGAAGGGGCGGTGGATAGGGGCGGCTTTCTTTGGTTAACTTTCTTTGGCCGTTCAAAGAAAGTAACCAGCCGCCGGGCTGCCCCCGGCACCCAATCAACACGCGAAGCGCACAAAACCTAAAACCCAGTAAGCGCCGACATCCGCCCAATAGCCGCCTCCAACTCCTGCAACCGAGCAAGCGCAATTGCCACATCTTCCTCCCGCACTTCCAAAATCACAACCTGCTCGCAGATCATATGGATGTCCGCTTCGCGCTTCTCCAGCGCTATTTTCTGCGCCTGAATCTGCTCTTGCACCGGTGCGGCCGACTCCTTCAGCCAGCGCTCGGTTTCCGACCGCAGTTGCGTGAACAGGCCGCGTAGCGGAGACACCACCTCCAGGCCGAATTTTTTTGCCAGGCTGTTTTTGTCGGTTATCAGATTGATCGGGCGGCGGCAGAATTCGCCGGTTTTCTTGTCGAGCTGCTGCAGGGCCAGGCGGTAATCGTCGAGGTTCGGCTGCGCGGGCGGGGAGAGCGTAAAGCCGGGCAGATCGTTGAACCGGCCATATACCGCCTCGACCAGTCCCTTGATCTGGCGGTCAAGACGCTCGGCGCCCTCGAACAGGGCGGCGGCTTGCCCGACCAGGGATTGCATTGCCTGGGAGAGCGCGGCAGTGGTCGGGCTGCCGAGGATTTCCTTCAGGTTGTTTTCCACCCGTCTTTCGATGCGTCCGCTGTCAAGGCTGTCGAGCAGCACGCCGCCCTGTCGGGCAATCAGCTTGCGCGCGATGTCGAAGCTTTTCCAGGCTTCCTGGCTTTGCCACTGGTCCGCCTCGAGTTCTTCCTGCAAGCGTTCGGCCACCTCGCGATTTTTCCGGATCAGCCCGTCTAGCGTGTCCTGCTCGTGGCGCAGCCCGGAAAGCCGCTGTTGCACAACCTGATTGGCGGTTTTGGCGAACACGCCGACTTGGGCAAAGGCAGCGGCTGTCGGGGTGTTTTTCAGGGTATCCAGCAGTTTTTGTGTCTGCGCCAACTGTTGCGAATCGAACAATTCCGGCGCACCCGGCAGGGCTAGAATGGCTTCCAGCGCCGTCGCCAGCTCACCGTATTGTGGCTGCATCATGACGGACCCAGCCCGGCCAGCAGCGATTCCGGCGAAATCAGCGAACCCCGAATTTCCACCACCTTGCGACGGGCATGTTCGCCCTGTTTCAGGGTAATCCGGCTGGCCGGGACTTCGAAAGCCTGGCGCAGAAAATTCAGCAGCCGGGTGTTGGCCTGCCCTTCCACGGCGGCGGCCGCGACCCGAATTTTCAGCGCATCGCCGTGCAGCCCCATGATTTCGGTGCGCTTGGCGCCGGGCTGGACATGCAAGGTCACAATCAGGCAGTCATCCTTAAGCCGGTACCAGTCTGGCATGCCAGGAACCTAGGCAATCCGCATGGCAATACTCTCCAGCCAGGCGAGCGGCACCATCAGCAGCAGCTCGCAGATGATGAAGAGCAGTAGCGGGGAAAGATCGACATTCGCCAGCGGCGGAATAATCCGCTGCAACGGACGGAGGAACGGGTCGGTCAGACGGCCCAGCACCGGCGCCAGCGGAGTGTGCGGGTTGGTCCAGGACAGGATGGCTTGGACGAAAACCGCCCCGAGCAGGATGTAAACGCTGATTTTCAGCAGCTTGATTACCGCCAGGAAGGCGATGGCGATGAAAATGGATGGCCCGGCTTTCAGCATGAACAGTCCGCCCAACCAGAGCAGGGCGAGCAGCATCACGTATTCCACCAGCCAGGCCAGCAGCAGGGAGGCCAGATCCAGCCCGAACAGTCCGGGGACGATCCGGCGTAGCGGCTTCACCGCGAAATCGGTGAGCGCCGCGATGAACCGCGAGAACGGATTGTGGAACGGCGCCCGCACCCATTGCAGGTAGAAGCGTAACAGCACGGCCAGCACGAACAGTCCGAATAGGGTTTCCAGCAGAAATTGTACCGCTTGAATCAGCATGATGAGTTACTCCCTGTTCCCATTTTACCCAGTTCATCGCCCAGCTCACGCGAACGTAGACAGGCGGCCTGGGCGGCTTGGATGACGGCCTGCCGGACGCCTGCGCTTTCCAGCGCGAGGATGGCGCGTTCGGTGGTGCCGCCCTTGGAAGTGACGCGGGCGCGCAGGGTGGCGGCATCCTCGGCGCTCCGGCCGGCCAGCTTGGCGGCGCCGAGAAAGGTCTCGAGGCTGAGGGTGCGCGCCTCTTCCTGGGTGAAACCCAGTTCCATGGCGGCTTGCTGCAGTGCCTCGATGAACAGGAACACATAAGCCGGGCCGCTGCCGGAAATGGCGGTGACGGCGTCCATCCGCTCCTCCCGTTCCAGCCAGAGCGTCGTGCCCACTGCGCCGAGTACGGTCTCGGCCTGCCGCCGCCGGTCTTCCGGCACGCCGGGCGGGGCATACAGGCCGGTGATGCCGGCCAGCACCATGGCCGGCGTGTTCGGCATGGCACGTACGATCATGGCATGACCGCCCAGCCAGCGGGAAAGATCCGTGCTGCGCACCCCGGCAGCGATGGAAATCACCAGCCTGCCATCGAGCAGCCCATGCAGTTGCGTAGCGACATCGTGCAGTTGCTGCGGCTTTACCGCCAGCACGACGATGTCGCCGTCGATGGATGCGGCGGAGATTTCCTCGTGGGTTGCGACGCCGAATTTTTCGCTCAGGCGTGCCCGGTTTTCTGCGGAAAGCTCCACCACGCCGATATTTTTCGGGTCGAAGCCTTTTTGCAGCAGGCCGGTGATGAGTGCGCCGGCCATGTTGCCGCCGCCGATGAAGGTGATGTTCATGATTTATTTTTACCTTTTAAAAACGCTTACCGCAAAGGACGCAAAGGAATGCGAAGGAAAAACAATCAGGCAACTACTTCGCTATTTCAAGGCGTCGATTTACTTTGCGAACCTTTGCGTCCTTTGCGGTGAATGTCTTACGCTTTTTGCCGCTCCCCGAAAATCGCCGACCCCACCCGCACTATCGTTGCGCCCTCGGCAATCGCCGCATCGAGGTCGCCTGTCATGCCCATGGACAGGGTGTCGAGCTGGAACCCCTGGCTGTTGAGCTGCTCCAGCAGTTCGCGCAGCATCCTGAAATCCCGGTGCTGCCGCTCCACGTCCGCGGTCGGCTCGGGGATCGCCATCAGTCCGCGCAACTTCAGGCGCGGCAGGGTCTGCACGTGGCGCGCCAGGGCCGGCAGGTCTTCCGGAGCCACGCCGCCCTTGCTCGATTCGCCGCTGATGTTGACCTGCAGGCAGATCTGCAAGTCGGGCAGGCCGGCGGGGCGGCCCGCGCTCAGGCGCTCGGCGATCCTGGCGCGATCCACGCTGTGCACCCAGGAAAAATTCTCGGCGACCGGGCGCGTCTTGTTGCTCTGGAGCGGGCCGATGAAGTGCCATTTCAACGGCAGGTCGTTGAGCGCCAGGATTTTGTCCACCGCTTCCTGCACGTAGCTTTCGCCGAAGGCGCGCTGGCCGGCCGTATAGGCTTGGCGCACCGCAGCGGCGGGAACGGTCTTGCTGACGGCCAGCAACTGGATGGCGGCAACCGGCCGGCCGGCTGCTGTTGCGGCCAGTGCGATGCGCTGCCGCACGGCTTGCAATGCGCTTGCTATAGTTGTCATAATGAAGTCGTGCAACGCCAAATAAGGAAATTATAATGGAAATCTCGGACCTGCTTGCCTTCTCGGTAAAAAACAAGGCATCCGACCTGCATCTGTCGGCGGGTGAACCGCCCATGATCCGCGTGCATGGCGATATTCGGCGCATCAACGTTCCCGTCATGGAGCACAAGGAAGTTCATGGCATGGTGTACGACATCATGAACGACGGCCAGCGTAAGGCTTACGAGGAAAACCTGGAGACGGACTTTTCCTTCGAGGTGCCCAACCTCGCCCGTTTTCGCGTCAACGCCTTCAACCAGCAGCGCGGCGCAGCGGCCGTGTTCCGCACCATTCCATCGAAAGTACTAAGCCTGGAAGATCTGAAATGCCCGGCCATCTTCAAGGATATTGCCGACCAGCCGCGCGGCGTGGTGCTGGTGACCGGCCCGACCGGATCGGGTAAATCAACCACCCTGGCGGCGATGATCGATCATATCAACGCGACTGAACACGGCCATATCCTGACGCTGGAAGACCCGATCGAATTCGTCCATCAAAGCAAGAAATGCCTGATCAACCAGCGCGAGGTGGGGCCGCATACCAAGAGCTTCGCCAATGCCCTGCGCTCCGCCCTGCGCGAAGACCCGGACTGCATCCTGGTCGGCGAAATGCGCGATCTGGAAACCATCAGTCTGGCGCTGACCGCCGCCGAGACCGGCCACCTGGTTTTCGGCACGCTGCATACCAGTTCCGCCGCCAAGACCATCGACCGGATCGTCGACGTGTTCCCGGCTGCGGAAAAGGAAATGGTGCGCTCGATGCTCTCCGAAAGCTTGCGCGCGGTGATCTCGCAGGCCCTGCTGAAGACCAAGGACGGCACCGGCCGGATAGCGGCGCACGAGATCATGATCGGCACCCCGGCGATCAGAAACCTGATCCGGGAAAACAAGATTGCCCAGATGTATTCGGCGATCCAGACCGGCCAGAATGTCGGCATGCAGACGCTGGACATGAACCTGCAATCGCTGGTGCAGAAAAATCTGGTGAGCAAGGAAGAAGCGCGCGGCAAGGCGATGAACAAGGATGCATTTAATTAATGCGGTGAGGATTTAACGTATGGAACGCGATCAAGCGGTCAAATTTACGCACGACCTGTTGCGGCTGATGCTGTCGAAGAAGGCCTCGGACCTGTTTATCACCGCAGACTTCCCCCCCTCCATCAAGGTGGACGGCAAGATGACGCCGGTCTCCAACCAGAAACTGACCGCCCAGCACACCAAGGAACTGGCCCGCGCCGTGATGAACGACAAGCAGGCGGCCGAATTCGAAGCGACCAAGGAATGCAACTTCGCCATCAGCCCGGCCGACATCGGTCGCTTCCGCGTCAATGCCTTCGTGCAACAGGGGCGGATCGGCATGGTACTGCGCACCATTACCACCACCATCCCGAAGATGGACGATCTGGGTTTGCCCGAAGTCCTCAAGGATGTCGCCATGACCAAGCGCGGCCTGGTGATTTTTGTCGGCGGCACCGGCTCGGGCAAGTCGACCTCGCTGGCGGCGATGATCGGCTACCGCAACGAGAACAGCTACGGCCATATCATCACCATCGAGGATCCGGTCGAATACGTGCACCCGCACATCAACTGCATCATGACCCAGCGCGAAGTGGGCGTCGATACCGAATCCTGGGAAGCGGCGCTGAAGAACACCCTGCGCCAGGCGCCGGACGTGATCCTGATCGGCGAAATTCGCGAGCGGGAGGTGATGGAGCACGCCATCGCCTTTGCCGAAACCGGCCACCTGGCCATGGGCACGCTGCACGCCAACAGCGCCAACCAGGCGCTCGACCGGATCATCAACTTTTTCCCGGAGGAAAGGCGGCAACAACTCCTGATGGATTTGTCCCTCAACCTCAAGGCGCTGGTATCGCAACGCCTGATTCCCAAGGCGGGCGGCAAGGGCCGCGCCGCCGCCATCGAAATCCTGCTCAATTCGCCGCTGATTTCCGACCTGATCTTCAAGGGCGAGGTACACGCCATCAAGGAAATCATGGCCAAGTCCAACGAACTGGGCATGGTCACCTTCGACCAGGCGCTGTTCAATCTTTACGAGTCCGACACGATCAGCTACGAGGATGCATTGCGCAACGCCGATTCGGTCAACGACCTGCGCCTCCGAATCAAGTTGCATGGCAAGGCCGCCAAGAGCGGCAACCAGGCGGACGACATCGATCACCTGGATCTGGTTTAGCGGTACAGATCGAGGTCGGGGCCGCCCATGGCAAACCTCGCGCATCTGCTCGACCAGCACCGCGACACCCCGGAAAAAATTCTCTATCGCCAGCACATTGATGGTGCCTGGCGTGACTTCACCGCCCGCCAGGTGATGGATCTTGCCGCGCGCTGGCAGCAGGCCTTTCGCGCCCAAGGCTATGAACCGGGCGACCGTATCGCATTGTGCCTGCGTAACGGCGTCAACTGGGTGGCGATCGACCAGGCCGCGCTGGGACTAGGCTTGGTGGTGGTGCCGCTGTATGCGGACGACAACCCGGAAAATCTGGCTTGGTGCCTGAACGACGCCGGTGCGCGCCTGCTGGTGCTGGAACATGGCCGGCTGCTGGCGCCGCTGGCTCGGGCGATGCCCGCCCTCCCCGCCATCGTCTGCCTGCAGAAGAAGGCCCCCGCACCCGCGATTTCTGTCAGTGGCTGGCTGCCCGCAAACAACGCGCCTTTCGAGGTGGCCGAGCTGGATGAAAATGCGCTCGCCACCATCGTCTACACCTCCGGCACCACCGGCCGCCCCAAAGGCGTAATGCTGTCCCACCGCAACATCCTCAGCAACGTGGAAGCATCGCTTGAAGTGGTCAGCCTGCGTCAGGGCGACCTGCTGATTTCGGTGCTGCCGTTGTCCCATATGTTCGAACGCACCTGCGGCTATTACGTTCCGCTCCGGGCCGGCGTGCCGGTTGCCTATGCCCGTGCGATCAGCCAGTTGGCGGAAGACCTGGCCTTTCTCAAACCGACGGTAATGATTGCCGTGCCACGGGTGTTCCAGCGCTTCCTCGCCCGCATCGAGCAGGCGTTGGCTACCTCTCCGTTCAGACGAGGGCTGTTTCATCTCGCCGTGAATCTCGGCTGGCGCCGGTTTCAGGGACGCGCCGGAGTCATCGAGCTGGCGCTGCTCCGATTGCTCCGACCCCTGGTTGCCCGCCCGTTATTGAATCGGCTCGGTGGCGCCATACGTCTGGCCGTGGTGGGTGGCGCACCACTGGAGTTGCGCGTGGCGCGCGCATTCATCGGTCTGGGGCTCGAAATGCTGCAGGGCTACGGCCTGACCGAGGCATCGCCGGTGGTGGCCGGCAATCGTCAAGGGAACAACGATCCGGCCTCGGTTGGCACGCCGCTATCGGGTGTCGAGGTTCGCCTCAACGAGTCCGGCGAGTTGCTGGTGCGCGGCCCTGCGGTGATGCAGGGCTACTGGAACAATCCGCAGGCGACGGCGGAGGTTTTAAGCGCGGATGGCTGGCTCAATACCGGCGATCTGGTGGAACTGCATGGCGGCAAGATCACCATCAAGGGGCGGACCAAGGATGTGCTGATCTTGTCCAACGGCGAAAAAGTGTCGCCCCAGGACGTGGAGATAGCGATTCTGGACGATCCGCTGTTCGAGCAGGTGATGCTGGCGGGTGAGGGCCGCGCATACCTGACCCTGCTGGCGGTAAGTCCGGAAACCGATGAAAAGGTTTTGCTGCATCATGCCAATGCCCGGCTCAAAACGTTCCCGCGCTGGGTGCGGGTACGCCGGGTGATTGCCCGGCAGGAACCGTGGACGCTGGAAGATGGGCTGCTGACGCCGACCCTCAAGGTCAGGCGTGCGGAAGTGGGCAAAAAATTCAGCGAACAGATCGAGAAGGCTTACCGCAAGGGGATCAGAACGGCTTGACCACCACCAGAATCACCACCGCCACCAGAATCAATACCGGAAATTCGTTGAACCAGCGGTAGAAAACGTGGCTGTGGGTGTTGTGGTCGTCGCGAAAATCCTTGAGCAGTTTGCCGCAGTAGCCGTGATAAACGAGCAGAACACTCACCAGCGCCAGTTTGACGTGCAGCCAGCCGCCGGAAATGCCGAAGCCCAGCCACAACCACAGGCCGAGCGACACCGCCACGATAGCGCTGGGCGTCATGATGCCGCGGTAGAGCTTGCGCTCCATGATCTTGAAACGCTCCGAACTGATCGTATCTTCGCTCATCGCATGGTAGACGAACAGGCGCGGCAGGTAGAACAGCGCGGCAAACCAGGTGACTACGGCAATAATGTGAAACGCTTTGACCCAGAGCATGTCAGGTTCCAATGTTAGAATTCGGGGAAACTATATTATAAAGAAACGGCGATTAACCACGAATGACTCGAATGTTCACAAATAAACACGAATAGATTTTAGAGACAATTATCGTGTCGCCTGGAGGCGCCTTATTCGTGTTTCATTCGTGTAAATTCGTGGTTATAAAGATTTTCTAGGATAACGTATCGGGGGCGCGGGTGAAAGCCGGCAGCATATGGTCAAGAATCAAAAAATGGCGCCCGGACTGGCTGACGCTGGTTTTGCTCGGGCTGATCGCCTATGTCTGGTTCCGTCCGCCGGCATGGGTTTCCGACGAGAACCGGGCAGCGCCGGATATCCGGGTGATACTGCTGGATGGCCGGCAGATCCGGCTGGAGGATTTGCGCGGCAAGGTGGTGCTGGTCAATTTCTGGGCAACCTGGTGCCCCTATTGCCGCCACGAAATACCCGACATGGAGCGATTTTACCGCGACCACCACGCACAAGGCTTCGAGATTCTGGCGCTCAGCCAGGACGATACGGCGGAACCGGTGCGCCAGTTTCTGGCCAGCGCAGGCGTCCATTTTCCGGTGGCGATGGCGACGACCGGGCACACCGCCGCCCTCGGCGGGGTCAGCCGGCTGCCGACTTCGTTTTTGATCGACCGGCAAGGGCGGGTGCGCCACAAAATCAGCGGGCAGGTTCATTACGGTCGGCTGGAGGATCTGGTGGGGCCGCTTCTGGCGGAATAATTCAGGGGAGCGGTCAATTGCCGCCCTCAGAATAATATTCTTACGATTTGATTACAAAAATGTTACGATTCATTTTAATATTGAAGCTAGGGAAAACCCCTGGTTGAGTGCTGATATGATTTTTTGAGGATACACTTGCGTAAATCCGGACAGAATCATAACCAAAATCAAAGTAACGCAAAGGATTTGGAACATGAATAAAATCCGCAACTTGAAAATCTGGGTGCGTCTGGTAGTCGGCATTTCCATCATATTGGTGATCGCATGGTCCAGCATGATCTGGTGGGCTACGGTACAACAGCGGGACACCGCGATCGACCAGGCGCGCGATTTTTCCCTGAGTGTCCACCGCATGACCATGGCCAGCCTGACCGGCATGATGATCACCGGGACAGTCGCACAACGAGCGGTTTACCTTGACCAGATTCGCCAGTCGGAAGACATAAAAGAACTGCGGGTAATTCGTGGCGCGGCGGTGATCAAGCAGCTTGGCCCGGGTGCGGCGGATGAAGGCAAGGCGGATGAGGTCGAACAGCAGGTGCTGCAAAGCGGCAAACCCTATTTCCAGGTCATCCAGAATGGCGAAGGAGAAAATCTGCGCGCCATCATTCCCGCAATCGCGCAAAAGAATTATCTCGGCAAGAATTGTCTGATGTGCCACATCGTGCCGGAAGGCACAGTGCTGGGGGCGGTCAGCATGCACATTTCGCTCAACAAGGTTAACGCCACGGTGCGGAATTTCAGCCTGAAAATCATGGCGGTGGCGCTGGGACTGATGATTCCGGTAATCCTGTTCATTTACCTGTTCATTACCCGTTCGGTCACTATGCCGCTCCAGAAAGTTTCGCACGGCCTGTGCGACATCGCCGAAGGCGAGGGCGATCTGACACGGCGGCTGGAAGTGGAAGGCACGGACGAAATCGGCGAAACCGCGATAGCCTTCAACGCCTTCATGGACAAGCTGCAAGCGATTATCCGCGAAGTCCAGGCCAGCACTGACCATGTGCTGTCCACCGCTGCCAGCCTTGCCAGTGTTTCCGTCCAGGTGGCAGCAAACTCGCGGCAGCAGAGCGAGGAGGCATACGACATGGCGACGAAGGTGGAAATCATGACCTTCAACATCGACAGCGTGGCGGGACAGGCTGAACAAGTGCAGGCGGTGTCTGCCGAATCAAGTAATTTGTCCACGCATGGCAGCGGGGTGATTCACAGTGCAGCAGCAGAAATGGGCAAAATCACCGAAGCCGTAAACGAGTCTTCTGCGATCATTCAGGATCTCGGCCAGCAATCCAACCAGATATCGGCTATTGTCAATGTGATCAAGGAAATTGCCGACCAGACTAACCTGCTCGCGCTCAATGCGGCGATCGAGGCAGCGCGTGCCGGCGAACAGGGCCGGGGATTCGCAGTGGTAGCCGATGAAGTCAGAAAGCTGGCCGAGCGCACCAGCAAATCCACCCAGGAAATCACCGAGATGATCGGAAAGATTCAGCATGGCACAGCCATGGCGATCAGCAGCATGGAAGCGGGCGTGGAACGGGTGAACGTGGGTGCATCGCTGGCCCACCAGGCAGAGGAAGCCATCAACCAGATCAAGTCTGGCGTCCAGCAGGTCGTGGAGGCAGTGAGCGATATCTCTGTTGCCCTCAAGGAACAAAGCCAGACCAATACCGAGAATTCGCAAAAGGTGGAAAGTATCGCCCGGCTATCGGAGGATAACAGCAACTCATTCCAGGAGATTGCAAATACCATCAGCAGCCTTGAAAACCTGGCGGACAATCTGCACAATGCTGTGGGGCGTTTCAAGACCTGATTTTTTGTCATTTTTTAAAAAAACCACTAGACCAGGAGGAGAAAACAAATGAACTTCGACGATGCGATTGCAGCACACATCAAATGGAAAGTCCGACTGAACCAGTTTATCGATGGCACCAGCACCGAGCAGCTCAACAGCGCGACCATCTGCAAGGACAACCTGTGCGACCTGGGCAAATGGATCTACGGGGAAGGGGCAAAATACAATACCGCACCGCACTACAAGGATCTGGTATCCAAGCATGCCAATTTTCATCGCTGTGCAGCGGACGTGGTGAAAAAAGTCGAAGGCAGCGACAAGGCAGGGGCCAAATTATTGCTGGCCGGCCAGTTTGCCGTAGCATCCAAGGAAACCGTGACGGCGATCATGGAGCTGAAGAAGGAAGCCAAGTAATGTAAGCGCAGCCGGTCTGGCCGCGTATAAAAAAGCCCGGGTGCGTTTCCGCCCCGGGCTTTTTATTGCCATGGATTTATGGGCGCCCTATGCCTCGATACCCTGGCTGTGCAGATATTCCTCATAGTTGCCGACATAATGCCGGTAGCCGCCCTTGCCATCCAGCTCCAGCACCTGGGTGGCGAGCGAAGAAATCAGTTGGCGGTCATGACTGACGAAAATCAGCGTGCCCTTGAATTGCTCCAGCGCCAGATTAAGGGATTCGATCGACTCCATGTCCATGTGGTTGGTCGGCTCGTCCATCACCAGCACGTTGGGGCGCTCCAGAATCAGCTTGCCGTAGAGCATGCGGCCCTTTTCGCCGCCGGACAGCACGCGCACCGACTTCTTCGAATCGTCGCCGGAGAACAGCAGCCGACCCAGCGTGGCGCGGATGATCTGGTCATCGTCGCTCTTGCGCCCCCAGCGTTCCATCCACTCGAACAGGGTCATGTCTTCCTCGAACTCGGCATGGTGATCCTGGGCGAAGTAGCCGATCTTGGCCTTTTCCGCCCATTTCACATTACCCTGGTCGGGCTCGAGTTCACCCACCAGCATTTTCAGCAGGGTGGTCTTACCGGCACCGTTGGGTCCGATGATGGCGAGGCGCTGACCGGCGTCGAGAAGCAGGTTGAGGCCGTGAAACAACACCTTGTCGTAGCCCTTGGCCACATCCAGCAGTTCCACCGCCTGGCGGTGCAGCTTCTCCCGATCGTCGGTCTCAAAGCGGATGTAAGGGTTCTGGCGGCTGGAGGGTTTGACCTCCACCATGCCGTCCTTGAGTTTATCGACCTGCCTGGCACGGCTGGTGGCCTGGCGCGCCTTGGAGGCGTTGGCGGAAAAGCGGGCGACGAAAGCCTGTAATTCGGCAACCATTTCCTTTTTCTTGGCATTGTCGGTAATCAGCCGCTGGCGCGCCTGTGTCGCGGCGACCATGTATTCGTCGTAATTGCCCGGATAGATGCGGATCTCGCCGTAATCCAGGTCGGCCATGTGGGTGCACACGCTGTTGAGAAAGTGGCGGTCGTGGGAGATGATGATCATGGTGCTGGAGCGCGCATTGATCACATCCTCCAGCCAGCGGATGGTGTTGATGTCGAGGTTGTTGGTGGGCTCATCCAGCAGCAGGATATCGGGATCGGAAAACAGCGCCTGCGCCAGCAGCACGCGCAGCTTGAAGCCGGGCGCGACTTCCCGCATCGGGCCGGTATGCAGATCCACCGCGATGCCCACCCCGATCAGCAGCTCGCCGGCACGCGATTCGGCGGTGTAGCCGTCCAGCTCACCGAACAGGACTTCCAGCTCGGCGGCGCGCATGTAGTCGTCCTCGGTGGCTTCCAGATTGGCGTAGATCGCATCCTTTTCCTGCTTGACCTGCCACAGTTCGGTATTGCCCATCATCACCACATCGAGCACCACGTTGTCTTCATAGGCGAACTGGTCCTGGCGCAGTTTGCCGACGCGCTCGCCGGTATCGATCGAAACGTTGCCCGCCGATGGCTCCAGATCGCCGCCGAGGATTTTCATGAAAGTCGATTTGCCACAGCCGTTGGCGCCGATCAGGCCGTAACGGTTGCCTTCGCCGAACTTGACGGAAACGTTTTCGAACAGGGGCTTGGCCCCGAACTGCATGGTGATGTTGAAGGTGGAGATCAATTCTTGACTACCCTTAGAAAAACTACTGCAAAAACCGGGTATTATACCAACCCACCAAAAAATTGGCAGCCTTTTTCCCCTTGTTGCCGGATTAAATCGTATGCATAGCGAAGCTGACGGCCGACTGCCTTTATCCGGATTAATTCTGCATTCCACACCGGCGCCGTTCATGCCAGGCTTTTGCAGTCGGCCGAATTGCCGCTATAATCACGAGCTTTCTACAATATACAAGACAAGGAACTCTCCCCATGAGCGGACACCAAATGGAAAAAACCACGCTTTCGCAATTCCTGATTGCCCTGGTTGGCGCGTTGATCCCGGTACTGATCGTTGCTCTCCTGATTTTCAAACTGGTCATGGGCATCATGGCCACCCATGTCGGCGGCGATGACTCCAAGGCGGCTGCGGAAGAAATCGCGAAGCGCCTGAAGCCGGTGGGCGAGCTCGCCATCGGCGAAGCCAAACCTGCCGCAAATGTCGGCATGGTCGACGGCAAAAAAGTATTCGACTCCATCTGCCAGGCTTGCCACGCCACCGGCGCTGCGGGCGCACCCAAGGTCGGCGACAAGAACGCATGGGGCCCGCGCATCAAACAAGGCAAGGACACCCTGTTCAAGCATGCCATCTCCGGTTTCACCGGCAAGAGCGGCACGATGCCGGCGAAAGGCGGCAACCCGGCACTTTCCGATGCGGAAATAAAAGCGGCGATTGATTACATGGTCGGGCTAGCGAAGTAAACCACCCGAACTTAACGATTCGACGCCAAGGGCGGCTTTTTAGCCGCCCTTGTTTTTGGCAATCCGTATTGCGGCCAGAACGACGCTTTCGTATGGACGCAGCAGGATAGTAAAAGAACGTGCCCGGAAAGGCAGCAAACCGCCATGCCCGGATTCATTTCCAGTCTGGCGCTGTTATCATACGATTTCAACGCAAAGGGAAGATGATGTCGGCAACTATTCTGGTGGTAGAGGATGAAGCCGCGATCCGGGAGTTGGTGGTGTTTGGCCTGCAACAGGCAGGACACCGCCCGGCGGTCGCCGCCAGCGCCGAGCAGGCGCTGGCTTTAGTGCGCGAGACGCTGCCCGACATGATCCTGCTCGACTGGATGTTGCCGGGCATGAGCGGGGTAGAGCTTGCGCGGCGCCTCAAGGCCGATGCCCGCACCCGGGACGTGCCGATTATCATGCTGACGGCGCGGAGCGATGAGCAGGACAAGATCACCGGACTGGAGACCGGCGCCGACGACTACATAACCAAACCGTTCAGTCCGCGCGAGCTGAATGCCCGCATCAAGGCGGTGTTGCGCCGACGCGCCCCGCAAATGGCCGGCGACTCGGTGGAGATGAAAGGCCTGAACCTCGACCCCGCGACCCACCGGGTAACCGGCAACGACCATCCGCTCGATCTGGGGCCGACGGAATTTCGTCTGCTGCATTTCCTCATGACCCATGCCGAGCGGGTACATTCCCGCGCGCAGTTGCTCGACCAGGTGTGGGGAAACCATGTGTTTGTCGAAGATCGCACCGTGGACGTGCATATACGCCGCCTGCGCCTTGCGTTACAGGCAACCGGCCATGACGGCCTGATCCAGACCGTGCGGGGCAGCGGCTACCGGCTGTCGGCGCGCATCGAGGAATGACGGGCGCCATGTCTGGCTTCTGGTGGCGCCCGCTGCTCACGGTCGCCCTGCTGGCCATCTTCCCCCTTCTCCTGTGGCCCATTGCCGGCGCGGTGCCGGCGCGCATCGTGTTCGGCATTCTGCTTCTGCTCTATCTGCTGCACCATCTTCGTAACCTGAAGGCACTGGCCGGGTGGCTGCAGAAACCGGATGTCGCAACGGTGCCGCACGGCGCCGGACTGTGGGAGCCGGTGTTTACCGCGCTCTATCAATTGGTGCGGCGGCAGTCTGACAGCCAGCGCAACCTTTCCACCGCGCTGGAACGTTTTCTGCTCGCCGGCGAGGCGATGCCGGACGGCACCGTGATGCTCAACAGCAACGACCAGATCGAGTGGTGCAACCCGGTGGCCGAGGTGCAGTTCGGCATCAACCTGGAGCGCGATCGCGGGCAATGGATGAATTATCTGGTTCGCCAGGCCCAGTTCACCGACTACCTGGCGGCGCACAACTACCGCGAGCCGCTGATCTTCAGGTCCACCCGCAACCGCGAACTGGTGCTGTCGATCCAGTTGGTCCCGTTCGGCGACGAACAGAAGCTCCTGATCAGCCGCGACATCACCCAGCTTGAACGGGTCGAAACCATGCGTCGCGACTTCGTTGCGAATGTATCCCACGAACTCAGCACACCGCTGACCGTGATCGGCGGTTTTCTCGAAACGCTGGCGGACATGGAGCACCTGGACGAAGCTCAGACCCGGCGCCACCTGAACCTGATGCTCGACCAGGCAGCCCGCATGCAGCACCTGGTCAAGGATTTGCTCACCCTGTCCAAGCTGGAGAGCACACACACGGCCCATCGCGAAGAAAAAATCGACATGCCGCGCCTGACGCGGGAACTGCTGGCGGATGCGCAATCGCTGAGCGCCGGGCGGCACCATTTGAAACTCAACCTGGCCTCGGAACGCTGGCTGCTGGGCAACGAGGACGAACTGCGCAGCGCCTTCGGCAACCTGGTCAGCAATGCCATACGCTATACCCCGGAAGGCGGCGAAATCGTGCTGCAATGGCAAGAGCGGGAAGGGACGGGCGTATTCAGCGTACAGGACAGCGGCATCGGCATCGAACCGCAACATATCTCGCGCCTCACCGAACGTTTCTACCGGGTCGACCGCGGCCGCTCGCGCGAAACCGGCGGCACCGGCCTTGGCCTGGCCATCGCCAAACACGCCCTGACCCGGCACCAGGCGAGGCTCGAAATCGAAAGCACTCCCGGCAAGGGCAGCACGTTCAGCGCCTGTTTTCCGGCACGGCGGCTGATTGCGGGATAGCGCCGTTCCGCTGCGAGTGACCGCACCCTCAAACACAACTCATTATGGTCTTGGCGGAGGAGCAATTTAACCATTAACGGACCTGCAACCGCTGGCCCTGCGCAACAATATGTTAATATACCCCCCCCGGCAACCTTGAGCATCAGGAGCAACAACAACATGTCCAGCAATGACGTCTTCACATGGCTTCTCAACGAATTCAGCAACGACATTTTCATTTTTGTTTTATGCGCATCGCTGCTCTGGCTTTACCACCTGTATCTGCGTTACCGGGTGCGCACGGACCCGACCTACACCGTACAGGCCGTCAATGTCCTGGCGCGCACGGTTTGGGTGGAAGTGATGATGGGTCTTGGCAAGCCGGATGTAATCGCGATACAGACATTGCGCAACTCCACCATGGCGGCGACCTTCCTTGCATCCACCGCGGTACTGCTGATTATGGGCGTGCTCACGCTAAGCGGCCAAGGCCAAAATCTTGATGCGACCTGGCATGTCCTGAATCTCTACGGCGCCAAGCACACCGGCTTATGGCTAACCAAGCTCATCCTGCTGCTGCTTGATTTCTTCGTGGCCTTTTTCAGTTTTTCCATGGCGGTACGTATCTACAACCATGTGGGCTACATGATCAATGTGCCGCTTTCCCTGAATCACAAATCGATTTCACCGCGACACGTGGCATTGCACCTGAACCGCGGCGGCCGCTATTACAGCATTGGCATGCGCGCCTATTACTTTTCCGTGCCGATGGTATTCTGGCTGTTCGGCCCGGAACTGATGCTGGCGGCAACAATCGCCCTGATTGTCGTTCTGTATCGGATCGACCGGGCGCCGAAAATTCTGGCCGACGATTACCGCTGACTCCGGGGCGGCAAACGCCGCGCCATGCAGAAACCTACAGAGTTGTAGGGATACCTGTTGGCCGGTTACGCCAAGCTTGCAGCCGCCGCGCCGAACCTGCGGCGGATAACCCTTGTTGGACTACGCTGGGGGGAAGGCGTCCGGCGAAGCGGGAAAGGATGCCGGAATCGAATCGTTTTCGCCATTTAGCACAAGCGGCGGGGACAAGCCTTGTATTGCAGTCTCATGAAGGCGGCGGCTCAAACCCTTTCAAACCCCACCCGCTCGTAGTCGCTGCCCTTTTCGATCAGCGTGAGCAGCTTGACGGTCTGCGGGTCCTTGCCATGGACCGCCACCAGTCTGCCGGGGCCGAACCAGCCGGGGGGCAGCACCAGGCTGGCGGCTTCGCGCAACACCGGCATGTCAGACAGCAGGAAAGCCTGGACGTATTTATTTGCGGCATCCGTCGCCAGCGGCAGAGGGCGCACGGCAACGGCAAGCGGCGCGCCGGGCAGGATGCGAACACCGATGTGCAGTCCGCCGTCGAGGGGAAAGATCAACCACTTGATTACGCCCAGTGCGTAAGCGCTACAGTCCGCCGGGCGCACGGCGATGAGCTGTTTCAGGCGAATGCGCATGCCGTCCTGATCCGGCCGGATCAGGCGAAAGCCGAGTGCGCTCTCATCCTGAATCTGCCAGGTTTCAAGGCCAAATCCCATTTGTGAAGAATGCAGTTTTTCGGTCTGCTCGCTGATGCGGCCGAAGAATTGCAGGTCATGGATTTCGCGCTGGCTTAGCTTTTCTTTCTCGCCCGGCTGTTTGAAGGGTTGTTCTCCGCCCAGGAAAAAATGGATCGCTGCCATGCCCAGCGCGGTCTGCGCCTTGTCTGCTCCTGCCCGGCGGGTAAAATCCCGTTTTGCCGGCGCCGCCTGGCACCAGTGCTGGTAAAGCGTGACGAGCAGGCTTTCGCAGTCTCGCGGCGCACAATCCTTGCCCAGTCCGAGTTCGGCCGGATCATCGCCCTTTTTCAGCCGCTTGATGCGTTTGAGGAAAGTGACGGCAATCCGTTCGGTATCGAGATAGCGCGGGCTGGCCAAGGCCAGGGTTTGTCCCTCGCGAACCAGCCTGGGCGCCGCCGTGCCAGCCAGATCTACCGCCACCAGCGGCAGCGAGGCCTGCTCCGGCGGATGGGTCGCCACCGTTATGCGCACCGCCCATTTATCCAGCCAGCGGTCGAGCAAGTCGAGTTGCTCCGGCATCAGATGGTAAGGGTCGGCCAGATAGGTGAGCAGGATCTGGGCATAGGCGGCAGTGCAGGTCGTCGAGTCGCTTTGCTCGTTCAGGCTGTCCTTTACCGCATCCGGGGTGAAACCCCGCTGTTCCGCGAGGGCAAACAGTTCATGCGCCTGCCGCCACAAATCCTTGCCGGGCTGCCGATAGACGCGGCAGTTTTCCATTACCCGCAGTCCGGTGTAGCGCAGGCAACGGTGGGTGATCAGCGCGGCATGCAGGGCGATGTCCGAGCCGCCGTTCAGGCAATCCTGCAGGCACAACCGGTAGGCTGCACCCATCGCGGCCCAGAGACCGTCCACGCTGTTCCAGGTGTCGCGCTCGGCGGTTTCGAGCGGCAAAGGCCTGCCGAGATACTTCCGGGCCAGCTCCGCCTGTACGAAAGCAACCGGGTCGCGCAGCAGTTCGCTGATTTTGAGCCGCTCCCGCGGCGCAATGGAGGTGCGATTGAGCAGTTCGAGCTGGGCCGTGAGCGTGGCGTGCACCAGCGGGACATTGGTCAACGGCAGGTCTTTCAGCCATTGCTTGCAGGCATTGGCGTCGCTGAAATGGGGCACGGGGATCGGGGGCGAGGTCATGACGTTTCCCTGGTGTGGCCAGCCTGCAATGCTTCACGGATTCCGGCGCGCAGGCTTTCCGTCATGTGCGCCGGCGGAACCGGCCGCGCATCGCGCATCGCCAGCCCCCAGACCGGGTTGGGGAAGTGGCGGTCGCCCTGCCAGCGCGGGATGACGTGCCAGTGCAGATGCGGAACGACATTACCAAAGCTGGCCAGGTTGATCTTGTCAGGCCGCAATGTCTGCCGGACCGCGCCTTCCACCGCGAATACCACGTCCATCAGGTGTTGGCGCCCGACTGCCGGCAGGTCGGTCATTTCCTTGATGTGGTCCGTCCAGATAACGCGGCAGAAGCCGGGGTAATCCCGGTCTTCGACCAGCACCACCCGGCACAGGGCATCCTGCCACAGCAGTTCACCGCCCACGCTTTCGCAAAGCTCGCACATGGTTGCTTCCTTACAACAGCACCCGTTCGATGCCGCCGTTGTTCGCCCTGGCAACGTAGTCTTCCATCCATGCCGGCCCGAGGAGATGGCGAGCCATCTCCACCACGATGTAATCGGCCTCGATGTCGGCGTCGTCGTCGTAGCGGTGCAGCCCTTGCAGGCAAGAAGGGCAGGAGGTCAGCAGCTTGATCTTGCCGCTTTCGCCGGCGGGGCGCGTAGTGTTGATTTCACCGGCAACCTTGAGGATTTCCTCGCGTTTGCGGAAGCGCAACTGGGTGGAGATGTCCGGCCGGGTCACCGCCAGCGTACCGGATTCGCCGCAACAATAATCGGACAGCTTGACCCCGCCGCCGAGAAGATCGTTCGCCACTTTCAGCGGATTGTAGGTTTTCATCGGGGTATGGCAGGGGTCGTGATACATGTACCGCGCCGACCCGGCATCGCGAAGCGCGGGTGCGGAAGGCGCGGTTGCCGGCTGCGCCTCTGTAGATGGATCTTCGTTGCCCGCTTGCAGCCGGTGAGCGCCGATCACGCCTTCGAGTTTCAAGCCCTTCTCCATCAGATATTCGTGGATGTCGAGCAGGCGGCAGCCGGGGAATATCTTGTCGAACTGGTATTTCAGCAACTGGTCCATGCAGGTGCCGCAGGACACAATTACGGTCTTGATGTCGAGGTAATTGAGGGTGTTGGCGACGCGGTGGAACAGCACCCGGTTGTCGGTGGTGATCTTCTGCCCCTTGTCCTGGTCGCCGGCAGAGGTTTGCGGGTAGCCGCAGCACAAATAGCCCGGCGCCAGCACGGTCTGCGTGCCGAGGTGGAACAGCATCGCCTGGGTGGCGAGCCCGACCTGGCTGAACAGGCGCTCCGAACCGCAGCCCGGGAAATAGAATACCGTGTCGGAATCCTCGTTGCCGGCCTTCGCCGGGTCGCGGATCACCGGCACGATCGCCGCATCCTCCAGCCCGAGCAGGGCGCGCGAGGTTTTCTTCGGCAGGCTGCCCGGCATCGGCTTGTTGACCAGATGGATGACCTGCGCCTTGAGCGGCGGGCGGCCGACTGTCGCATGAGGATGCCGGGTGGAAAGCCGGGCCAGGCCGAAGGATTTGGCCAGCCGGTAGCCCAGCCGCTGCGCCTTGTAGCCCCATTCGATCAGCGCTTTGCGCACCAGCTTGATGGTGGCCGGGTCGGTAGTGGTCAGAAAGAACATGGCGGCGAAGCTGCCGGGACTGAATTTTTTCTTGCCCTGCTCGCGCAGGAAGTTGCGCATGGCGATGGAAACATTGCCGAAATCGATGTCCACCGGGCAAGGCTTGAGGCACTTGTGGCACACCGTGCAGTGGTCGGCGACATCGTTGAATTCGTCGAAATGCTGGAGCGAAATGCCGCGCCGGGTCTGCTCTTCGTAGAGGAATGCCTCGATCAGCAACGAGGTGGCGAGGATCTTGTTGCGCGGGCTGTAAAGCAGGTTGGCGCGCGGCACATGAGTGGTGCACACCGGCTTGCACTTGCCGCAGCGCAGGCAATCCTTGATCGAATCGGCGATTTCGCCGATCGCGCTCTGCTCCATGATCAGCGACTCGACCTCCAGCAGGCTGAAGCTGGGGGTATAGGCGTTGCGCAGGTCGGCGCCGGGCAGCAGCTTGCCGCGGTTGAAGTGGCCGTGCGGGTCGACCTTGGCCTTGTAGGCGGCGAAGGTTTCAATCGCCTCGGGTTCGAGGAATTCCAGCTTGGTGATGCCGATGCCGTGCTCGCCCGAGATCACGCCGCCCAGATCGGTCGCCAGCCGCATGATGCGCGCAACCGCCCGATTGGCTTCCTGCAGCATGGCGTAATCGTCGGAGTTGACCGGGATATTGGTGTGCACGTTGCCGTCGCCGGCGTGCATGTGCAGCGCCACGAATACCCGGCTCTTCAATACCTGCTGGTGAATCGCATCGCAGCGCTCCAACACCGGCTGATATTCGCGCCCGGTGAAGATGCGGTGCAGTTCGGCGCGCACTTCCTTTTTCCACGAAATGCGCAGGGAGTGGTCCTGCAGGACCTGAAACACCGTGCTCCCGGCGTCGCCGGCCCACTCCGGGCTCAGCGCTTTCAACTCAGGACTGCTTGCCGGGCTGTCGAGATGGTCCAGCAGCCACTGCCAGAGCCTGCGGCTGGCGCGCAGCAGGGCGAGCGCAGCCTCGCGCCGGTTGCCGAGCAACTCCGCATCGGGCAGCGTATCCTCGTCGCGAAGCAGCGGCAGCTCGCCGGACAGGAAAGCCTCCAGCTCGTCCAGCAGCTTGAGCTTGTTGCGCGTCGAAAGTTCGATGTTGATGCGCTCGATGCCGTCGCAATAGTCGCCCATGCGCGGCAGCGGGATCACCACGTCTTCATTGATCTTGAAGGCGTTGGTGTGGGCGGCGATGGCGGCGGTGCGGGCGCGGTCGAGCCAGAATTTCCTGCGCGCTTCGGCGCTTACCGCGATGAAGCCCTCGCCGCCGCGCGCATTGGCGATCCGCACGATATGCGAGGCGGCCTCGCCGACGGCGATTTCATCTTCGCTGACGATGTCCGCCAGCAACACCATTTTCGGGCTCCCCGCGCGGTTCGCCTTGGTCGCATAGCCGACCGCCTTGACGTAGCGCTCGTCGAGGTGTTCGAGACCGGCCAGCACCGCCAGCGGGTGCGCATCCAGATAATCCTTGATCTCGACGATGGCGGGTACCGCTTGATGCACCTGGCCGAAAAATTCCAGGCAGACGGTGCGGGTGTGCTTGGGCATCCGGTGCAGGATGAAGCGAGCCGAGGTGATGATGCCGTCGCAGCCTTCCTTCTGGATGCCGGGCAGTCCGGACAGGAATTTGTCGGTGACGTCCTTGCCGAGGCCGGCCTTGCGGAAATGCTTGCCGGGAATCTCGAGGATTTCCTCCGCCTTGACGGTTTTGCCATCGGCGCCAAAGCGGCTGATGCGAAAGCGCACCGTCTCGACATCGTGGATCTTGCCGAGGTTGTGGTCAAGGCGCGTGATTTCCAGCCAGTATCCGTCCGGGTCAACCATCCGCCACGAGGCCAGGTTGTCGAGCGCCGTGCCCCACAGCACGGCCTTCTTGCCGCCGGCGTTCATCGCCACATTGCCGCCGATGCAGGAGGCATCGGCGGAAGTAGGATCAACCGCAAACACCAAATTGGCTTCTTCCGCCGTTTCCATCACGCGCCGGGTCACCACGCCCGCGCCGCAGCGGATGGTCGGCACGGCCTCCGCCACGCCGGGCAGACCGAGCATTTCCACGCCGTTGTGGCGGTCGAGCTTTTCGGTGTTGATCACCGCCGACATCCGGTCGAGCGGAATCGCGCCGCCGGTGTAGCCGGTGCCGCCGCCGCGCGGGATCAGGGTCAGCCCGAGTTCGATGCAGGCGCGCACCAGTGGGGCGATTTCTTCCTCGGTGTCGGGGTTGAGCACGACGAAAGGGTATTCGACGCGCCAGTCGGTGGCATCGGTGACGTGGGACACGCGCGCCAGGCCATCGAACTGGATATTGTCGCGGCGGGTGTGGGGCAGCAGCCGTCTCAGCGTCTTGCGGCGTAGCCGCGCAGTATGTTCGAAATCCGCTTCGAACTGGTCCACCGCGCTGCAACTGCGGTCGAGCAGCAGCTTTACCGCTTCATTGGCCTGGCGCCGCGCTTCGATGGCATGCAGGCGATGGCGCAAGGCATCCACCAGTGCCTTGCGGCGCTTGATGTTGGCGAGCAGGTCGTCCTGCAGGTAGGGGTTGCGCGACACTACCCAGATGTCGCCCAGCACTTCGAACAGCATCCGCGCCGAGCGCCCGGTCTTGCGTTCGACACGTAGCGTGTTGAGAATTTCCCATGCCTCGTCGCCCAACAAGCGAATAATGATTTCGCGGTCGGAAAAGGAAGTGTAGTTGTAGGGAATTTCCCTGAGGCGTGCGGTCGTCATTTTCATCAAGGCTGCCGGAAAGTCCAAATTTTAGCGCAATTCGGTGTTTAAGTCAGACTGGCGCGCCGCTGCAAGGTTCTTGCTACACCGCAGCCCAGGCAATAACAAAGTATCGCGCCAGCTTGCCCACCGCCATGAATGCCGCGACATAACCCGCGTTCAGCCGCAGCCAGCCCGCCGCGACGCATAGTGCGTCGCCGATGAGCGGCGCCCAAGCCAGCAGCAACGCCGGACTGCCGTAGCGATGCACCCACGCCAAGCCGCGACCCGGCTTCTGCTCCGGCAGAATGCGCCCGAGCAGATAGGAGCTCATGCCGCCCAGGGTATTGCCCAGCGTCGCCAGCGCCAGCGCCGGCCACAACAGGCCGGGATTGAGCTTGAGCAGGCCGAACAACACCGCCTCGGAACCGCCCGGCAACAAGGTGGCGGCCAGGAAGCTGCTGAGGAAAAGGCCGCCCAGGCCGAGTTCGTCGCTAATCAAGGGTAGAACTTTCGGAGGTGACAAAGCGGAAAAAAATCCAGACAATAGCAGCGGTCATGATTTGGTAATTTCGTTTCAAAATTAAATCGAGAAAAAGCTGATAACCACGAATTCACACGAATAAAACATGAATGTTCACGAATAATCAGTTAGCCAGTACGGGTAACCCCCCGCCTGCGTTGAGACACGGTGACAGCCTAAACTATTCGTGTTTATTCGTGCCATTCGTGGTAAAGGTTTTTTGCAATATTGCCGTTTTGAATACTAATCTGGAATAAATTGGATGACTATGAATAAGGCAGCCCCCTCTGGACGCAACAAGCTGATTATCGCGGCACTGGTGATTGCGGCGCTGGCCGGCGGGCTTTTCCTGCTGCTCGCGCAGAAGCCCGCCGCGCCACAGGCGGAGTTCGCCGCGCTGAACGGCGAAAAGATCGCGCTCGACAGCCTGCGCGGCAAGGTGGTGCTGGTGAATT
>Ga0307376_10000954_pt1 | contig 33369 bp, 38 predicted proteins | sample TR2MG_FD_202536 | JGI IMG/M metagenome (GOLD analysis project Ga0307376, IMG submission 202536) | Soil microbial communities from Risofladan, Vaasa, Finland - TR-2 | ecosystem: Environmental > Terrestrial > Soil > Coastal area > Acid sulfate soil | place: Finland: Risofladan, Vaasa | collected...
CTAAACTGGCGACCACTTTTTTTCCCTCCTCTGGTGAGTAGTAAGACCGGCACAGGAGCTCCCTGATACCCCTGTGGATAAGGGTGAGTCCGATCACAGCTATTCGTGCTCGAACTTCACACTCACCATCAGCTTGTTCCCGCTCATGACCTGAAGTTCCACCTTCAAGGTATTCATATCGGCCTCGGGAAGCGCTGCACTCAGCGACTTCGACTTGGCTGCCATCAACTGCAACAGGTGTATGGGGGCTATGGCGAAGGTCTCGCCGTAGACACGTCGCCCGGGCGCCTCCAACGGCTCGATGGAGATGTCCAGGTCGTCCAAATTGAATGTACTGCTCTTGGGCACGATGGCCTCCTCTTGTTCTTCTACTTGTTCCTCTTCGTTGGCGTCTGGCTCATTGGGCTCCAGCGCCTCCTCTTCCTCGTCCTCATCCGTAACGTCCGTAGCTGCGTCTTCCTTCACGCGTCGCTTGGTCTTGTAATGCGGCGACTCGTTCGACTGCTCAGTCAGCAGCTCCAGGCCATGACGATCAACATGGAGCAGCGCATGGTGCTTGCCTGTGGTAACGAAGATGGGGATGTCCCACTTCGTGCACCACAACTTGAGGCCGCTGGGCGACCGCTTCAGCGCCTTCGCCACATCGGTAATCGCGTACAGTGGGCGACCGTCTGGGGTCTTGTAGTACGCCCACCCTTCCGGTTGCTCCAGCTGCTCCCCCTCGATGCGTGGGAAGCGCTTCTTCTCTTCCTCTACGCCACCCTTACGGCGCGCTTCGATGTTGTATTCACGCAGCTTAGCTGCAGCTGCCGGGTAGACGAAGGACGCGCCATTGTGCCCCTCTTCTCGATGGACAAATACCTTCAACTTCTGTGCCCACCTGACCAATTGGTAGTTCTCACGCGAGAGCTCCTTGCTGAGCTCTCGCAACGACACCATCTTGGTGGTATCGAGACTGCGAGGCTGCGTGGTCGGCACTGGCTCCTTCTCGGGCTCCTCTGCCACTTCCTGCGTAGTCTCCTCCTTGGCGATAGGCTCAACCGATACCTCCTCCTGTTCGGGGGTGGTATCGGTCTCGTCTTCATCACCTTCGACCACAGAGATGACACGCCTCAGCTCAGCTAGTGCGTTCTTGTTCGCGCGGGGATCACTCGAAACGCCTACCTGCAGCTTGCCGTACAAAGCGCTGTAGAATATCTCACCCTTTGACGTGACACGCTCCAGCTCGAACCCGAGCTTCTTCAGAAGCTTGTTCCAATCTCGTTGCTTGTAGCCATTAGCGTGCGTAGGTAGCAACGCCGAGGCCTTACGTGTTGATGTGGCGATAGTACACCTCCTAGGTCTGTAGGGTCAGCACTCAGCGATGATATCGCCGTCGTCGAACCCAGAGATGGAGAGGTGAGCCGCGGTGCAGGTCTTCACCTCGGGAGACACACGCATGTAGTAGACGCGCTTGGTGGAGCCATCAGTCCCACACAGGAACTGCTGGCCGGTCTTCTTAACCCGCAGGAGCGAACGGGGAGCGCCACCGTCGGACGTCGCGCCATCCATGTCGACCACTTCGGTGTCGACCTCCTTGAGGTACTTCTCGATGCCCATCTGATCGATCATGATCCGACGGACCTCGATGTTCTCCTCGGCGTCGATCTCGTCAGCGGTGATGGTTTCCGGGGCCATGACGGTCTTCTCGCTGACCACGGTACCGGCAACGGCGTAGATCTTCATGCCGTCCTCGAAGGCGAACGCTGGGCCAGCGAGGTTGTGCAGCCGGTGTTCGTCATCGAAGTGCACCTCCTTGGGCGCTTCGACGAAGACACAGACGTTCTCGAAGGGCCAGAACCAGTGGCAGTGCTTGCACACCTCCAGCCACACGTCCAGACGCTCGTTATCGTCGGGCTCGTACTGGACCTCCATGTGGTCCCGCGCGAACTCGTACGGAGCGATCCAATACGCATCCCAGACACCCCAGCAGGAGGTCGGGAAGTACTCGAGCTGGCAAGTACGCTTGGACAGCTCTTCCTTCGGTAGGTTCTCGATGTGATCCTTGGCCTCGGCGAGGATCTCCTCCCCCAGGATATCGAACACACGCTCCTTCCACTCGTCCGGCACCAGCTCCATGCGCCGGAAGTCGTACATCACATTTATTGCGTACAGGGCAGCGTCGGTGCTGGAAGCCCACACGACGTGCTTGGGGGCACGAGGGGCCGTCGCATCGCCGGACTTGTCGGCGAGGTACTCGTAGAGCTTCAAGACAGCCGCGTTGGCAGCATCCCGATCGAGGGGGCCGGAGTCGAAGCAGATGCGCTCCCAATCGAGGTGAGTCTCGTCCAGCTTCGCTTTGAGCTCGGGGGTCAGTTGCGACATGAGTCGTACTTCTTTCTGATGATGTGATTTGTTAAGAACGAAGCAGCCCCCATCAGCTAAGTGCCGATGGGGGCTGCGGTGTAACCCAGGACTTCCCTCAGATGAGGTCAGTCGGCAACGCGCCGGATCTCAGCCAACTCGTAGTCGGCCTGATAGGTCACGCAGTACTTGCCAGCAGGGAGGCTGACATCGGCGTGCTCCGGGTGCGTGATGGTGAAGCGCTCGTTGGCCTCGATACCGGGACCGGTGAGCTCCTCGGCGACATCCTCCTCGATCTTGATGCGGCGCATCACGTCGCGGTCGGCGTCACGGCTGAAGAGGGTGATCTTCCCCTCGGCGATGTGGCGGCTGCCCTGGGTGTTACCCGGAGCCAGCTGGCGCTCCTTGATCTCGCTGCGCTTGCCGGGGATCTCGGTGACTGCGCGGATGTAGATGTCGCCCTGACGCACAGCCTTACCGACGGGGATGTCCTCAACGTGACGGAGCTCCTGGTCGGCGCAGTTATCCGCGTGGAGCTGGATCTGCTTGTGGGCCTCGATGGCGGTGATCTCGTTGCTCATGGTTTGTTCCTTGGGTTTGGGGGTATTACAGTAGCGGAATGGGCCTGATACGCAAGTACCTAGCCACCTACAACAGACACCGTCTGCATGTAGTCTGATTGGGCGAAGAACTTGGACATATGCCTCAATAGTTCTTCGGATTTATCCAGCCGAGTTGGCATGAACCAGCGTTCGCACCACTCAAAGAAGGTGTCATCTTCGAGGTCTTCGACTGTGTCTAAGCCATGCTGGGGCAACACGAACCCATACAGGTAAGCAATGCACTGCATCAAGATAACGTACGGGCCACTGAAATTTAGACACTTCAGGGCGTCGTCATCAGTGAGCGGCCAGTCGTGTAGGTACTTGAGCAGCTCCGCTATCAGCAAGTCCGAGATCGGAACTTCGACTCGGAAGCCGCGGCGCTGTGTGTCGTTGAAATCATCTTGTGGGTAATAGGAGTGCCCTTCTAGAAACCCCATAACATCTAGCGACATAACGGGGCACTCCGTACTACCCTCTGTACTGGGTAAGAACGAAGACCTCAGCCCGGTGTCCCACCTCTGAAATGAACACACCGGGTCGGGAAGGTGCCCGAGAACGCTTGCTACAGGTTCCTGCACACTCTCATAACAGTCTGTGTAGAGCCGCGATTCTAGCGCACGCGCGTAGTCAGCGATCGTGCGATAAGTTGCTACGGGCGCGCCGTGACACTCCGGAACTTGAAGTTTTACGAAGCGCTCGAGCCACGCGACGCTTGGGCTGAGCTCCTGCGTCGGCGATGTTACATCGTCTGGAAGTGGTGCGTCCACAAGACGCCCCCACGCGGCGATGAACTTCATCGGGTTCTGGTCTAGTACTACGTGACGTAGATACTCCAGTTCCCCGGCCATTTAGGTGGGCATCCAGAAGCTGGGCCGGATCCCGATGCACGACTCGATCAAACCGTCCACTCGGTTAGGAATGGCCTCGAGGTCGCGCAGGACACCACCTATCTCCCGAAGTCGTTCGGAGAAGGCACTACTCGAGTTGAGGGTGTGGTGGTGCGCCATAGACAGCGCTATGAGCTCGACTAACGAGACTCCAGCGGAGGCGTAGATATCCAGCACGGCTCGGATGAGTATGATCCGTACGGAGCGACTGTTGCGCGCCCGTGGTGGGTAGAAGGTAATATCGAGCGCTGGCATACGCTGGGTGAGGTGCCCCTCCTCATTGCGCATCGAGTGCTCATTATCGAGCATCATATAAGGTGGGCGTTCCTCCGAAGGGTGGCGAGGACTGAGGTTGTCGAGATGCAGCCGTAGGTTGTAGTCGAGATTCCTATTCGGATGGAACTCGACGGTCAACTCCCGTACCGGATCCCCACGCTGAAGGGGGTCCCGCATGTACAGACGCAGGAACCTCATCAACTCCTCGCGACCAGGGGCGATTAGTTCGTGCCCAAGCGTACGCTGAGGCACCTCCGTGCTGTTCGCAAACAGATCAGTGAAGGTGTACCTAAGGGCCTGGGGGTCGTATGTGGCGTTGGCCGCGATGGTGGTGTAGAACCGCTCGTAGTCTCCCAGGGACCCCGGGGGCTCGACGCTCTCCCCACTTACCGCACGGCTCCAGTCGTTGATGAACGACAGCGGGTTTTCGTAGTGTTGGGGAATAGGCCTGTAAGTGATAGGCATCGTCACTCCATGAAAAACGCCACCCAGAAGGTGGCGTGGAATAGTGGTTGGGGGTTGGTCAGAGCCTACTCTTGGTCGAGTCGCCCCTGACAGTCTTCGGTATAGTTCTGGGTCTCGTGCTGCTCCAGCGTCTGGCGCAGCGCCTCGTTGAGCTCTTCTAGGCCGTGGATGGAACACCTCGATCCTATGAAGTCGCGCATGTCCTCCACGGCGACGTTGCCCAACTGGCCCACGAGATCGTAGAAAGTATCGATCTCGGCTTCGTGCTCATTGTCGCGCACGACATCGCCGAACGACGGAACAACCTCGTCGTCTTCCGGCTCTGCTTCTGGTTCTTCTTGGTCGATGACGATCCGGTACCTGCGATCGACGAGAACCATCTTCCTCGACTCACCGTCCGTGACCTCTTCGCAGCAGGCCATTAGGCGTCGGGTGCTTTTCACGATCGCGTTGGTCTCTTCCGCAATGATGTCAGCGTAGACTTCTGGCAGATCCATGTGCGTATATCCCTGTCCTAGGAGTCTGATGCGAGGGTACGCTATATGACGATCAGCCGCAAGCCTTTCAGGTGCGTTCCATACGGTCTGCGTATATCTTCCTGATCTTGGCTATCTGGTCGCTGCTCAGGAGTGCGTGATCGCTCCATTGATGGTACATCGCTTCAACGAAGCCGATCTCCCAATCGCTTAGCGTAGCTTCACTTGTGTCAACGGCGCACAGTTCCAGCAGCTGGTCCCGTGCGTCGTTCGGTACTTCTGGCATACCGTCTCCAATATTGTCCGCGCGGACAATTTTTCATAGCTAACTAGGCCCAACAAGCAAGTACATGATTACCGTACCTAACCTAATGGACCACAGTCAATTAGGGCTTATTTGCCCGTTCACGAGGTGAATCGGGCAGCTTCTGTGTCGGGACCCACATAGGCTCCGTAGCTGCGATCGCGTCAAGAACACGATCGAGTATCCCGCTCGAGTCCATAGCAGCCACGACGTGGCAGCCACAGGTGATCTCGAGGGTGGTGAGCTTGGCGGCAGGGACCAGCACGAGGGACTCGACCACCGCAGCGTCGATACCCGGCAGCTGGATCATCCTCGCAGCCAGATCTTCCCCGAAGCGACTACAAAGCAGGACCCTCAACTGAGAAGTCGAGGGTAGCTCTGTAGCCAGCTGTCGTGCGGTGTACTTGTCCATGTCAGTACTTGTACTTGCGCTCAATGCTATCCGTCCGGTCCAGTGGGAACAACTCCGCTGGCATGTGGGCCGGGAACGTGTTGGTCTTGATGCGCTCCTTCATGTTGGCGAGCACGCTCTCGATGAAGGGAGCATAGGGACCCAACCCTAAGACCATGGCCCTGGTCTGCACAGCGGCGCCAGGAGACACGAGGAGTAGCACCGCGCTACCCTCGGTACCGTGGAGGACGTAGTGGGCGTAGGCAGCCTCGATGTGCCACAGGCCGCGCCGGATGCTTACGTCGGCATCCATGATGTCGCTCACCAACCGAACCGTGAACGTGACTGGCCCTGCTTCGGAGTCCTGCTGGGCGTGGACAGTGGCGGTGCCCTCGAACCCGCAGACGTCGCGGACTCCCTGAACGCCCCAGCTCATCTTCTTGTGATCGAAGATCGGGTTCTCCATGGCGCCGAGAGCAATGGTCTCGAAGCCCCCAGCCTTGTCCTTGAGGATCGGGTACATCCCAACCGCCTTGGCTTCGTCACGGGCCGCCTGGGCGTCCTTGGTGCGATAGTTGTCGTAGCTGAGTACCTTGAAGGACTCGTCGAATGCGGCGCGGCTGGTACCCATCAGGAGGCCGATCGCCTGAGAGGCGAACCAGTCCTCGCTAGGGAGGGTGATCTCGGTGACTCGGTGGAGGTGCTCCTCGGCGAACTTGTTCGGCCCCTTCATGTATTTCGTGAGGTGCCTAGGGGAGATCGCGTCCCCTTGTAGCATCTGCATCAGGTTCATTTGGTCGTGCCTTTCTCCGATCCTCACTGGTGAACCCGATCACACGATGGATCAGGCTCATAGGGGCGGAGTCGAATTGGATGATCTTGGGAACCAGGAGCCTGAACGTGTTGAGAACGTCCTCTGGGGCATACCCGGTCCAGATGTACTTCTCTTTGGCCCCCGACAACATGAACGGGGTAGCCCATTGGGCATCGCCTATCGCGATGGCCAGCGTATCCCAACCAGCCTGACGGAGTCGGGCCAGCCGGGTCTGAATAGACCCCCAGCCAGCTGACCGGGACGCCTCATCCGTACCGCCTATGACGAAGAGGTAGACCCCCCGCCCTTCGGGTTCGGCGTGTTCTGGCAGCAGGTGCTTGATGCCGTCTCGCACGACGGCTCCGCCGGTGAACTCCTCTAGGGTTCCTCCGAACACCTCCACCTCGAGCTTCATGCCTAGCAGGTGCTCCTCCAGCAGACTCACCCCCTGAAGGATGGTCTGCTGGAAGGGCTCCAGACGGGCTGAGCCTTCGATGACAACCTTGACGGTGGTCACGTTGGTAGGTCGGTGATGTGCTTGATGAGGTCCAGGCAGTTCACGTGGTGAACCTCCTCGGTCTCATCCTCCAACCACCGCATGTACTCCACCCGCTCGGAACGGATGACATTGGCCATATCAGGGTGCTTCTCGAGGAGCTCATCCTCGGCCTCAGCCATATGGCCGACAGCCAGCCACCCGTGCTCCGGGTAGCCCTTCTGCGCCTCCAGCATCAGGATACAGGCCTGAGCGATGTGCTTGCGGGCGCAGCTGCGACAGCTGTCCCTCATTGCGCACGCCCCCGAAGCACCTCGAGCACCTTCTCGAAGACCTTGTGAGTCTCGTCAGGGGTGTCCCCCAGGTGCTCCTTCAGGTTAGGAATAGAGGTGAAGGCCATGATCAACGCGTTATCGATAGCAGCCTTCTTAGCCACCTCGTCGGTGAGCGCCGCCGTCTCCTCGCAGACCTGGAGGATGAATGCCTCGGTCTCCTTCGCCTTCTTGGCCAGCTCCTCCTCGTCCAGCTCGACGACCAGCTCGGTCGCCTTGGCCTTCTGAGCGGCGGAGTCCTCATCCATCAGCATGTGCAGGTACTCGCTGATGCTGATGGACAGCCCCACCGGGTCGACGTTCTGGAAGTCCGCACCAGCCTCCGGGTTCTCGTCGGTGATCTCGTCGAGCTTCTTATCCAGCCGCGGCAGGCGCAGGCTGTAGAACTTGATCGAGTCCCGCATACGGGTGCAGATCTCAGTACGCTCGTCATCGCTCTGCGCTCGGGCATGGGCGTCCAGATCTTCGCTGATGCTGGCGATGACCTCGTTCATGAGCTCCCGTTCCTTCTGGGAGAGCGCATCGTCGGTGCCCACCTCCTGCGGGAAGACCTCGTGACGTTCCACGTGGAATGGCGGGTCGAAGGGGAGCACCAAAGCCATACCCCAGTCAGACGCCCAGAGCAGCTTGCTGCCCTCGGTGCCGACATAATGGGTCTCGTCATCGAACCCGATCGGCTGGAAGGGGGCAGACCCCACCTTCGCGCAGACCGTCTTGAGGGTCCCATCGATGAAGAACCCGGTCTGGTTCCACAGGGTATCGGCCCTGGTCACCGGGAACGCGGCCTGGGCCTCACCACGGAGAGCCGCGGCGATGAGGTAGCGGATCACGTTCAGCTGATCCCCGTCGGCTAGTCCGTTGAAAGCCTTAGCGAAGGCTACGGTCTGCTTGCTCTTGTGCTCGGAGCAGTACTGGAGCAGCGCGTTGGCGCCGGTGTTGGCCATGGAGTCCGTGGACAGCAGGGCCGGGTCCTGGGTCTTCGCGTGCATCGACGTGAGCCAGTTGACGAGCTGTGTGCGTGCGGCCCGTGCAGTGGGCTTGCTTTCCTCAGGAATGTCGCTGAGCGCCTTGGATGCGTTCTCGAGGAGCTTCTGCTCCCGTTCCTTGTGGTAAGCCTTTTGTTCAGCCATTAGAGCCTCTCAGTAGAAGTTGATCTCGGTTTAGCAAGTTACCTCCCCAGCGCCAGTCACAATGAGTGAATGGCGCGGGGGTACTTCGCCCGGCGCTCTAGGCGACCGATCCTGATACAGTCTGCTTGGCAGGCTCGGATCTCGAAGGTGTCCGCATCCGACGTAGAGATGCGTGACGGACGCCCCTGGTACTCCAGGACGCGTGGTCGTGGCACGTTGGTGAAGGTCACCACGTGCACAAGGTCGGACATGTCGATGCAGTACCACCGGAAGGAGTAATCCCCGAAGGTGGAACGCAGGAGGTCCTGATAATCGGACACCCCATCGCTGTATTGGTCCGTGAAGGCTTCCGCGGTCTCGTGGAGTAGCCGCTCAGTAAGCGACGACTTCGAGATCACGTTGAGGCAGCACTTGGATGAGGAGATGACGGTGTGGGCCATTACTTGGCCAGCCCACGTAGGTAGAGCTCAGCCAGTCCCTTATCGTCCGCACCCGGATTCGCCTCGGCTAGCTTGGCGATGGTGCCCGCGTCGACGGTGTGGCCGATAACGACCAACGCGCGGACGGCACTGCCAACCCGGTTGGTGGACAGCGAGCCACTGGCTGCCTGGAACGCGCTCAGATCACCCGGCTTAACCGCGAAGTGGTTGAGGATATTGATCGCCGTCCTATCACCCAAGCCCTTGGTGAACGTGCGCAGCCGCTCCTTGTCCTTGGTGAGGATAGCGTTGACGAGAGCGGTAGACCCGGCGCTCTGCACGAGGCGTGAAGCCAACTTGGCTCCGACACCTTGAACATCAATCAGCACCTGTGTGAGCTGGCGCTCCGCAAAGGTGCCAAACGCGAACAGCGACGGAACCCCGTTGCTGTCGTGATGATGCAGAATGTAAGCGCTACACTCAACCCCACGAGATAGATTACTATCCCAAGCAGTCCGAGTGAGATGAACTTCATAGGCGATGTGCCCTACCTTCAAGATGGTGAGTGTGTCGCTGGATTCGAGAACAGTGCCCTCGAGATATGCGATCATGTGAGAAGCTCCAACCAGGACAGGATCGCTGTCCGCCTCGTATCCCAAGTCTTGTCCGCCCACCCCTGCATGACGTCAAACTTGTCAGTACTAATCGATAGAGAAGCCGTCGGCGACAGCTTCAAGAACCGGTCCCCCAGCAACTGCTGGGACTGGTAAGTCGCGACGTCAGAACCGGCAGAGATGCAGAGGGTGCCGATGTTCTGCGCGACGTTGAGGAGGCCACGAAGGCTCTTCTCTGGCCTCGCGTAGGCGAAGTCGTGTTCACACCAGATGTTCATCACCCTGATGTCTTCGAGCTTCTCGCCTCGGCGGATGGCTTCAGCCAACCCGCAGACGCTGGGGTTCACGGCGGAGACCCCGCCGTCCGTATACCAGCTGCCTTCGATCCGGTACGGTCTGAAGAACTGGGGTGCGGCCGAAGACGCGCAGATCATCTGATAGAGCGCCCCGAAATCGTCGCGCCTTGAACCCCAGCTCTTCCAGAAGGTCGTGTCGATACTGAGCCCACTGATCTTGGTAGCGTAGATCATCAGATCGACATCCACGTCCTTGAGCGTCTTGGTACCGATCACTTCCTTCACCACCGCTTCGACATTCTCGATGTCGTAATAGGGGCAGAACAACGAATGCAGGAACCCGCGCTTCTTGCCGAAGATGCGTTCCCTCATGTTGCGATACATGGTCTTGACCTCGGTGGCTGGGATGCCGAGAGCGAGCGCACTACCGATGATGGAGCCGGTGCTCACTCCGGTGATGAGGTCGTAGAGGTCAGCGCACTTATGCCCGGAGTCTTCCTCGATCTTCTCGAGAAGACAGATTGTGTAGTAACCGAGCATTCCGCCGCCGTTGAGGGCTAAGATCTTCATAGTAGGGCCTTCTTTCCTTTATCGGTCAGTTTACGGCCTCTCGATGAAATGGAAACGTACCCGTGGCGCATCAACCGAGGCTCGTAGACCTCCTCGATGGTCGCAGCATCCTCGGACAGCCGCTTGCAGAGCGTGTTCACCCCCAACTCACCCTCGTTGAGGGTGGTGAGGTAGGCCCACTCCTGTGAACTGAAGCCGTTGACGAACCCTAGCCGGTCCAAGGTGGCTTGCGCCGTACCGAGATGGATCGATGCGGTCGTGTCCTCCTCCTCGAAACCGAAGACGGTGTCGATACAGGCGGAAACTAGGTTCACGGCGTTGCGAGCGACCCCTTGGCAAGCCGGTGCGAGGTGCACGAGAGCTTCATCGGCCACGGAGATGCCCAAGTCGCGCTGGGCGAGGTTCCAGCGGATGATTTCCGCTATCTCGTCGTCGGAGTAGTGCTGCAGGGTCAGCGTGTGGCTGAACCGTGAGCGCATGGGCCCGTTGAGGAGCCCCGCACGAGTAGTAGCACCGATGATAGTGAACTCAGGGAGCTCGATCTCCATGATCTGAGCCCCGTCGCCCTCGCCAACAGTGACGTAGAGCTTCCGGTCCTCCATGACCGTGAGCAGGTGCTCCTTGGCGGCTGGAGGAAGGGCGTGCACCTCATCTAGGAAGAGGATGCCGCCTTCTGGGGTGGTAGTGAGTACCGACGTCAGGTCGGTAGGTTTGTCCACGGACGAGCAGTTAAGGCTGCGTGCTTCGTTACCGAGTTCAGTCGGCAGAACGGAAGCGGCCAGTGAGGTTTTACCCACACCGGCCGGTCCGGAAAACAGCACATGGCCCAAGACAGCGCTACGCCGCTGGGCTGACCTCACGGCTACCCGGAGATGCTCCACAACGCTCGTCTGGCCGTGGAAGGCCTCGAACGTCTGCGGTCTGATCGTCATGAACGACCTCCAGTAGTGTCAGGATGGTCTCGCTCACGTCTCCACGACGCTGCGAGTATTCGCACATGAAGTGCTTGGGCGCGTCGTCACGAATGACCTGCGCGAGGGTAAGACAGTCGACGAGTGGCTTGGCACCACCCACCATGTTGGCGTAGTCCATCTCGCGCCGTCGACCGGCGTAGACACGTTCCATGTGCCAGCGAGAGAACTCGAAGTTGAAACCGCGGTAGGCTGCCATCTGCAGCTGAACCCGCGACAACCAGTCCTTCTTGTCCGAGTGGTGCTTGTTCCAGTGGCTGTACGTAGTCGCGTTCTGACTCTCAACTAGCCGAGTGAAGCGAAACTGGACGGGAAGGATCAGGCTCTCACGGCTGATCAAGGGGGCGTAGGTTGGCTTCTGAACCTTCGCCTTCCTGCGTGCCCTCTTCGGCTGACAGCACGACTGAACCGCTGCGGTCGCTTCGGAAAGCGATGCAACGTTCAGTCGTGCACGACAGACTGGGCACGTAACGATCATGCTGGCAATAGGCTAGCAGCACGGTCCCAGATTGCAGTAATGGAGTAGACCGTAGAGACGATCCCCCGAGGAGCTGACTCAGCCTCTTCAAGGGTACGTACATCGTAGATCGAGACCCCACGTGGGTCGTCGGAGTCCGGGATGATGATGTGAGAACCGTTGACGATCGCGATGGCATCTTCCATCAGCTCCTCGTCGGTACGCTTCTTGAGACGGGTCAGGACCCGCATCACCACCGTCCATGGGACACCACCAAGCGACATCAGAACAGCCACCGTAGCGACTGACATGTGCCTGATACCGATGGCGTCGCCGTCGAGGATGTTCTCGAGTACGCCTCGGAACTCCCCTTCGTGCTCAGCCAACTGCAGATCCATCAAGTAGTTGAGGACCAAATCGGGCTGCTCGAGCTGTGGCATGTCCATAGCTCAGGCCTCAAACGTGACGGCTGAGGCGGTAGTCCTGCTGGTAGGCAAGCACAGGGCTGGTGCGGTCTCCAGGAACCTCGTGGACCGGGCGGGGGCCACCCTTGATCTCCAGGCCATAGCCGGGGGCGTTGTCACGCACCCACGTGTTCGTGAAGTCGTTCTTCAGCTGAATGCCCCGAATGTACTGCAGCACACGACCCTGCTCGGCACCTTCCTCGATGGGAATGGTAACCGTGGCCATGAAGGTGCCTTGGTTGTTCATCTCGGGGGCGCTCACCTCGAAGGGGAACTGTTCGATGCTCATAGTCGATCCTTTTGTAGAAGACGACCACGATCTTGCAAGAACCCTCTCCATTGTCAACTCTCTACGAGCGTCCACCCCTCGGGTAGTACCCAACGTTCTAATGGTAGTGACTTGAGGCCTGTAACGGTCTCAATCCGGACCTCTTGAGCCGCCGCATCCACGATGCGTAGCTCCCGCTTGATGAGCTCGCTGCTGATGTGCTTGATGACATCCTGCAGGCGATCGCTCTCACTACGGCGAGCCGAATCGATGTGAGTGGTGATGTTCTGCCCATAGATCCACTCAAACTCGGGGAAGGTGAACACCCCGCGTGGAGAGGTTGCAAAGCGCAACCCAGGTGAGGTAACGATGACATCGTCGACCCACCAACTCCGTATGTTTGCCCGATAGATAGCGGGAAACTCCAGTAGGTTCCACTGGTTGCCTCTGTTCAAGACCGACGCCCAGCTCATCACATGGCGGCTGTACGGTAGCCAGTAGGATGAGTCGAAGTCGTCCTTGCACACGTTACGAAGACGTAGCTTTTCTTCGTACGGTACGTCGCTCAGTAACTCGCCGATGAAGTGCTCATCTCCGGGTTCGAGCGACAGAAGGTAGTCGAGAAGCTTGCGGCTTATGAGATCGGGTAGCGTGTACGGCGCATGCCCTTCCAATACGATCTCACCGTGCTCCTCGTCGAATAGAATCTTTCCAGACGTGATATCTCAACTTTCGCTAGTAGTAGTAGATGGCTCGTAGTCGCGGGTGAGCGAACTCTTCCGGCCGTACACGCCGGGGCCGTCCTTACGCTTCGGGGTCTGCCCATACGTGAGCGTAAAACGGATCTCTTCGAGCAGGGGAAGCCTGGAGTTCTTCAGGCGGCCGAGCAGCGCATGGGTGTCCTCCATGACGTAGCTCAGTCGCCCGACCTCGTCGGCTAGGTGCTCGGGGGTCGCGTCCACCGGAACTGGATGGACGGAGTTGGCCAGCTGGAAGCGGGCGGAGACGATGACATCGTGCCTGATGCGCTTAAGCCGCTTCAGACCGCGCAGGGCGGTGTTGACGGCTTCCAGGACACGCGCGTATTCCTTGCGGACTTCAGAGGGCGCTCGAGCTACGTAATGCACCACCACGTCGCCGTTGTGGTACGATATCTGAACGGCCTTAGCCGGTGACCTCTTTCGCCGCTTAGCCATCAGTCTTCCCTCAGCGGCATCGCGTGGCTGTAGCGGTTGCCTCCATCGTGGACCTCGACAACGGAGGCGAGTGAGTATTCGACGGCGCTTCCACGCACGATCTCTAACACGTTCTCGGACCTGAGTAGGTTGGCCATTGCTTCCATACCGTCCTTGTCGATAGGGAAGCTAAAGACCTTGGGCCGCTCACCGTCCGCGATAGCGAAGACGTAGAAGCGTTGCTCCGGAGAGGTACCCAGATCAATACTACCCATGTCGGGTCCGAATGCGGCCACACGGCCTCCTATCCTAGCCTTGGTGCTCAAGCGGCACCTCGGTGGCCATGCTCAGCCACAGCTCCCCAAGGTGAAGTCCTGGGGCCTGGGCTACGGTTACGTACCGGCCTGTACTGCAGCGCGGTAGTAGGAAGTGAACGAAGTGACCAACCGTATCCGAGGCGAAAGGATCACGGATCCTTGTCGCCCTGGATTCGACAGTCCACTCGCGGCTCTTCTGCATATCGCGGAAGACGTACGAGTGCATATAACGCAGGAAGTCCTGGCCCAATTCGACAGGTATACCTTGGAGCACGTAGAACCACTGGTTCGCTGTGACGTTGGCACCGTTGAAGTTGGCCACCGGCGACTCAGCGCGGTAGGTTTTGACCTCGATGGTCTTATTGAGGTCCACCCCGTAGAGCTCGAAGATCGAGCGGTCGAGGCCGACCATCACGTACAGTAGGCCCGGGAAGACCCACGTGTAGTCAGGGTCCAAACCGGTAGGAGTTGGTAAGAACTCCTCATCACTGGCGCAACGTAGGTCGTCGACCTTGGTGTGCCCAGATGGAGTGTTCGAGGGGCGCGCGAGGATCTTGGAAGCTGCAGCCGCTTCAGCTGGGTTGACCAGCTCCGGCGGTCGGGTCATCCACGATGTGTCCTCGGGCATACCGCTCTCGATGAATTGCGGCCGGGCACTCGTTCACCGACCTTGGGCACTCGGAACAGTAGTGATCAAGTGCGAACGGGCAAGTATCATCTTCAGTGTCAAGCTCGAACCTGTTGCGCAGCTTGATGATGGTGCGGTTATGCTTCAGGACGTCGTTGCTAACGTCCCAGTTCTCGAAGCTCAGGTCAGAGCTCTCCTCAGTGTCAGCCAGGAGATAGCCCCAGAACCGGAGCCCGATCATCTGCAGCGGGTCATGGTCGAACTGGATGCGGCGGCTGAACCCGATCTTGTAGGCCATGTACGACAGGAACCGCTCCGGGAGCTTCTTCTGCAGGTGGTGCCCGGCCGGGTGACCGGCGAGACAGTAGAACTGCAGCATCTGCCCCGGATCGTTGTCACGCCACACACAGGGTTTGATCGAGTAGACCTCAAGAGGTACCCACTCGTCCCTGATAGGACGCTCGAAGAGCCTGAGAGGCCCACCACCGAGCTCTTCCTTGCGCGCGACTAGCTGCCGCGACACGAGGTCGATCCACTCGGGGGTGAGCATCATCCCCTCGTACTGCACCAACGTCCCGTAGATGTCAGGAGTCTCCTCGGAATTGAGGAGAAGGCTGAATGACATAGCAAGCGGCTTGCAGATCTCTCGAGTCAGGTATCGACCTGAGAACCTACCCATCGACTCAACCGCCCTGTCGTGCGTCTTATCGATGGTTCCCAAACGGAGTCGGGGCAGCTTACTTTCGGGCATCGTGGTCTCCTAGACGTCAGTCTGGGTGGGAATCTCAGCGGCGGCTTCCTCGCTGTTGATAGCAGCCAGGAGAGCCTCGAGGGGCTCCTTCACGGCGCGGATGGTCGCGCACACCTGCTGCAGCTTCTCGCGGTGGCGCTTGTGGGCGTTGTCGCTGTCGAAGCCGATCTTCGCCGCCTCACGCACCACGATGGCCGCGTCGGGGACGAGCGATGCCGTCTTAAGCAGTGAACGATCCAACTGCTCCATGACCTTGAGCGGACTCTTGATCGAGCGCTCGCGGGCAGGAGCCCCAGTACGAGGCACCGTAGCTGGTATCTCAGCATCCGAAGGTGCCGCGGCGTCGTCTGCCGCAGGCTCGGTGCTGGTGGTGGGGTCATCGACCGCTGCGGTCTCCTCCCCTTCGGTAGCTACCGGAGCGGTACTCTCGGCCGGAGCCTCCTCCGTGTCGGTCAGGGTCTGGGTGGACGCCTGGGCGTTGGTGATAACAGCCTCGCGGGTGTGTGACTTGATGACCTCGTCCAGCTCCCGCGTGCTGATCATACGACCCTCACGTAGCATCTGCGTCTCGATGGTCGGGCGGTGCTCCTCAGCCAGCCCGTCGAGCAGCTTGGCGTGAGCGAGCGTGAAGCCCTTCTCACCGAGCTGCTCCAGGACCGCGAAGTCCGGGTAGCGGTCGCAGAGCTTCTTGCAGAAGTAGAGATAGCGGGTCGGGTTCTGGACGGTGAGTACACCGCGATCAGAGAGGTCCGAAGCCAGCTTCTCGGCGTTACGTTCGCCGTACTTCTTGCTCGAGATGCCGTTAGCGAACTCGGCGAACAGCTCACCGATCTTGTGGTTACGCCGCAGGGTGTCGATCTGGCCCTGCTGAACCTGCGTGGCAAACCGCCCAAGGAGAGCGTCGTAACGACGGTCCTGGACGGCGACGGTACCGTCGCTCATGTGTAGTCCCCTAACCGTTCGCCATAGACATCGGAAAAGTATCCGGCGAACGGTGTCACGTTGAATGAAGTCGCACCTGCGCGGATACACAGGTGCGTACGATTACCGACATCGAGAGCAGTGGCGATCATCCGCCCCAGTCCATACACCTTGAAGCACAGGTAGAAGGGATCCGAGTCCTCGACTTCCTTGTATGCTTCGGTGATGGGATGCTTCGTCGGCTTAGTGTAGAGTTGCTCGAAGTTGAAACGGAGAACCCGCGTCGTGTAGACCGCGGGGTCGATCGCATTCAACTCATTAAACCAGTCAGACCCGAACTCCGGGCCAAGGTCGCGTTGGGTATGCTTCACCCAACCCGGCTTCGCACCCAACTGGCGGCAGACCATCGCGATGGTGGACTGCTCGAAGGCCTCAAGCTTCTCTTCGTCGGTGTTACCACCAAACGCGTCTGAAATCTGATCCTTGAGGCTCACTTGGACTTCTTCTTCCCGATGTTACCAGCCGAGAAGTCGATCTCCGCGGTCTGGAACGACGGGAACTCGACGATGCCGAGGAAGTTCGATACCCTCCGGCGTACGTCGTCGTTGTCCATGATCGCCTTACCAAGCTCGGCATGGGTACCATTCTCGATACCGAGCTCGTCACACTTGACCGTGGTGGTCTTGAGCTGGGTGAACTTGAGAGCCGCGTCCAGGCGCTCCTTGTCCTGCTTGTACAGCTTAGGCTTGAACTTGTCGCTGTACTTCATGTTCACCAGGAGGCGTCCTAGGGCACCCTCCCAGTCGAACCACATCACCTGACGCGTGCTGCCGTCTTCCTGAGGCACATGCTGCCACAAGAGATCGACCGCCAAGGTGCGCTCACCAGGACCAATGCAGGTCATGTTGCACTTAACCCACAGGGTGTTGCCCTCGACCGGCAGATCCTGTCGGATCGGAGCCAGCGGGTGGGACGCCATGTGGATCGAAGCACCCTTGGTGATACGAAGATGCGTCGAGCAGGAGAACTCAGCCGCGGACGGCCCCTTCTCCTTCATGTCAGGGCCGCCGTAGCCGCCCGTCTGCTCCATGCTCTTCTTCAGGTGCTGTACCCAACCCACCGCCGTGATCGTACCCATGAGGTTCAGGGTCTCGAGATAGCGGGTGATCTGGTTGGCCGACACCGGGAATCCGCGTTCAGCGGAGGCGCCTTCCTTGCGGAGCTCGACGTCAGCTCCTTCATTAGCGCGGCCGGTCAGTGAGTCGACCGTGATGAACATCGGTTCACGGTTACCGGCCTTCACGACACCCTCTGAACGGGCGGTTTCGATAGCAGCAGTGACAAGCGTCTGCCACTCCTCGATGGAGCCTACCTCCTTGAAGACGCGTGGAATCGCTCCCTCAAAGTGGGACAGCCCTGGACGATGCCACGTCATGGCGTCGAGCATGACTGGAGAGGTCTTGTGCTCCGTATCGAGATGACTGTGAACGCCACCGGCTTCCATGAACCAGTTGCCGATCTCGATCATCAGGGTCGACTTGTAGGACTTCTTGACCCCCGAGACGCCGAAGTAGCGCTGACACGGGAGGACTGTGGAACTACCGATCACCCATTGAAAACCCATCGCAGGGATGGTTACACCCCATGTGTGTTGGGCGTGATCACCGGCCAAGTACGCTTTCGACGACGTGGCCCGCTTGTTCATGTTGCTGAGGAGGTTGTCTACGAGGCTCATGTGTGCTCCCTAAACCCACTCGCGCGGACAGTCGAATACTGTCCGCGCGAACAGATTCTAGCTATCAGCTGATCTCGTCGAGGAGATCGCCGAATTGAGCTTCGAGCGCCTGGGCGTCAGGGGCCCCAGCGAAGCCTGCACCCGCGTCACCTGCGGACGCCTCAACGGCATCCTTGGGACTGGTAGCAGGTGCATCATCGTCGTCGGAGACCGGCAACGGCTCCTCGGGCATCTCCAGCGAGAGCCCCGCGAGAGGAGCTACCTCCTCCTTCGGGGCTACGGCAGCAGCCGCAGCAACCGCAGCAACCGCAGCAACCGCAGCAGCATTGGAAGCGGCGGAAGGCGCAGCCATGGCGGGAGCACTGGGACTCATAGCGGCCTTAGTGGCAGCGAGAGCCTCTAGCTCCTTACCGAAGGCGAACTCCATCAGCGGACGCCCGAAAGCAGTCAGCATCTTGATGATCGACTCCTCGTACGTGGGGAGCTTCAGAGCCTGCTCCCACGGACGCCACAGCTTGAGACAGGCAGCCTCTGGCAGCGGCGCCTTCGGGCCCAGGGTGACCTTGTAGCTGTAGGTGTTGCGACCAACAGACTGATCCGGAGGGATACCCTCCAGGACGATGGTGTGACCATCAGTCGGGCTGAAGACGTCAATACCCTCTTCGTGGGCCTTCTGAAGGACCACACCGAGGGCCTTGGCAGCACCACCAGTGATGAAGACACACTGGTAGGACCGGGGCTTCTCCAGCACCTCACCGTTGACCTGTAGGGCGACGCACTGCATCAGGCCGAAAGTACGGGGCCGCTCGAACGGGGCAGGCTTATCCTTATCACCCTGGAACAGACCTACCACATCCATGGCCAGCTCCGGCGGAACCTCCTTCTTCTTGAGGCCGCTCTTGAAGCGGATGTACGGCCCAACGACGGGATTCTGGAAGTCATTGATGCCGGGGCGGTCGCTGCAGCGGACAAGTCCGGAGAACTTGCCCCCTTCGACACAGCCGGTGTTGATCGCAACCTCCTCGATGAGGACGTTGCTGAAGTCCAGGCCGTCTGGGGTGTCACCCAGGACCATGGGGCAGATCTTGCCGTCCCGGACCTGTGGGATGGGGCGGAAGATCGTGATACCCTTCTGGGCAGAAGGCTTGATAGCCTGAAGGTACTTCGCGTCCAGGCAGTCCTGGTAGAAGTTCGAGCGCTCGGTGGGCTCGTTGATGTTGTTAAGCGTGACCATGTGTACTCCTGATTGACCTAGTCCGGTCGGGCTTGAGTGAACCCGATAGGCTGGCTGGGCGCTATCGGGTCGTTCATTGTATCTGGGGTAGAAGGTGCGCTAGGCCTTTATCTGGAGTAGGTCATTTGAACCCACACCAGAGGTGGCCTAGTGATCGCCCCAGCTCTGTTCCATGACTTCGACGTCCAGCTGCAGATAGTAGTCTGTTCCTGGGATCTTGTTCATGGTTGACATGCACATGCTGATGACCTTCTTGGCCGCTTCCACTTGGTCCCGCGGGATCTCAAAGAGGAAGGCGTCATGAACGGGCAGCAGTACCCTGATATCGAACTTAGCCCCAACCTGGGTCTTATGTAGAAACCGGTATAAATTATTGCCAGCTTGGGCGAGGAGATCGGCGACAGTTCCCTGAATGGGAGCATTCTTCGCCTCACGCCCAATGGCTGCCTGCCGTGTTGACGGCATGTTGCGGGCGCCCTGGAAATAGCGGCATCGCCCGAACACGTTCTCGATACGCTCTTCGAGGATTGCCTTGATAGAGTTCTGGCAAATCCATTCCCAAGCGACCGGGTAATTCTGCCCGAAGCCATCGATGGTCTTCTGGCAGTCTTCTCTGCTCATGTCTACGCCTTGCTGCCCGATGGCAGCGGCGAGAGCTCCAGGTCCTCGTCCGTACATGATCCCGAAGTTCACCGCCTTGGCAGCGATGCGCTCGGGCTCGTACTCGGCTTTGAACTTGGCGTTCCACTCCTTGTATGGCTTAGGGTCTCCTGCCTCTAGGGCAGCGATGACCGCTGGGAGATCCTTACCGGGAGGGAGCTGGAACGACTTGCACGCGACTTCGCTGTGCAAGTCCCGTCCCATGTCGAGAACCTTGATCAGTTCCTTGTCACCCGAGCAGTAAGCCCAGATGAACAGCTCGGCCGTCTTGAAGTCGGCCTCGATGAACACATACCCAGGTTCTGGGATGAAGCAGCTCGCGAAGGTATCGATATGGAGCTGGTCCGCGGACTCGATCTTATCGGGCCCGGTGTATTCTGTGTCGCAACGCTTCTCGTACTCCTTAACGCTGCACTCGAAGTAGAAGTCGACCATAGCGGCGAACGCTGCGGCCTCCTGCTTCTTGGGCTTCGTCTGGAGATTGGCTTTCTGCGACGTATACCGACCGGTCTGCGTGAGCTGGCCGATCCGTGTGTGAACACGGCCGAACCGGTCGATGTTGTTGTGGAACCCCTTGCCATCCTCGACGACGCCGAACTCGTTCAGCGACTGCGGCTTCAGGTAGGTGGTCAGGAACTTGCCTATAACGCTGAGCGACTTCAGCCATCGGAGCTCCACCACATCCGGGTAGATGTGCTGCATCAGCTCAATGGTTGTCGCCTTGATAGACGGCCCGTGAAGCTTGCGCTTCGACGGTTCGATCTCCTCCCAACGCATGGGATACTTGTCGGTGTTGAACAGCGGCTTCAACTTAAGAACGCGGACTCCCTCGGGTGCCACCTTCTTGTTCTTGTAGACGGTGCTGCTGAACAACAGTGACTGGACCTGCTGGTCACTACCTGGATTGAAGTTAGGCCAGTTGATGTGCTCGCGTAGGCGCGCGAGTAGCTGGTCGTAGACGGGCTTGTATTGTCCGTAGAGCTGCTGCCGCTTGTCCTCGTCGATGAGGATGCCGTGCCGCTCCATGTCGAGCAGGTGCTGCGATGTCGCGGCGATATGGTTGAAGTACAAGGCCTTCGTTGTCGGCCGGTCGTCCAGTTCCTTCGCCAGGATATCTGCAAGCTGATAGGTCGCGTCAGCATCCTTGCATGCATAGGGGACAAGGACGTCCAATGGGATGTCCCGGTAACCGAAGCGTAGATGGCCTCCGCGTCCTGCGCTGTCAAGCCAGTCTTCTAGCTTCTGCCAGAAGGCCCCGAAGTGCGGTGCGTACTTGCGTACGAGGTGATCGAGGCCTTGGTCCTCATCCCCGTAGAGTGCATGATGGACAAGCATGGTATCGAAGCCGTCTTCGATACGGTCGTCTATGTTGACACCGTTGCGGTGGAACTGCTCCGCATCGACGCGTAGGTGGTGAGCGTCGAGGCGCCACCGCTTATCCAGCATCAGCTGCTGGAGCTCCGACCAGATGGTCGCCTCGTCCTCTTCGCTCAGGAACTTCTGGCCGGTCAGGTAGTACTTACCGTTGTGCTCCATATGGTAATGGACGCACTTCTCCCACGGCACTGCGTCGTACTCACGCTGTACGTAGTTAGAGTAGCGCTTCTGCGCGCGCACCTTGCTGCTCTCATTCTCATCGAAGAGCATCACTGGATCCTTGTAGTTGTCCTTGGCCCAGTCCCAGAAGGTCTTGACCTCAGGTATCGGCTTCTCGACCTCTACCTGATCACGCAACTTAATGAACGCAGCCTTCCCTTCCGCCCAGCACAGCTGCACCGAGAGCGTGTAGGTGAACTCCTCCCGTGCGACGTCGTTGCCGAACTCGGTGTCGAAGGAGATGTGCTTGGTGCCAGAGAGCCGGATCTCGTCACAGAGGGTACGGACCCCGGCGACGCTATCGACCATACGGTAGTCAGTCTCGACCTTCTTGACCGAGTAAACCCTATCCGCGATCTCCCGCGCCTTAGACAGCTCCCCCTGAAAGACACTCAGGTTGGCATGCCCGCTAAAGAAGGCGAGGTGGCTCACTGTGGGGATGACAGGGACGCCCTCGAAGTACATGACGCTGCCACGAACGGAGTCGAGCTTCGACTGATGGCCATACAGGGCCTTCAGCGCCCACGCACCGATCGCGATGATCACGTCGGGTTGGCACTCCCTGATGTCAGCCATAAGGTATGGCCTACAACTCTTGAAGTGCGCCTGAGCGTAGTTCTTCATATGCTCAGGGAGGGCGAACCGTGCGGCGTAAGTCACCACCACGTCCTGAGGGTCTATTCCAGCGTGCTCAAGCTGCTTGCGTAGGAAGCGCCCACCCTGTGTACGCGGGTGCATGGGGACGAGGTCCGCATGCTCCAACGACGATGGGCCGGGAAGGATGATCAGGTACTTGAGCTTCTTCCACCCTTGAGCACGTGCTTTGCGATCGTGCTCAAGGCGGTCGTACTCGACCTTCGATATGATCTCGTCCGGAGTGGCTGGTGCACCCATCCATAGCGCTGGGATATGAAGCGGTGACCCTCCCAGGTTCCGCTCAGGCAGTGCTATGGTGGAGTTACACGCCAGTTCGATGAACTGATCTTCGTCTAACGTACCGTAGTCCGTTGCCCACACCTGGGCGTGATCCGGAGAGAGCTTCTCCGCAGACGATATCTGAGCGCGTAGCTCGAGCACTTCTTGAAGGCTCAGTTCAGTTGTCATGTCAGCACCCCATCGAGTAGCAGCTTCATCTTTACGACGCCCAGATCGGCCGCGTCGGGAATGGTGATCCCTTCCTCACCCAGGTTGTGCCTCCTGGCGAGCTCGAGAACGTCGTCGGGCCACCGAATGGACCTGACATCACCGATATACTTCGAGAGCAGCGAATGCATCTCATCGGCGAACACACGCCCCTTGCCTCCCTTGCGGAAGTCAGGGGTGAAGGTCTCGGGGTCAGTGGCGATGACTACCGACCCCCACTTCTCGCCCATCTCGGACGCGCGCAGCGAGTTCAGCTGCTTGCCGAAGATAGCTATACCGTTGGGGCCGCACGCGATCGCTGAGGTGATGCCTTCGGCTATGATCGGCGTGTTGACCGGGCTCACCCTGTAGCCGTTGTAGAAGGTCTTCATGAACCCTGCAGGAAGGAACCACTTGAGCTTATCCTTCACCGACAGCGACCGGCCCTGCCACGCTACGAGCTCCCCATCCATGTTACGGATCGGGAAAATGATCCGGTTGCGTGCTGCCGGGTACCGTTCATCGAAGGTCTCCGTCCACTGAACCTCGTACGCCTTCGCTATGTAGCTGCTCGGGATGCTGTACTTGGTGTTCAGGAACTGGTGGGCCACGTGTGACTGCGGGAGCGAACTCAGCGGGACACACCCGTTCGGGAGCTCGATCTTCTGTCGCTGCCGAGATACTGTCCGCGAGGACACAATGTCCGTGCTAGGGAGAATCCCTAGCTCGTACTTCTCGATCGCCTCAAGGACCTTACCGTAGAACTCTGACTTGCGTAGGCCTTCGCACTCCTCGTTGTAGCAGTGCACCAAGTGCGTCTGCCTGTTGTTGGTCATGAACTCCTTCGCCAGCCACATGTACGAGACCGACATACGTTGCCGGGTGTCGCCGCAAAGTGGGCAGCTGACGTTGTAGTGTTCGCCCCGCTCAAGCACCGTGGAGTGCTTCTCGCCGGGCTCACGGTTCTCGAGGCGCTTGACGTCCTCGCCGGATACGCGCACCTCCCCGAAGAGGTAGCGCAGCGCGTTGTAGAGCGCTGGGTTTAGGACCATTACCTCTCGCTAGGAACAGTGTTCGTTTCGGTCTGGGCGCGCTTGTTCATGAAGCGCTTGCCACGTACCTCGAAGGAGTCGCTGAGATCCAGGAACATTGGAATCTCGCCCTTGAGGTGCATCACCTGACGTTCGCCGCGGTTGTCGTCGCGGGACTTGGTCACGGTGAGGAGGGAGTACCCGGTGCGCGGGTCCTGGGGGTTGATCACGAACACGTACTTCATCGGCTCCGTGAAGCCGCGGCAGTCAGCCGCACAGTACGAGTCGTTCATATGGAACGGACCCTTCTTGACTGCTTCGCCAGCCATCTGCTGAGCGATGGCGATGATCCCGTTGGTCTGCGCTGCAATCGTGTTCAGCGAGTAGCTGATCGACTTAAGCGCCGACTCCTTGGTGGAGTACTCGCGCCCGTCGTCGCTGTTACCCAACATCGCGTCGGCCATCATACCGGCCCAGTCAACGTAGGTGTAGATCGGAGACTGACCGCGAGACTCCAAGCTGCGGAGCTCGCCCATGATCTTGGCGATGCCACCACCATCGCGCACGAGGTCGAGCACGTGGAAGTACTCGTTCATCAGCTCCAGGCGCTTGCTGGCGATGTCCTGGTCGAGCCCTGGGTGGGCCTGAACCACAGAGCGCACATCACACTTCGCGGAGAGGATGAGCTCGTAGGGAATGCCTAACGCGCATGCGATGATCTTAGAACGCACCGAATTGCTGAGCCCCTCCTCAGCAATTACAAGTAGCGCGTGTCTACCTGACATCGCTTGGTTAACGGCCATCTGGATCCCAAGGCTTGTTTTACCACACCCTTGCGGCGCAATGATCCCCATAACGCAACCTCGCGTTGGACCAGCTCCTCCACCGAACCGTGCGTCCAACCATGGTATACCGGTTGATATACGTTCCCCAGCATCAGTCATCTCCATGTCGATGATTCCGGTGAACGAGTTACCGCCGGTAAGCGCGGACTGCCGCTCCTCCAACACTGTGAGCTTGTCCACAAGCCCGTCGATGGTGTCGTTGCTCTTGGCGTCGTCCAACAGGCCTCGGGCCGTCGGTTTGAAGATGCACACCTCGTGGATGTACTCGATCATCTTACGCGCCGCAGCGGAGCTGCGTGGATCGACGAACTCGATGATCTTAAGGAAGTGTTTGGTGTAGGTGAGCAGCTCGCGAGCCAGCTCTGGCACTCCCCCTAGTTCGGCCCGAACAAGGACCTGAAGCTCGGCTACGAGCGATGCCTTATCAGGCGCTGATCCGTGCGTCTGACGGTAATCCCGGATTACCTTGTACATGATGCCTTGGGCGCGTGACCCTCCCACTCCAGGTTGGTGGAAGTGCGCCGGTTCGATGGCGGAGAAGGCTAACTCAGCGACGTCCTCGGACTGGATCAGCTGTGCTAGCAGTATGTCGTAATGCTGCTCCTTGAACTTGGTCACACTAGCGATCATCCAGGTGCCTTAGTAAGTCGCCGAATATTTCGTCGGCGATATCGGTAGCTGCCCGCTCGTGCTTCGCCTCGTCGACGTAAGAGTCGCCGATGTCGGAGAAGCCGAGTTCGTACGCTAGTACACAGCGCACTAGAGGGCTGAATTGGTTGGCTCTATCAGTGAGTGCTGAGCGAGGGCTAAACATCGTGGCCCGATCACGAAAGAGCGCAAGCTGGCTTTTATAGTAGCGTAGTTTTTGACTACGCTGCATATGGTGGGTCGGTACTGCCTCCTCCAGCTTGGGACTCGCGATGGCGTTGGGATAGAACGTCCCCTTCTGTGCCATTGCCTCGAGTTGTTGTGCGATGAACGCCTCTGGCGTCATCTCTGCGGCGCGACACATCTCGGCCGCTTTGTAGAAGTGCTTGAGGCTCTTCTTGCCGACACGCACTGGTCCGGGAACGTAGCGGGGACGCTCCTGGATGAACAGCGCGAGTAGGTGTTCAGCGAGTGTAACGGTATGCGGGTTGGTGACGTGATACCGACCTTGTTCGTCGATGATCTCCAGGTCGTCGAAGCGACCCATGCTAGCACCCGTCGTGGTAGCTAACGTCCCAGCCGTTCTTCTTGTAAACACGGATGCGGGACATGGAGCGCCCCTTCAGGTTGCTGCTAAAGTCGTCGATGAAATCGACCATGATCCCACGCTCCTTGCTAGTGCTGCGACCCAGTCGACTCAGTCGTCCTGGTATCTGCCCTGAGTGGATCTTCGACGCCATGCCATCCGCCCGGATGAGGGCGGCTAGATCACGGAAGTCGACGCCCTTGGACCAGATGCCCGTTGCGATGGCGTACTTGAGCTCGTGGGACTCGAACTCCTTGCGGTACCGATCCCGGTCCTTGGAGGTGCACACCTTCTGCCCCTCCACGTAGGAACCGCGTCGCTTCATCTTGTCTATCGTCGCAGCGTCAACGTTACCGGTGACGATGGCGAAGTCTGGAAGCAGCTGACCCAGCGCGAACGCGTGCTCGGTCTTGTCCACCATGATCAGGATCTGGTGTTCGGGCCCGAGCTCGCGCTTGAGCTCACCTGCCGTATCGGCGATGAGCCGGTTGCGGTCTGGGTTCAACCAGAGGCTGATGCGGTCAGCGTAGGCCTTCTGGTTGATACCGCTCACCTCAGGTCCCTTGGTGACCCGGTACATACGCACCTCGAGCTGTACGACATTACCGCCTTGAACAGCTTCCTGATAGGTGACGTCAGCCAGCTGAGGCCCGAAGATAGCCTCAGCCAACCCGTCAGATCCGTCGCTACGACCTTGGTCAGTAGCGGTGAACCCGAACATCTTCGCGCGGTAGAACCGGTTGAACTTCTCCACGTACTTCTCGGTCAGCACACTATGACACTCGTCGGTTAGAACGAGGCTAGCGGACTTACTACACCTATGAAGCGACTGGGTCACCGCGACAGTGACCCTGGCAAGCTTACTCATGCCACCGCCTACCATGCCAACCTGATCGTACAGGCCTTCACGGAGGTCGTTGTAGATGTCCTTGGCGATGTCCTTGGACGGGACCGTTATCACGATCTCGGCCTTCGGGTACGCCTTGGCCAGCTGCTTCATGAGGTACGTCTTACCGAACCCGGTGGGACACACGATGACACCTCCATCGTGTGCTAGCAGCTTCGCCATCACAGCCTTCTGACCGCTGCGCCAGTGAGAGCCTCGGAGCGATTCCAGGTCCGGTGCTCCGAGGCCACAGTCGACGCGGCGTTCGACGCGAACCTCTAGTCCTCGTTCACTGAGTACCTTGCAGATACGCCCGTAGAACCCGGCGTAGGTGCAGAAGACCCGCTCGTTGTCGATCGGGTCGTTGTCGTACCAGTAGAGGATGTGGGGGTCGTCGTAGGTGCGTCGAGACCAGTTGTTGTCGCGACTCGGCTGCTCGGTGACCATCTTCTTCACCGTGCACACGCCGTGGAAGAGCTCCCCAAACACGGCTGGCTTGAGGAGAAGTGCCCTTCCTACCAGGCCAACCGTAACGTGCTTCATTCAGCCCTCACCACATGCATCGACAGAAGGTCGAGTGTGAAGTTTGTATTCATCGGCGGCATGTCGCGCAACCACTGAGAGTACTGGTTCATCATGAGACCAGCTGCGATATTCGCCGCGTAAATGGAAATCTTCGCTGTGCATCTTGCTGGACGAGCCTCCGCGTCCGAGAATAGGGTGTCCGCGTAGGGTGATAGATCGACTTCCCCAAGTCTCTGGTCAACTGAGTTGGTGAGAATCTGAACTGAATCAGGTCCGACGCGTGAGTCGATAAACAGACGAGCATCCGTAGTCTCCGAGATCTCCTTGCGTGCAGCCATGGAATCAACGCAGCAGAATACGACGTCGTACCCGGTGGCGTCCTGTTCGGCCGAGAACCTACGCGGACGAAACTCGTAGTGGCAGGCCGGGTTGATCATGTGGCAATCAACACGGCAAGCTGCGACCTTGGCCCGCCCAATATGGGACGGTGAGTAGCCCTGTGGGCCACAGTTGACCGCCTCCACCTCATCGTGGTCGATGAGGGTCACGTTATCGTGACCAGAGGCAGCCAGCTGAAGTGCGAGTTGTCGACCAACAGCCCCAACCCCTATGACCGCGACCGGCAGCTGCCGGATACGGTCATAGGGGAGGAAGTCCATCTGGCGACGGTAGTAGCTTTCACGAGCTGGGGGTGAGCTCGAGACAGTCTGGATCGTATCCATTTACCCTCACGATATGCATTAGTTGGTCGAGTATGTCAGTAGCGTCGTCATCGTTCTCGATAGACATTGCGTAAGTCTGCAGCCGATCCTCCATCTCGGCCGTGTTGACGCCTTCGTCGATGCATGCTGCTAGCACCGCCTTCAGCTTATCGAGCACCTCCTGGGCCATCGTATCGGAAGGTGTGTCGTGGTCCTCCGTGTCACCAGTCAGGCTTGTGTTCCAAGTCGTGAACCACTCCTTGTAGGCGCCCACGACAGACTGATTTGGTGCAATCGTGGCAAGACCAGCAACGACCTCGTCGAGAAACTCCAACTCGTCAACCGAGACCCAACGATTGGAACCGTCCATGAGGGTGTAGGGGGAAAGTGTTTCGATCGCATTGCCCCCGATGTCGTAGTACTTGATAGACGTAAGCGGCTTGCGTCGCTTAGCCCTGTCTTTGAGCACACGCTCGATAGAGCGAAGCTCTTTCGTGGTCTCGTCGTCCATGTCCAACCGACGGTCGACATGACCAGTGGACGCGAAGACGATCTTCTGACTGTTGCCAGTCAGTAAGAGCTGGAGCTTCGGGTCATCCTCGAACTCCTCCTCGGGATGCACGGCCCAGTACTCGAACATGAGGCAGCCATGTCCGTTCAGCTCAGGCCGAACCACGATACCAATCTGCTCCAGAGCCTGCGCGTCGCTCGGGGCGAGGTCCTTGGGCTTGAGGCGTGCCTTGAGGAGGCACTTGGCGAGGTAGGGCCTGTGGTAGAAGGCGTCGAGCTTGTCGAACCGGATATCGGCGTTCGGGGTGCTGATCTTGTGGTTCGAGTATCCGTACCCGAGTCCTGCCCAGTAATTGCTGTCGTCGTCGTCGACTCCTGGGATAGGGCTCCAGTCGTCACCCCAGCCTCTACCGATGGTAGATGCTGGGGTACTGACCGGTGTGTTGACGAGAGCGCTCTCGGAGGAGACGCCGTTGTCAACGGTCTTGACGATGCTGGTACAGGGGATCCCTCCGACAGTCCGGCGGTCGAGCCCACCCCGAAACGTGGGTAGCTCCAGCGGGAACAGTACCGATTTCAACTCCTCCTCCCACAGATTGCGTTGAACAGCTGGGAAGTCGCAATCCCACTCGACTGCGGTCTCGAGATGAACGTCAGCGCCGAACTCGCCGTTGTTGAAGCGCGCCCGGCAGTACTCCTCGCCGCCCTCGTCGATGATGTACATGATCATCCACGGCAAGTGCTGGTTGTGAGCCTTGAACGTCGCCTCGTCATCGCGGCTCGGTTCTGCCCCACCATCGGGGTGCGTGTGGATCCACACCCGAGTTAGGCATTCCATCGGGAAGCCGTATTCGCCGTCGGGGTCGGCGTAGAGCGCGAGGTAGTCGTCTACGGAAGCCTTGTCAAAGCGCGTGTGCACCTCGTTGACGTACTGCTTCGGTAGCGCGATGTCGATGATCAGCAGCGGGTCCTTGGGATGACCCACGCCGAAGCCGCCCACCTCGGTGCGCGTTGCATGTAGCATATGGAGCAGCTTGGCTCGCGCATATGGCGTGAAGCGTAGTGTATTGAAATCCATCAGGTTCCTATTCCGTGTTGAAAGGTCGTTGCCAGATTGTTCGGGGTGGGCCAGTACAGCTCCTTAACCACCGTGCTCAGGCCGTCGTTATGCTTGCACATCCTGCACATGGGACACGCCGCGTAATGCTGCTGAGGTACTCCCGCAAGATTGTGCAGCGTCAGTCGATGCATCTCCGGGGAGAAGACGTAATCACCCGGGGGAGTGACGTTATCGCATCGGGGACAGAAATGGCCTCCTAGTGATGCTAGCTGGAAGGCTGCGGTGAACCTGTCGTTACACTCGCCCTTATGGACATACATCACCGCCTGTGTGCCAGCGGCCCCCATCACAAGTTGGTAGGGGACCAAATCGCTCTTAACTGCATGCTTCCCGCAACATTCGCATTTAGCAACGTGACCCGTCTTAGTCGGAAGCACGTATATGCCGCTACCACCTTCTTCATCCTCCAAGAATGACAGACAATCTCTGTGTCCTAACTCGCGCGTGACCGCGCACGCGACGAACTCCTCCTCGCTGAAGCCGATAGCGCACAGGGTGCAGCGAATGGGGGTGTAGGACTCCCCGCCCCTCGCCTGGGCGTAATACTCCAGCGAGTTATACATGTCCTCGGGGTCGTAGTTGAACAGCACACTGATAAGATCGCGGATACCGTCACCGAAGTTGCCGATCTTCTTGGCTCCTGCCAATGGAGCGCCACCGGTGCAGATACCGCTTTCGTCGACGTTGGGGTGAATGTCACCCCCATTCACCATGTAGAGGTGTTGGTTGAGCTTGATGTCGAGCTCGCCCAGGTCGTACGTGTCGCCGTCCTCCTCCAGGGTAACGCGTTGGGTTATGATTCGGAGGAACAGCGCTCCGCGCTCCTCCTCCACACGCCACGACTTGATGAACTGAGGGGTACCAGCCAGCGTGTTTTGTACGCCCTCGAGCGACTGATCGTAGGTGAAGGGTAGAGCCTCAAGGGCCGATGCTCCTCGGGTGGCGTTCTTAGCGTCGCCGATGCGCCGCTCGAGCTCGAGCATTCTGCGCTGCACCTCCAGGAAGCTGTCCTCGATGATAGTCACAGTGGACGCTGGCCACCGGGTGTTCGGATGGATGTGGCGACCTAGGGTCTCCAGGTTCGTCTTGCACGAAGCGTAAGCCTGCTGAATGGGCCCGGGTGCAGCCGTCACTACCTGACTGCTAAGGGACGCGTCATACATGTTCCTGACGAACTTCCGCAGAAGGTCGTGTTGCTTGAGATCGGGCATTAAACCTCCAAAGCCCCGGTACGTTACCGTACCGGGGCGGTTCACATGGGTCAGCTACCGGCGTAACCGTCGGCAGCGGTGGTGGACACGCGGTCCGAGTCCTGGAGCGGCTCGTCCATCGAGCGCGCACGGGTGTCACCGAGACGGACCTCGTCACCAGCACCGAGGGCCGCTGTTGACGTCACGGGCAGGCTGTTGACGCGGATCTCGTACTTGTGGGCCTCACTCTCAGGCACCATGCCGTGCTCGGCGACGAACTGCGCCACGGTCACGCCCTTGACGGCAGCCACCTTCTTGGCGACACCGCGGATGTTGTCCACGAGCAGAACGCTGATCGCGCCGCCCGACTCATCGACACTACCGTCGACGGGGATGACCGACAGCGCGTCGCCGTGGGCGAGGACAGTGCCCGCCGTGACGCCCTGGCCGTTGACGCGGATGTCGCAGCTGTTCAGGTCGTCCCGGCTGAGGCCGGAGATGGACTTAGCGAAGAGCTCAACAGTCGACCCCGCAGGGGTGCGGAAGTTCTGGGCGTAGCCGCCACCGGAGTCGTTGATGTAGGCCACCTCGATGGGGCCACCCAGAGGCTTGCTGGGGATAAGGGAGTGATTGCGGGTCTTGACGTAGTCGCCGTTGCGCACGACGTAGTCAGCCTCCTTCTCCTGGTTGTTGACGATACCGCCATCCCCCATACCCAACGAACGCAGGGTGGTATCGGGGGTCACGTGCTTGACCACGTTATTGAAGAAAATCTGCATATATACTAACCTATTTGTACGGAGTGGTCGAAGAACCCCATGAGGGACTCCTCGTGGGTAACCAGAATTATTTGCTTCCCGGACGGTCCTGAGAGCTCCTTGAGCTTCAACAGCAGCGTCTGGAAATGGGCGATGTTGTCCTTGTCGAGATAGTTCGATGGCTCATCCAGGATGAGCATCCCCATCTGACTCGCGAACGTGTCAGCCATGGCGAAGCGAAACGCCGTAGCTGCTACGATCTTCTGACCGCCTGACAGACGTGCCGCGCTGTACGTGCGGCCGTCTGGGAATGTTGCAACGAAAGCCAGATCACTGTCCAGTGACACTGCGAACGGCGCTTCCCAAATCTCGAGATAGTACCGGATCCGCCTGTTCAGGATCTGCGCATATTCGCGCATGACGAGGGAGGGTAGATTACTGACGTGGAGCACATCACGGGCGCGTTTGCACACCTCGCTCCAACGGGCCTCCTTCTCCTCGGCTGACATCTGCTGGTTCAGGGAATGGGCAGTGTGGTCGTACTGCTCAACCTTCACACCGAGTGTCGCTGCTTCGTTCTTCAACCGCTGTATATCAGCATCGATCTGATCCAACAACTCAGCGTTGGCACGAAGCTGAACGAGCTCTTCAGCAGAGGGTGCTACCCCTGCGTCGGTTATCTCGCTCCTAGCGTCGTTCGCTTCCTTGAGTGACCGCTCAGCCGCATCCAGCCGAGCTGCTTGGACCCGTACGTCCGAGTTCAGCTCTGAGAGGCGACTGTTTGACTGGTCGTAATCGGATATTGCCTGCTTGAGAGCTTCAGCGTCGACCTCGGTATCACCGGCGTCGGGTATCTGCTCCAGCTGCTTGGTCAGTATCTGCTGACGTGAAAGAAGACCATTCCTGGCCTCCTTCGCGTTCTTAAAGGCGGTGAGTTGGCTGCGATCCTTCTCGAGCGTGGCCTGAAGACCATCACGAGTCTTTGTGAGCTTCTCGATGACGGCTGCCATGTACGTTTCGAGCCGCCCTGTAAGGCTAGCCCGCTTGGCCTCCAACTCTGCCTTCTTGGCGACGTGAGCTTCCTCACCCGCCACGCGAAGCGCATCCAAGTCGTGCTGCATCTGCTCGTGCTTACGAGCCAGCTCATCGACGTTGAGATGCTTGACGTCCTGTTTGCACGTAGGGCACGTGCCTCCCTGGAACGTAGTGATGTCGCGCTTGAGCGACACCATCTCGGTAACGATCTGTACCTCCTCCGTAGACGGCTTGCGCTGGCCCATGCTCTCCAACTCGCTAATGCACTGGGTAAGCACATCGCGAAGCTTGAGTTCGGATTCAGTGACCGGGTGGGAGATATTGCCTGCCAGCATGTCGCTGAGCTGCTTCACCTGATCAGACCTGAACGTAGCCGTCTCCTCGAGAGTGGCTACCTCCTGGGCGTCAGGTTCCGTGATGTCGGCTAAACTCCCGTCGATCTCAGCCAAGTCAGCCTTGAGCTGACTCGCCATCTGACGTGTCCGCTGGCCAGCCTCGAAAGCCACCAGCGTCTCCCGGGCGGACTCTGCCGCTGGGCGTAGGGTGTCGGTAACGCCTTGGACCGCGTCACGGTTCTTGGTCACCGAGTCCATGTGGGCCTGCTCGGTGACAGCGGCATCCTTCGCCGTTGCCACACGCGCGTCGGCCTGATCGACCATCACACCCACCAGTTCCTGCTCTGTTGCCTCGCGAAGCTTCTCGCGGACGCCTTGCAGGGCCTGGGACTTGCTAGTCGCCTCGTTGGCCTGTTGGACGATAGCACTGTGCTCCGCACGCGCCTCCTCCAACTGAGCCATCGTCATCTCGAACTGCTCCT